>Ga0068855_100002410_pt1 | contig 23063 bp, 17 predicted proteins | sample KBSCornC52_FD_66592 | JGI IMG/M metagenome (GOLD analysis project Ga0068855, IMG submission 66592) | Corn rhizosphere microbial communities from Kellogg Biological Station, Michigan, USA - KBS Corn C5-2 | ecosystem: Host-associated > Plants > Roots > Rhizosphere > Soil ...
TGGTAGCCCGGCCCGACCGGGATCTGCTGGCGCGGGTCGAGCCCGCCGCTGGACACGTGGATGGCGCTGCAGCCCCGTGCTTCGAGCTCACGGGCGAAGGCCACGGTCTGTTCGCTGTCCCAACCGCCCTCGACCCAGTCGGTCCCCGAGACGCGAACCGTTACCGGGCGCTCGGCAGGAAAGGCGGCGCGGACGGTCTCGAAGACCTCGAGCGGGAAGCGCATTCGGTTGGCAAGGCTGCCGCCATAATCGTCGTCACGCCGGTTGGAGAGCGGGGAGAGGAACTGGTGCATCAGATATCCGTGCGCGGCATGGATCTGGATCGCGTCGATCCCGAGGCGCGCGGAGCGGCGGGAAGCCTCGGCGAACGCTTCGCGGATCCGCGCCATTCCGGCCAGGTCAAGCGCCTCGGGCGCCAGATCGGGGGCTGCGAAAGGATGGGGCGAGGGGGCGACGGTCTGCCAGCCGCCGGGCGTTCCCGGCGCGAGCTGGGCGCCGCCGCGCCATGGCAAGTCGGTCGAGGCCTTGCGTCCCGCATGGGCGAGCTGGATCGCGATGGGCATCGGCGAATGGGCGCGGACCGCGGCGAGCACCCGGGCCATCGCCGCCTCGCACTCTTCGTTCCACAGCCCGACGTCGGCATAGCTGATCCGCCCTTCCGGGGTGACGGCGGTGGCTTCGATCGTCAGCAGCGCGGCCCCTGAGAGCGCAAGGTTGCCGAGATGGATCAGGTGCCAGTCGGTCATCTTGCCGTCCACGGCCGAATATTGGCACATGGGGGCAATCACGATGCGGTTGTCGAGCCTGAGCCCGCCAACGGCAAGGGGCTCGAACAGCCGGGGGTTCGTCATATCCTGTCTCCTGCCGAAGCGTCTGGCCGTCCTGCTTAGCGCAGCGGGAACATCTGAGGCGCCCTGGTGATCCTCGATCGTGCGATGAGGTGTTCCCCAGGGGTGACATTGGGGCCAAGGGGGAGATCGCATGTCGACGATCACACCTGAAGGGCTGCCGCGCGCACCTCGGCCGGGGGACACCGGCGCCAGGGACGAGGGCGCCTCGTCGGTGCGGGCTTTAGGCCATTGGCTGGACTGGCTGCTGATCCCGATCTTCGTGCTGTTCTTCACGACCCGGCTGGTGCCCCAATCCCTGTGGGACCGGTCGATCTACCAGTCCGTTGCCGAGCGCCTGATTGCGGGGGGCCGCCTTTATGTTGACGTGGTCGATAACAAGGATCCGCTGTTCTACTATGCCATTGCCGCGCAGCGCCTGATTGGCCCTTTCGCCGAATATGCCTTCGAGCTGATCAGCGTCCTTGGCTCCGCGCTGATCGCCGCCGCCTTTGCGCGCAAGTTCTACCCCGAGCGTCGGGCGGGGCAGAGGCTGGTGCTGATCGGCGTGGCCTTCATGCTGACCGGCCCGCACTACGACCTGGGCGGAAGCATTCCGCCGGGCATCTTCCTCGCGCTGCTCACGATCTGGCTCGCCACGCAAAGGCGCGGCATCGCCGCGGGCATGGCCCTGGCGGTCCTGCTGTTCACCAAGCTGATCTTCGCGCCGATCGCTCTGGCCTTCGTCGTCGTCCACGAAGTTACCCGTTCCCTCACCAGCGGTGGTGCGGTGCGGTTTCTGGCAAGGATAGGGGCCGCATGCGCGGGCACCTCCGCCGCAGTGCTGCTGCTCCTGTCCGCTCGCGGCGAATTGAGCGGCTATCTGGCCGTCCAGCACAGCAACCTGTTCTACTCGGCCAACAACGTGTTCTCCGCGACCACCCTCGGCGGCAATGTCCGTAATCACGTGCTCACCGCAATCTACTTCGGCAAGACGATCCTGCTGGCGTCGCTTGCCGCCTTCCTGTTCCTGATGGTCAGGTTTCGCCAGCGGGCTCCAGGTGATCCCTTGCGCCCCTACCTTGCTGCCTGCCTCGCGCTCTACCCGATTACCCTGGCCGTGATTTGGCTGACCGTGATCTGGGGCCCGCACATGGCCGTGCTGCACATCTTCCTGGCGCTCGCCGCGGCGGTGGCAGTCCCCGACCTGCTGGGCAGCGGTCGTCCACTGCTTGCCTGGCCTGCGATCCTCGCCTGGGGATGGGCGCTCGGCTGGTCGCCGCCGGACGATTGGTTCGCCAACGATCCGCGGGACTTCCCCGATCGCCTGGCCGATCTCACCGCGCCGTCGCCTGAAGCCGTCGCCTTGCACCAGGTCGCCGGACCGGCGCCGGTCCGTTACGCGCGGCTCGGTCTGGACAATGATTTCCACCATGCCGGGGGAACGCGGCGCGACCGGCTCGTCTGTCCGCAATTTTTTCAGTACCGCTTTACCGAGGCAAGACTGCTCGACAGCATTCTGATCTGCTCTTCCCGGGCAGACTATCTGATTGTCGACTTCCCCGAAGACGAGCCACTGGTGCCGGGAACATTCGTCTCGCCGGTCGCCAACTTCGATGAACTCAACGCGCGCTGGCGCGGGTTCACCGCCAAGGCCGAAGCCATGGTGCAGAAAGACTTCCACTGCGTCAGGTCGAGAGAGACGATCCGGATCTGCCGGCGAAACGGCTTCCTCCCCGCCGCCGTCAGGCGCCCCAGTGGTCGAGCTGGCGCCTGACCAGCTCCACCAGGCGTTCCCGGCCGAAGCTCGGATCGTGGCCCGCGTGGACGATCCGGACCGGCACATCGAGCAGCCGTTTCAGCGACCGCACGTAGTCGGCAATGTCCGAGTGGTGCAGCGTGTCGATCAGCGGCCCGTCGTAGAGCGTATCGCCGGAGAACAGCGTCCCCGTCGCCTTCTCGAACAGGCCGATCGAGCCCGGCGAATGGCCGGGCAGATGCAGCACTTCGAAATGCCGGTCGCCCAGGTCGATGGTGTCGCCATCTTCGATTGGCTCGACATGGGCTGCCGGGCGCAGCTTGTAGCTGCTCAGATCGAAGTTGGGCGAGGGCAGGGCGTCAACGACAGGCCCCGCGATCTCGTATCCGGGCACCGCCGGAAACCGCAGGCTCGCCATGTCGAACGGATCGAACTTCGCGTCGGCCAAGGTGAAGTCGCCGGAGCACGTGCAAAGCCCGGCAAGTTCGGAGCTGTGCACCAGGCAGCGGTCGAATTCGTGGTGCCCGCCGATATGGTCGATGTGGGTATGCGTGGCGACCGCGGTGGCCGGTCGTTCAAGGATATCTTGGGCGAACTCGCGCAGGCTGGCGATGCCCATCCCGGTGTCGACCACCAGGTCCCTGTCGCGTCCCCGCACGTGCCAGATGTTGCAGCGTAGCAGGGCCGGAACGTGCGGCTCCCAGATGTGGGTAATGCCGTCGGCGAGGCTGGCGCGCTCGAACCACTGATCTGCGACCTTGAACGTCACCTTCGGCCCTCGGACGTCGACCCTATGGAGGAGTGGAGACGATATTGCCGTGGCTGTCTAGGTCGCGGATGCGGTCGATCGTGAGCATCGAACCTCCGGTCCATGACGCTGACAAGGGCCTTGTCCAGACTACGGACACCACGACGAAAGGTCCTCCGTGACAGCGTGAGGTTCGTTGACGCTCACCCGCCTTCAAATTAAGCAAACTGCATTCTCTAGAATACTAATTCGCCAAGGCGCGGTGATCAGCAGCTGACCTTGCGGCCATGCCAGGGCGACGGCAGCGCCAAGTCGCTGCGGCAAAGGGCAGAAAAGACTTTGGGGAGGCAATCAGGATGAAAATCGCAGCGCGTCGCCCCTGCGCCGCCACACCCGCAGCGGTGAAGACATCGACGCGGTGATCGACCTGCGCGCCGTGTTCCAGCCGCACTTCCGCGAACTCGACATGATGGCGATGCCCGCCCTGCTGCGTCCCGCCAAGGGCCGCTATGGCTTGTGCGACTACGAGAAGGTGTTCTGCGCCGACATCAAGAGCGGCGAGGACGTGTTCGCCATGCGCGGGATCGATCGTGCCTCCGGCTGCCTGCTGGTGGTCCGCCCCGACCAGTACGTGGCCGAGGTGCTCCCGCTCGACGACCACGCGGGGCTCGCCGGTTTCTTCGCGCAGGTCCTGCTCTGACTCGAGTGGGGATGGGACTTTACGCGCCTGTCAGGCTCTTCGGCTTCGCTGCATAAAACGGTTGGGCTATCAGCGTTACCAAGACGTTAGCCTACGGGGGGCCATCCGCGGTACACCGGGGTGTCCGGTGCGAATTGGTTGAGGAACTTGAAAGCGGGGTTAACCAGATGCGGTGACCTGACCTTGATTCCTGACGTGGCACCTGATTCGCCAGGCAACGTCAGGAATGAATCCAATGAACAGGCTGACCCTTTCGCTGTGCGCCATGGCCTCGGCCATGCTGCCGATCAGCGCAGACGCTATCGCCCCCCAGGTCGCGCTGGGCCAGGCGCAGTACACCATCGGGATTTCCGGGTTCGTCCCGGTGATCTGCCGCGCCAGCGTGGACGCGGTGGCGGTTCCCGTCTCCGGCAATACCCAGTCGCTGGGCTCGCTGCACGAGTTCTGCAACAGCTCCAGCGGCTACCAGGTCGTGGCGACCTATTCGCCCTCGCTCGCGGGAGCGAAGCTGCTGGTCGATGGCAACCCGGTCCCGCTGAACGCCAGCGGATCGCGGATCGTCTCCCGCTCCAACGGCGCCGGTCTCGCCACGCGCGATCTCGCGCTGCAGCTGCCCAAGGGGGCGAGCTCGGGAACGCTCAGCTTCCGGATCGAGCCGCTCTGACGCCGCCCTGGGCGAGAGCGCTCAGGGGACGGTGAAGCTCGGACAGTCGGAGCCGCCGGCGAAGCTCGCCGCATTGGGCGTGAGCGTAACCGTAAGCACGTCGGTATAGGCGCCGGACGGATTCTTGCCCTGGCCGCCTTCGAGCAAGGTCGCCTGGATCGGCAGGTTCGAGAAGCTGGTGGTGTGGACTGCGGCGCAGTCCTTGTTCAGCGCGGTGACGCCCGGCCCCGAGGTGGAATTGAGCACCTGCCCGAGGAACTTGACCTGGTAGGCCACCTGGTTGTTGGCGCCGGTTCCGCCTGAAGGCTTGAGCAGGAACCCGTTCTGGGATGACAGCTTCACGTTAAACGCGCCGCTGCTCTTCACCGAGAAGTGATTGGCCGCGTCGGTACGCACCGGCGTAGCGAGCACCTGGGCGGTGCTGGTCGTGCCGATCTCGCCGAAATCGAACTGGCTGCCCGAATAGAACGCCTGCAGGCCGCTGAGCACGTGGACGTTGATCTGGATGGCTCCGGCGAGATCGGTCGCAGAAGTGACGTCGCTCATGCCGCCGGTGCCCTTGCAGACATAGCGGATGCCGAGCGAGATGGGCTTGCCGGCGGACAGATCGATGCCGGCAGGCACGGTGACCCTCAGGTTGAAGGTGGCCGTGTCGGGCTGGCTCGCGCCACCGAACTGGTAGGCGATCTGCCCGGTCGCTGTGGAGGAGATCGTCGGCAGGTTCGCCGGAACCGAGCCGTTCACGTAAGTGACATTGGTATAGGTCGTACCGCCCGGCGCCTGCGCGCTCACCTGGTAGGCCGGGCTGCCGTTGGGCAGGACGATCACGAAATAGACTTCCTGCGTCTTCTGCCCGCCCGACCCGGTCGCGCGGGTGAGCGTGAGGGTGACGTCGACGTTCGACAGGGCGTTGGTGTCAAACGGGTTGTAAAAGACCCCGGTGCCCACGCTGCCGCTCCCCGAGACGCCGCAGGATGCGGCCTGGGCAGCCGATGCCCCGGCCAGCCCGGCCATGGCGGCGATCAGCAGCAGGAGGCCACGGACAAGTCGATCCATCTTCATCTCAGCGGGTCCCCACCGGCTTGATTTCGCCGAGGCGAACGACGCCCTCGGCCTTGCTCGGAATTTCGATTTCGAAGGTGGACTTGTGGTCGTCCAGCATCTCCAGGCGCCAGCGGCCCGGGGCGAGCCCGGCCGCACCGAACCGGCCCTGCCGGTTGGTGAACAGGGTGACCGGCGGCCGCTCGGGCTTGGCCAGTTCGATGGCCTTGCCGGCGACCAGGGCAACCGGGTTGCCATCGACGTCCAGCATCTGACCCAGCGCGGTCACGTTGTATTCCGAGCCGACCTGGAGCGAATAGCCGCTGCGGTACTTCGGGAAGACGCGGAACGCGCCCTGGCCGATGTCGACGCCGGGAGCGGCGTTCTTCACGTCGGTCGTGATCGTGCGCTCGGCATAGGACGACAGGCTCGGCATCGTCGCCGCGCCCAGCTTGCCGCTGTTGGCGGCATAGCCGAAGCTGGTCGGGTCGACGATCACGTCGGCGCGGCGCAGGCTGCGGTGCGGGTGGACGATGGCGAAGCTGTCGTAGATCGGGCGCCCGATCGAGACCGCGCCGTCCGCCATGGCCAGCGAGGTGCCGAGGCGGAAGGTGGAGCGCTGCCCGGTCGAGGTGGCGAAATCGCGGGTGAAGTTGCCGTAGTGGCTGAAGCCCAGCTCGGCGCGATTGGTGAAATAGCTGGCGTTGACGCTGGCCGAGGAGCCGAAGTCGGACCGCTCCACATCGGCGGTCACATTGTAGCTGCCCACGCCCGAGCCGTGGATCGCCTGGTAGGAAACCCGGGCCCGGTTGTCGCGCGTGTCGAACTCGCTGCGCAGGCTCGCCGAGGTGCCGAGGCGGATGGTCAGCGAAAGCAGCGCGCTGAATTCCCTACCGCGCGAATCCTGCTGCCAGCGCGTTTCGGCGGAGAGCGATGCGGTCGGCGTGATGCGCCAGCCGCCCGTCAGGCGGTAGCTGTGCACGTCGGGATTGGCCCCGCGCGCCTTGGAGAAGCGCGCGTCGACCCCGGCATAGAACGTCGGCCCGAACGAGTGGCTGTAGCCGCCGCCAAGCTCGTACTTGTAGGGGTTGTCGGGCAGGAAGAACGAGACCGGGGCGAAGCGCCGGCTGCGGTGTTCGGCGAAGAGGTTCAAGCTGTCGGCCTGGCCGTCCGAGCGTACGAACTGGCGGCGGAAATTGGCCTGGACCGCCATGCCGTCACCCAGCCCGCGCACGTGGCTCCACGCGGCATGCCCGCCGAAGATGCCCAGCGGCGTGCTGACCACGGCCTCGGCGCCGACCATCTGCACGTCCTTGTCGGCCTGGACGTTGGCGCCGAGGGTGAGGAAATCCATCAGCCCGCGCCGGTAGAAGCCGGAGACCAGCCATTCGTTGCTGTAAGAGGGGCCGCGCAGGCCGAGCGGCGCCTTGACGCCCGCATAGAGCCCGAATTCGCTCAGCCCCTTCGCCAGCTGCGACTGGTCGAGGAAGATGTCGAAGCGCAGCGATTCGCTGCGGCCGGCATCGTCGAGGATGTTGACCCGCACGTCGTTGGCGCCCTGGGCGAAGGGGAAATCGCGCAAGTTGTAGTTGCCCGGGCCAAGCTGCAGGCGGCGGATCTGCTGCCCGTTGACCAGGATCTCGACCGTGGCCGGGCGCTCGAGCCGGAACGTGCGATCGCCGCGCGGGCGGATGATCTGCTGCGGGCTCAGCACGCTGTAGGAGCGGTAGAGCGACACGCCGGCAATATCCGGAACGCTCTGGAAGCCCTGGGCCTGGGCCTGCAGGTCACCCGCAGTGATCCGGACGAGGTGCTTGAGGTCGTCGTAAACGAGCCGGCTGCCCAGCCGCTGGAACTGGACCCCGCTGGCCCCGGGCGACCAGATGGCATCCGATTCCGCGACCACGTCCTTCGCGCGCACGGCGCCATCGAGCAGCACGATCGGCGCGGCAAAACCGGTGTCGAACCCGTTTTCGACGAGATCGACCGAGCTGCGGATGTTGAGATAGGCGCTCACGTCGGCAGGCTGGAGGACCTTGCCCACCCGCTCCCCGTCCAGCGCCGAAACCGAAACGCTGCGCGAGGCGCGCCGCTCGACCGGGATGAAGAACTGCAGTTCGAGCGTGCGCGGATCGTAGGTGACCTCGAGCCCGGCGGCCGCCAGTTCGGCGGGGCCGATCGCGGTCTTGCCGGCGAGGTTCCCCCGCAGCGATTCCATGACAGCGGGCGCCAGCACCTTGTCCATCAGCTGGAGCAGGCGCTCGGTCGGGAAGCTTAGCGAATCGTCGGCGCCGATCGTCAGGTCGATATCGCCGAGGTAGTTGGGGCCGTCCTTGGCCGGCACGGTGAGGACGATCGTGCGCCCGGTCGGGTTGAGCGGCTGCGACCGGGCCGCCGGCACGACGGGAGCCTGCTCGCCGGCGAGCGCCAGCTTGGGGGCCAACTGGGGCGCGGCCTGTTCGGCATGGGCGCTCGTGCTCGCCGACAGCGCCGCGATGCTCGAGCCCAGCAGGCCGGCGCAACGGATTCCCCCCCACATCATGTCAGTTCACCGGGGTAAATCCGGCCTCGACCGAAGCGGAGTCTGCCGGAAGCGGAAGCGGCACCTTCACTTGGCGCGTCTGCCCGCCGCCGACCAGGCCGAAGCCCATGGTCTGCTGGATGTCGGGCCCGGACAGGGTGTGGCTGTAGACCTGCTTGCCGGCCGCATCCTTGGCGACCACGCGCAGCTGCCCGTTCGACAGGTAGCCATGGGCCGGCGAGGCGTTGCTCAGGGTCACCAGCGGGATCGGCTGCCCGGCTTGGTTGTGGCCGACTTCGGCCGAGACCACCGACAGCGCTGGCTTGGCGCCCGCGGGCGCAACGCTGACCAGCACCTGGAAGTTGTAGAGGATCTGGATCGCCGACTGGCCTTCCGGCAGCTTCACCGGCAGCTGCGCCACGGTCACGTAGTAGTGCTTGCTTCGCGCCAGCGCCGGGTCGCCCACGTACTGGACGCGGAAGGTCTGCGTCTGCCCGGGCTCGATCAGGGCCTGGGGCGGGAAGATCAGCAGGTCGCCCGGGTCCTTGCCGGTGCCCTTCACGCCATCTGCCGTCAGCTCCAGTTCCTGCACGGTCAGCTCCACCGGCAGCTGGCGCGAAAAGGTGTTCTCGACCGTGATGACCTGCGACATCTCGCGCCCGGCGGTCCGCAGGTCGACCACGACCGGCTGCACGGTCATCGCGCTGGCCGGAGCAAGCGGGGCGGCCACTGCGACCAGGGGGGCGATGAGGTGGAAAGGATGGAATTTCACGGAGATCTCCAGCGGCTCGTCGGCCGCCCTCAGTTGGTTGGCGCCAGCTCGATGATCAGGGAATCGGTGTATTGGCCGGAGACCAGCGGCGCGCCGCCGGGAACGGTCGCGAAGGCGATCCGCGCCGTCCCCTGCATGGCGCTGGCCAGCGCGATTTGCGCAGTGCCGGCGTCGCTCCCCTGCGTCAGCGACTGCCCGCCCCAGTCGACCGAAACCTGGTAGGGCAGGAATTCGCGGAATCCGCCGTTGGCCGGCGCGCCCTGGGTCGACCCGGCATGGGCAAGCCCGCCGTTGGCGCTGCGCACGGTCAGCACGTGCGAGGTGTTGCAGATCACCGGCAGGTCGATCGCCAGGCCGCTGGCCATCGCCGCCGAGCTGACCGGGTCGACCAGCTGGGTGATCGCGATCCGGCCGCTGGCCGAGGACTGGCTGCTGAAGCTGGCGTTGGTGCCGGTCTCGCTGGTGGGATTGGCGATCAGGCAGGCGGAAGGCGCATTGCCGGACAGCACGATCCGCCGCGAGACTTCCGGCACGGCCTGCGCCGAAGCGGCCGAAGCCGCCATGAGGGCCACAAGCGACAAGGCGATGTGGGGCTTGCGCAGCATCACAGCGGCTCCAGGAAGATGCGCAGGGTGTCGGTATAGGTGCCCGCCAGCAGCGGCGCATTGGCCTGGCTGTTCGACGCGCCCGGCGCGATCTCGACGTGCAGTTCCACGTTGCCCACGGCCGGCGAATTGACGCTCAGCTCGTCCTCGACCTGGTGACGCACCCTCGCGTCCGTCTCGAGCGTGTTGCTCGCCCCGTTCCAGGTGACCCGCGCCCGGTAAGGCACGGCCGAGGTGAACCCGTTCGCATCCAGCTTCTGGCTGCCGTCACCCGGCCACATCCCGTTGTTTTCCGACTGCACCCGAACCTTGTGCGGGAAGTTGCAGACCGCCGAGATCGACAGCGTGGCATCGGCCGCGCGCACCGCCAGGGTGCGCGGATCGGCGAACTGGGCGACCCGCAGGGTATCGCCGTCCAGCCCGGTCATGTTGACGAGGCTGCCTGTCTGCACCGCGCCCGGCTGCAATGCGCAGATCTCCGGGGTCGAGCCGGAAACGGCCATGGTGCGCGTGGCAGCCGCACTGTCCGCCGCAGCCACCCCGCCGCTCGCCAGGGCGCCGAGCGCGGCGACGCAGGCAAGCGCCCGGACAGCCGCGGTGCGCCGGTCCTTGCGCATGTGCGAGAGGGCAGGGCGGCTCATGGTCAGTTCGCCGCGGTGAGCGTGACCGTGACCGAGCCGAGGTAGCTCGTATCGGCCACCGGGCGCAGCGTGGTTCCGCCGGTCGTGGCGAAGTTCGAGAGGCCCACGGTGATGTTGCCGCTGAACGGCGTGGTGCGCGACTGGGTCGCCGCCGGGTTCGTCGAAGCCGCCGTGTTGACGCTGGCCGGAGTGGTCGTCCACCCGGAAGCGGTAGCGGTGAAGTCCACGCTGTTCGAGAAGCCCGCCGGCGCAGCCGTGGTGACGTTCTGGGCGGTCATCCGCGTTGCGGCGACCGAGATCGTGCTCAGCGCCGAACAGAACGCGCCGGTCAGCACCTTGTCGGGAGCCGAGAGGTCGGTGCGCAGCAGGCCGGTCGTCGTGTTCACCAGCACGCCCAGCGCGAAGGTGCTGTCGCCACCGGACAGCGCGCCGCCCGCGCAGATCACCGGGACGTTGCCCGTCACCTGGAAGGCGCGCGAGGCGGTGTTCGAGGCCGCGGTTTCGGTCTGGGCCTGGGCCGCCGTGCTGCCGAGCAGCGCTAGGGCGAGGGCCAGGGACGACTTGCGGATCATGGCAGCAGTTCCTTCGCGAATGGGCTTACGGTGCGGGCACGGCCTCGGGGGCGAGGGTCACCGTGACGGACCCGGTGTAGCCACCCGAAACCAGCAGGAGATCGCCCGGGACGTCGTAGCCCGAGAGGGTGAGGCCGATGTCGGCGAGCTTCGGCAGGCTCTGGACCGAGCCGGAGCCGGTCGTCGCCGCGCCGGCGCCCTGGCGGTCAACCGTCGTCGTGGCGACGGCGTTGGTCGAAGCCCAGTTCGAGGCCGTGGCGGTGAAGTTCACCGCGCGGGCGAAGCCGGACTGCGCCGGCGTCGCATCGTCGGCGGTCAGCGCCGTGGCGTTCACCGTGACCACCGAGTTGGCGAAGTTGCAGAAGCTGCCCGGCAGGGTCACCGACTTGTTGCCGATCGCCGCGCGCTTGCCCACCCGGGCGCCGGACGTGTCGACCATCTGCCCGAGATCGATCACCGCGTTGCTGGGGGTGCCGAGCACGCAGAGCTTCGCGACCTGGCCGGTCACCGAGACCTTGGCGGAATCGCTGTCCTGGGCCAGGGCGGCGGGGGCCGCGCCGACCAGCAGGGCAGTGGCGACAATCAGGGACATGGTCTTCATGTTCGATCTCCGGGGAGCGGGACGGATCAGACGGCGGGTGCCAGGGTGACGTCGACCGAACCGGTGTAGGTGCCTTCGGTCAGGATGCCGTTGTTCGGGGTGCTGGCGCCGGTCAGCGTGACGACGACGTTGCCCGAGAAGATGCCGACAGTGGCGGGCGAACCGGCAGTGTAGGAGTTCACGGTCTCGCCGGCGGAACCGTCAGTTGCGGTCTGGCTATTGGCCACCGCGCTGGCGGTGAGGTCGATCCGGCTGTCGAACGAGGTGTTCGGCGCGGCGGTCGTCCCCAGCATCGGCTTGGCGGTGACGGTCATGGTCGAGGCGGTCTTGTTGCACCAGCCGACGAGGGTCTTGGTCTGGTTGACCAGGACCGACGAATCGAGCTTGCCGGCATTGGCGTCGCTGCCGCTCTTGGCCAGTTCGCCGACCGTGATGGTCTGCGAGTTCGTCGTGAACAGGCAGCGGCCGGCGACGGTGCCGGAAACGCCCACCGTGCCGGTGTCGTTGGCGGCGGCGAATGCCGGGGTGGAGATTGCAGCGGAGGCGGCGAGAGCCGCGAGAACCAGCTTCTTCATAGTACCTTGCTCCTTCGTTACGATGCCGGGTTGCGGCAGATTCTGGTCAGTTCAAGTGGGCCGGCGTGGTCATGTTGCCGGGGAAACGGTGATGGTGAGCACGTCCTGGTAAGTCCCGGCGACAAGCACCTGGGAACCGGCATAGGCGGGCGCGCTTGCTTCGATGTAGGACCCGGACTGCAGGTAGGACCGCGGCAGCTGCAGGCCGTTGGCCGAGCTGGCGGTGCCCTCGAACGTGCAGGCGGTGTTCGCCGTCGTCAGGTTGGCGACCGCGCACTGATCGTCGGTCGCTCCGGTGTCGGTCACGACGTGCAGCTTCACGGTATAGGGCGCGCGGTTGGCGAAGGCCGCGGTGGGTGCGGCCACCGAGTTGAGCAGCGCGCCGTTCTGCGACGATACGGCGATGCGCCAGGGCGCGGTGCATTGCGGAGTGAAGAACGCCTTGCCGCTCCACGCCGTCGTGTCGATCGCGGTGGCGCTGATGGTGCCGGTGGGGGCGCCGCCCGTCGCAAAGCCGCAGGTGCCGCCGACCGAAGCCGAGACAGCGATGGTGAACTGCGCGAAGGCAGGGCCGGGCACGTTGGGAATGGTGGCGTCGGGGTAGAACGCGGTCTGCACGGCCGTGTCGGCCGCCAGGGCGGGGCTGGCAAAGGCCGGCAGCATAACCGCGGCGAGGGCCGCTGCTATCGTGCCAAATGTCCTGCCAGTCGCACCCATCGCTTCGCACACACTTTCTCTGCCTCCCGGGACAGCCCGGAAGAGGGTTGAAATCGACATTCACGCACTGCGGTGATGACCGGTCTTCGGAAGTTGCCTTCCCGTCAGACCGTCGGAGACTTGTTCAAGTCACCGTTCCGCCCCGTTCAAGTTGAACAATTCTTTACCGCACAGGTTAAGCGCATGGCGAGTGGAAATTTCGCGACATTCGCAAGTGCATCAATCTGACACGGGTGCGTTGTCGTAAGTTTCGGAAATCGCCAGATTTATACGCATTCCCTCGTAAAACCGCCACTCCCGCCGATGTTCACATGGTAAAGCCTAATGGTTAACCACAGGGCAAATGGCAAGTGTAAAGGTGATTCGTGGAGGCGATCTGCATCCGTAAACTGCAGTCGGAATGGTGATATGTGCAGGCTTATGAAAGTTGATATGTAGAAATACTTATTAGGTAGTTCTACCTATATTCAGAAGAGAGCTCGTCCAGGCCGTTCCCCCCACCCCCCGCGCGGCGCGGGCTGACCTGTCGTGAGCACCGGAAAAATACCGCTGTCCTACAACGGCCCCGCCCGTCATCCTCCCGGCGCGAGCTTTTGTTCGCACGCTCTTTGACAGCAGATCGCAAAAATCGCGCGCAAAAGTGTCACCCATGCACTGGCTTGCGCAAGGTCCTGATCTCACATGATTAAAGGCCAAAAAAGGGTGGGTGACACGGTGTCACCCGTGTCACCCTTCCACCTGCCTATAGTTAAGGACTGAATGACGACTGCGCCGGGGCGGCCGGGGCGGTCAGCTCGGCGAGCGACACGGATGCTCGGGCGCCCTCGGCCATGGCCTGACCCACCAGGATCAGCGCCGGCCCGCTGCCCGGCAAGGCTTTCGCCGCCAGCCCGAGCAGGTCGAGCCGGGTGACCAGCTGCCGCTCCTCGCCGAGGCTGGCGCTCTGGACGAGAGCGACCGGGGTGTCCCGCGGCAGTCCGGCGGCGATCAGGTTGCGGGAGATCGGCTCGGCGGCGCTCTTGCCCATGTAGATGGCGAGCGTCGCGGCGGGATCGGCGAGGGTGCTCCAGTCCAGCTCCAGCGGCTCTTCGCCCCGGGTATGGGCCGTCACGAAGACCAGCTTGCGCGACAGCCCGCGCAGGGTGAGCGAACGGCCAAGCCCGGCCGCGGCGGCGCTCGCAGCGGTGATGCCGGGGCAGATGGCCACCGGAACCCCCGCCGTGCGGCAGGCCTCCAGCTCCTCGGTGGCGCGGCCGAAGATCGCCGGGTCGCCGCCCTTGAGCCGGACGACCCGTTCGCCTGCCAGGGCCGCCGCGACGATCATGCGGTCGATGGCCGACTGGTCCTGCGAATGCCGCCCCGAGCGCTTGCCGACATGGACGCGCCGCACAGTGTCGGGGATCAGGTCCAGCACCCCGGGTCCGACGAGGGCATCGTGGAAGACCATGCTGGCACTGCCGATCAGGCGTTCGGCCTTGCGGGTGAGCAGGTCCGGATCGCCCGGCCCCGCGCCGACCAGCCAGACCATGCCGGCGGGGAACTCGCTGCGACCGGCCCGGTCTCGCTCGATAGTCATGCCGCAGCCTCCTCTGTCTCGTTGAGCGCCGTTCCGATGAGCCGCGCAATCGCCGGGCGGCAGGAACCGCAGTTGGTTCCCGCCCCGGTTGCGCTGCCGACCGCTGCCACCGTGGCGGCACCGGCGCAGGCGGCGCTGCGGATCGCGTTGGCGCCCACGCCCAGGCACACGCAGACGATCGGGCCCCGGTCCGGCTGGGGGGCGGCCGGGCGGCCGGCAAGCAGTTCCGGTCCGGCGGGGACCGCGCCAAGCTGGGCGGCGACCCAGTCGCGCGGAGGCAGGTGGCCGCGCCGGGTCAGGTACAGCGCAGCCTCGAGCCGCCCGTCCGCCGCAAGGACCGCCACCCGCCGCATCCCGCGCGCAAGGTCAACCGCCTCAAGCCGCTCGCCCGGCGGGAGCAGGGTGTCGACATCGAGGTCTTCGGTACCGGCCAACTCGTGCAGCCAGCCCCCCGCCACCCGCGATCGGGTCCACCAGAGGACCTGCGGCAGGTCTGCGGCAGTGCGGGTGACCAGGAAGCCACGCCATTCGGGCCTGACCGGCGCTATAGTCGCCGGGGTGTTTTTGAATCCCGGCTGCCCGGACAGCGGATCGGTTTCCGCCAGTGCCAGCAGGTTGGCGCGACCCTCGGCGGAGAGCTGGTCGGTCCAGTGCATCGGCACGAACAGGTCGCCGGGGCGCTGGGCGTCATTTACGGCAACCCGGAAGTTCGTCGATCCGGCAGCCGTGGACAGCCGAGCGAGGTCACCGTCGGAAAGGCCATGGGTAGCGGCGTCGGCAGGGTGGACTTCGACCAGCGGCTCGCGGCGGTGCTGCGAAAGCGTGGGGGAGAGGCCGGTCCGGGTCATCGTATGCCACTGGTCGCGGTAGCGGCCGGTGTTGAGGCGCAGGGGCCGGCCTGCATCGGCAGGGGGAGCAGCCTGCCTCACGCTGACCAGCCGGGCCTTGCCGCTGGGAGTGGGAAAGCGGCGCGCGAGGGGGTGTGCCCCGCCCCAGAGGAAGGGCTCCATCGCCTCGTATTCATCGTCGTCCAGCCCGGCCAGGGCAGTAAGGTCAAGCAGCTTGCCGTGGCGGGAGGCCAGCGAGGTCATCGCCGCATATTCGCGGAACACGGCGGCGGGCGAGGAATAGGCGAAGGCCTTCCCCCAACCCATTCGCGCCGCGACGTCGGCCATGATCGCCCAGTCGGCCCGCGCCTGGCCCGGGGCGGCGAACACCGCGCGCTGGCGGCTGATCCGGCGCTCGGAGTTGGTCACTGTCCCGTCCTTCTCGCCCCAGGCGAGGGCGGGGAGGCGAACATGGGCGTACCGCGCGGTATCGGTGTCGGCGATCACGTCGGAAACGACCAGCGTTTCGCACCGCCCCAGCGCCTCGCGGACGAAGCCCGCGTCCGGCATCGATACGGCCGGGTTGGTCGCCACGACCCAGAGAAACTTGACCCGCCCCTCATACACCGCGCGGAACAGGTCCACCGCCTTGAGCCCCGGCCCGGCGCAGATGTTGGGCGCGTTCCAGAACTCGGCGACATCGGCCCGCTCGCCGGCCGAAAAGCCGAGGTGGCAAGCCAGCATGTTGGCAAGCCCGCCCACCTCGCGCCCGCCCATGGCATTGGGCTGCCCGGTGATCGAGAACGGCCCCATGCCCGGCCGGTTGATCCGCCCGGTGGCGAGGTGAAGGTTGATGATCGCATTGCCCTTGTCGGTCCCCCCGCGCGACTGGTTCGCGCCCTGGCTGAACAGGGTGACCATGCGCGGATGGGCCGCGACGAGTTCGGCGAGGGTGGTGAAAGCCTCCTCGCCAACTCCCCCGTTCGCCTCGAGCGAAGTCGAGAGGCCGTTGCCGGCGTGGCTCGACTTCGCTCGATACGAACGGAGGTGGGGGAAGAACTCTTCGGGGACGATGCACCGTTCACTCAGGAACTCCTCGTCCACCAACCCCCGCGCATCCAGCTCCGCCAGCAGGGCATTGAACAACGCCACGTCGCCGTCGGGCGCCAGCTGCACGTGCAGGTCCGCCAGCTCGGCCGTCTCGGTCCGGCGCGGGTCGATCACCACCAGCTTGGTCCCGCGCCGTCCGCGCGCCGTCTCGATCCGCTGCCAGATCACCGGATGGCACCAGGCCGTGTTCGAGCCGACCAGCAGGATGAGGTCGGCCTCGTCGAGATCGTCGTAGGTGCAGGGGACGACATCCTCGCCGAAGGCGCGATTGTGGGCGGCGACGGCGCTGGCCATGCACAGGCGGGAATTGGTGTCGATGTTGCCGCTGCCGACGAAGCCCTTCATCAGCTTGTTGGCGACGTAGTAATCCTCGGTGAGAAGCTGACCCGAGACATAGAAGGCCACCGCATCCGGACCGTGCTCGGCGATCGTCGCCTTCATCTTCGCCGCGACCAGATCGAGCGCTTCGTCCCACGAGGCCTCACGATTGCCGATCATCGGGGCGAGCAGGCGACCTGCGAGACCGACCGTCTCGCCAAGGTGCGTGCCCTTGGAGCAGAGCTTTCCGAAGTTCGCCGGATGGTCCCGATCGCCGGCGATGCAGACGGTGCGCTCACCGGTGACGCGGGCGCGGATGCCGCAGCCGACGCCGCAATAGGCGCAGGTGGTGCGGACCTCCCGCATAGCGTCAGGCAGCCTTCCGGCCGACCACGGCCTCGCGCAACAGATAGATGCGGCCGGCGTCGACCTTGAGCGGGACGGTGGGGACGCAGCCGTCGTCATCGCCCAGGACCTCGCCCGTCTTTAGCGAGATGTTCCAGTTGTGCAGCGGGCAGGTGACGACATTGCCGTGGACGATGCCTTGGCTCAGCGGCCCCCGCTTGTGCGGGCAGGCGTTGACCAAAGCGTAGAAGCGGTCGTCGAGCGTGTGGAACACCGCGATCTCCGCGCCGCCCTGGACGGCGAGGGTGCGCGCCGTGCCGGGGGCGATCTGCCCGACGGGGCCGATATCGAGCCAGTCACCGATCATCAGACGTACTCCACCTGGAAGGGACGCACCTCGGCGAGGTGCTGGTGCAGGTCGGCGCGCTCGCCGGCGGCGCGCTTGGCCCAAGGGTCGTCCTGCATGAAGGTCTGCGAGTAGCGGAACCGGGCGGCGAGGGTGGCGACGGCGCCGGGATCGTCGAACAGGGCGGCCTTGACGTGATCGAGCCCGACCCGCTCGATCCAAGGGGCGGTGCGTTCGAGATACCAGGCCTGTTCGCGGTAGAGCTGGATGAAGGCGGCGCAGTGTTCCATCGCCTCGGCTTCGGTTTCGACCTTGCAGAGGAGGTCTGTCGCGCGGACCTTGATGCCGCCGTTGCCGCCGACGTGGAGTTCGTAGCCGGAATCGACGCAGACCACGCCGAAGTCCTTGATCGTCGCTTCGGCGCAGTTGCGGGGGCAGCCGGAGACGGCGATCTTGAACTTGTGGGGCATCCAGGAGCCCCAGGTCATCTTCTCCAACTTCACACCTAGACCCGTTGAATCTTGCGTGCCGAAGCGGCACCATTCGGAGCCGACGCAGGTCTTCACGGTGCGCAAGGACTTGCCGTAGGCGTGGCCGGAGACCATGCCGGCGGCGTTGAGGTCCGCCCAGACGGCGGGCAGGTCCTCCTTTTTTATGCCAAATATATCAAGGCGTTGCCCGCCCGTGACCTTGACCATCGGGGCGTTGAACTTCTCCACCACATCGGCGATCGCGCGCAGCTCGCGCGGGTTGGTGAGCCCGCCCCACATGCGCGGGACGACCGAATAGGTCCCGTCCTTCTGGATGTTCGCGTGCATACGCTCGTTGACGAAGCGGCTGCGCTGGTCGTCCTCGTATTCGCCGGGCCAGGCGCAGAGGAGGTAGTAGTTGAGGGCCGGGCGGCAGCTCGCGCAGCCGTCGGGCGTCGACCAGCCAAGTTCCTGCATGACCTGGGGAATGACCCTGAGGTTCTTCTCGAGGATCAGGCGCCGCACGTCGGAGTGGGTGAAGCTGGTGCACTTGCACAGGGTCTTCGGCCCCGACTGGACCTCGCCGCCAAGTGTCAGGTTCAGCAGGCTTTCGACGAGCCCGGTGCAGGACCCGCAGCTCGCGCTCGCCTTGCACTGCGAGCGCACGGCATCGAGACTGCAAGCGCCCTGCGCGATGGTGGCAACGACCGTGCCCTTGGAAACGCCGTTGCAGCCGCAGATCTCGGCCTCGTCCGAGAGGGCGGCAACGGCGGCATTAGGGTCCGCGAGGGCGCCCCCCGCGGCGAAGGCCTGGCCGAAGATCAGCGCCTCGCGGATCGGCGAAATGTCCTCGCCCTTCCTGAGCAGGTCGAAGTACCATGAGCCGTCGGCCGTATCGCCGTAGAGCACGGCGCCGACCAGCCGGTCGTCGCGGACGATCACCCGCTTGTAGATCCCGCGCGCGGCATCGCGCATGACGATGTCTTCCGCGGGATTGCCGTCTGCATCGGGGCCGCCGGAGAAATCGCCGGCCGAGAACAGATCGATCCCCGAGACCTTGAGCTTGGTCGAAGTGACCGAGCCGGTATAGCCGCTCGGCCGGCCGGTGGCGGCATCGGCGAGCGCCCGGCACATGTCCCACAGCGGCGCGACGAGGCCATAGCATGCCCCGCGATGCTGGACGCATTCGCCGACCGCCATGATCGCCGGGTCGCTGGTGAGCATGTGATCGTCGACCAGCACGCCGCGCTCGACTTCCAGCCCGGCGGCCTTGGCGAGCGCCGTGGCCGGGCGGATGCCGACCGCCATGACGATGATGTCGGCCGGAAACTCGCGCCCGTCCTTGAGGCGCACCCCGGAAACGTGGCCGTCCGTGCCGAGGATCTCGGCCGTATCGCCGCCGGTGACGATGGTCTGGCCGCGGCGTTCGAGTTCGCTCTTGAGCAGGTAGCCCGCGGCCTCGTCGAGCTGGCGCTCCATCAGGGTGGGCATGAGGTGAACGACGGTGACCTGCATCCCGCGCAGGGCGAGGCCATGGGCGGCCTCGAGCCCGAGCAGGCCGCCGCCGATCACCACGGCGCTGCCGCCCCCTTCGGCTGCCTTCAGCATCTTCTCGACATCATCGAGATCGCGGAAGGTGACGACGCCGGGGAGGTCGTGGCCGGGCACGGGGATGATGAAGGGATCGGAGCCGGTGGCGATCAGCAGGCGGTCATAGGGCTGCTCGTGGCCGGCCCGGGAGACGACGACCTGCCGGACCCGGTCGATCCGGGTGACGGGATCGCCCGAGACCAGCTCGATGCCGTTGCCGGCATACCAGTCCGGCCCGTTGATCACGATGTCGTCGAACGCCTTCTCGCCGGCGAGGACGGGCGAGAGCATGATCCGGTTGTAGTTCACCCGCGGCTCGGCGCCGAAGATGGTGACGGCATAGCGCGTGGAATCGCGGGCAAGGATCTCCTCGACCGCGCGGCAGCCGGCCATGCCGTTGCCGATGACGACGAGCCGTTCGCGGGTCTGGCGGCCGGAGCCGGTTTCGGGGAAGCTGGCTGGCGCGTTCAACTTTCGTCTCCTTGAGCAATTCCAGGCTCTGGGCACGCAACACGAAAAAGCCGCCTCGGACCGGTCCTGCGAAGGAGCGGTACGGGCGGCTACGGTGCCACGCGTTGATCGATTGTCCGGCGGGGGTGCTGCATCGCCCGACCTTGGGCGGCACGTCCTGCCTTCGCTTAGGAACCTATGCGATTCGGGGGAGGAAGGGAAGAGGGTATTTTGCAGTGCAGCAATGAGTGAGAGGGGAGGGGCAATTGCAGGGGAAAGTAACCCTGCCACAGGGGGATGGCAGATCGAAGATGCCCATGGAGGTCACAAATTCTCTTGATCGCCGAGGCCCGGGTTGGTTGAAAGGGCTCTCGGTTGCTACCGCTTTGGTGCAGCTGCCAGGCTGGTGCGTTCGCTCTCGCCGTAACTGATTACCGGGGGCAAGATGGCGAACCTGAGCGGTGGTGACGGGAATGACACCCTGACCGGCACCAGAGCAACCGATGTCCTGAGCGGGCTTGGGGGCGACGACGAAATCGTCGATCATCTTGGCGGCGACGACCAGCTGTTTGGCGGCGCCGGCAACGACGACGTGGAAGTGGACCGGGATTTCTTGTCCAATTCCGGCCTGAGCATCGTGTTGCTCGATGGTGGCGCTGGCAACGACACGATCAGGGCATATTCTTCCCGGTCTGACGCCCCATTCGAGGCAACGCTGCTGGGGGGATCCGGCGATGACTGGATTATTGCCGGTGGCTACGTGCACTCGGTCATCGATGCCGGAGATGGGAACGACCTCGTAAACCTGCTCTCCATCGGTCCCCAGGCCATTACACTGGGAGCAGGGCGGGACCACGTGGCATTGCTCACCTTTAACTACACCCTGCCGTCAGCACCGGACGTGATCACCGATTTCACCACCGGAGCGGGCGGTGACATAATCGATATGAGCGATTTGCTACCCAGTTTGCTGCACGGTTGGGATGGCAAGAAGAACCCGTTCGCCGAAGGCTATTTGCGCTTCGCGCAAGGCGCTGGCGCAACCCTGTTGCAAGTGGATGTCGAGGGAAAGGCCGCCAATTGGGTCACGCTCATTCAGCTCAACAACGTCCTGGTCACATCGATCACCGACGACAACTTCGAAAAGTTTTCTCCTTCGGGCAATCCACCGGCCGGCAGGGTCATCGACGGGACCGATAAGGACGACGAACTTGTAGATGGCCTGGGTAACGATACCTTTCACGGATTCGGCGGCCACGATTTCATCAACGCGCAGGGCGGCGGCGCCGATTGGGTTTACGGCGGATCGGGCAACGACGAGTTGTTCGGCTCGGAAGGCGACCATCTGTTCGGGGAGGCCGGCGACGATCGTATCACCGTGGCCGGTCTGCCAAGCCCGGACCTGGGGCCGGCGTTCGCCGACGGTGGCGACGGGTTCGACCTGCTGGAAATCACGGTCAGCTCTGGGCAGAACGCAAAGGTTTCCGGCGGCAGCGGGGACGACACGTTCACCGTGAACGGACCTGGCAGCGTGGTGCTGCATGGGGATGCCGGTCACGACACGATGACCCTTACCGGCAGCGACGGCGCGCAAACGCTGTTCCTGGGCAGCGACAGCGACGTCGTGATGCTTGAGGCCACCCAGGGCGCTCCGGTGCTCGACATTCGCGACTTCCAGGCCGGCCCGGGCGGCGATCGCTTGTCGATCGTCGACTTCCTAATGGCGAAGCTGCCATCGTGGCAAACGGGGCAGAACCCCTTTTCGAACGGGTTGCTCCGGCTGATCGACACTGCGGCAGGTGCGCAGCTGCAGTATCGCGACGGCAATGTGTGGACCACCGTCGCTGTGCTCGAAGGTGTCGCGGCGGCAAGCCTGGTGACCGAAAACCTGGCGGGGCTCGATCCGTCAGGCGGGCCACTCCGCAATGTGATCGTGGTCGAGGACTATGCCTTGGCCACCGAGGGTACGCCGATTGCAGACGTCATGTTCGGCGGCATCGGCGACGACACCCTGAGAGGCGGCGCCGGTGACGATCTGCTGCTGGGCGGATCCGGCTTCAACCACTTGTTCGGCGGCGACGGCAACGACACCCTGTTCGGAGGATTGGACGGGTATATCAAGAACAACTCGCTGGCGGGCGGTGCCGGAGCCGACACTTTCCTGGTTGCGCCAGGCATCGGCACGCTGCTCATCGCGGATTTCCAGCCAGGGGTCGACCACATCGAAGTTCATGGGATCGCCGGAACGCCCACCTTCTCGCCCAACTACTCTGGTACGGCCACGCTCATCGATTTCGGTTCCGGCGACAGCGTCACGCTCCTTGGGGTAACCCAGCTGCTGCCCGGAGATATCCAGTACGTTGCCGGTAACCTCGTCCTGCCGAGCGCGCCCCAGGTCGGCGCCCAGCCCATTATGGCGAGCAACCTCACGATCCCGGCCGCCGGGATGGAATTCATCGGCAAATCTAATCCGATTACCATCACTGAAGCCGTAACCGGCACGTCTTCGTTCGACAATTATGGCGTCCTCAGTGCAACAGCTCCGCAGTACCTGAAGATAATGCAGGTATACGGGGTAGCCGCCGACCTCAATTTCCCCGGCACCGATCTCATCTGGAACCATAGCGGCGCGACTATCTTTGGCCGTGCCATCGGACCCACCGGAATCGTCAACGTCAGCACCCTTCGCAACGACGGACTGATCCATCTCGTCGGATATTCCTCTGGATACGCCTGGGGGCCAGAATTCGGGACCATTGGCCTGGCACGCGTCTCCCATGTGGACAACAGCGGCGTCATTCGCGTTGAGGCTAAGAATCCCGCCATCGCCATCCGTGAGACTGTTGAGGTCAACAACTCAGGGGTTATTCACGCTGAAACCGAATCTCAGGGGGCGACCGCAATACTTCTGTATGGCGGAGCTGGCTCGCGCAAGGTTGTAAACACTGGTTTAATCGAGGCTGTAAACACGAACGCTTTTGCGAATATTGGCGCTGATTCCATAGGGATCGCAGTGGGGGGTACCGGGTCGACTGTCAGCGATATACAAAACTCCGGGACTATCCGGGCCGACTTTGCGATATTTTCGGGCGCCGGGTCCGAAAACGTAGCTAACGCCGGGCAGATTATCGGTAAAATCGACATCGGGCAGGGCTACGATAGCATCGTCAATTCGGCATCTGGGTCGATCTCCGGAGCAATCGACACAGGCAGTGAGGATGACACTGTCGTCAATCAGGGCATCATATCCGGCGACGTGAGCCTCGGGGCTGGGAATGACAGTTACGA
>Ga0068855_100002414_pt1 | contig 23055 bp, 16 predicted proteins | sample KBSCornC52_FD_66592 | JGI IMG/M metagenome (GOLD analysis project Ga0068855, IMG submission 66592) | Corn rhizosphere microbial communities from Kellogg Biological Station, Michigan, USA - KBS Corn C5-2 | ecosystem: Host-associated > Plants > Roots > Rhizosphere > Soil ...
CCCGCGCGCTACGCCGCGTCCGGCCCGGCGCAGTTCCCGCCGTCGCACTATGTCGCCGCCGCCAGGACGAAGCTGCCGGCCGATACCCGCATCGTCAGCCTCGCCCTGCCCGCGGGTCAGCCGGTCGAGGCGATCGCGGTCGATCCGCCGAAAGACCCGGGTCGGGCAGGGCCGCCGCAACGCACCGCCGTCTGGCTCGATCCGGTCAGCCTGCGGGTGATCGACAGCGGCCCGACGATGGATGGGATCATCCGTTTCGCCCATGATTTCCACGGCAGCCTGCTGATCAGCGGCGGCAACGGCCGCACCCTAGTCGGCGTGCTCGGCGGGGCGATGCTGATCTCGGCGCTGACCGGGTTGTGGCTGTGGTGGCCGGCGGTCGGCGGTTTCCTGCGCGGCTTGCGCTGGCGGCGGCACCGGCATCTCGACGGCAACCTCCACCATTTGACCGGCTTCTGGACCGCGCTCCCGCTGGCGGTGCTGTCGCTGACCGGCGTGTTCATCTCCTTCCCGTCGATCCTCAACGCGGTGGCGGGCGTGCCGGCCGGTCAAGCCGGCCCTAGCGGTGGCGCGGCGCGCGGGCGGACGCTGCCGCTGGCCGAGACGCGGTTGACGGCGGATCAGGCGGTCGCGGCGGCGCTGCCGCTGGCCAAGGGCGCGCCGGCGATGATCACCTGGCCGACCGATCGCCAGCCTGCCTGGCGGATCGCCTTCGGCGGGGAAGGCCGGAAGCGGACGACCGTAGCGGTCGACGACCAGACCGGCGCCGCCGAAAAAGCCAGGCCGGAGGAGCGCCGCCCGGGCGCCAACGGCCTGGCGCGCCGTATCCACGATGGCGACGGCATGGCCTTCATCTGGCAGCTGATCATCTTCCTCGGCGGGATCACGCCGGCGATCCTCGGCGTGACCGGCATCATCATGTGGCTACGCATGCGCCGCGTCCGGGCGCGCGCCGGCGTCTGAAACGAGAGCGGGCCCGACCGCCGGTTGGCTGCCCGGCCCGCCTGGTTCGACGGTCAGGTCGCTCGGGTACCGTCAGTCGGCGTAGCCCGGGTTCTCGCGGTCGAGCTTGCGCAGCATCGCCGGCCAGACCATCGCGTCCGCGTAGCTCGCGATATTGAAGTCTTCCATCATCTTGCCGGTCTCGGCGATCACCTTGGGATCGGCCGCGTGCAGCTTCTGACCCATCGCCAGGGTGCGGACCTGGATCGTGCAGGCGGTTTCGAGCAGATAGATCAGCGTGAACGCGCTGGCGATGCTCGGGCCGACCGACAATGTGCCGTGGTTGCGCAGCAGCATCAGCGGCTTGTCGCCGAGGTCCTTGGCGAGGCGGGCGCGCTCCTCCTCATTGGTCGCGACGCCCTCATATTCGTGGAAGCCGACCTTGCTGCCGATGGTCATGGAATTCTGGTTGAGCGGCAGGATGCCGTCCTCCGTCGCCGAGACGGCGACGCCGTCCAGGGTGTGCAGGTGGATGACGCAGCCGGCGTCGTGGCGCGCGGCATGGACCGCGCTGTGAATGACGAAGCCGGCGCGGTTCACCTTGTACGGCGTGTCCGAGATGATCTCGCCGTCCATGTTGATCTTGACCAGGCTGGAGGCGGTGATCTCCTCGAACATCAGACCCAAGGGGTTGAGCAGGAAGCATTCCTTGCCGTCCTCGTCGGGCAGGCGGGCGGAGATATGGGTCGCCAGCATGTCGTCCCAGCCGTACAGCGCGACGAGCCGGTAGCAGGCGGCGAGGTCGCGCCGCATCTGGGCCTCGACGTCGCTCATCTTGCCGATGCGCGACTTATCGGCGGTCTTGTCCATCACCATGGTGTTCATCGTCTTCTCTCCTTCGACTCTTGGCGGCAGGGTAGGGCTCTCGGCCCCATGGGGACAAGGGGCGGTGGGTAAGTCCACGGCCGCCATAGTTTCTTTCGTCATCCCGGCCTTGAACCGGGATGACGAGGAAGAAGGTCGATAGTATTGGACGGTCCTGGGAGAGATGCAGTGCCCTACCACGTCGAGCCGCTGTCGTCGGAGCTGAGCTTCGGCCGTGTCGTCCGCGGGCTGACCTCTGCCGACATTCGGGACCAAGCCACGCGCGCGGCGCTGCGCGACCTGTGGATTCAGTACGGCGTGCTGGTGTTCCGCGACGGCGAGATCAACGACCGCTTCCAGATCGAGCTGAGCCAGGTGTTCGGCCCGCTCGAGCGCCATCCGGTCAAGGAGGTGCTGGTCGAGGGCAATCCCGATCTGATCGTGCTCAAATCGGCTCCCGGCGACGTCAACGTCGTCGAGATCGACGGCGAGGCGGGCGGCGGCTGGATCGGCTGGCATTCGGACCTGATCTATGTCGATCATATCAATCACGGCGGGCTGCTGCGCGCGCTGCAGGTCACCAGCCGCGGCGGCGTCACCGGTTTCATCGACCAGATCGACGCCTATGACCGGCTGTCGCAGGCGATGAAGGATCGCATCGAAGCCCTAAGCGTCGTCTACCAACTCGGGCCGATCGGCCGCTTTCCCCATGCCTACAAGAGCAAAGTCCGCGTCGTGCGGATGGCGCCGCAGAATCAGGCGCTGATGGACCGCGCCCATCGCGATTTCGCGCCGGTTGCCCATCCCCTGGTCTTCGCCCAGCCCGAGACGGGACGGAAGGTGCTCAACCTCTCACCGCTGTTCGCGCTGTACATCGAGGACATGCGCAACGCCGAGGGCGATGCGCTGCTCGCCGATCTCGCCGGCCATATCCTCGACAGCCCGGCCTATCATCACCGCTGGACGCTCGACGACATGGTGCTGTGGGACAATTGGCGGATGCTGCACTCGGTCAGCGCGGTGCCGCTCGACGAAACCCGCATCGTCCAGCGCACGACGATCGCCGGCGATTATGCGCTGGGGCGGACGCTGACGTTCGAGGCGGCTTAGGTCGTTTCGCGAGCCGAAACGTCGGCAATCGGCGGCCATCTACCCTCCTCTTTCGGAGGGACCCGCCGGATGATCGCCTTTCCTGGCCGCGCCTGTCAGACCTGGCAGGCCTCCAGCGGCAGCTCGGCGGCGACGGCGTCCAGCTCGGCCATGTCGAAGCCGTAGATGCGCGCGGCGTTCGTCGCCAGAAGCGCACGGACCTCGTCCTCCGGAACATCCTTCAGCAACTTTTGCAGATGGCCGATGCTCTTGGGGTAGCTCCCCTCATAGTGCGGATAGTCGGAGCCCCAGGTCATGTTCTCGATGCCGATGATGTGTCGCGCGTCCACATCCCGCTGCGTCAGGAACATCGCCTGGACGGTGCATTGTCGCTGCCAATATTCGCTCGGCTTGAGCGAAAGCCGCTTCTGCTCATGGGCGAAATAGGTCTCGTACATGAAGTCGAGCAGCTGCAGCAGATCGGGCACCCAGTCGGCGCCCTGCTCGGCGAACACCATCTGCAGCTTGGGGTGCCGCTCGAACACGGCCCCCCACAGCAGGAACCAGAACGGCCGGTGCGAGAACCACATGCTCTCGGTGGCGAACAGCGTGGTTGAACCGGGCAGATCGCCATAGTCCGGCGTCGCCGATCCGACATGGGTGTGGATCGGCATCCCGAGATCCTCGCAAACGCTCCAGATCGGCTCGTAACAAGGGTCGTGGTAGAAGGGCAGGTTGCCGACGCCGGCGGGCAGGATCACGCCCTTCAAACCATGCTCCTTGGCCCATGTGACCTGGCGGACGGCTTCGTCGATATCGTGGATCGTCATCACCGCGAGCCCGCCGAGCCGACCCGGGGCATGGGAGACGAAATCGGCCAGCCAGCGGTTGTAGGCCCAGGCGCCCACGCCCTGGAGCGCGTGATTGGCGCCCTTGTGCCCCGGCCCGAAGGCGGCGTGGAACGGCGGTCCGTTCTGCTGGGTGTCGTCGGGGAAGATGATGTCCGCGACGACGCCGTCGAGCTCGAGCTCCTTGAGGTGCCGGCCGGGGTCCGCGACGCCTCTCCGGCCACCGTCGAGGACGGCCAGGCTCTGGTCCTGCTCCTCGCGCAGCTCCGGCGCGAAGAGCTCTTCCATCATTTCCTGCCAGTTCGGCTCGTTCGCCATGTCCTCCTTGAGGGCGTCGCGATAGCCGGGATCGATATAGTCGAGGAAGCCACCCTCCGCATGGAGCGGTCCGGCGTGACAATCGGTGGAGATGATCGTGTAGCGACGCATCCTATCCCCCAATATTTTATATCCCGCCATCCTTTCGCGGGGTGGGGCGGGAGTCAACTTGCCGCTGACGCCATTGGGGGCAAGGCGCCTAGGCCGAGCCGTCCGCTATGGATCGAAGACGGTGGTCCAGCTTCCAGTCTAGCCCCGCGTCGCGGCCAGCACGCCTTCAGCCCTTGATCTCTTGGCCCTGGGCGCGCTGCCCGCCCGGCGGCAGCGAGTGGCGGCGCGAAAGAGCCGACCGCACTGAGTGGCGCATCAGTCACACCTCCACGCCAATCGACGACCATCACAAGCCAGGGCGTGACATTCCACTGTCTGAACAGGCATTAAGTTCTTCTCGTCTGAAGCCACGGGATTGCCGGCGCAGACGGACGGCGGCCGTGGGGAAAATGCGTGGTCGCCGCGCGCGGGTCGTAATGCTTGTGCGTAGAGTGATCGTGGCCATGTTCACGACAAAACGGGAGGGTTTCCATGCGAGGCAAGTATCTGATCGGCGGCGTTTATCTTCTGGCATCCACGGCGCTTTGGGCCCAGGGCGAACCGGCCGCCGCGCCGGCGGCCGCCGCTCCGTCCGGTAATGCCGGCATCGCCGATATCGTCGTCACCGCCCAGCGGCGCGCGGAGAATCTGACCTCGGTCCCGCTCTCGATCAGCGCCCAGACCGGCCAGACGCTGGCGGCGACCGGCATTAAGCAGCTGAGCGAGATGAAGTTCAACACCCCGGGCTTCCTGACCTCGGCGGGCACCGGCTACACCCAGATCTACATCCGCGGCATCGGCAACGGCGTGTTCGTCGGCGCCGACCCCTCGGTCGCGACCTTCATCGACGACGTGCCGCACGTCTACGGCTCGCTGGTCGAGGATCTGGTCAACATCGATCGCGTCGAAATCCTGAAGGGCGCGCAGGGCGGTCTCTACGGCCGCAACGCCAGCGGCGGCGTGGTCAACATCATCACCAAGCAGCCGAGCGACAAATTCTCGGCGCTGGTGCGCGTCACCGGCGCGAACTACGGCACGCTCCAGGCCTCGGGCTATGTCAATATGCCGCTCAGCGACCGTATCGCGTGGAACTTCTCGATCACGCGCAATCACCACAACCCCTATCTCAAGAACGTCGCCTATAAGGTCCCCTATTCCGGACCCGACGCTTTCTTCAATCAGTTCTCCAAACCCGGCAAGATCAACAACCAGAACCTCTGGTCGGGCGACACCAAGCTTCGCGTGAAGCTCAGCGACGATTTCAAGGTGACGCTGCAGGCCGATTATACCGACAAGCATGACGCCGACGGCAACGGGTGGATCACCACCAACCCTGCGGGCCAATACGGTACCTATCTGTTCCTAGCCGGGCTGGTCGGGATAAAGAACCCGGTGCCGCAATGGCCGACCCTGACGCTGAAATCACAGAAGGTCTACGGCGCCTATCCCCATGCCTCCTGGACCGAGGACTATGGCGCGTCGATCAAGCCGGAGCTGCACACCGACTTTGCCGACTTCACGTCGATCACCGCCTTCCGCTGGAACAACTCGCACTTCCAGGGCGACGTCGGCGCCGCGCCGGTGCCGATCGCCGGCTTCACCACCCGCTTCAGGCGCCGCTACTTCTATCAGGAGGTGCGTGCGGTCTCCAACGGCAGCGGGCCGTTCCGCTGGCTGGGCGGCGCGACCTACTTCAAGGATCATGTCGACGTCTTCATCGCCGGCATCGTCATGGGCATTGTCGGGGCGCCGACCATATCGCAGTACCGTACGAAAAACTGGTCAGCTTATGTCCAGGGCTCCTATGACATCACCGACAAGCTGACCTTCCAGGCCTCGGTGCGCTACGCCAACGAGAGGAAGACGGTCTCGTTCCCGGCGAGTACTGGACCCGTTTACAACAGCGGTGGAGCGGCTGTCGCTCGTCCTGCGATCGCCAACACGACCAAAGTCGACAAGTTCATTCCCGCGGCGACACTCAGCTATAAGGTTTCGGGCGGCGTGATCTATGCGCGCTACGCCAAGGGTTTCAAGACCGGCGGCCCGAACCCGCTGGTCCGCCCCGACCGCTTGCCGCCCAATCAACAGCTCGGCGAGACCATCAAGCCGGAGACCGTGGATACCTTCGAGGTCGGCTATCGCGCCACGCTGTTCGACCGCAAGGTGCAGTTCACCAGCGCGATCTTCTATAACAAGTACAAGAATATCCACGTCACGACCTCGGGCAACGGCGCGCTCAACTCCGATATCTCCAACGCGATCATCAACCTCGGCACGGCGCGGACCTATGGCGCCGAGGCGTCGATCAACTGGCGCGTGATCCCGCCGCTCACCCTGTCGGCGAACGTCGGCTACCTCAACGCCAAGTACCAGAAGGCGGAATTCGCCGGGAATGCGTTCCTGCTCCCGGTCAGCGCCAGCGGCAATCACATGATCGACGCGCCGAAATGGCAGGGCGGCATCTCGGCGGTCCTCGATCAGCCGCTCAATGACAGCACCAGCCTCAAGGCGAACGTGCTGTACTCCTACATCAGCCATCACTACTTCACCGCCAGCAACGCCACGAACGCGGATCAGAAGGCCTATTCGCTGGTCAACCTACGCGCTGGCGTGACCCTGATGCACGACACCGTCGGGCTGTACGTCTTCGCTAACAATGTGTTCCAGAAGCGCTACTTCGTGTTCGGCTCGTCGGGCAACTTCGCCTTCGAGAACCCGGCTACGCCGCGGATCATCGGCGGTACCGTCGAACTGAAGTTCTGAGCCGGGAAATTCTTGGCTCTCTCGAAAAGGCCGCCAGAAATGGCGGCCTTTTTTCTTGCCCGGCGGCGAGGCTGGAAATCGGCCATCTGCGCCCCGCTTCCGTCCGGTTCGCTGAAGGCGTATTTGCGTGTAGCTGTGACGTTAGCGGCAATGTGACGAGCTTCGCCGACGGGACGCGTTCGTACAGCTAACGCAGAAGGGGTTAGCGACGAGATGAGCGAGCAGGCAGAGCGGGTATGCGGCACCTGCACGATGTGCTGCAAAGTTCTGCGCATTGAGGAGCTTCAGAAGCCTCAAGGGGAGTGGTGTCCGAATTGCGCCGTCGGCAAGGGCTGCAAGATATATTCGGAACGCCCAACCGAATGCCGGAGCTTCAGTTGTGGCTACCTGAGTTGGGAAGGCTTGCCCGAATATTGGTTCCCGGCGCGCAGCAAGCTGGTCGTCGTCGGTGATAGCGACGGAAGGCGTATCGCCGTCCATGTCGATCCTAGCATGCCGGCATCATGGCGCGCGGAACCATATTATTCCGACATCAAGAGCTGGTCCGTGGGCGCGGTGGCCGAGGGACGGCAGGTCATCGTCGGCATCAAAAATCGGCAAATAGTGATATTCCCCGATCGTGACGTCGATCTCGGGCCAGTCGCTCAGGACGAGGGCGTTGTGGTTCGCGAACTGACCGGTCCCGCAGGCTCCAGGTTCGAGGCAGCGAAAGTGAACGTCGGCGATCCGAGAATCGCTGGGATGACCCCTGGCCGAATATCGAAACTGGGCGTGGGCGGATCGGACGAGTCGCTTGATTGGCGGTAGTGCACATTGCGTGACGTTGTGAACAGAGTTCCGCTCGGCGATGTTGGCGGTACGGTCGAACTCTGGCCCGTAACCGGGACGCCGATGCGCGCGGCCTAGCCGCGCGTCGCCGCCATCACGCCGCCGCAGCCCTTGATCTCCTGGCCCTGGGCGCGCCGCACCTCGCCGACGAGCGCGAGGCCCGAGAGGCCGCAGGGGCAGATCTCGTCGACCAGCTCGACCTCGTCGCCGGTGATGACGAAGCCGGGAAATGAGGTGATGAACGGATCGGCGAAGCCGTAACGGCCGGTGCCGTGCGTCGGCATGATGTCCTGATTGGCGTCGAGCACCATCGGCAGCGACAGCGGCGGCGCGTGGAAGCGGCCATGAGCGCAGCGGTTGAAATGGGCGTTGCACTCGCTCTGGCCATAGCCCTCGTGCATCTGGTGCGGCTGGAAGCCGAGCCGGTCCTCGGCCAACACCAGCAGATCCTCGCGGGCGATGCGCTGGTTCTCGAAATTCTTCCAGCCGCCGCCGGTCAGCAGCGCCGCCATCTCCTGGCGTGGGATGCGCTCGCCGCGCGCCTCCATCCGCTTGCACAGGTCGAGCAGCTGGAAGGGCGGCGCCATCAGCAGGATCGGCCGTCCCGCCCTGGCCGAGGCGATCATGCCGTCGAGGATGCGCGTGCAATGCGCGTCCATGTCGCCGCCGGTCCGCGCGCGGAATTCGGCGAGCGCCTTTTCCTCGGCTTCGTTTCTCGCGCCGAGCACGGTCAGCCGGGTGAGATCCGCATTCGACGGTTCGGGATACATGAAGGTCGCCGAGGCGCATTGCCGGCCCTGCATGAAGGCCTGCGACGAGATCATCTGGTAGCCGCCGGCGAAGAGCATGAAATAGCCGTCGAACTTCTTGAGCGGCAGCGGCGTACGTCCGGCCATATGCGTCCACTGGCGGACGGTGAACTGCATCAGCGAGCGCTCGGTCAGCGCCTCGCGCGGGATGAAGGACAGATGCCCCGAGGTGCCCGAGGAGTAGTTGAGCAGCCAGCCGGCCTGGTGCATCGCCACCAGCCATTGCTCGATCGTCTCGACGCCATCGATGTTCGGCTGCGGCCGATCCGAGGCGATCTGGCCGGACCATTCGGTCAGCGATTTGAAGTCGCGCTGGTCGATCCACTCCTGCGGATAGCTTTTGAACAGATGATCGCTGCTCGCCATCTCGGCCCGGATCATCCCGGCATCGTCACAATCGGTCAGGCCGAGATCCTCGGCGAGCTGGCGGTAGATCGGGATCGATTCGATGTAATAGGCGTGCGCGGCGACGCTTGCGGTGTCGTGCAGCCGGCGGAGCATCTGGCGGTCGATGACCTCACCCTGGACCCAGGGCTCGTAGAGCGCGGCGATCGGCTTTTGCGCTTCGAGCAGCGCGGCGAGGCGCGGTCCCGGATCGGCCCTGAAGAACAAGCTCATCGTCGCCGCTCCCAAATTTCTTTCAGCTGATCGACCAGGAGACCAGCTCGCTCAACGGGCGCATCCCGTCATGCGGCGCCCCGGTGAACAATGTGTCGGTCTCGCCGAGCGGGATCACCGAGGTGACGCCGCGTCCGCAGATCTCGTCGCGCAGGCCATCGAGCCGCTCGGCCGGCCAGATGCCGACGTTGGATACGGCGGTGTGCAGCAGCTCCATAACCTCTCCGAGATCGCCGACCGGGCGGACGATGACGACGCGTGCCATCGGATGCGATGACAGGTCGAAGCCGCGATCCATCCGCACTACCGCCGAGGTCGGCGCGACCGGCGGGCCGTTGACCGTCCACTTGCCGTCGGACAGCTCGCCGCGCCGCGCGGTCCGGATGCGGCCGACCATCGCACGGTCGGGATGATGGTCATGCGCGACGTCCCAGATCGCCAGCTCTTGCGTCAGCGCGGCGCAATAGTGGTCGATGTCCTCGCTGCTGCCTTCGACATAATGGACCAGCGAGGCGATGCAGGCCTGCTGATTCCACACCATCGTGTCCTGGGCGGCGCGGCGCACCGTCTCGTCGAGCGCATTCGCAGCGAGCGCCTCACGGCCGATCAGGGTGACGCCGTAGCGCGGATTGAACACCAGTGTCTTGGTGCCGGCCGCGCGCGAGGCGACGGCGTCGACCGAGGCGCGCGAGCCCCAGACGAGGATGCGCTCGAAGGCGCCATGGCGCAGCAGCACGTCTTCCACCGCCGCGTCGCCGCCGCGCCAATAGGCGATCGAGCTGTGGTGGGTGTGGGGATGATCCGGATCGGCAAACCATGTCGCCAGCGCAAAGGCAGCGCCCGCGACCAGCGCGCCCGAGGGCAGCTTGACCGTCACCGGCCCCTTGGTCGCCAGCGCCCGCAGCGCCGAGACCGCCGGCACCACCGGCGAATTGCCGGCGGTGATATGCAGCTGGCTCATCGGCACCGCGCGCAGCCGCCGCTTGGGCGGCATCGCCGCCGGCGGGCCGCCGAGGCGATGGCGTGCGACCGCCATGCCGCCGGGGGCGATCTCGTCGTCGATGTCGACCCAGCCGTCGAGAAAGACGCGGCCGGGCTTGCCGCCATAGCTCAGCTCGCGATCGACCGCGGTGCCGACCGCCGCACCGCTAAAGGCGGCATGAACGTCGGCGAAGCCGAGCCTGACAAAATATTCGGGCTGATCGGAGCAGGCGATCGCCAGCGGCAGCGCGCGGCTGACGATCGCGCCGTCGGGCGCCATCGCCACGCCGACCGCATCGATATGCGCGGCGATCTTCGCGAAGGGCAGCGGGTGCAGCGTCTTGATCTGGTTCGCGACATCGCGCGGGATCAGCGCCGCCGGATCGGTGACGCGCGGGAAGGCGAGGCAGCGCAGCGATCGTCCTTCCACCTCGGCCTCGACGATCACCAGATGCGTCTCGCCGATGTCGACGCCGCGCTTTCCCGAGGCAATCGCCTGCTCGATGGCTTCGGCCGACGGCAGCTCGGGCACGAGCAATGCGCCACCGACCAGCACCGGCAGCCGCGCCACGCCATTGGCGTCGATCTCGAACAGCCGCTCGCGGGCGAGAAAGGCTTCGAGCGATTCGCCGAGCTGGAGCGCCGCGCGATGCGACCGCGGGCCCTGGTCCGGGGACTGCTCCGCCAGCCTCGTCGCCATCCGACTCTCCTGTCCTCTCTCTGCTGCGGGTTTCCCCCTGCCTCCGGGGCTAGTCAACCCGGCGGCTCCCTCTGGCCGCAGTTATGGCCGGTCGATAGTTTGCGCCTGCATCGATTCGGGCTATCCTTGGTTGGTATCCCCATGTCGCGCACAAGCGTTTCCGATCGAGAGGATTTTGCCGTGCCCTTGCCGTTCAAGCTCGTTTCGGCCGACTCGCATATCGTCGAGCCGCCGACCCTCTGGACCGATCATATCGAACCCAAGTTCCGCGACCGGGCGCCGCATCTGGTCAGCCGTGATGACGGCGACTTCCTGGTCTGCGAAGGCGCGCTGCTGGTCGAACACGGCATCGGGCTGATGGCGACCAAGCGCAAATATGAGCATCCGGAGAATTACGATTTCGATTTCCGCGGGCGCTGGGCGGACGTCATCCCGGCCGCCTATGACCCCGACGAGCGGATCAAGGAGCTCGACCGCGAAGGCATCGAGGCGGAGCTGATGTACACCTCGCTCGGCCTCGGCATGTACATGATCCCGGACCGCGAGTTCCGCTACGCCTGCTTCCGCGCGTTCAACGACTGGCTGGCCGAATTCTGCGCCGCCCATCCCAAGCGGCTGTTCGGCATCGCCATGATCCCGACCGACAACATCGAGCGCGACGTTGCCGAGCTCGAGCGCTGCGCCAAGATGGGTCTGCGCGGCGCGATGATCGCGATCGCCCAGGAATCGGGCGACATCTACGGCGCGGAGAAGTTCGATCCCCTATGGTCGGCGGCCGAGGATCTCGGCATGCCGCTCAGCCTCCACACCGCGGCGAGCGAAACCAGCTTCCACGCGACCGGCAATATGTTCGCCGACTTCTCCTGCGGCTTCACCCCGACGATGTACTCGATCACTTCGATGATCTTCTCGGGGCTGTTCGACCGCCATCCCAAGCTCAAGATGCTGTCGGTCGAGAATGACGCGTCATGGGCGCTGTCGGTGCTAGAGCGGATGGACGACCGCTGGACGCATGACCGGACCTGGGCTGATGACAGCAAGATCACCTCGGGCCGCAAGCCGAGCGAGATCTTCCACGACCAGGTCGCCGCGACCTTCATGCGCGACCGCACCGCGATCCGGAACCGCGACATCATCGGCTACAAGAACATCATGTGGGGCTCGGACTATCCCCATTTCGACGGCGCCTGGCCGAAGAGCGCGGATGCGCTGGCGGCGCAGTTCGACGGCGTGCCGCTGGAGGACCAGATCAGGATCGGCCGGACCAACGCGATCGATTTCTACAACCTGCCGATCGAGACGAAGGTCGAGGCGGAAGCGGCGGCCTAATTACATTTCGTCATTCCCGCGAAGGCGGGAATCCATGTGGGCGACGCGACGCGCGCAGAAGCTGGCCGCTAAGGCTGCTGGATTCCCGCCTACGCGGGAATGACGAACAAAGGAGAGGGCGCTCGGCCCGCCTCAGCCGCCCGGCAGGCGCGGGATGATCACCACTTCGCTGTTGGGCGCGATCGCCTGGCGGGCGGGGTGTGGGTAGATGATGCCGTCGATGGCGACGGCCATCTTGTCTTCGATGTGCGAGCCGAGGCCCGGATAGCGCTTGTCGAGCTCGCGGATCATCTGGCGGACGTTGGCGGCCTCGACGTCGAAACTGTCGAGGCCGCCAGCGAACTGCTCGCTCAGGTTGACCGAAAGAACGACCTTCGCCACGCCACTCCGATCAGTGGCCGTTGGCCATCAGCGCATGGAGCCGCGGCGGCGATAGCGGCAGGCTGTGCGGCCGCTTGCCGATCGCGGCGCGCACCGCATTCGCCACTGCCGCGAGCGGCGGGACGATCGGCACCTCGCCGACGCCCTTGGCGCCGAACGGCGTGTTGCGGCACGGCACCTCGATCATGATCGTGTCGATCATCGGCAGGTCGGACGCGACTGGCATGCGATAGTCGAGAAAGCCGGGGTTCTCCATCTTGCCGTCGGTGTCGAAGATATATTCCTCGTTCAGCGCCCAGCCGATGCCCTGGGCGGCGCCGCCCTGCATCTGACCTTCGACATAGCTCGCGTGGATCGCCCTGCCGACGTCCTGGGCCGCCGTATAGCGCAGCACCGTGACGCCGCCGGTCTCGGGATCGACCTCGACGTCGCAGAGGTGGACCGCGAAGCCCGGGCCGATGCCGTGGAGATTGACCGACGCCTGATTGGCGACCGGGCCACCGGTACGGCCGAAGCGATAGGCGAGGTCAGCTAGGGACAGCTTCTCGCCCTTCTGGTCGCCGGAGAGGCAGATCGCCGCCCCGTTGCTCCATTCGACCTGATCGACCGGAACGTCCCAGGTGATCGCCGCGCGGCCCTTGAGCTGCTCGACGATGTCGTTGGCTGCCTTGACCACGGCGGCGCCGGTCGAGACGGTCACGCGGCTGCCGCCTGTGAGGCCCGAATAGGCGATCGCGGTGGTGTCGGCGACGGTGCAGCGCACCTTTTCGATCGGCAGGCCGAGGACTTCGGCGGCCATGATCGCCATCGACGCGCGTGAGCCGCCGATATCCGGGCAGCCGCTGACGACGGTGGCGGTGCCATCCTCGTTGATCGCGATATTCGCGCTCGATTCACCGCCGGCGTTGAACCAGTAGCCGGCGGCGACGCCACGGCCCTGATTGGGACCGAGCGGGGCCGAATAATGCTCATGGTTGCGGATCGACTCCAGTGTCTCGTGAAAGCCGATGTCGCTGAACGTCACGCCATAGGTCGCGAGGCTGCCGTCCTTGACGCCGTTCTTCACCCTGAGCGCGATCGGATCCATGCCAAGCTTGATGGCGAGATCGTCGATCGCGCTTTCGACCGCGAAGGTCGAGATCGGCGCGCCGGGCGCGCGATAGGCGGCGACCTTGGGCGTGTTGGTGACGACGTCATAGGCGTCGATCGCGAAGTCGGTCAGCTCGTAATGGGCAAGCCCGGCCATCAGCGCGGCGAACACCGGCGATCCCGGATAGGCGCCGGCCGCGAAGCGGAGGTCGAGCTCGAAGCCGGTGAACTTGCCGTCCTTGGTGGCGCCGGCGCGCACGGTCATCACCGAAGAGGAGGTCGGTCCGCTGGCGCGGAACACCTCGTCGCGGGACATGACCATCTTCACCGCCCGGCCCGACTTCTTCGACAGAATCGTCGCCAGAGGCTCGAGGTAGACCAGGGTCTTGCCGCCGAAGCCGCCGCCGATCTCGGCGGGGATGGCCTTGATGTCGGCCTGGTCGATGCCGGCGATCACCGAGGTCAGTGAGCGGACCATGAACTGGCCCTGGCTGCTGCTCCAGACCACCACCTGGCCGTCCGCCCCGTAGGTGCAGACGCAGGCATGGGGCTCGATATAGCCCTGGTGCACCGCAGCGGTGTCGTAGCGGCCCTCGACGATGACGTCGGACGCATCGATCGCCTTGGCGGCATCGCCGCGGGCAAGCCGCATGAACATCGCGACATTCGACGGCTTTTCCGCCGGTGGCGTCACGCCCTTGGTGAGCATCTTCTCGTGGAGGAGCGGCGCATCGGGCGCCATCGCCGCCTCGACGTCGAGCACATGCGGCAGCACCTCATAGACGACGTCGATCAGCTCAAGCGCCTCCTCGGCGATTGCGACCGTCGTCGCGGCGACGGCGGCAATGGCGTGGCCCTGATAGAGCGCCTTGTCGCGCGCGATGCAGTTCTCGCTGATATGGCCGACGTTCATCGCCGCTTCGCCCATCGGCAGCTCCATGTCGCCGAGAAGCGGGAAGTCCTTGCCGGTGATGACCGCCTTGACCCCCTTGAGCGCCTCGGCGCGCTTGGTGTCGATCGAGACGATCCGGGCATGGGCGTGCGGGCTGCGCAGGATCTTGCCGTGCAGCATCCCCGCGACCTTGTAGTCCGCGCCGTAATTGGCGCGGCCGGTGACCTTGTCGACGCCGTCCGGGCGGATCGGGCGGGTGCCGACAACGGCGAGCTTCGGGGGCGTGACCGTGACGTTCATGCTGCGCTCCGTTCTTGCCTGAGCTCCGCGGCGGCATCCATCACCGCGCGGATAATCTTGTCATAGCCTGTGCAGCGGCACAGATTGCCGGCCAGCCAGTACCGGGTCTCGGTCTCGGTCGGCGAGGGGTTGGTTTCGAGCAGTGCCTTGGCCGCGACCAGCAGGCCTGGCGTGCAGAAGCCGCATTGCAGGGCGGCATGCTCGAGGAACTTCTGCTGCAGCGGATGCAGCTCGCCATTGACGGCCATGCCCTCGATCGTCTCGATCCGGCGCCCTTCGGCCTCGACGCCAAGCGCCAGGCAGGAACAGATCAGTCGGCCGTCCATCATGACGCTGCAGGCGCCACAATCGCCCGAGCCGCAGCCTTCCTTGGCGCCGGTCAGGCCGAGCTCGTCGCGCAGCGCGTCGAGCAGGGTGATGCCCGGCTCGACGAGGAACTCAGTCGCGTCGCCGTTGATCGTGCAGGTAATATGTTGCTTGCTCATGCTTTCCCTCCGGCACGGGCATAGGCGATCAGGGCGACGCGTCGCGCCAGGACCCCGGCCATTGCCGTGCGATATTCAACGGTTCCACGCTTGTCGGCGATCGGCTTGGCGGCGGCGCGCGCCGCCTGGTCGAGCTTCGCCAGCGCGGCCTCTTCCAGCTTGCTGCCGATCAGCGCCGCTCCGGCGTCGGCGACGAGCAGCGCGGTTGGCGCGACCGCGCCCAACGAGACGCGCGCCGCGGTCACGGTGCCATTGGCGTCGAGCGCCAGGCTGACGCCGCAGCCGACGACGGCGATGTCCATCTCGGTGCGCGGGATCGCGCGGAGATAGGCGTCCGACGCCCTCGCCGGCCGTTCCGGCAGGCGAATCTCGAGGACGAACTCACCCGAGCGAAGGGAATTACGCCCCGGACCGGTGCCCATGTCGGCAGCCGCGACCTCGCGGCGGCCGCCTGGCCCGACGACGATGCACACCGCATCGGCGGCGATCAGCGCGGGAACGCTGTCGGCCGCCGGCGAAGCGTTGCAAAGATTGCCGGCAATCGTCGCCCGGCCCTGGATCTGGGTCGAACCGATCAGATTGGCGCCCTCGACCACGCCCGGCCAGGCCGCGACCAGCGCCGCGTCTTCGCCGAGCGCCGCACAGGGAGTCGCCGCGCCGATGACGAAGGCGCCGCCCTCGCGGCGGATGCCGATCGCGCCGGGAATGCGCTTGATGTCGACCAGTCGGCCGACCTTCCGGCCGGACCGCATTTGAACGAGAAGGTCGGTGCCGCCGCTCAGCGGCCTCGCACCATCATTGGCAAGCAGCGCGGCAGCCTCTTCGGGGCTGGTCGGCGCCATATATTCAAGGGTCGGCATTTGATCCCCTCACCAGGAGCGCGCTGGCGAGTGCCAGGCAGCGATAAGGATAAGCCAGTTTCATCGGCGATTCCTAGCCGTGTATATTCAAACGTATATAGCGTGTTCGCGATCAAATGACGCGCAAAAAGAAATCGCCGCGTCACCGCGGCGATCTCGACGCTTCACGCTGCAATTTCGGGGCGAGCGATGCCCGCCCCGAACCTTGTCGACGATCAGCTGACGTCGATGTTGTAGACCCTGGCGGCATTGCCCGAGAAGATCTTGAACCGCTCTTCCTCGGTCAGCCCGGCGATCGCATCGACCATATAGTCGAGCCCATCCGGGAACAGGCAGGCCGGATGCGGGAAGTCGGTCTCGAACATGATGTTGTCCACACCGACTTGATGCACCGTCTCGACGAAATTGGCCCGTTCGAAGAAGGTGCAGGCGTAGATCTGCCGCTTGAACACCTCGCTCGGCGGGGTCTTGTAGGTGAGCCCGGCCTCGACGCTCATATATTCGAGCGCTTCAAGCAGATACGGGATCCAGCCCGCGCCGCTCTCGACCGAGACGACCTTCAGCGTCGGCCAGTTCTCGAGGAAGCGCGAGGCGAGCATGTTGCCCATCACGCGGAGGTTGCCGATGAACAGCATCACCGCGCCCATCGCCATCTGCTGGTCGTTGCTGAAGCCCGGCAGCGAGCCCTGGAAGAACCAGGACACCGACTCGTCCGATGCGCCGATGTGGAAGTTGACCGGCAGGTCATTGGCGACGCAGGCCTCCCACAGTGGGTTCCAGTGCGGATCGGCGATCGACGGCAGGCCGTGGCTGTGCGTGTCGGGGTTCCAGTTGATCCCCTTGGCGCCCCATTTCAGGCAGCGCTCCAGTTCCTTGACCGACTCCTCGACATCCCACCAGGGCAGCATTGGCATCGGCATGATGCGCTGGCCGGAATCCTTCTGATAATCGCCCATCGCGTCGTTGAAGATCTGCATCGCCATCAGCCGCAGCTTGGGATCGGTCTTCATTGCGTTCTGGCCGGAGAAGCCGAGCACGTTGGGATAGGCGATCTGGGCGTGGATGCCCTGCTCGTCCATCATCTTCACCCGGGCATGGACGTCATAGGACGCGACATGGACCTCGGGGATCTCGGTGGTGATGAACTCGATGCCGCGGGTCTTGCTGCCGTCCTTCATCACCGCCGAGGCAGCCCCGGTGTTGTAGATGAAGATATCCTCGTCGATGACCCATTTGCGGTCTTTGCCCTTGCCGACAATCCGCGGCATGCGGTCCTTGTACGCGGCGGGCGCGCGATCGGTCCAAAGCTCGGGCCATTCGCTGATATGGGTGTCGACATCGATGATCTTGATGCCGGCGAGCATGTCTCGAGCCGTTGGCTTGAGCGCGGTAACATTGGACATTGGCTTCTCCTCGTAACTCATGCCCCGGCCTCGCGGCCGGGACTCAATCGCTGACTACTTCGCCGGCACCGGCTCGCGCTTCGTCTCGCGCATCGCATCGAGCGCTACGGTCCGCGTGTCCTTGCCGGAGCGGATGACGCTGCCGGGCAGGGCGCCGGTATGCTCGCCGTTCTTCACGATCTGCGTGCCGTTGACGAAGACATGGTCGACGCCGATCGCATCCGCATAGATGCGGAAGACCTCGTCGCCGCCCGGCACGTCATAGCGATTATAGGCGGCACCCGGGCGAACCGTCGCCGCGTCGAACACGACGATGTCGGCATGATAGCCTTCCTTGATCACGCCGCGGTCGATCAGGCCGAAATATTCCGCCGGCCGCTGGGTGATCTTGTTGATCGCCTGTTCCAGGCTGATCACGTTGAACTCGCGCACGCCCTTCTCCAGCAGGCGGGTCGAATAGGAGAAGGTGTCGACCATATCGAGATGGGCGCCGGCATCCGAGGCGCCGATCAGCGTGCGATCGTCCTTCCACAGCCGGCCGCGGATCTCATAGGCGGCGCGGTCATAGGCGCCGAAATCGGGCGTGAAGACGGTGTTGAGATCGTCGTCGAGCGCGATGTCGAACATCACGTCGATCGGCTCGCGACCTTCGGCCTCGGCGATCTCGCCGACCTTCTTGCCCTCGTACTTCTTGTTCTTCTCGGCGACCGTCGCGACCACCGAGAAATTGGGCAGCTTGGAGACCATCTCCATCGCCGCGCCCGGCGGCATGTCGACCGCATCATGGGCGAGCTGCTTGCGCAGCGCAGGGTCCCTGAGCTTGGCCTTGCGCTCCTCGACCGGCCATTTGAAGATCTCGCGCCATTTCCCGGGCAGGGAATCGAAGATCACGCCGGTCCGCAGGTTGATGTAGATGTCCGGCGTCGCCGGCACGGTCAGCGCGATGACCTCGGCGCCACGCTCGCGGGCGAAGTCGCTGATGCTCAGCTGGCGCTCGACCTGCTCCTTGATGTCCGGACGGTCGATGATCGCCAGCACGTTCCAGTTGAGCGGGCGGTTGCCGGCCCTGGAGCAGTCGGCGAGCAGCTCGGGAATGCCGGGGCCGAAATCGACGTCGGGCAGCAGTTCGAGCGCAGTGCCCTCATAGTCTTTGACGACGCCGGCGAGCTCGACGATTTCCTCATGGCTCGCCCAGCGCGACGGGACGGGATTGCCGTCGCCGTCATTGTGGCTGGCGGCGATCGAGGTCGAGAAACCCATCGCGCCTTCCGCGAGCGACTTGCCGAGCAGCGCCTTCATCTTCTTGATGTCCTCAGGCGTCGCCTTTTCGCCGACGGCGCGCTCGCCCATGACGATGCGGCGGATCGGCGAATGGCCGGCGAAGAAGCCGGCGTTGAGCCCGATCCTGCCTTCGAAGGCGGCGAGATATTCGCCGAAGCTTTCCCAGTTCCACGGCACGCCGACCTGCAGGGTTGCCAGCGGCATGCCCTCGACGCGGGCGAGCATCGGCATGATGTAATCGGCTGCATCGGAAGTGAGCGGTGCGATCGAGAAGCCGCAGAAGCCGCCGAAGATGGTGGTGACGCCGTGATAGCAGCTGGGGCTCAGCTTCGGGTCCCAGAAGACCTGGGCGTCATAATGGGTATGGACGTCGATGAAGCCCGGCGAGACGATGCGGCCGGTCGCGTCGACCGTCTCCCTGGCGTCCTCGTCGATCTTGCCGACCGCGACGATGCGGCCGTCCTTGACGCCGACATCGGCGCGCACGCCCGGGGTTCCGGTGCCATCGACTACCGTTCCGCCTGTGATCTTCAGGTCGAGCATATCGTCTCCTATCTCCGCCGCCGCGCCTTTGGGGCATCGGTCGATTGTCACCGGCCCGCCAAGGTGAGTCGGGCCCCGTTGCCATTGTCGCACAAATCCGCCCCGATCTGAAATCAGGGGGTTGGCGTGCGTTCACCCTATTTACGCGGTTCCGCAGGCGCTGGCGACGCCTAATCCGCGGCCACGGAGATGACATTCGGGCGCTTGGCGGGCATAGAGACCGCTGGCGGCCCGGGGCGCCGTCCATCGACCTGTATCGCATGCGTTACGACGGAGAGGCTATGACCGCGCAAACCATCGATCCGATCGACCTCGAGGTGCTGCGCTCGCGGCTGGAGACCGTCGGCGAACAGGCCTGCCGTGCGGTCGAGCAGACCGCGGTCTCGCCGATCGTCACCGAGTCCAAGGATTATTCGGTGACCCTGCTCGACGCCGAGGGCGGGCTGATCATCGGCTCGGGGGTGGTGATCTTCCACTATGGCGCGGCGGTCCATGCGGTTCGCTCGACCATCGCCCGTCATGGCGACACGGTGAAACCTGGCGACGTCTTCCTGTCGAACGATCCACACAACGGCGGCGGCCTGCATCCTCAGGACGTCATGGTCCAGCAGCCGATCTTCCACGGCGACCGACTGATCTGTTGGGTCGCGGTCTCGGCCCATCTGATGGACATGGGCGGGATGGTGGTCGGCTCCTTCTGTCCCGAGGCAACCGAATGCTATCAGGAGTCCTTCCGCGTGCCGCCGGTCCGGCTGTTCCGCGCCGGCGAGGAGGTGACCGACGTCTGGGATCTGCTCAGGACCAATGTCCGCATGTCGGAGCTGGTCGAGCTCGACATGCGCGGTCTGTGCGCCGGCGCCCATTTCGCCACGGCGCGCATTCAGGAGGTGATCGAGCAGACCGGCGAGGCAATGTTCGTCGCCAGCCTCACCGCGATCCGCGACTTGACCGAGGCCGAGTTCCGCCGCCGCATCACCAAGATCGCCGACGGCAGCTACAAGTCGACCAGCTGGACCGAATATCACACCGAATTCTACAAGATCCCCTGCACGCTGACGGTCGCCGGCGATGAGCTGATCTTCGATTTCGAGGGCGCCTCGCCGCAGTGCAACCGCTTCTTCAATTCCAAGCCCTATATCGTCGCCGCCGAGCTGATCGTGATGATCGCCAATCTGCTCGCGCCCGACCTGCCGTTCAACGACGGCATGTTCGCGCCGGTGACGATCAAATGCCCCGAGGGCTCGGTGGTAAACTGCAAGCCGCCGGCGCCGATCAGCGCCTCGCACATGCACATCAGCCTCAACGCCGCCGGCGTCGGCATGCAGGCGCTGATGCTGGCGCTCGCTGCCTCGCCGGAGTCGCCGCAGCATCAGTATCTCGGCGGCGCATCCTGGGATTCGGCGATCACCACCGTGCTCTGGTCGTGGACCACGCCGGCTGGCGTCAGCGACGCCTTCGTCGCGATCGACGGTCTGTGGGTCGGCGGGTCGGCCGGCGCGCAGCGCGACGGCAACGACCTCGGCCGCAACACCGTCGGCCCGCATGTCGAGGCGATGTTCCCCGACATCGAGGTGCTCGAGAGCTGGTTCCCGCTGCTGTTCACCGAGCGCAGCTCGCGTGGCAGTGGGCTCGGCGGCGGGGCGGGGGCGCATCGCGCCGGCGGCGGCAACCGCTTCGCTTTCCGCCCGCATGGCGTCGGCGAGATCCGGAGCATGCTCGCCGGCATGCGCCGCTGGCTGCCGCTGCAGGGCCTTGCCGGTGGCCAGCCGGGTGATTGCAACACCTTCCTGATTCACCGCGGCGACGGCAGCGTCGAGCAGCTCGACGTGTCGAGCAGTGGCGCCAAGGTCGGGCCGGAGGACTGGTTCGAGATGCGGCTCGGCAATGGCGGCGGCTATGGCGACCCGCTCGACCGCGATCGCGCGCTGGTCGAGGCCGACGTCACTTTTGGCCGGATCGATCAGGCGATCGCCCACGAGGCCTACGGCGTGGTCGCCGGCGACGCCGTCGCGACCGAGCGGCTCCGCGAGGAGATGCGGCGCGACCGGCTGGCCCGCGCCGAGCCGGCAGCCAAGCCGGTGTCGCGCGACGCGGTGACCATCGCGGGCGATCCGCTGCCGCTCTACCCAGGCGTCGTCCAGCGCGGCGGGGTCGCGCTGGCCGAAGTCAGCGGCGCGCCGCTGGCGCTGGCGCCGGATCACTGGACCAGTGGCTGCCCGGCGCTGATCGAGCGGCCGTGGGGCGGCAATGGGCCGGATGTCAGCTATCGCAGCTGGCTCGATCCCGAGACCGGCCGCGCACTGCATGTCGAGGCGATCGTCGACGGCGATGTCGACAGCTTCTGGGTTGCACCGTCGCGCTGGGTCGAGGCGGGCGCGCTCGCGCACGCCTGACAGGGGAGACGGCCATGGCCTGGCGCGAACGCAAGCTCACCGACGGCTTCGGCGTCGAGCTGAGCGGTCAGCTGATCGAGCCGGCGCTGCCGCAGCCGGAGCGCGACGCGATCTACGCCGCGGCGATGCGCTATGGCTTGGTCGTCATTCCCGGCCAGTCGCTGACCGACGATGCGCTGCATGATTTCGCCGGCACGCTCGGCACTGTCTTCGCGGCCCCCAAGGTCGAGGGCGTGCCTCCGACGAAGGTCCTGCCGATCAGCAACGTCGATGACGCAGGCGAGCAACTGCCGCCCGACGACTGGTGGGTGCGGCAGAACATGGCGAATGAACTATGGCACATCGACAATACCTTCATGCGGCCGCGCGCGACGCTGTCCTTCCTCTACGGGCGCGAGGTCACGCCGGTCGGTGGCAACACTGAATTCTGCGACACGCGCCTGGCCTGGGAATCTTTATCGGATGAGATGAAGACAGGGCTCGAAAGCCTCACTGCCTATCACTCGATCATGCATTCGCGCTCGACATACGGCTTTGACGAATGGAGCCGAGAGGAACAGGAGCGCTTCCCGCCGATCCCGCGTCCGCTGGTCGAGCTCCATCGCGAGAGTGGGCGCAAGGCGATGATACTGGCATCGCACATCGCCGCGGTCGGCGATCTCGGTCTCGAGGACACGGCCGCGATGATGAATCTCTACATGGGATTGGCGACGATACCGGAAAATTGCTATGCGCATCGCTGGACGCAGGGCGACCTGCTACTGTGGGATAATCGCTGCATCATGCACCGCGCGACGCCGTTCGACGTCGCCAAATATCGTCGCGATATGCGCGGACTGCGCCTGATGGACCTCGCCGACGCGTGACAGGAGCTTTGCCATGAAAATCGCCCATGCATCGATTCCCGCCGATGATCCGAAGACCGTCGCCGATGTTCTCGCCGAGATCATGGGCGGCGAAGCCATGCCCTTCCCGCCGGGCGGGCCCCAGGCTCGGGCGGCCTGGTCCGGCGATGGCGCGATCATGTTCGAAGTGGTGCAGCGCGGCGATGTGCTGGCCTTTGCCGACGAGGAGGGCGCCAGGGAGCCGGCGGCGGGCGGCGAGCGCCGTTCGGAAGTTCACCTCGCGGTCTGCGTGAGCCGGCCCGCCAGCGAAGTCATCGCGATTGCCGAGCGTGCCGGCTGGCCGGCCCGGATCTGCCAGCGCGGCAACGGACTGTTCGAGCTCGCCGAGCTGTGGATCGAGGGCG
>Ga0068855_100002415_pt1 | contig 23054 bp, 19 predicted proteins | sample KBSCornC52_FD_66592 | JGI IMG/M metagenome (GOLD analysis project Ga0068855, IMG submission 66592) | Corn rhizosphere microbial communities from Kellogg Biological Station, Michigan, USA - KBS Corn C5-2 | ecosystem: Host-associated > Plants > Roots > Rhizosphere > Soil ...
CCTGTCGTTACAATGTAGCGCATATGCGCTCTTCATTAGTTTCCATTGTAGCGATCGCGTCGTCGCTGATTGCTTTTCAATACGCCTGTGCGGCCGATACGGCAGCGGTGACGGCCGAGATCCATCGCTCATTCACGAACGTAGAGCATGACGATCTTGTCGATGCGTCCACCGAGGAGCGTGACCTCGTCGGTGCAATTTATGCGAAGCGCCAATATCGGCCACTGTGGAATTCTGACGATCAGATAACGAAACAAGCTCGAGCCTTGGTTGCGATCTTGGACGGCGCGAACACGTATGGACTGCGGCCGCAGGACTACGGCAGCGCAATCCTTCAAGCAGAGGTCAGCAACGTGCTCGGCCCAAGTGCACGCCCGCAGCAATGGGCTCAGTTTGACGTTGCCTTATCGATCGCGGCACATCGCTTCCTGAACCATCTGCACTATGGCCGCGTTAGTCCGGAGCGTGCAGGTTTCAAGCTCGGAACCCCTCATCACGATTTGGACATCGAAGCACAGCTCGAACCTCTGGCCACGGCGGATGTTGTAGCGTTCGTCGCAAAGACCGAGCCGCAATTCCATCACTACGCGCTGCTCAAACAAGCGCTCGCGAAGTATCGCAGGCTTGCGGCCGATCCTACGCTGACTCGATTGCCTGCGTTCACGGAGCGATCGATCAAACCGGGGCAGTCTTATGGAGGCGCCGAAAAATTGCGCGCACTGTTGCTGGCAACAGGAGACTTGCCATCGACCACGAATGTTCTGAGTGCAGGATCTACGTTGGACCCGGCTCTCTCGACCGCGCTCGGTAATTTTCAACGCCGTCACGGACTGACGATCGACGGCGCGCTTGGCAAGCAGACCTATGCCGCGCTCACTACGCCCTTGAGCGTGCGCGTGCGGCAGATCGAACTCACGCTCGAACGCTGGCGCTGGCTGCCGGGATTCGAGTCGTCGCCCATCATCGTCAACATTCCGCAGTTCAAGTTGTTTGCCTTTGCAAATGCCGACGATCGCGAAGAGAACTTCGTGCAGATGGATGTCATCGTCGGACGCTCCTTCCCGCACACGCGAACACCCGTGTTCACGGGCGATATGAAGTACGTGGTATTTCGGCCGTATTGGGACGTGCCGTACGACATCATGAAGCGCGAGATGCTGGCAGAGATTCGCAAACAGCCGGGCTATCTCGAATCCAAGCATTTGGAAATCGTGCGCGGCCAGACCGATGCCGCCGCTCCCGTCGCGCCGACGCCCGAGAATATCGATGAACTCGCTGCCGGACGATTGCGGCTGCGCCAGCGGCCCGGACCCGACAACGCGCTCGGAGCGATCAAGTTCATCCTGCCCAATTCGTACAACGTATATTTGCATTCCACGCCCGAGCATCGATTGTTCAGCGAGTCGCGACGGACGTTCAGTCACGGCTGCATTCGTGTCAGCGACCCGGTCCCGCTCGCGCAGTACGTGCTCCGCAATCAGAAAGATGCTTGGCCGCGATCGCGCATCGAAGCGGCAATGGACGGCGCACCGGCGACGCGAGTGAATCTCGACAAGCCCATTCGCGTAATGATTCTGTACGGCACTGCCGTTGCGGCAGACAGCGGCAACGTTTATTTCTTAGACGACGTGTACGGACACGATCGGAAGTTGGAGCAGTTGTTGGGGAGCTGATCGGCCCCCACCCTAACCCTCCCCCGCTACGCGGAGGAGGGGACAATAAATCGTGTCGTACGCCGATTGATCCCCTCCTCCGCGTAGCGGGGGAGGGTTAGGGTGGGGGCCCCTCCGCTCACCACGCCCGCACTCGCCCGGTATCTACATGCACGAAGTCGGACGCGGCGTAGTAACCGACGCCGCCGCGTTGCATGCCGAGCGCGAGGTCGCGGAGTTTGCGGGTAGAGAATCCAGATAGGCGGATATCGATGGCACGGCCTTCCATGTGCAGCGAATGTGTCGCCACCCCGTTCGAGCGCTCGTGCAACATCGAGTTGGTCAACGGCGAGCGATATCCCGAAATCACTTCGAACGGTTGATCGCGATCCGCCAGCACTCTCAAGTCATAGAGCACATCGAGCAATTGCGGATCGATGGGATGCACGTCGCCGGTGCGGAAATCGCGCAGGAAGTGATTGACGTCATCCAAAACAGCCGTGTCGTACGTGCTGCGGTAATAACAGCACGACAAGGTTTCGCCGGTGTGCGTGTGAACGAATGAGAGCGTGCGCGATTCCAGCGAACTCGCCGCCGCTTCGAGTGACGGCACAGCAACGAATCCCGCTGCTGCGACCGTACCAAGAAAGCGTCGACGGGTGAGGACTGCTGGCAAGCCTCACCCCCGGCTCTTGCGCGTCTCCAAACGCACGACGCGACCGGCGGCCACGGGCCGTTCGTTGATGACAACGACCTTGGCGCGGCGGAAGAAGTTGAAGTCGGTTGCACTCGCCCAGGTGTATGCGCCCATCATGCGCCCGATGATGAGATCGCCGATCTCGAGCTCGGGCAGTTGGATGTTGTCGTCGATCACGTCGATGGAATCGCAGGTGGGACCCGCGAGCACGCTCGTGAACGTCTGGTCGCCGTCGCGCAGCGCCGTCACCGGATACTTGGCGTGATCGAAGAGCTGGCCGCTGTACGAGCCATAGAGACCGTCATCCAAGTAGTACCACCAACGGCCGTCGCGCTTGGCCTTGCCCATGACGGTGGAAATCGCGATAGCCGCAGGTGCCGCGATGAAACGACCGGGTTCCGCAATCACGCGCACGTGCGCCGGCAATTTCGCAAGCGCCTCACGGATCGGGCGGCAGAACTCGCCGATGGGCATGACAGCGTCGCTGTACGCGACCGGGAAACCGCCACCGATATCGAGAATGTCGAGCGCCGGCAATCCGGCGAGCAGCGCTTCGGCAATCAACTTAGTGCAGGCTTCGACAGCCTCGATGTACTTCGAAGGGTCTGTCGCTTGCGAGCCCACATGGAACGAGAGGCCGCGCACGCGCACGCCGAGCGAACGTGCAAGCTCGATGAGACCAAGCACCGCGCCCGGTTCGCAGCCGAACTTGCGCGAGAGATCGCACACGGCCGTCGGGCTGCGGAAAGAAACGCGGATGAGCAACTCGGCGCGTTTGCGGTAGCGCGCGAACTTGCGCACTTCGTCGGGATTGTCGGCCACGAACGTGGTGACGCCGTAGCGAAGCGCGTCGCGAATGTCGCTGTCGCGCTTGATGGGATGTGTGTGAATGCAGCGATCGGCAGGAATGCCCTGCGCCTTCACCAACTCGACTTCACCCGTCGTGGCGAGATCGAAGAAGGCGCCTTCGTCGCGCAGACACGCCACGACCGCAGCATGCGGCAGCGGCTTGAGCGCGTAATGCAGATCGACGCCGGGAAGCGCTGCTTTGAGCGCGTGATACTGGCGACGCACTTGATCGCAATCGACCACCAACAAGGGTGAGCCGAAACGCGCAGCAAGGGCGCGAATTTCCGCCTCGGTGAGGGAAGTGGAATCGGAAAAATTAGGAGAAACAGTCAGAGACTGCGTAGCCGCGCGTGGCACCACTGTCGGAGCACCTCATGCAAAAAAGCTGCTGAACACTTAACCAACCCATTCAAGGATCTGGTCGAGCGGCACCTGCAGCTTGCGCCCCTGTTCTAATCGAATCAGGCTCTGAGTGCTCTCTTACACAGGCGGTTGCCTCGTTCGCCTCACGCCGGGTTAGTCCTCCGTCGCAAGCACGCTCTTGTCAACTGCGAGGCGAACATTAGCAAAATCATTTCGCGACGCAAGAAGCGCGACGAATTATTTGCAATTTTTTTTGTGATGGAGCGCGCAAAGCACGCGTTGCGCGCTGTGTGCAGCCAAAGAAGGCGACAACGAATCGAATTCGCGACAAATTTCTTCAGCGCCGATTCAGTTTGGAAGCGTGATGCGAGTCTGCGGTCCGCGGCCAGATAAAGATTTCTTCTTTCTGGCCGTCAACTCTCAGTCGGCAACCGTCAATCGCGCAGCTTCGCTGCGCTACGGCTCCCCATCTTCGCCGAGGTCCGCTCGCAATGCTGCGACGTCGGGGTCGTATGTCACGACGTTCTCGGCAGTGGCGGCGCGACGGAGGCGATCGCGAATTGCGTCCCAGCGCTCATCGTCGGGCACTTCTTCGACCAAGATGATCTTGGCGCCGGCTTTGTCGAGCGTGCGCAGATGAGCGTACAAGTTGCGCGCGTATACGTCGGGGCGGATGCCCGCATTGATCCACGTCATGAAGCGATTGGCTGTGCCCGGTGGGCGCAAGGCGAGTACCGCCACTTTCTCGCGATTGCTGGTGAACTCCGCCATCACTTGTTCGAGGCGGCGGCTCGGCACGAGATTCACCGTTGTTTCAGGCGAATAGTGGCGTGCAGTGCTGCCTGGAGTGCGCGGCGTGGATGGATCGGCACCACTCACCAAGGCCGGCACGACTTCACGCAACTGCGCGAGCGCAATCGCGCCGGGACGTAAGAGCCGCGGCGTCGTTCCCAAGCAGCAGACGATGGTGGATTCCAACCCTACTTTGCACTCGCCGCCGTCGAGCACCATTTTGAGCTCGTCGCCGAACTCTTCGCGCACATGTTCAACGCGCGTCGGACTGATGTGCCCAAAGCGGTTTGCGGAAGGCGCGGCGATGCCGCCACCGAATGCATTCAACAGTTGCTGTGCGACCGGGTGACTTGGCACACGCACGGCTACTGTGTCTTGTCCGCCGGTGATGACATCGTGCACGGCGGGCGCGCGCTTCATGACCAGCGTTAGAGGTCCCGGCCAGAAAGCTTCCGCGAGGGCTTGCGCCTCGGGCGGCATATCGAGCACCCAGCGCTGCAGATACTTCGGGTCGTCGAGATGCACGATCACCGGATGATTCGCCGGACGGCGTTTCAGTTTGAAGATTTTGCGGACGGCTTCGGGGTTGTTGGCGTTGGCGCCCAGGCCGTAAACGGTTTCGGTGGGAAACGCCACCAAGTCGCCGGCGCGCAGCGCCTCGACCGCGTCCTGAATCTCTTGTTGGGAAATGCGTGCGATGGCCATCCCGCAATGATACACGGACGCGCTGCCTTGTCCGTGTCGGTCCGCCGAGCGGTGGTTATTGAGTGACGAAACAGCTCCCGCTGCTGCTATCGGCCGAGCTTGCCAGCTCCTGTGCCGACTCACGCACCAGCGTTTCTGCCGCAGTGCCACGCGCAAGCTCCAATGCACGTTGAATCTCCTGCCGCGCATCGCCCAAACAACCGCGTCGAGCCAATATCTCGGCAAGATTGTTGCGCGCAATGGGGTCGGAGGGATCGCGCTCGATGGCTTCGAGGTAGTCGCGCTGTGCTTCGACGAGCTGTCCGCGCGCTTGAGCGATATTGGCAAGACCCAGCCGAGGCAGCGCAGCTTCGGGCCACTGCTCGCGCGCATAGAGATAGGCTTGCTCCGCAGTGGCGACATTGCCCAACGCTTCGAAAGGTGCCGCTGCATTCATGTAACGCTGTAGATCGGCATGCACGGGACCGGTGCCGGGCGACAGGGCGATCACGGCCCACCGTCCGGCAAGGTCCCACGTTCTTGCGAACTCGGCAGCACTCATGGCAAGCCGTTGCGTCTTCCCCGAACGCAACACCATTTGGTCCTGGGCGATGTCGTAGCCGACTACGACTGCGTAGTGCCACACCGGCCAATGACGCAACCCCAAATTTTGCAGCACCAGCACCGGACGCCCCGCCGCCACTTCCGCCAATACATCATCGATCTTGCCATCGAGTACGTAAGGCAAGCGTTCGCGCACGCGCATCGCTGCGATCAACTCCGGCTGTAGGCTGCCTTTGCGTTTAGGAATGTAGATCTCTTCGGCAAGGCTCTCGGGCGTCACTTCAATCCCGGCACTCGCGAGCACTGTTGCTAGAGCCGCGGGACCGCACTGATGAATGAGCTGAGGGAAAAAAGGAACGTCATTGAGTTCGATGGAACTCGGGAGCGCGGGGGATTGCGGAGAAAGAGCAGAGAGAGGAGCTGATCCGGAAGTGGATGCACAAGACGTCAGCAATGCAACCATGAACACGCAGGCAAAGGCACGAAGCATGGCTTTACCCCTTGGTCACTCTCCCGCAATCGGGAGAGGAGTCGTGGCCGCGAAGCAAGTTGAAACGAGCTGCACGAACACGACTCTTCAATTCTGGCCGCGGACCGCAGACCGCGGACCGTCCTGCGACTATCTAATCTTCTTGAAGATATCGATCACGCCGAACACTTGCAGGATCAGCAGAATCACGAACACCACGCCGAGCACTGCAAGGAAATCGCCGCCCGCCGGTAGATTTTTCATCTGTTCGGCCATGGTGCGCAGCTCGCTATCGGTCATCGCCGCAATGCGCTTTTCCGCTTGCGCTGCATCGACACCCATTGCCGCGAACTGCTCGCGCACTTCTTGGCGTGCCAACGTCGCACTGATCGTCGCCAAGTCCTGCGCACGCTGCTGCGATTCGACGGCCGCAAGCGTACCGATGACGCGCGCTTCGGCAACGACCGGTGCACCGAGACTGATGATCGAACCAATCAACACAGCAACGACGAGATTACGAAACGACTTTCGCATGAAGGATGTGCTCCCTTTGTTGTTGGGAGCACGAAGTGTAACGAGTCCGAATCGAAGTCAGAAGGCAGCGAAGCGTCCGCAAGAGCAGACAGTGGAGACGCGCGCCAGCGTTTACTCCAACTCCTTCCTCTCCCACGTATCGTTGCCCATGCGCCGCAGCTCATAGGCAGGCCAGTAGCGCTTATCGAGTTTCAACGTGATCACTTCAACCGCGCCGTTCCATGTGATCGTGCGCAATCTGAGCGAGCTGTGATCTTCACGCTTGGAAACAGCGTTGATGAAGGTATCGAGATCCGGTGTGGGTTGACCATCGACTTCGACGATGCGTCTGCCTGCCCAAAGCTGATAACGCGTCGCAGGCGAACCGTATGAGAAATACGCAACGAACACCCCTTCCGGCGCAATGCCGCGTTGTGCGGGAATTGCACGATGCGGGGTCTGCAGTACCGCACCCGCCCACACGACGATGCGATCGAGATCTCGGCCATACAGCGCCGCCGTCGCGACATTCAAAGTCTGCTCTTCTCCGTCGCGCAACAAGGTCACTTTGACTTGCGGTTTTTGCGCTGCCTCTTCGACTTCGCGGAAGCGATTCACGATGCGTCCGTCGATGGCGAGCACGATGTCGCCTGAACGCAGCACGCTCTCCGCGGGCGACCCGGCAACGATGCGCGCAATGCTCAGTGCCTGGCGGCGCTCGGGACTGTGCGACTCGAGTCGATGGACCCACTCTTCAGGAAGGCCGAGCTTGCGTGCGCTCGCGAGCGAGGTCGGCGCAAATTCCGCTTCCAACGAATGCAACGGTAGTCCATCGCGAGCTAGCGGCAACATCTCCAAGATCAGCGAAGCTGGAATGCCGCGATTGTCCTGAGTTACGTCCCGACCACTGTCGAATGCAAAGCTCGACCATGTTGCCAACACGCTCCCTGATTTGTCGACCAATACGCCGTCGAAACCGCTCGGGCCGTTGACGAGATTCACCGTTTCCAAATTGGAGTCGCGAAACCGCAATGTCCTCGACAGCGGGAACGATACCGGCTCGACGGAAGCGACGACGGCGGACTGCGATTGAATCTTGGTATCGGCACTCAAGCCGATGGCGGTAACGGTCTCGCCCGTATGCACTTCACGCGAATTGAAAGTTGCCGCACGCACCGGAGTCGTCCCGAGCAGCGTTGGGTCGTATGCGACCACCGCGAGATTGTGTAGAGGATGAATATAGATAACGTGCCCGGGAATCTCGACCGTGCCTGCGAACGTCAGGCGCACATCGCCCAGCGACACCGGCACGGTATTGCGATCGACCACGACGAGGCCGCGTTTCGCATCCGCCACCAAGCCCGTGCCGTAGTAATTACGTTCTGTGATACCGGAGACCGAATACGGCATGTCGAAGTTGACGAGCACCAGCGATGAAGCGACGCGATTGACCAGCGGGTCCGCCGTCTTTGCGTACTGAGTGCTTGCGGGTTTGGGTAAAGGTGCGATGCCGTCGTTCGCCCACGTCGTACACGGCCACACGCCCGTCGCATCGTCGCGGTAACAATGGCGCGCCGGAAACCAGCGCCGATCCATGCGCATCACCTTCCATTGCGTCGCCTTGGGATCGTCGAGCGTGAAGTAGCGCAGTGTGGCGCGCTCGCCGTTCGCCAGAGTGGAAACGATTTTTTCGAAGTCTTCGAGCTTGTCGGTCGGCTTGCCGTTCACTTCGGTGACGACAGCGCCGCGCGGCACTCCGGCGGCACCCAGCCCATAGCCGGGGTTCGCAACATACACGCCGCGAATCGGCGCATTGAAATGACGCGCCAATTGCCAGGAGAGCGTATGCACTACCGCGTCGCCGAACTCGAGAAAGCGGTCGGGCGTGATTTCATACAAGTCTTGTACGCGCAATTGCAAAGTGCGTGTTTGTCCACCGCGCTGGACCTCGAGTTTCACGGTCGAACCGACGCGATCGTCCAGCACTTGATCCAACGGCTCGAACGTCGTCGTCAACTCGCCTTCCACGCGCACGAGAATGTCGCCGGGCTCGAGCACGCCCGCAGCCGCCGATCCCGGCTGCACTTCGCTCACGACCAGCATGCCTGTTTGCGTCGGGAACGCTTTGCGCACTTGCGCTTGCGTGGCGGCTTGTAAGCCGAGACGTTCGAGCTCATCGAACGGCGTGTAACTGAAGACGGTTTGTAATGTGCCGCGCGTTACCGGCCGGCCTTCCTGAATGTACTTGAGCGCACGCACCACGCGTCCGAGCGGTAGATAAAAACTCGATTGCGCCCCGGTGCTGCCGCCCGCATTGAGAGCGAGCACGCGGCCTTCGATATCGATCACAGGCGAGCCTGAAGATCCGCCCGAGGTGCCCGAGGCCGCTTGATAGTAGAAGGTGTTGAAGTCGTTGTACTTGCCGACACCGTACTCGGGCGCTTCTCGATCCAAGCGCGCCAATGTGCCTGCAAGGATCGAGAGCTGTTCGCCGGCATCGTTGCCGACGACGCGTATCTCACGGCCGATCTGCGCACCCTGCGGGTACAGCGGCAACTCGGCCGGCTTGATGAACCGCAGTTTCGAAGGGTCGTAGCGATAGATGCCGAAATCGTGCACGGGATCGCGATACACAGGCGAGAGCGCGACCTCTTCGCGATTCTGGAAAACCGCTTGCGCCGTCACGGGACCGGGCGTGACCACGTGCCGATTGGTGAGAATGAGCCCGCGTTTCGCATCGACCACGAAGCCGGTCGCTTGCCCGGAACTGTTCCACTCCGTATCGAACGCGCGCGTCTGATCGATCTGAATGGTGACCACACCGGATGCGATGCGCTCCAGTGTGTGGGTCCAGCGGTTGTCATCCGGATCGGCCGCGTGCGCCACCGCGGTGAGACAAATGAGCAGCAGAGAGGCTGTAAACGACTTCATCATGCGGGAACCTTGCTTGACTCCAACAGGCCGCGAATCTCAGAACTCGTATCCGAACGCAGCCTTGAAGCGTGCGCGCACTTCCTCTTGTGTGAAGGAGTGATTCTGCGGTCCCTCGCATTCGATCTTGAGCGCGCCCATGAGCGACGCCAGACGGCCGGTCGTCGGCCAATCGAACCCTTGCATGAGTCCGTACAGCAACCCCGCCCTATAAGCATCGCCGCAGCCGGTCGGATCTTTGACGGCCAACGGCTTCGCCGCCGGAATCTCGATACGCTTGCCTCGATGATAGATAAGCGATCCTTCCGCTCCCCGCGTCACGATCAGTGCTTGTGCACGTTCGGCGATTTGATCGTGGCTAAGCCCGATTCGTTCCGCGACCACCTGCGCTTCGTAGTCGTTCACTGCGATCCACGTGGCCTGATCGATGAACTTGAGCAGATCGGCGGCGCTGAATAGCGGCAATCCCTGGCCGGGATCGAAGATGAAAGGAATGTCGGCCGCAGCGAATTGCTCGGCGTGCTGAACCATCCCGTCGCGAGCATCGGGAGAAACGATACCGATACTGAGGCCGGCATCCGCGGGCACCGCCTGCACGTGCGAATGACTCATGGCGCCCGGGTGGAACGCCCAGATCTGGTTGTCGTCCAAATCGGTGGTGACGAATCCCTGCGCCGTGAACTCGGTGGGTATTTCTTTGACGTAGCGCCGCTCGATGCCGTGCCGGTCGAGCCACGCGTGATAAGGCGCGAAGTCGTGCCCCACCGTGCCCATCGGATAGCCCACGCCGCCCAGCAGCTTGAACGTGTAGGCAATGTTGCCCGCACAGCCGCCGAAATTGCGACGCATGGTGGGCACGAGAAAAGACACGTTCAGCAGATGAATCTTGTCGGGAAGAATGTGCTCCCTGAAGCGGCCCTGAAAGACCATGATGGTATCGAAGGCGAGCGATCCGGTGATGAGGGCTGCGGGCATAGGTGTCGTCTTGTTAAAGGGCTGGGAGGATAGCGGAAAAGAGCACCAACCCCCACACCACCACCACATTCACCAATGACACGAACACTGCGGCGGACCCCATGTCTTTGGCCAAGCCGGACAGCTCGTGCAATTCGAGTCCGACGCGATCGACGACGGCTTCGATGCCGCTGTTGAGCAGTTCGACGATCAATACCAAAAGCACCGAGCCCAGCAAGAGCGCGCGTTCGACAGGCGTTTTGCCGAGCCAAACGCCCAAGGGAATCATCACGACGGCGAGCGCCAACTCCTGGCGAAACGCAGCTTCGTGACGAAAGGCTGCTTTCAATCCGCGCCAAGAATGGCCCGTCGCCAGCAGCAGGCGCTTCATGCCCGTCGGCTTGTTCCGCGACTCCATCAAGCCGCTTTCCATGTGAGATCGAGTTGCTTGGCAGCCCTGAGATCATCCAGCCGGCGCACCGGCAAGGTGTATGGCGCGCCCTTGAACTTCTTGATGTCGGTTTCGGCTTCCGCTTGGCACGCAATAAGCGCATCGGCGAATGCATCGAGTGCTTCCTTTGCTTCCGTTTCAGTGGGCTCGATCAACAAACATTCAGGCACGAGCAGCGGAAAGTAAGTCGTCGGCGCATGAAAACCGAAATCGAGCAACCGCTTTGCAAAGTCCATGGCCGTGGCCTCGAACTCTTTCGCCTGGCGCTTGAGCGTGATGATGAATTCATGGCTGGCGCGCCGCTCCGGATACGCTGCATCGAACCCCGCTTGTTTGAGCCGCGCGAGCAAATAGTTCGCATTGAGAGCGGAGAACTCAGCCACTCGATGCATGCCGGCGCGACCCAGCATCCGCATATAGATATACGCACGCAACAACACACCTGCGTTGCCCATGAAACCCGAGAGGCGTCCGATCGATTGCGGCAGATCTTTTTCCGTCAGCCACCGATAGCCACTCCCCTCTTTGCCGACGACGGGAATGGGCAAGAACGGCGCGAGACGCGCGCTCACGCCGACTGCACCCGACCCCGGCCCGCCGCCGCCGTGCGGCGTCGAAAACGTCTTGTGCAGATTCATGTGAATCACGTCGAACCCCATGTCGCCGGGGCGCACCTTGCCCAAGATCGCATTCAAATTCGCGCCGTCGTAGTACAAGAGGCCGCCCGCTGCGTGCACGATCTGCGCAACTTCGACGATGCGCCGCTCGAAAACACCTAGCGTCGACGGATTGGTGAGCATGATGCCGGCCGTGTGAGGGCCGACGGCTTTCTTCAGCGATTCGATATCGATATCGCCGTTGGGCAAAGACTCGATCTCGATCACCTTGCAACCGCACATGGTTGCCGTTGCCGGATTCGTGCCGTGAGCGGCATCGGGCACGATGATTTCATCGCGTGCGGTATCCCCACGCGCCTGGTGATACGCGCGAATCATTGCAACGCCGGCAAACTCCCCCTGAGCGCCCGCCATGGGCGTGAGCGACACGCTGTGCATGCCCGTGACTTCTTTCAGCATTTCCTGCAGCTCATACAAGCACGCCAAGAAACCCTGCCCCGTCGACACCGGCGACAACGGATGACGCCCCAGAAACTCGGGCAACATTGCATATTGATTACAGGCCCGAGGGTTGTACTTCATGGTGCAAGAACCCAGCGGATAGAAGTGCGTATCGATGGAAAAATTCCGCTGCGACAATCGCGTGTAATGCCGCACTGCCTGCAGCTCCGATACTTCCGGAAGTAACGGCTTATCGTTGCGGCGCAAGTGTGCGGGAATGCGCGCTGCATTCGCCGCAGGAATTTGCGCCGTCGCGCTTCGACCCGCGCGCGAATGTTCGAAGATGAGTTTTTCAGTCATGTGACAGAGGGAAGGGGTTGGTAGTTAGGAGTTAGTGGTTGGTCAGATATGCGTCACTGCGGTCTGCGGCCTTATCTCAACACGTCCCTCAATGCCTGTGCGTATCCCTCAATGTCCTCTGCCGTTCTCGTTTCCGTCGCGCAAACCAGCAGCGCGTTGCCGAGTTCGGGATAGTCGCTGCTCAGATCGTAGCCGCCGACGATGCCGTGCTGGGTCAATGCTTCGAGGACGGGGGCAATGGGCTTGGAAAGCTGCAGCACCGCTTCGTGAAAGCGCGGGCCGTCGAATGCGAGTTTCACGCCCGGAATTTTGCAGAGCTCGGCGACCAGTTCATCGGCGCGCACGCATGAAGTCTCTGCGACGCGCGCAAGACCTTCAGGGCCGATGAGCGACATATAGATAGTCGCCGCGGTGACCAAGAGACCTTGATTGGTGCAGATGTTGGAAGTGGCCTTGCTGCGCCGAATGTGTTGTTCGCGTGCTTGCAGTGTCAGCGTGAAACCTTGCTTACCTTCAAGATCGACCGTGCGGCCGATGATGCGGCCGGGCATTTGCCGAACGTTGGCCATGCGCGTGGTCATGAAGCCGAAATAAGGACCGCCCGATGACAACGGTACGCCGAGCGGCTGACCTTCTCCCACGACGATGTCTGCACCTTTCGCGCCCCACGAACCCGGCGGCTTCAAGATGGCGAGCGAAGTTGGATTGACCACCGCGATCACGAACGCACCGATGTCATGCGCCCAATTCGTAATTGCGTCGACGTCTTCCAGCAAGCCGAAGAAATTGGGCTGTTGAATGACCACGGCGGTGATGTCTTGGCCGCGGAACTTCTCCAGGTCGCTCACGAGGACGCATCCCGCATCTTTTTTATAGGGCACTGCTTCGAGCGACAGGTTTTGATTCTTGACCACGGCGTGAGTGACCTTGGTATAGGTCGGATTCACGCTGGTCGGAATGAGAATGCGCGCGGATTGCGAACGGCGGTTGGCGCGCACGGCCATGAGACAAGCTTCCGATAACGCCGAGGCACCGTCATATAACGACGCATTGGACACTTCCATGCCGGTCAAGCTCGCCATCATGGTTTGGTATTCGTACAGAAGCTGCAGCGTCCCTTGGCTGGCCTCGGCTTGATACGGCGTATAAGCGCTGTAGAACTCCCCGCGCGTCACGATCGCCCATACCGCCGCCGGTATGTGATGTTCATACGCACCGGCGCCGATGAAATTGAGCATGCGCTTGTCCTGCGACGCACGTTTTTCCATCAGCCGTCCGATTTCCATTTCACTCAAGGTCTCCGGAACACCCGTGAGCTCTCGCGCTCGCAACGCCGCCGGAATCTCTTCGAACAACTCGTCGATGCTCGACACGCCGATGACACCCAGCATTTCTCGGATGTCGTTTTCTGTATGGGGAATGAAAGGCATGGTCAATGTCCCTCCGCCTCCAACACCTTCCCGTACGCACTGGCATCCAGAAGTTGATTGAACTCTGCGGGGCTGCCGGGCTTGAGCCTGAAAATCCAGCCTTCGCCGTAAGGATCGGAGTTGATGAGCTCGGGCGTTGCGCTGAGCGCGGAGTTGCTCGCAATCACTTCGCCGGCGACAGGACTGTAAACGTCGGACGCTGCTTTGACGGACTCGACCACAGCGCACGCCGCGCCGGCTGCGAACTTCTTGCCCACTTCGGGCACTTCGACGAAGACGAGATCCCCTAGCGCTTCTTGAGCGTGATCCGAGATACCGACCGTGACGGTACCGTCGCTCTCCAAGCGCGCCCATTCGTGGCTGTCGCGGTATTTGAGATTAGCGGGGATGTTGCTCATGAGATCACCGGAGTAGTTGACGGTTTCAGGGTTGTGAGTTGGCTAGTTGGCTTTTACCGTTGCGCACGAACGGATATTTCACGATGCGTGCAGCAAGCAGCTTGCCGCGAATGTCGACTTGCACGGTGCCGGTGGCGTTGGACGGCACTCTGGCGAGAGCGATCGAGCGTTCGAGGGTAGGCGAAAAAGTGCCGCTGGTGATTTCGCCGTCACCGCCGGCCGTGATCACTTTCTGATGCGAACGCAGTACGCCGCGATCTTCGAGCAGCAACCCTACGAGCTTGCGAGCGATGCCTTGCTGCTTCTGCGCTTCAAGTGCGGCACGGCCGATGAATTTGCGATCGCCATCGAACACGAGGGTCCACGCGAGACCGGATTCCAACGGCGAAACGTTTTCATCCATGTCGTTGCCGTAGAGATTCATGCCCGCTTCGAGGCGCAGGGTGTCGCGTGCTCCCAAGCCACATTGAGCGATGCCGTTGTCTTTGAAACGGCGCCATATATCAGCAGCTTCCGTCGCGGGCAGCATGACTTCCCAGCCGTCTTCACCTGTATAGCCGGTGCGTGCGATGAAATAGCGACCGAACTCGCCTCCCACGAATACGCCGAGCGCCTGTGCCCGTTCGCCGTCCGCGCCCAGTACCTTTGCAGCCTTGGCGCGCGCATTCGGTCCTTGCACCGCGATCATGGCGAGATCGAGTCGAGGCTTCACGTTCACTGCGAAAGTCTTTGCTTGTTCGGTGATCCATGCGATGTCTTTATCGCGTGTCCCCGCGTTCACGACCATGCGAAACCAAGTTTCGGTCATGAAATAGACGATCAAATCGTCGATGACGCCGCCGGCTTCGCGCAGCATGCAGCTATAAAGCGCTTTGCCCGGCGTCGTCAGCTTGGCGACATCGTTCGCCAGGAGGTGGCGGAGGAATTCGCGCACACGCGCACCGGTGAGGTCGAGGACACACATGTGCGAAACATCGAACATGCCGGCATCTTTGCGAACGGCGTGATGTTCTTCGATCTGCGAACCGTAGTTCACCGGCATGTCCCAGCCGCCGAAATCCACCATGCGCGCGCCGGCAGCCACATGCGTTTCGTAAAGAGGTGTGCGTAGACCCATGACGTTCTCCGGCGCGAGACAGTTACAAATAAAAAAGGGGCGGCAGACCTCTTGGCCTGCCGCCCCTCTGTCCGTTGACCTGAGAGATCCGACACCTCGAAAAGCGGTGTCTCTCCCCTTCGGTGGATCGCGATGCGATCACTCTCCAGAGACCCTGAACTCGCCGTTCTTTTGCCTGAGCGTTTCCGGGCGGGTTGCGCCTTCGGCGTCTCGCATGAGCCTGCGCTCATACGAAATCTCTCCGGACGAGTTTGCGATGGGTGGGCGGATGGTAAAGGTGGCGCTGGGTTGTGGCTAGGGGGAGGGGCAAAAAAGTCTGGGGCTAGCCAACCAGTCAACCAGCTAACCAGCCAGAGAGCTAAAGCGCCATTCTGGCTGGTTAGCTGGTTGACCGGTTGACTCGTTGACTGACCTACATCTCGCCAACTGCCCTACACTACACAGCCTGTAACACCTCACCTACACCGACATGCCCCTCCTCCGCCGCTCCTCCGTTCCCGTGCGCATTGGCTCCGTCACCGTTGGCGGTACGGCACCGATCGTCGTGCAATCGATGACGAACACAGACACTGCAGATGTCGAGAGCACGGCGTTGCAAGTGCACGCGTTGGCGCGGGCAGGTTCCGAGTTGGTACGTATCACGGTGAACAGCGATGAAGCAGCCGCTGCGGTCCCGCACATTCGCGAACGGCTGGCGCAACTGCAAGTGACCGTGCCGTTGGTGGGCGATTTTCATTTCAACGGTCACAAGTTGTTGAAAGCGCATCCCGCGTGCGCCGAAGCGTTGGCCAAGTACCGGATCAATCCGGGCAACGTGGGGCGCGGTTCGAAGCGCGATACGCAATTTGCCGAGATGATCGAAGTTGCATGCCGCTACGAGAAGCCGGTGCGTATCGGGGTGAACTGGGGCAGTCTCGATCAAGATCTGCTCACGCAGTTGATGGACGACAATTCCAAACGCGCCGAGCCGCTGGACGCCAAGGAAGTGATGTACGAAGCGCTGGTGGCCTCGGCCTTGGGTAGCGCCGCACGGGCAGAGGAACTAGGTCTCCCACACGATCGCATCGTGATCTCCTGCAAAGTGAGCGGCGTGCAAGACCTCATCAATGTGTATCGCGAGCTTGCCCGCCGTTCGGACTACGCCTTGCATTTGGGACTGACCGAAGCAGGCATGGGCTCCAAAGGCATCGTCGCTTCGACCGCTGCGATGGCCGTGGTATTGCAAGAAGGTATCGGCGATACCATCCGCGTATCGCTCACGCCTGAACCCAACGGCGATCGCACGCAGGAAGTCATCGTCGCTCAGGAAATCCTGCAAACCATGGGACTGCGTTCCTTCACACCGATGGTGGTCGCCTGCCCCGGCTGCGGTCGCACGACTTCGACGTTTTTTCAGGAACTCGCACAAAAGATTCAATCGCATATCCGTCACCAAATGCCCACGTGGCGCAAAGCGTATGTAGGCGTCGAAGACATGACGGTGGCGGTGATGGGCTGCGTGGTGAACGGCCCCGGCGAGAGCAAGCACGCCAACATCGGCATCAGTTTGCCCGGAACCGGGGAACGACCGGTCGCCCCCGTGTATATCGATGGTGAGAAGGGACCAACATTGAAAGGCGAACGCATCGCCGAGGAATTTCAGGCCCTGGTCGAGGAATACGTCGCCAAAAGTTACACGCGGAGGTCGTCACTATGACTGCACTGGCCGAAACACACTGCAAACCTTGCGACGGCGGCACACCTGCCATGTCACGCGAAGAGGCGGATCGGCTGCGACGCGAATTGAATGGCGCCTGGCAACTGGTGAACGACGGCAAGGCGCTCAAACGCGAATACCGCTTCAAGAATTTCTATCACACGATGGGCTTCGTGAATGCGGTCGCGTATATCGCCAACAGCGAAGATCATCATCCCGACCTGGAAGTCGGTTACAACTATTGCCGCGTGCTTTTCACCACGCACGCCATCGGCGGGCTGTCGCAGAACGATTTCATTTGCGCGGCGAAGTTGGACGCGTTGGGCGCTGACGCGCGCTGAGCCTTGATTCGCAGACCCCCACCCTAACCCTCCCCCGCTGCGCGGAGGAGGGGATCAGAGCACGAGTGTTTTATTCCCTCCTCCGCGCAGCGGGGCAGGGTTAGGGTGGGGGCGCTTTGTTCACTCCAACGCAAACGTATCCGCATCCAAGTGCGCCGGAAACTTGCGGCGATGCTCGAGCAACGCTGCGTAATTCAAACGCACCGTTTGTACGAAAGGCTGCTCCGATGATTCCGTAAGCGGCTGACCCAGGAAGTCGAGTGCTACGCTGTCGCCGGTATAAGCAACGTCGGTTCCGTCGACGCCGATTCGATTCACACCAACGCAATAACACAAGTTCTCGATAGCACGCGCGCGCAGCAGCGTTTGCCATGCGTAGCGGCGTCGTTCCGGCCAATTGGCGACATAGATCAACAGATCGTAGTGACGCTCGCCCGAACCGTTGCGACTCCACACCGGGAAGCGCAAGTCGTAACAGACGAGCGGACAAATGCGCCACCCTTTGAGCTCGACGATGATGCGTTTCGTTCCGAACGAGTAGTGCTCGTGCTCCTTCGCCATGCGAAACAGATGACGCTTGTCGTAACGGGTCACGTCCTCGTTCGGAGGGACCCAGAGCAAACGGTTGTAGTAATGCGCACCGTCTTGAGTCGCGACGCTGCCTGTAATCACCGCTCGAGTTTTCTGCGCGAGCGTACGCAACCAATCGACAGTCGGGCCGTTTGCCGGTTCGGCACAGCGCTCGGGCTCCATCATGAAGCCGGTGGTGAACATCTCGGGTAGGACGATGAGGTCGGTCTGGCCTGCGAGCGGCAGGATTTTTTCTTCGAGCTGTGTGCGATTGGCGGCAGCGTCCTGCCACGCCAACGTCGTTTGCACGAGTGTCACGTTTAGATCTTGCATAATCGCTCCGCAGCGGCGGCCAGGGTCGAATCTTGTTTCGCGAAACAGAAGCGCAAGTATGGCAGCGGCGGCGCGGATTCGTAGAACGGCGTTAGCGGAATCGAAGCCACACCTACCTCACGCAACAGATGATCTGCGAACTGCATATCGCTCTGCTTCGAAATGGCGCTGAAATCGAGCAACTGAAAATAAGTCCCTGCCGACGGCACCGCTTTGAAGCGGGAACTGCGCGTCAACTCTAGAAACAAATCTCGTTTACGTTGATAGAACGCCGCCAGCTCGACGCTGTGCGCGGGTTCTTCTTTGAGGAAATCCGCCAAGGCGTATTGCAACGGCGCAGTGATCGAGAACGTATTGAACTGGTGCACGCGGCGAATTTCACGAGTGATATCCGGCGGCGCGACGGTGTAGCCCACTCGCCAGCCGGTCGCATGCATGGTCTTGCCGAACGAATACACAGCAACACTGCGTTCCCAGAGTTGCGCATGCGCGCACACGCTTGCATGTCGACGACCGTCGAACACCATATGTTCATACACCTCGTCGGCGAGCACGAGCGCATCCGTGTTACGCAAACGTGCTGCAAGTCGATCGAGATCGTCGTGAGTAACCACCGCTCCCGTTGGGTTGTTCGGGCTGTTCACGATGACGAGCCGCGTTCGCGCATTGATGGCCTCACCGAGACGATCCCAATCGATCGAGAATTCCGGCGCCACGAGAGGAACACCCACTGCTTTGCCGCCCGCGAGTTCGATGGCCGGGCGATAGGAGTCGTAACAAGGTTCGAACACGATCACCTCGTCGCCCGGATGCACGAGCGCAAGCACGGCGGAAAAAATTCCCTCGGTAGCGCCCAGCGTCACGGTGATTTCATCTGCAGGGTGCAGCGACTTGCCGTAGAGCTTCATGAACTTGCTTGCGATCTGCTCGCATAGCTCGGGCACGCCGATCATCGGCGCATATTGATTGCGTCCGGCCGCGACGTGCAGCGCGAGCAATTCCTTCAAACGCGACGGCGTATCGTAGTCCGGAAAACCTTGCGCCAGATTGATCGCACCGAGCTCCTGAGCCCGCTGCGTCATCACGGTGAAGATGGTGGTGCCGACACTGGGCAATTTGGATTTGATCGTTGGCATCGAGTCGCTCATCCCGACGTATCGAGCGGTCTGAAATGTGCCGCTCATTATCATTGCTCCTTACGTACAGCATCTTAGGTCTTTGACGGACATTCAATCCCCTCTCGCGCCTTGCGGGCGAGGGCACGAAACACACGGAACTTCACAATCGACGCCGAGTTGTCCCGTTCACCTGCCTAAATACGTTTGAGCTGCAGTCGTGAGCTCGTTTGCCGCAAAATCTTCTGCGTTCACACATCGCGCGTCGTTGCTCGCTGCGGCTGTGATTCTCCTGACCGCAGTCGGTGGTCTGCTCGAACCGTTGCTGGCGATCAATCGCCACATTCCGCGCGATTACAACGAAGGATGGAACGCATACTGGCAGCAGACGGCGATCCAAGGAGGCGAGTTGTATCCTCCTGCCAGCAGCACTGTCGTCAACAACTACCCGCCGCTCTCTTTCTATGTCGTGGGATTCGCCGGTGAACGCATTCACGACAACATCGTGGCTGGACGGTGGATCGCGCTCGCGAGCCTTTTCGCGATTGCGACGAATCTCGCGCTCTGGCTGCGCTTCACAGGTTCGTCGCCTTTCACGGCGACATTGGGTGCAGCGATGTTCATCGCTGCACTGGTGAGCTATGCACCCGATTACGTCGCGATGAACGATCCGCAGCTATTGGCCCACGCCGTGATGACCACGGCGCTGGTGGTGCTGTGGCGTTGGCGATTCAGCAACTCTGCCGCGATTGCAGCAGCTCTCCTCATGCTGCTTGCGGGCTTCGTCAAGCATTTGCTGATTCCGATTCCTCTAGCCACTGGAGCTTATCTTCTCTGGCGAGCGCGCCGCTGTTTCGAAGTGTGGTTCATCGCCATGGCTGCGGGCCTCATGGTGGGATTTTCGCTAGCCTGGCTCGCCTATGGATCATCCTTCTTTACCGCACTCAACTTGGCGCGAGTCTATGAATCGAGGCAAGCGCTATGGGAGACGTTCAAAACGTTGGTGATGTTCTCGCCATTGCTCGTCCCGGTAGTCATCGTTGCATGGCTGCACTTTTCCAACCCTGAGCGGAGAACGGCAGAGAGAGAACTCTTTGCGACCTTGTATATCGTGATTGCGGGCGCCAGTGGTCTACTGGCTGCGGGTGGCGCCGGAGTGGACAAGAACGCGTTCTTCGACTTGTTGATCGCCGCATGCCTGGGTGCAGCACTCGCCATCGAAGCGCTCGCATCTCGCCCGTATTCCGTACGCGCATTGTTGGCACTGCTCTGCATCGCGTTCGTCGCTGCCGCCGGAATCAGATTCCCTGGACAATACACTCTCGTTCGCAGCGTGCATGTCCGCGAACGCGAAGCATCTCAGGACATGGCACTCATCACACGAGTCGGCGCACATCGTGTCGCATGCGAAACCCTCGCGTTGTGTTATTGGGCGAAGCTACCCTTCGAGCTCGATTTCTTCAGCTACGGTCAGAAATTGGCGAAAGACGTGCTGCCCGCATCCTCGTGCACGGCGTTATTCGGATCTGACCGCATCAATGTGGTCCAAATCGCCGCCGACAGCGAACGCAACACTGTCGGCTCGGACTTACTCCCCGCTGCATGCAACACCGTACTCGGCAATCGTTTCAAGCGAGTGCGTGAAAGCGTCTTCGGCGATTTCAGGCTGCGCAACGATTTGCAATCGACAGTGGTTGCAGGGCGTCGTTGAAGCAGCGACAGGTTTCTTATGCGAGGGCGTCGTCATGTCGATCAACGCCATTCAATATTCGCCCGCGCCGTCGCCCGAAGCGACCGCGCTCCCCATCGAATTGTCCATCATCGTACCCACACTCAACGAACTCGGGAATGTCGCCGCACTCATCTCTCATATTGCGACGGCACTCGATCATATCGGCTGGGAACTGATCTTCGTCGACGATGATTCCGCCGACGGCACCGCGGCCAGCGTACGTGAAATCGCCAAGCACGATAAACGCATCCGCTGCGTGCAGCGCATCGGACGTCGAGGACTCGCGAGCGCTTGTGTCGAAGGTGTGCTCGCTTCAGCCGCCGATTGCGTCGCGATCATGGATGCAGATCTGCAGCACGACGAATCCGTTCTCCCCGAGATGCTGCAACTCATGCATTCCGCAGACGTCGATCTCGTCATCGGTTCCAGATACGCGAGCGGTGGCAGCATCGGCGATTGGGACGACCAACGCGCCAGCATGAGTCGCTTCGCCACCGCGCTCAGCCGTCTCGTTTGCAAACAAACCATCAGCGATCCTATGAGCGGCTTCTTCATGATTCGACGCACTGCCTTCGAGGCCAGCGTACATCGGCTCTCGTTACTCGGATTCAAGATATTGCTCGACATCGTCGCGTCCGCGTCGCAGCCGCTCAAAATCGCCGAAGTCCCCTATCGCTTCGGCACGCGTCTCGCCGGCGAGAGCAAGCTCGACTCGCTGGTGATGTGGGAATTCGGGATGCTGCTGCTCGACAAGACCGTGGGCCGCTACGTACCCGCACGCTTCATTTCTTTCGCAGCAGTCGGGGCAGCAGGTGTGCTCGTGCATATGAGTGTGCTCACGTTGCTGCTCAAAGTCGCCAACGTACGCTTCATGATCGCGCAGGCCGCCGCCACGACGGGCGCAATGATTTTCAATTTCTGGCTCAACAACGTACTCACGTATCGCGACAGACGTTTGCACGGATGGAAATTACTGGGCGGGCTGCTCACGTTCATGGCCGCATGCAGCGTTGGCGCACTTGCAAACGTCGGCATCGCCTCGTACCTATTCGTGAACAAAACACAATGGGCAGCAGCAGCTCTCGCCGGCGTCGTCGTGGGCGCGGTATGGAACTACGCAGTCACTCAGATCTATACATGGAAGGCGCAGAAGTGAAAACGCACATCGAGAGCAGACGTGAACAGACAGGAGTACGCGAGGAAATGCATCGAGGAGCGCATTTGGCGGGACTCCGTCGGCGCACCGCCGCCGCCTTGGCCGGCTCGAGTGAAAGCGCTGTTCGTCGAACCCGGATTCGCATCGCGCATCATTCGTAAACGGCTCAATCTGCCGATCACTCTCGACACCGAAGATAGACGCGTGCTCGAACAAGTAATCTTGCCGTACTACGCGCAAGCGCCGCGCTTCAAAACTGTTCTGTTCGTGGGGTGCGGCCCATACACCGCACACTATGGACGGGACTTCTTCCCTGCGAAGGATTATTGGACACTCGATTCCTGCGCCGAAACCAGAAAGTTCGGCGCCAACCGACACGTCGTCAGTCCGCTCGAGCAATTGAACCAGCATTTTCCGCAACGCTTTTTCGATCTCATCGTCTGCAACGGCGTGTACGGCTGGGGACTCGACACCCTCTCGCAATGCGAAGATGCGTTCTCACATTGCTACGCATGTCTCAAACAAGACGGACAGTTCGTCCTCGGCTGGGACGACTTGCCCGAGCGCACTCCGGTACCGTTCGAGCGAATTACCAGCCTACATCTTTTCGCAAAGCACACGTTCTTACCGCTCGGCACGTGTCGATTCGCGACACGCACGCCCTACAAACACACGTACGATTTCTATCGCAGACTGTAGCGCCGTAAGGTGCTCTACCAACCAGCAGACCAGCAAACCAGCAAACCAGCCAGATAAGCCAGAGCTAACGAGCCCATTCTGGCTGGTTAGCTGGTTGGCTGGTTGGCGCTATTGCGCTTACGTTCTTGTC
>Ga0068855_100002420_pt1 | contig 23039 bp, 19 predicted proteins | sample KBSCornC52_FD_66592 | JGI IMG/M metagenome (GOLD analysis project Ga0068855, IMG submission 66592) | Corn rhizosphere microbial communities from Kellogg Biological Station, Michigan, USA - KBS Corn C5-2 | ecosystem: Host-associated > Plants > Roots > Rhizosphere > Soil ...
GACACCCTCTCCGCCAAGAAGTACGAAAACACGGGCCTCAGGGCCCGTTTTTCATTGCTGCATCCACGCGGTGAAGCAAGCTCGGGTACCTGTGCAGGACGACGCGACCATCGCGATCGTGGATGTCGATGCCAACCGCAGGATGACGCTCGCCCCGTGAGCCAGTCGTTTGCCACCATCGGGCCATGTCGAACGACCTGTCCCATGCTTGCTGGCGCTGCTTCCACTGGGGCGGCTTCGTCCACGAAGGCGCGAACCATTCCAGCTGCTCGCGGCTGAATGCCAGCCCTGTCCAGGCCTCACCCGCCGGCGGCTGCGCGTACTGGTCGCCCGGGGTCGGCGACAGCCTGCCGCCCGGCTGGATGCCGGTCGGCTTCAGGCCGTGGGACGGCCCGCGCATCTACGGCCAGCCCGCGACCGAGACCCAGCCGCCGGCCGTCCGCGACGAGCGTCCCCACCTCCCATGCGAGCAGTTCGAGTACGAAGCTCAGCGCGGCGGCGTGGCGCCATACCGGTGACCTGCTGAACCGGATGCGCAGGAGCGGCTGAGATCTTCCGCAAGGAGCGGTGCGTCGCAAGGCCGCGGCACCGGAGCGCTGGCTGCCGGCGATTGAAGTGCCGCCAGGCGGGAGCCATGAATCAGCAGGCTTTTCCACTGGACATTCGTTTAGGGGCGACCGTACAGAACCCAACTTAGGACCGTCGCCGCGATCCGCTGCCGGCGCCCGCGCCCGCGCGCGCGGGAACCATCCTTGCCTTGATGTCTTCACCTTTCGGAGGATCAAGCATGAAACTACAGGATCCCGAGCTGCATCGCGCTGCCCGCGCCGCCGCCGTGAATGCAGGCGCGGGCTTCGACACGCTCGTCGTCGGCGCCGGATTCGCGGGCAGCGTCATCGCCGAACGTCTGGCCACGCAACTGGGCCAGCGAGTCCTCATCGTCGACAAGCGACCCCATGTCGGAGGCAATGCCTACGATCGCCACGACGATGCGGGCGTGCTCATCCATCCCTACGGGCCGCACATCTTCCATACCAACTCCGCCGACGTATTCGACTACCTGTCGCAGTTCACGGCGTGGCGTCCCTACCAGCATCGGGTGCTCGCCAGCGTGGACGGCCAGACCGTGCCGATGCCGATCAACCTCGACACGGTCAACCGGCTGTACGGACTGAACCTCACAAGCTTCCAGCTGGAGGACTTCTTCGCGTCGCTCGCCGAGAAGCCCGCGGCGATCCGCACTTCCGAGGATGTGGTGGTGTCCAAGATCGGTCGCGAGCTCTACAACAAGTTCTTCCGCGGCTATACGCGCAAGCAATGGGGCCTGGATCCGTCCGAACTGGACGCGAGCGTCACGGCGCGCGTGCCCACGCGGACGAACCGCGACGATCGCTACTTCACCGATACCTACCAGGCCATGCCGCTGCACGGGTACACGCGCATGTTCGAGCGCATGCTCGCGCACCCGAACATCAAGGTCATGCTCAACACGGACTACCGCGAGGTGGCCGGGCTCGTCCCGTGGCGCCACATGGTGTACACGGGTCCGATCGATGCGTTCTTCGATTACCGGCACGGCAAGCTGCCGTATCGCAGCCTGGAGTTCCGCCACCAGACCTTGCCGCAGGTGCAGTTCCAGCCGGTCGGGACCGTCAACTATCCGAATGACTTCGCGTACACGCGCGTCAGCGAGTTCAAGCACATCACCGGCCAGCAGCACCACGTCACGTCGGTGGTCTACGAATACCCGCGCGCCGACGGCGATCCGTACTATCCGGTCCCGCGCGCCGAGAACACGGCGATGTACCGCCTGTACGAAGCCGAGGCCGAGAAGCTGGGCGACGTGAGCTTCGTCGGACGACTGGCCACCTACAAGTACTACAACATGGACCAGGTGGTCGCGCAGTCGCTGACCCTGTTCAAGCGCCTCGCCGAGCGGCACGCCGCCATGCTGCACGGCCATGCCGACGCGACGGGTACGCTTTCCCGGCTGGCCGTCGCGCCGTGATGCAGGACCGGCTCGAACTGTGGGTCGGCGCCGAGTGCACCATCAATCGGGTGGGGGACCGATGGCGCGACCAGGCGCTGCTGACCGGCTTGCGCCACCGGGCCGACGACATCGACCGCCTTGCTGCGCTCGGCGCACGGCGCGTGCGCCTGCCGGTGCTGTGGGAGCACGTCGAGCGCCAGGGCGACGGCAGCCTCGACTTCGAATGGCCGGATCGCGCGATCGCGCGACTGCGCGAATGGGGCATCGAGCCCATCCTCGGCCTCCTGCACCATGGCAGCGGGCCGCACCACACGAACCTGCTCGACGACCGCTTCGCCCATCTGTTCGCCGACTACGCCCTGCGCGTGGCCGAGCGCTACCCCGATCAACGCTGCTGGACACCCGTCAACGAGCCGCTGACCACGGCGCGCTTCTCGTGCCTGTACGGTGTCTGGTACCCCCATCATCGAAGCGACCACAGCTTCGTGCGCGCCCTGCTCAACCAGGTCAAGGCGACCGTTCTTGCGATGCGCGCGATCCGGACGATCATCCCGGACGCCGAACTCGTGCAGACGGACGACCTCGGCTTCACGCGCTGCACGCCCGGGCTGGCCGACCAGGCGGCGTTCGACAACGAACGTCGTTGGCTCGCCTTCGACCTGCTGTGCGGCCGGGTGGACGAGCACCACCCGCTCCGCGACTGGCTACGCGATTGCGGTGCAGGCGATGACGAGCTCGACGCGCTCGCGAGCGACCCCTGCGCCCCGGACATAATGGGCATCAACGCCTACGTCACCAGCGAGCGCTTCCTCGACGAGCGCCTCCACCTGTACCCGGTCGAACTGCACGGCGGCAACGGACGCCAGGCCTATGTCGACATCGAGACGGCGCGTGTCGACGGCCAGCTGATCGATGGCTTCGCGGGGCGCCTGCGCGAGGCCCACGACCGCTACGGACTGCCCCTGGCCATCACCGAAGTCCACATGGGCTGCACACGCGAGGAGCAGATGCGCTGGCTGCACCAGGCCTGGCAGGCGGCCCTGGCGGCCAGGCGCGACGGCATCGACGTGCGCGCCGTCACGGCCTGGGCCGCATTCGGCACGGTCGACTGGAGCTCGCTGCTGACCGAGGAGCGCGGTCACTACGAGCCAGGTCTCTGGGACGTGCGCGGCGGTGCTCCCCGCCTGACCGCGCTGGGCCGGCTTGCGAGAACGCTGGCCAGCGGAGAAGACCCCGAGGCGAGTCCTCAACATCCGATGCTGGCCTCGCCCGGCTGGTGGCAACGCGACCTGCGCCTGCGGGTCGACGCCCATGGCAGCGTCGTCGCGCTCCCGGCGCAAGGGGACGCGATCCTGATCGTGGGCGACGGCGGCCTGGCCGCGACATTCGCGCGCCTGTGCCACATGCGCGGCCTGCCGTACGAGCGCATCGCATGCCCGGCGGTGGACATGGCCCTCGCAGGTCTCGTGTCGGCCACGGTCTCGCGTGGCGGATTCTGGGCAGTCATCGACGCGAGCGGCAATTCCCTGGGCAGCGCCAGGCGCGCCGATGCTGCGGCGCAGATCGCCTCGGCATGCGGCGCGGCGGGCACCAGGCTTCTCGTCGTCTCCGCCGATCCCGCGCCGTGCGATCCCGGCGCGGTCGATGACGCCTGGCAGGACATGGGCGGCAACGCCGCGCATGCGCGGTGTGAAGCACTCGAGGAGGCGTTCCTGTGCCTGCACCCGAAGGCCCTGGTCGTCCGGACATCATCGCTCTTCGGCCCCTGGCACCATGACCATGCGCTCGCGCGGGAGCTGGACAGGCGGCGGCAGGGACTCGCCGGGCACGTTCCACGGGACGCTGCGGTGACGCCGACCTACCTTCCCGACCTGGCCCAGGCCAGCCTGGACCTGCTCGTCGATGGCGAAGCCGGCGCCTGGCTGCTCACGCATGGCCAGACGCTGGACTGGGGCACGTTCGCCATGCGGGCCGGCGCCTCCCTGGGGATCATGCCGCCCGCCGCTCCGGACGCCGTCTGCGCGCTCGGGTACCCGGCCCGCCCGGAACGCGTGGACGCCGCGCCCGCGTGCCTCCTGCCCTCCCTCGATGACGCAATGGCGCGCTATCCGCGCGACCACGAGGCCGTGCCGGGGCCGATCCCGGAGTTGCGCGCCGTGCGAGCGGGCGTGCACGGCGGCGCAGGGCGCATGGCCAGCGCGGTCGGCGCCTGAAAGGGGAGGGCCGATGCAGGGCGTGCGCCACTAGACGCCGCCGCGGATGTGCATCCGGCTCTCCGTCGTCACCCTGGCGATGTGCTCGAGCGGCAGCTTGGGACGTCGATCGGCTGTCAACAGGCCGTTGGCCTCCTGGAACGTGTCGGCGAACTGCGTGTAGCAGAAGCCGCTGAACATCGGCGTGTGGATCACGGCATGGAGCAGGGCTTCGAACTTCTGGCCCAGGCTGCCTGCGTCGCCGACGACGGAGTAGCCCCAGGCGCCCGGTTCACCGTCCTGCGCCTGGACGCACGCGATGCCGCCGAACTCGGTCAGCATGATCGGCTGGCCGCGGTGGGGATAGCCGTCCAGCGTCAGGATGCGTCCGCCCGGACGCCGGCGGTCGAACAACTGTTCGGGCGCGGTCTCGCTGGCATAGCGCTGGCGCAGATGGTCGGGGTTGGCGTCGTAGTCGTGGATGCCGATGATGTCGGTGGCGCCCGACTCCCAACCGTCGTTGCCGATGACGGGGCGCGTCGGATCGAGCGTCCGCGTGAGGTGGTACAGCGCCTGGACGGCATCGCGCTGGGCCCGCCGCGAGGTGAGCTCCGGCACGCCCCAGCTCTCGTTGAAGGGCACCCAGACGATGACGCACGGATGGCTGTAGTCGCGGACGATGGCCTCGGTCCATTCCCGCACCACGCGATTGATGGCCGTGCGCGTGAAGCGGTAGGCACTGGGCATCTCCTCCCACACCAGCAGGCCCAGCCGGTCGGCCCAGTACAGGTAGCGGGGGGCCTCGATCTTCTGGTGCTTGCGCACGCCGTTGAAGCCCATGGCCTTGGCCAGTTCGACATCGCGCCGCAACGCATCGTCGCTCGGAGCGGCCAGCAGGCTCTCCGGCCAGTAGCCCTGGTCCAGCACGAGGCGCAACAGGTAGGGCCGACCGTTCAGCATGAAGCGATCGCGCAGGATGTCGACCGATCGCAACGCCGTGTAGCTCGTGATGTCGTCGACGACGACGCCGCCGCGCAGCAGGCGGATGTGCGCGTCGATCAGCGTGGGGCGCTCCGGGCTCCACAGCAATTCATTGCGGAAGTCGTCGATGCCGGGGTCGCTGAGGGCGATGCGGCGCGTGAGGTCCTGGTGGACCACGGCATAGGCATCGTGAGCGAGGCAGCGCCCGTCGTGCGAGAGCGTCACCTCCATGGTCAGGTCGGCCAGGTCGCCGCCGACGATGGTGGCCTCGATGTCGATCGCGAATCCGTCGACGAAGGGCGTCCAGCGCAACTCGGTGATGCGCGTCTCGGGCACGCGCTCCAGCCACACCGTCTGCCAGATCCCGGTCGTGCGCGGATACCAGATGGAGTGCGGTTCGAGTTGCCAGTCCTGCTTGCCGCGCGGCTGGGTCAGGTCCAGCGGCTCGTCGCGCACGCGCACGGTCAGCTGCTGCACCGGCGTGGGACTCAGCAGCTCGGTGATGTCGGCCGAGAACGGCGTATGCCCGCCCTCGTGGACGACCGCCAGTTGCCCGTTGATCCAGACTTCGGCCTGGTAGTCCACCGCGCCGAAATGCAGCATGACGCGATCCGTTCCCGCGGAGGCCTCGAACTCCCGCTGGTACCAGCAGGCCGGGTGGTAGCCCTGGTCGCCGATGCCGCTCGCCACGGATTCCGGCGGGAAGGGAACCTCGATCGTCAATGGCCATTGCGCCACGTCGCCAGGCTTGCGCCATTGCCTGCGAGGGTCGAAGGCGAAGCGCCACGGGCCGTTGAGCGATGTCCACGCCGCGCGCTGGAGCTGGGGTCTCGGGTAGCCGAACACTGGACGCACCTCCGTGCAACTCGAAAACAAGATGGCACGGCGTCGTGCTCGCCATCCCTGCGCCCCCGCCGCCGTGCACGGCGAGGGCAATCAGCAGTCCGATCGCACGCAGGACGGCGCCGCTGGGCGTTCGTTCCGCGTCATCCGGCGATATGGCGTGACGTGCTGCACTTCTTTCAACGATTCCCCACAGGCATTCCGGGCGACGATGTCAACCGACGCCGTCCGGACGTCGTTGAACCCCCCGTGCCGATGTCTCCCTCGCCTGCCTGCCCTCCCGCTGTCGCGGACTCCAACCCCGTCGATGACGGTCTTTACCGCAATGTCTGGCGCCACGCTGCCGGTGCGCGCGTGGCGCTCGTCGGGTCGATGTTGCTGCTCGTGGCGTCGCAGCTCGTGAAGCTGGGCGTCCCGTGGTGCGCGGCCAAGGCGATCGACGCCTTGCAGGCCGGCGGGCCGGACATGCTGCCGCGCGCGCTCGGCTGGGTCGCCGGCGTGCTCGGCGCGTATGTCGGCAGCTGGATGCTGCACGGCCCCGGCCGCGTGCTCGAGCGCACGATGGGCATGCGCGTGCGCGAATCGTTGGGCGACACGCTCTACGCTCGCCTCGCGAACGCGCCGCTGAGCTGGCACGAGTGCCATCATTCCACCGACATGCAGCAGCGGGCCGGCCAGGCGACGGGCGCGCTGTACGATTTCGCGCAGAACCAGTTCGTCTACCTGCACAGCGTCGTCAACTTCGTGGGCCCGCTGGTCGCGCTCGCGCTGCTGTCTCCGGGCCTGGGCTTCGCGGCCTGCGTGGGCTACCTGGTGCTTGCCGTGCTCAGCAAGCGCTTCGACCGTGCGTTGATGCGGCTGAGCTCGCGCGAGATGGACCTGGAGCGCCGCTACGCCGCCGGCATGTCCGACTTCCTCGGTCACATGGGCACCGTGCTGAGCCTGCGCCTGCAGCAGGCCACGCGCGTCCTGCTCCGCAAGCGCATGCAGGCGTCGTTCGAGCCCCTGGGCAAGGCCATCTCGCTGACCGAATGGAAGTGGTGCATGGTCGACCTGGTCAGCACGGCGCTGACCTGGTCGCTGGTCGTCGGCTGGGTCTGGATCGCATCACGTCACGCGGGCGCCGGGGTGGCGATCGGCGCCGTCTTCATGGTGCACCAGTACGCGAGCCGGACGGCGGACGTGGCCAGCGCCATGGCCGGCCAGCTGCAGGGCCTGGCCCATACCCGCACCCAGTTCGAGAGCGCGCGCCCCATCTTCGAAGCGCCGAGCGCTCCGCATGCCGTCGAGCTGCCGAGGGACTGGCAACGCATCGTCGTGCGTGACGTGTCGTTCCGCCACGCGAAGGCGCCGCTCGATTCGCCGTCGCTCGGTGTCGCCGAGCTTGTGCTGCATCGGGGCGAACGCATCGCGCTGGTCGGCGGCAGCGGTTCCGGCAAGAGCTCGCTGATGCGGGTCCTCGCGGGTCTCTACGCGGCAGCCCACATCGAGATCGAGGTGGACGGCATCGTCCATCCCGACGCCGCCGACCTGGCTGCCCTGGCCACGCTGATCCCGCAGGAGGCCGATGTCTTCGAGGGCAGCGTGCGCGAGAACCTGGACTTCGGCACGGGGATCGACGCAGGGCGCATCGAGGACGCGGTGCATGGCAGCGCGTTCGGCGTGGTGCTCGACTCGCTGGAGGGCGGCCTCGAATTTCCCGTCGCCCAGCGGGGCAGCAACTTGTCCGGCGGGCAACGCCAGCGCCTGTGCCTGGCGCGCGGCGTGCTCGCGGCCAGCCGCAGTTCCGTCGTCTTCCTCGACGAGCCGACCAGCGCGCTCGATCCGATCACGGAGGCCGACGTGCACCGGCGCCTGGATCGCACCTTCCCGCAAGCCTGCATCGTGGCGTCGGTGCATCGCATGGGATTGCTGTCGTATTTCGATCGTGTCGTGCTGATGGATGCCGGCCGGCTCGTCGACAGCGGCACCCTGGAGCAATTGCGCGACCGCCAGCCTGCCTTCGCACGCATGCTGGAGGGCAGCGGCCACGCGGCCGATCTCGATGCCCTGCAACTGGCCCAGGCGCTCGGCGTCGAGACGGACGCCGAAATCGACCATTGAACTAGTCGGCGGCCGCGCCAGGCGTCGCGCGGGTGGCCACCGTGGCGGCCCGGTCCACCGTGCCGGGCCGTGCCGAGGCCGGGCGCCGCCGCGTCGGCTCGCTCACCACGGCACTGATCTCGCGCTGGGTGGTGCGGGCAGGGACGAGTCGGCACATCAGCGCCGCGACGCGTTCGACGCAGTCCGACAACGCCATCTTCTCGACAGCGCGCTGGCGCGCCGCGGCTCCCATGCGCGCGAGCTCGCCCGGCGTGGACAGGATCTGCTGCACGCGATCGGCGATCGCTTCGTAGTCCTCGGGCGCCACCAGCCAGCCGGACTGGCCCTGCTCGATCATGTCCGGCAGACCGCCGACGCGCGTGGCGACCACCGGCAGGCCGCTGGCCATCGCCTCCATCACCGCCAACGGCATGGCCTCCGAGTGCGAACTGGACACCAGCACGTCGATGTCGTTCAGCACGGCGGCCACGTCCTGCCGGAGCCCCGCCAGGTGCACCCGGTCCTGCAGGTGGCCGTGCGCGATCGTGTCGCGCAATGTTGCCGCCAGCGGGCCCTCGCCGACGAAGACGAAGTGCGTGTCGGCCAGCCTGGCCGACGCCAGCAACGCAGCGCGCAGGAAGACCTCGGGGCCTTTTTCGGGCGAGAGCCGTCCCACGAAGCCCACCACCCTGGCCGTCGCAGGAATGCCCAACGCCGCGCGAAGGCCGTTCGCAGGGCGCGGACGCGGCTTGAACGCTTCCGTGTCGACGCCATTGGGATTGCAACTGAGCTGGCCGGCACTGATGCCCAGGCCGAGGGCGTGGAAGTAGCTTTGACGGCAGACGACGCTCAGGTGCGTGCCCGAATGCCGGTGCACCTCGAGGTCCAGCAACCCCACGCGGTGGCCGTGGAGCGTCGCGAGCACGGGCTTGCCCGTGAGGCGGCCCGCGACGCCGGCGAGCACATGGGCGTTGGGCAGGTGCGCATGCAGCAGGTCGATGCCGCCGGCCTTGATCATCGCGCAGGTCATCTGGATCGACGCCCAGGGCGGATCGTCGGACATCGGCGTGACGAACACCTCGATGTCGCGGGCGCGCAGCCGTTCGGTGAACGGGCTCTCGAAGGGGCACAGCGCCGTGATGGCAAAGCGCTCGGGAGGCAGGTTCTCGACCAGGCGTTCCACGTAGGTCTCCATGCCGCCCACGATGGCGTTGCCGATGACCTCGAGGACGTGGATCCGTCCGGGTCGTCGTGTCGTCGAACAGGGATCGGGTTCCATGAGGTTGATCAGCAGCAGGAAAGGGACCAGGGCCGCGCGCCCAGCCAGCCACGCTTGTGGCGGGCGGCACGGTGCCGCGGTGACGAGAGGTCATGGGCGTCGGACCGCACGCGAGCACTGCCCGCGGCGTCCGCAACGCGTTCGCGTGACGGCACGCCTTGCCCGGCGATGCCCAGCCAGGCCGCGGCCGTGCCCGACCAGATGCGTTCCCGCTGGGCCGCATCGAGATCGAACTCGTCCAGCAGGTCGCGCAGCCAGTCGCGGCGTTCCGCGATGGCGCGGCCGGGGCAGGGGAGGAAGCAGTCCGAGCCGTACTGGAGCAGCCCCGGCCCCAGCACCTCGAGCGCCTTGCCCAGCACCTCGCGCCGATAGGGCGGGGGCGGTCCGAACGACAGGTCGAAGCGGAACGCGCAGGCGTCCTCGGGCACGCCGTGGATGCGATCGATCAACCCGAGCGCAATGGCTTCGTCCGTCCACGGCCAGCCCAGATGCGCCAGCGTGACGCGCGCGCCGGGATGGTCGCGCAGGGGTTCGAAGCCGATCGGCCGGCAGAATCGGCTGGCCCTGCCGTCGATGAATACGCCGCTGTGGAACAGCAGTGGCAGCGCCAGTTCGGAGGCCACGGCGAACGTGGGCTGCACGGCCTCGCTCTCCGGGTACCAGCCGGACGGCACCATCTTGGCGCCGCGCAGCCCGAGCGTCTCGACCGCGTGGCGCAGTTCGTCGGCCGCGCCCGGCAGCGCCGGGTTCACGACCGCCAGGCCGAACAGGCGGTCCGCGTAGCCACGGACGAGCTGTGCGAGGTGCTCGTTGGCGCGGCGGATCGCATCCGGATCCGCCAACGAGTAGCCGTTGTCGAGGAAGGGCGCGATGAGGACGCCGACATCGATGTCGGCATCGTCGAGCGATTCCAGGACGTCGGACGTCGTCTCGTCGCCGGTGCAGTGCAGGTGGGCGTCGATGATCACGGCCGGTCCGCGCTCAATTCGGCGCGGGCAGCGTCACGACCTCCGTGAGCGTGGGTACCGCGACCAGCGACGCCGCCAGGCCCGCCGCGTGGGGGGCGCTCGAGTGCTCCCTCGGTGCCGCCGGGATCGGCCTGGCCTGCGGCGACGGCGCGTACGGGCGCAGCAGGCCCGCGATCTGCGCGGCGGTGCCGTCCCAGGTGCAGCTGTCGACCATGGCCTGCGCGCGCACGCGCCAGTCCGCCCGCTCCTCCGGGGACTCGGCGAGGGCCTGCTCGATGCAATGCACGAACTCGTCGGCGCCGGCGCCGATGCGCACCGCCGGCCCGTAGAGCGAGACGACGTCGTGGATCGGCGTGCTCACCACCGGCTTGCCGCCGGCCAGGTATTCCAGCGTCTTGGTGGGACTGATGAAGCGCGTGGCCTCGTTCAGGGCGAAGGGCAGCAGGCACACGTCCCAGTGGGAGAGATGGTGCGGCAAGGCTTCGTAGCTCTGCATGCCGACCCAGCGGATGTTGGGTCGCTGCGGCAACGTGGCCGGATCGATCTTGACGACGGGGCCCACCATGACGATCTGCCAGTCGGGCCGGCGATCGGCCAGGCCGGCCACCAGCGCCAGGTCCAGGCGTTCGTCGATCACGCCGAAGAAGCCGAGTCGCGGATGCGCCATCGTGCGGTGCAGCTCCGCCGCGACCTGCGCCTCGGGCGCACTGCCGTCCAGGTTGCGCGGCGCGAAGTGCTCGACGTCCACGGCGCTGGGCAGGCAGTGGATGTTGGGATGGCGGTCCTTGCGGGCCTCGTAGAGCGACGGGCCGCCCGTGGTGACGACGTCCGCGATCGCCATCAGCTCGGCCTCGCGCGCCACCAGCTCCGGCGGTGCGAACTTGAACGAGGCCAGGTCGTCCATGCAGTCGTAGATGACGGCGCGCGGCTCCATGTCGGCCACCAGGGGCAGGGCCATGGGCGTGTACAGCCAGACGATGGGTTCGGCGATGCCGCGCTCGGCCATGAACTCCGCGATCAGCGGCTTCATGGCCTCGAGCTGGCCATTGCTGAAACCGGGCGTGCGCTCCCGGGTGTGGGGGGTCAGCACCTCCACCTGGGCGAAACGGCCGGTGCGATGCATCCGCGGCACGTCGTCGACGTAGACCGGCTCCTCCACGAAGAAGATGTCGAAGTGCCTGGCGAGCCGCGTGAGCAGATGCTGAGGGCGCTGGAATACGAAGCCCCAGCGCAGGTGCGACAGGACGACCAGGGGGATGCGTGCCGAAAGCGTGCTCGACTCCGAAAGCGAGTCGAGCAGTCGATCGGAAGAAGTCGGATTCATTGGAACTCCCTCGGAGATGCATTGATCGAGGCCACCTCCGGCAAAAGCCGTTCCATCGATCGATCGTTCTGCCAGGCGTCGCGCCCCTGCAGTCGACGGTTATGCGTGCGGTCCCACTGCCGGGCAAAGCCGCCGCGCGCTGCGGTCGAGGACGGCGCGATCCGGTTCGGCGGGGTAGTGGGGTGGCGGTGGGGAGCCTACAAGTCGCGCAGGACGTGCAGGAGCAGCCAGAGGTTCAAGGCGATCACCGCCGCGGCGCACGTCCAGAGCAGCGCTGCCGTCCGGCCGCCGAAGGCGTGCCTGCCCAGGTAGCGCCGCCGTGTCGTGAACAGCAGCAGCGGCAGCAGCGCGAACGGCAACTGCAGCGACAGGACGACCTGGCTGAGCACCAGCAGCCTGCTCGCGCCGGCCGAGCCGAACCAGGCGGCGGCGACGAGCGCGGGCACCAGCGCCAGCGCGCGCGTGAGGAGCGCGCGGGCGCCCGGCGACAGGTTCCAGGCGAGGAAGCCTTCCATCACGACCTGGCCCGCGAGGGTTCCGGTCACGGACGCGCTGAGCCCCGACGCCAGCAGGGCCACGCCGAACACCGTGCTGGCGATGCCCACGCCCAGCAGGGGCGAGATCAGCCGGTAGGCTTGCGACAGGTCGGTGACGGGGGCCTGGCCGGGGCGATGGAACACGCACGCGGCGACGGCCAGGATCGCGATGTTGACAAAGGTGGCGAGCGCGAGCGCCATGTTGGAATCCACGGTGGCGCAGCGGATGGCCCGCCGCGTCTCCGGTTCGGAGCCGCCATGTCGACGGGTCTGCACCAGGGCCGAGTGAAGGTAGAGATTGTGCGGCATCACCGTGGCTCCGACGATGCCCACGGCCAGGTAGATGAAGTTGCCGTCGGCCAGGTCGACGGCGCGCGGGATCGCGCTCGCGAGCGCCGCCGGCAACGCGGCGTGTGCCCACGCGAGCTGGGCGACGAAGCACGCAGCCACCACCCCGACCAGCGCCGCGATCGCGGCTTCGACGCGGCGAAACCCCTGGCGCTGCAACGCCAGGACGAGCACGACGTCGAGCGCCGTCAGGAGGACGCCCGCAGGCAGCGGAATACCGAACAGCAGGTTCAGCGCGATCGACATGCCCAGCACTTCGGCCAGGTTGCAGGCGACGATGGCCACCTCGCAGCCGATCCAGAGCAGCAGGTTCAGACTCCGCGGCAGATGCTCGCGACAGGCGCGCGCCAGGTCGACCTTGCCTGCCAGTCCGAGGCGCACGGCCGCCGACTGGAACAGCATGGCCATCAGGTTCGACGCCACGATGACCCCCAGCAGCGCCATCCCGTAGGCAGACCCGGCGGCCAGCGACGTGGCCCAGTTGCCCGGATCCATGTAGCCCACCGCGACCAGGTAGCCGGGGCCGACGAAAGCGCCCAGGCGGCGCAGGCCGCCCAGGCGGCCCGCAGCGGCAGCCGGCACATGGACGGAGCGATGGGCGCCCTGCAGGCTGTCCAAGCCGGCGTCGACCGGCGGGTGGGCGATCGCAGCGGTGTTCATCGGCCTCTTGACTCGGGGATGTTGCGGCGGCCGCGCACCGGCACGGCCGCCCTCGGCCTCAGGCGCCCGTGGCGTCGCCTTCGACGTCGTCGTCCATCGAGCCGGCGCCCAGGTCCGCGCCGGTCACGGGATCGGATTCCGGGTCGGACTTCAACCGCTCCGCCATCGCGGAGACGGCCGCCACCTCGTCGCCGTTCAGCGAGACCCGGAAGCTGCCGTCGCCGCCGTCGACGGCGGGCGTGGCCTCGCGGAAATCGAAAGACGGACTGGCATTCCACGGCCCGCGCTGCTCGCCGTCGCCGGTGGACATGTTGAAGTAGACGCTCGCGAACTCCTTGTCCGGCGGCATCTTGCCGGGCGGGAAGTTCGGCTCGATCGAGTACAGCGCCTTCTCGAAGGACTTCTGGTGCGAGACCTCGCGCGTCATCAGGAAGCCCAGCGCCTCCTTGACGCCCGGGTCGTCGGTGCAGGCGATGAGCCGTTCGTAGACGATCTTCGCGCGCGCCTCGGCCGCGATGTTCGAGCGCAGGTCGCAGGTCGGGTCGCCGATCGAGTCGACGTACGCGGAAGTCCACGGCACACCTGCGGAGTTGACCAGCGCCGGCCCGCCGCCATAGAGCAGCTGCGTGACGTGGGAGTCGTTGCCGCCACCGCTGATCGAGCGGTACATCTCCGCCTCGCTCTCGGCTGCTTCCGATAGGCGACCCTTGGCCCCCTTGTTCAGCATCGCGACGATGGTCCCGATGACCTCCAGGTGGCTCAACTCCTCGGTCGCAATGTCGATGAGCATGTCCCTGCGGCCGGGATCATCCTCGGCCAGGTATTGCGTGAAGTAGCGGCAGGCGGCTGCAAGCTCGCCTTGCGGGCCGCCGAATTGTTCGAGCATCAGGTTCGCGAGGCCGGGGTTCGTCTCGTTGACGCGCACCGTGTACTGCAGGCGTTTGTTGTGTGAAAACATGGAGGGCCTTCCTGGAATGAGAGGGGTTGAGGGGCGCGCGAGTCCGCGGGCCTGGGCGGGGGACGGCAATGCATGAACCCGCGAGCGTCCTGGGGGCGGCGTCAAGCCGACACCCTGTCCGCGGCGGCATTGCGCGCGCGAGGCAGTCGACGCTGTCGCTCCGCCCATCGGAGCAGTGCTCGCCCGGCCATGACCATCGCGGCGCCCCAGGCGAGGAACACGACATCCCACCAGCGCTGCAGGCTCGGCGGAACGGTCTCGTTCAGATGGTGCATGCCCAGCAGCGCGTGGTCCACCAGCCCCTCGGCCACGTTGAAGCAGCCCCATCCGTACAGGAGCGCACCGATCAGCATGTGGCCGGACCAGTACAGCACGCGCATGCTCGCCTTGCGCCACAACAAGGCGATGCCGGTGACGACGAACAGATGGGCGACGGCCTGGAACGCCCCATCCCATCGCGTGTTCAGGCGCAGGTTCTCGAGCGATGTGGGCGGGTACCACGTGCTGACCATGTGGTGCCACTGCAGCACCTGGTGGAACACGATGCCGTCGAGGGAGGCGCCCAGGCCGAGGCCGAACAGGAAGACGGCGGCGGTGGGGAACTCGCCGTAGGTCATGCGATGGGTCATGGGTCGGACAGGGCGTCGGCCGCTCGTTGCGTCGTCAGGGACGGCCCGCATGCAACCCATGTGCCGCCGCTCGCGAGCGTCCGCCGGAACGCCCTGGCCGCCGCGTGGCGCCCGCCGGCGGACGGCGCGGCATGCGAGTCGGCGGGGCGCCGACGCTGACGATCGTGCCGCACGTTTCCGGGCTGGACGCTTACATAGTCGGCAAGCGCTACCGGGCCGTGGGCTCAGTCGTCATTGCGGACGTTCTCGATCGCCGCCTGCTCCTGCGTCGTCGCGCGGTCGAGGGACTCTTTGGCCCGGTCGGTCGAACGTGCCGTGTCGCGCTGCGCGTCGCTGCCGCGCGTGGGCCTGTCGGGCTGGATGGGCTCGGCCCGGCGCGGTGCGGGCTTGTCGGTGGGGCGCAGTGGATCGCTCATGTCGGCTCCTGGTCAGCGGGAGAGCCTCGTTGCGGCAATGAGCGCGCCGGGTCGCGCCGGCAGCGTGGGCCCGGGATCAACGTTCGCCGACGCGCGCATCGGTCGGACACGGCGGCTGCCGCGGAGCGCGCGGCGTGCCGCCGTCGGCCCCTTCAGCCCGGATGCCAATCCAGCTTGCCCTTGCGAAAGATCTCGCGCATCCGCCCGTTGGCGATCAGCCCGTCGACGCCCGCCTGCAGGGCCGCGGCCAGGTCGGTGGCGTCCTTCCTGACGGCCAAGCCCACTGCCCATCCGCCGCGCGAATTGCTCACCGTCGGCAACGGCGTGATCACGAAGCGCGGGTCGTCGCCGAGCACCGATTCGAGTTCCGATCCGAGGCCCGCGGCCGCGGCGAATTCGCCGCGCTGCAGCGCCCGGGCGGCTTCCACCCCGTCCTTCCACGTGGTCACCAGCTGCTGCCGGTAGGCGCCGCCGTCGGCGCCGATCATCAGCCAGCCCGCGAGCGTCTGGCCGGGGACGGCCACGGTGCGGCCGTTCAGCTGCGCCAGCGTCTCCAGGTGCGGCAGCTGGTCGAGCCGGCGCGCGATCATCACGCGGTCGTGCCAATACGGCGCCAGGATGCGGACCTGCGGATTGGCGTCCATCAGCGGGGCCTGCACGGGCACGTGCAGCATCACGTCGGCCGGCCCGTAGCCCAGGTAGTGGCCCTTCCAGACCATGTTGCGCAGGTCGTCGTCCATGTCCTCGCCAGCGGGGAAGGGCATCAGCGCGAGCTTGACGCCGAGCGACTCGGCGAGCGCGCCGGCCAGGTCGACGTCGATGCCCTGGCCGTGGTCGTGGAACGGCGGCATGTCGCGGTAGACGGCCACGGTGAGCGTGCCGCGCGCCTTCACGGCCGCCAGGCCGGCGTCCGCGGCGCGCACGCCGGCCGAGACGAGCAGCGCCGCCGCGCCGAGCGTGCGCAGGGCGCCGCGGCGGTCGAGTCTCGCGGCGGTCATGAGGCAACCTCCGCACTGCGCGCTGCGTGGCGAGCGACTTCGGGCGGCCGGGCGGCGCTCATGGCGCGTCCGCCAGCGGCTTCTCGCGCCGCGACTCGAGGTAGGTCTTGATCGCCCACATGGCCTCCTGGCTCAGCACGCCTTCGAACGGCGGCATGTAGACCGCGCCGTTGCGCGTGCGGCCGTGGCGCACGGTGGTGATCATGTAGTCGTCGTTGTCCTTGACGCAGCCGTCGCGCGCGGACTTGTCCTTCATGCCGGCGCAATCGTTGTCCAGCCGGCGCAGGTCGGGCGCGATGCCGCCGGAGATGGCCTCCAGGCCGTGGCAGCGCGCGCAGTTCTGGTTGAAGCCGGACGAGCCGATCTCGACGGCCTTCGGGTTGCCGCTGTACGGGTTGGCATCGCGCCAGGCGTCGCCCAGCGGCTCCAGGCCCGTGGTGTCCACGGCCTGCGGCGTGACGTTGCCGTGCGCGGCGACGACGACGCAGCCGCCGACGGTGAGCAGGAAGGCGCCGATGCGCGCGGCGGCGCCGAAGCGGGCGCGCGCGCGGCGGGGCGTCGGAGGATGGGTGAGGTGGGCAGGGCGTGGCATGGTCTGTCTCCGTGTCATGGCGAGGCTGTCGAACGGGCAGGCGGTCTGCAAAGGCCGTGCCAAAACCGGCGGCCGGGCAGCGGGAATGTTTCTTGCGAATTCGCAAGCAACTGGGCGCTCCCGCGCTGGTTCCCGGCGATCCGCCCACCGGGAACCGACTGCTCGAGTGCTATCCTGGAACACCAACGGCAGCGCGCCGTCAGGCGTTCGTCAGGGATAGCCCCGACGCTGTCACCCGCGGGCTGTACCAGGATCGAACGGTCCGCGGCGCAACGACGTTCCACCGTCGTGTTGCTCGAGGGTAGAACGACGAGACAACCTGCCGCCGGCAGGAACAGAGGAAGCGACCCATGTCAGCATCCCTCCGAACCCTTCCGTTCCCGGGAGGCTGGACGACGCCGACGGCACAGTCCGCCGACATGCCCGCGCGTGCCGAGTTCATCGAGCAGTCGCACCTGCGCTGCACGGCACTGGGACTGACGCGCGTCGAACGGCCCGATTTCGAACCGATGGTGCGTGGCGACCTCGTGGTGGCCAGGGAACGCAACCAGCGCTTGCTGACGCACGCCGCGCCGGTGATGGAGATGCTGTTCGAGCAGATCGTCAACACCGAGAGCATGATCGTGCTGACCGACGCGCAGGGCACCATCCTGCACTCCATCGGCGACGACGAGTTCCTGGCGCGTGCCGGCAAGGTGGCGCTGGCGCCGGGCGTGAACTGGGCCGAGCAGTCCAAGGGCACCAATGCGATCGGCACCGCGCTGGTCGAGGAGCGGCCCACGCTCGTGCACGCGGGCGAGCACTTCATCCACGCCAACAGCTTCCTCACGTGCTCGGCGGCGCCCATCGTGGATCCGCGCGGCAACATGCTGGGCGTGCTCGACGTCACCGGCGACCAGCAGTCCTATCACCAGCACACGATGGGGCTGGTGCGCATGTCGGCGCGCATGATCGAGAACCACTGGCTGTCGGAGGACTACGGCAACCGCCTGCGCCTTCACTTCCATCTGCGGCCCGAGTTCATCGGCACGCTGCTGGAAGGCATCGTCGTCATCGGCGGCGACGGACGCATCCTCGGCGCGAACCGCAGTGCGCTCGACCAGCTGGACATCAGCGGCGCCGCGCTGCGCATGCACACCATCACCAGCCTGTTCGAGACGACGATCGGGGCCGTGATCGACCATTTCCGCGCGCCGATCCCGCTGCCGATGCGGCTGACGCTGTCCAGCGGCCGCCAGTTCCACGCCGCCGCGCGCTTCAACGGGCCGCTGCGTTCCGTGATGGCCGGCCTCGAGGGCGCCCGCGATGCCGACCCGGCCGCCGCGAGCCAGGACGGCGCGTCGGCGGGCGTCTTCGCGCCGCTGCCGCAACGGGCACTCGCCGACGATGAATCGGCCCGGCGTTCGCGGCTGTCGGGCCTGCACTACCTCAGCACGGGCGACGCCCAGGTCGAAGCGGTCGTGACCAAGGTGCAGCGCGTGCTCAACAAGGACATCCCGCTGCTGCTCCTGGGCGAGACGGGCACCGGCAAGGAGCTGCTCGCGCGCGCCGTGCACCAGGATTCCAACCGCGCGCGCCAGGCCTTCGTCGCGGTGAACTGCGCGTCGATTCCCGAGTCGCTGATCGAGGCCGAGCTGTTCGGCTACGAGGACGGCGCGTTCACCGGCGCGCGCCGCAAGGGGGCCACGGGCCGCATCCTGCAGGCCAATGGCGGCACGCTGTTCCTGGACGAGATCGGCGACATGCCGCTGTCGCTGCAGGCGCGCCTGCTGCGCGTGCTGCAGGAGCGTTGCGTCACGCCGCTGGGCAGCCACAAGTCGATCCCGGTCGACATCGCCGTCGTCAGCGCCACCCACCGCAACCTGCGCGAGATGTGCGCCGCCGCCACGTTCCGCGAAGACCTGTACTACCGCCTCAACGGCCTGGTCGTGCGCCTGCCGGCGCTGCGGGACCGCGGCGACCTGCGCACCGTCGCGCGGCGCATCCTGCTCGCCGAAGCGCCCGACGCGCCACCCGAGATCAGCGCGCCCGTGATGGCGCTGTTCGAGCGCTACACGTGGCCCGGCAACATCCGCCAGCTTGCCAACGTGCTGCGCACGGCCGTCGTGATGGCGGGCAGCGAGCGGCAGATCACCGAGGAGCACCTGTCGGAGGATTTCCTCGAGGACGTGCGCCGGCATCCCCTGCCGGCGATGACGGGTGGCGTGAGCACCGCGACCCCGGTCCCCGCGCCTGCCGTGGCCCCGTCCACGTCGGCACCTGCGGCCGCCGAAGCCCCGGCGTCCGCGGCGGCCTCCCGCACGCTGGGCGAGTCCGAGATCGCACTGATCCAGGCAGCCGTCGATGCCGCCGGGGGCAACATCTCCGTGGCCTCCAAGGCGCTGGGCATCAGCCGCAACACGATCTATCGCAAGCTGCGCTGGCGGTGAGCCCGGCTGGGGGTGAACCCTGTGCCAGGCGGCGCGCTCCGCTGTCCCATCCTGGAACGCCTGCTGCGCGCGTGACGCGCGCGCCGGCGAGTGCGCGCGCGCGAGCGTCTCCGCGGCGCGGGTGAACCCTCGAAATCGCCGACGCGTCGCGCGCCGTCGCGCGCGGCACGCGACTTGCGAAGCAGGGCATGTGTCCGTGCTCCCGCGCGGGCGCGGCGACCGCCGGACGGCGGCGTCCAACCCACCAGGAGACTGTCATGCAATGGACGCAACCCGCTTTTGAAGACCTGCGCTTCGGCTTCGAGATCACGATGTACATCGCTGCCCGCTGATCCGCCAAGGGCGACGCGACGCCGCGCCCGCGGCCGCGTCGCCCGCCCGACACCAGGTCCACGATCATGAAAATCCTTGTGCTTGGCTCCGGAGCCGGCGGCGGCTTCCCGCAATGGAACTGCAATTGCGGCAATTGCGCCGGACAGCGTGGCGGACGCATCCGCGCGGCCGAGCGGACGCAGAGCTCGATCGCCGTCTCGGCGGACGGGCAGGCGTGGGTGTTGCTGAACGCCTCGCCGGACATCGGCACCCAGATCCGCCGCCAGCCGCAACTGCATCCGCGCCGGGGCCTTCGAGACACGCCCATCAAGGCCGTCGTCCTGATGGACGCGCAGATCGACCACGTCACCGGCCTGCTGGGCCTGCGCGAGGGGCCATGCATCGACCTGTGGGCCACGCGCTGCGTGTTCGAGGACCTCACCAGCGGCCTGCCGCTGCTCGGGGTGCTGCGGCACTACTGCGGCACGCGCTGGCACATGATCGCCGTCGACGGCGGCCGTACCTGCGCCGACTTCGAGATCGAGGCGGCCCCCGGCCTGCGCTTCACGGCCCTGGCGATCCCCGGCAAGGCGCCGCCCTACTCGCCGCACCGGCGCGAGCAGGTGACCGGCGACAACATCGCCCTGCGCATCGAGGACGTCGCCGACGGCAGCAGCCTGTTCTATTCGCCCGGCCTCGCGCAGGTGGGCGAGCAGGAGCGGGCCTGGATGGACGCGGCCGACTGCGCGCTCGTCGACGGCACGTTCTGGCAGGAGGACGAGATGCCGGCCGCCGGCCTCGGAACGAAGTCGGCGCAGGAAATGGGCCACCTGCCGCAGCAGGGCAGCGACGGCCGGCCCGGCATGGTCGACGCCTTGCGCGGCACGACGTGCCCGCGCAAGGTGCTCATCCACATCAACAACAGCAACCCGATCCTGGACGAGGACAGCGTGCCGCGCCGCACGCTGGCGGCGCTGGGCATCGAGGTGGCGCACGACGGCATGGAGATCTCGCTGTGAACGATCGTCTTTCCCTGGCGGCGCCGTGGAGCCCCGACGATTTCGAGGCCCGGCTGCGCGCCCGCGAGTGCCGGTACCACATCCACCACCCGTTCAACCTGCGCCTGAACCGCGGCGAGCTCGCGCCGTTCCAGGTGCGCGGCTGGATCGCCAACCGCTTCTACTACCAGACGCAGATCCCGCGCAAGGACGCCGCGGTGCTGGCCAATTGCGACGATCGCGCGGAGCGCCGGCGCTGGATCGAACGCATCCTCGACCATGACGGCCGCGGCGACTTCCGCGACGGCCGCGCCGGCGGCATCGAGGCGTGGAGCCAGCTCGGGACGGCTGCCGGCCTGGCGCACCGGGACCTCGCCTCCATGCGGCACGTGCAGCCGGGCGTGCGCTTCGCGGTCGACGCCTATGTCAACTTCGCGCGCTGCGCGCCCTGGGAGGAGGCCGCGATCTCGTCCCTGACGGAACTGTTCGCGCCGAAGATCCACGCCGATCGCCTGGCCGGCTGGCCGTCGCTGTACCCGTGGATCGCCGCCGACGGCCTGGCCTACTTCCGCAGTCGCATCCCGCTCGCGAGCCGCGACGTCGAACACGGCCTGGAGGTGGCGCGCCGCTGGTGCACGACGCGCGAGCGCCAGGAGCGCGCGATCGCGATCCTCGATTTCAAGCTGGACATCCTCTGGGCCATGCTCGACGCGATCGCGCTGGCCTACCCGGATGACCTCGCCCGGGAGCTGCACCCATGATCGATCCGCAAGCGCGTCCCGCGGTCGCGCCGATGTACCGCCTGCAGTTCGAGCCGGCCCAGGACGGCTGGGTGCTGCTCTACCCGGAGGGCATGGTCAAGCTCAACACGCCCGCCGCCGAGATCCTGCGCCGCTGCGACGGCCGGCGCTCGGTCACGGAGATCGTGGGTGACCTGGAGCGCGCCTTCGAGCGCGACGGGCTGTCGGCCGACGTGCTCGCGTTCCTGGCCCAGGCGCGCGCGCGCGGCTGGGTGCATCCGGGAGCCGCGCCGTGACGGCCGCCGTCAAGCCGCCATTCTGGCTGCTGGCCGAGCTCACGTACCGCGGTCCGCTGCACTGCGTCTTCTGCTCCAACCCGGTGGACTACGCGCGCCACGACGCCGAGCTCGACACCGCCACCTGGAAGCGCATCCTCGCCGAGGCCCGCGCGCTCGGCGCGGTGCAGCTGGGCTTCTCGGGCGGCGAGCCGTTGCTGCGCGACGACCTCGAGGAACTGGTGGCGCATGCGCGCTCGCTGGGCTTCTACACGAACCTCATCACGTCCGGCGTGGGCCTGACGGCGGCGCGGGCCCGCGCCCTCAAGGACGCCGGCCTCGACCACGTGCAGCTGTCGTTCCAGGACTCGACGCGCGAGCTCAACGACTTCATCAGCTCGACGCGCACCTTCGACCTGAAGTCGCGCGTCGCCGCGATCATCAAGGATGCCGGCTACCCGATGGTGCTCAACTGCGTGATGCACCGGTTCAACCTGCCGCACGTGGGCCGCATCGTCGACATGGCCGAGCGCATGGGCGCCGACTTCCTGGAGCTCGCCAACACGCAGTACTACGGCTGGGCCTGGCAGAACCGTGCAGCGCTGATGCCCACCGTCGACGAGTTGCGCGACGCCGAGGCGATCGTCGCTGCGCATCGCGAGCGGCTCGCCTCGGCCGGCCAGGCGATGAAGATCCTGTGGGTGTCGCCCGACTACGCCGACGCCAGGCCCAAGCCCTGCATGGCCGGCTGGGGCGCGGTGTTCCTGGTCGTCGCGCCCGACGGCCTCGCCTTGCCCTGCCACAGCGCGCGCATGCTGCCGGGCCTGGCCTTCCCGAGCCTGCGCGACACCTCCGTGCGCCGCGCCTGGTTCGACAGCGACGCCTTCAACGCCTACCGCGGCGAGGCGTGGATGGACGACACCTGCGGCAGCTGCGACCAGCGCCACGCCGACCACGGCGGCTGCCGTTGCCAGGCCTTCCTGCTGGCCGGCGACGCCGCCGCCGCCGATCCGGTGTGCCGCAAGAGCGCGCACCGCGGGCGTGTCGACGCGCTGCTCGATGCCGCCGCGTCGGCCGCGCTCGAACGCACGCGCGAGGCGCCGTTGCGCTTCGTGCCCGGCGCTGCCGCCGGCGGCGGCCTCGTCTTCCGCGGCGACGCGGCGTCGCTCGCGCTGTCCGCACCCATCGACGAACTGCAGGCCACCACGCCATGAACCCCTTGCACCGCCTTGCCCTGGCTGGCGTCCTGCTGCTGGCCGCCCACGCGGCCCACGCCGGCAGCGGGCTCATCGTCGTCGCCGCCGAGAAGGACAACGCGCTGACGCTCGTCGACGCGACGACGCTGGCCGTCGTCGGCAGCGTGCCGACCTGCGCGCGCCCGCGCCACCTGCAGAGGCTGCCCGGCAACGCCCGCCTGCTGGTGGCCTGCGGCGACGCGGGCCAGGCCGACACGATCGACCTGGCCACGCGGCGCGTCGTCGATTCGAGC
>Ga0068855_100002421_pt1 | contig 23035 bp, 12 predicted proteins | sample KBSCornC52_FD_66592 | JGI IMG/M metagenome (GOLD analysis project Ga0068855, IMG submission 66592) | Corn rhizosphere microbial communities from Kellogg Biological Station, Michigan, USA - KBS Corn C5-2 | ecosystem: Host-associated > Plants > Roots > Rhizosphere > Soil ...
CTATCTCGCTCCAACAAGCAACAAATTCCGATGCAAAGGCCTCCATCTCGTCCTTGGTGGTGCAGCGTCCTCACGACGCTGATGTGTCCCCCTGATCAGATTCCGTTTCGAGAGCATGAAATATTCAAATTAATCATCAAGGGCAGGCCAGTCTCGCGCATCTCATTCATTATCAGAGGGAGCGACTCAATGGCCATTGATCCCGAGCGACATTCCCGCATTCTCGCGATGATGCGAGAAGAGAAGCTGGATGCCTTGGTCTGTTCGTCTCCCACCGAAGTTCTTTTGCTAACCGGTTACTGGCCTGTAATCGGAACCAGTGTGGCGATATTCACAAGAGAAGGTGAAGTGCATGTACTGGTGCCGAGCGACGAACGCGAAATTGCTGAGAAGAGTTCGAGCGCTGTGCTTACGGCATTCAGTCCGGGCGAACTTTACGCTCTCACCACTCCGCAAACTGCAATTGCAGAGCCGCTTACTTCGCTGTGCACACAGATCTCTCTGACCGCCGCTACGATTGGAATGGAGCGAGAACAGGGGTTGCAACCGGCAAGCTACGCCGTCACGGCATCGTATCGCTCCGCTTTGGCGGATATCCTTCGCGGAGCATTTCCGCAAATTGAAATCCGCGCCGTCGATACCCTCTTGGAGCGCCTGAAAGCCAGCAAAACAGTCATCGAGCTGGAGAAAATGAGAGTTACGGCCATGATTGCCTCAACTGGATTCGACGCGATGACGGAGGGGATCCGTCCAGGACTGCGTGAGGCAGAGATCGCTGGTTTTCTTCAAATGAATTTTGAACGGACTTCTCTGGCCAGACAGATGCAACGCAGCTATGGGTTTTTCTACTGCATGTCTGGCCCAAACTCCGCCACTGCTGCGGCTGCTTATGCCCGCACCCGCCAGCGAGAGGTGTGCATAGCCGATCTTGTTATGATCCACGCCAACACCTGCGGCGATGGGTACTGGACCGACATCACCCGAACCCGAACTGTAGGCGAGCCGTCGGAGAAACAAACGCGTATGCGCGAAGCCATCATGGAAGCTCGGCAGGCTGCTCTTGATTACATCCGGCCAGGGGTTCATGCGCAGCAAGTCGATCGAGCAGCACGAAGTGTTCTGGAGAAGCACGGCTTTGGCCCACAGTTTAAACACGGACTGGGTCATGGGGTTGGTTTCGCGGCGGCAAATACGAATGGCCGCCCACGCATTCATCCTGCCTCGCCCGACATCCTTGAGGTCGGCATGACCTTCAACGTAGAGCCCGCAATTTATTTTGACGAATACGGTGGTATGCGCCACTGTGATGTTGTTGCCGTTACAAATAGTGGCGTCGAGGTGTTGACGCAGTTTTAGGGTGACGTCCATGTTAAAGGAAGCAAGGCTGCAGAAAGCTGGCGTGTCTGTCTATACCGTCCCAACGGATACTCCCGAGGCTGACGGAACGTTTTCCTGGGACAGCACAACAATGGTGCTTGTGCATTTAGAGGCTGGGGGAAAGCGCGCACTGGGCTACACCTACGCGGACGCCTCCACGGCAAAGCTAGTCGACACGTTGTTGCATCAGGTTGTGCTGGGGCAGGATGCGTTTGCCCATGGCGCTATTTTGCAATCGATGTGGAATACCATTCGCAATCTTGGTGGAACCGGAGTAGCGACGATGGCGATTGCCGCGATCGACAATGCTCTTTGGGATTTGCGTGCGCGTCTCCTCGATGTAGCTCTCGTAAATCTCATCGGAAAGGTACGCGACTCCATTCCTGTCTACGGCAGTGGTGGGTTTACGTCCTACACGGACGATCAGCTTATAAGGCAATTCGGCGGCTGGAAGCAGCAAGGTTTTACCATGATGAAGATGAAGGTGGGTACCGATCCCGCACGCGACTCGCATCGTGTTTCCACCGCTCGGGACGCCATCGGCGATGAGCCAAAGCTTTTTATCGATGCCAACGGCGGCTATACCGTCGCACAGGCGATTCGGCTTGCGAAGATTTTCGGCGAGGAAGCAGCTGTTGAATGGTTCGAAGAACCGGTGAGTTCCGACAATCTCATTGGTCTCAATCAGATTCGCTCGCGTGTGCCCGTAGGCATGGACGTTGCAGCTGGTGAATATGGCTACACTGCCTGGTACTTCCGCCAGATGCTCGATGCTCAGGCAGTCACCGTTTTGCAGGCAGATGCAACACGTTGCGGAGGCATCAGCGGCTTCCTCGATGTGGCATCACTCTGCTGGGCGCATAATGTTTCGCTTTCCTCTCACTGCGGCCCGAGCATGCATCTGCACGTGTGCTGTGCTGTACCGCGGGCCATTCATATGGAGTTTTTCCATGACCACGCCCGCATTGAGCGAATGTTCTTTGATGGGTTTTGCGAGCCCGAAGGCGGAAGCATGTCTCCCGACCTCAGCCGGCCAGGCATCGGTCTGGAGCTGAAGGAGAAAGACACAGCCGTCTATCGCGTTTAGCTCGTGAGTTTTTTGACCGTGTTGTGAAGATGCAAAGCGGGCATCCTTTCTAGCGCAGAAATCCTCATATGAATTGGTAGGAAAGACAATTCATGGCACAGCAAGTTTCTGATCTCATCGTTGAACGCCTGTTAGTTTGGGGCGTAGATACCATCTTTGGCTTTCCCGGCGACGGCGTGGACGGTTTTTTTGAATCGCTGCGAACGCACCAAGACAAACTCAGATTCATTCAGGTGCGGCACGAGGAAGCGGCAGCATTTGCCGCAGTTGGATACGCCAAATACTCGGGGCGGATCGGAGTCTGTGTGGCAACCTCCGGTCCTGGTGGCATCCATCTTCTCAACGGCCTCTATGACGCAAAGTGCGATGGGCAACCGGTCTTAGCAATCACCGGACACACCTTTCACGATCTCATCGGCATGGACTACCAACAGGATGTAGACCTAGACAAACTATTCATGGATGTCTCCGTCTTCAACGAGCGAGTGATGGGGCCTGCTCACGCCGTCAATTGCGTTGATGCTGCCATCCGCACTGCTTATGCACGCCACGGCGTCTCCCATATCTGCATTCCCAAGGACATTCAGGAGTGGCCTGTGTCGGTATCCGGCAAACTCCGGAGCGATGCTAATGTGCCCCACCATAGCGGCGATTGGAGCGCGTCATCCTCGGCCCACCCGAATTCCGCACTCATTCGCAAAGCTGCTGACATCATCAACGCTGGGTCAAAGGTCGCCATCATGGCAGGCCGAGGCGCACTGCATTGTCGTGAAGAAGTGTCTCAACTCGCCGATCGTGTAGGTGGTCCTGTCATCAAACCTCTGCTCGGCAAAGCTGTACTTCCTGATCGCAGTCCTTACACCACGGGAGGGATCGGACTTCTGGGCACAGCCCCCTCCATAGATGCGATGGAGGAGTGTGACACGCTCATTATGATTGGCACCAGCTTCCCCTACATGGACTTTCTGCCGAAGCCAGGCCAGGCGAAGTGCGTGCAGATTGAGATCGATGCCGCCCGGGTGGGTCTGCGTCACCAGGTCGATGTCGGTCTCGTCGGCGATGCGAAGGTCATCCTTACCGTCCTTCTCCCCTTGTTGAATGAGAACAAAAAGAAGAAGTTCCTGAAGGAGTCGCAGGAACGAATGAAGGATTGGAACAAGCTGATGGAAGAGCGCGGCACACGCACTACCATGCCACTTAAGCCGCAGGTCGTGACCCATACGCTCAACAAACTACTGAATGACGACGCAATCATCTCTTCGGATAGTGGAACGATAGCTACCTGGACTGCGCGATATATCGAGATGCGGGGCACCATGCAGTTTTCGCTCTCCGGTTCGCTCGCAACCATGGCCAACGGTCTGCCCTACAGCATTGGCGCGGCGGCTGCCTTCCCAGGACGTCAGGTGGTCTGCATCGTAGGCGATGGCGGACTCACTATGCTGATGGGCGAACTCGCGACTCTCGTGAAGTACAAGTTCCCAGTCAAAGTCATCGTGATCAAAAACAACGTCCTCGGTCAGATCAAGTGGGAACAGATGATTTTGGAGGGTAACCCGGAGTACGGGGTGGAACTGCAACCCATCGACTTTGCGAAAGTGGCAGAGGCCTGCGGGGCTGCCGGCTACACCGTGGATCGGCCGGAGGATGTGGAACGGATTTTATCCGAGGCATTGCGGCACGACGGTCCAGCCGTCATCCAGGCCGTGGTCGATCCCAACGAACCGCCCATGCCTGGAAAGATCACGACTCATCAAGCGATCAAGTTTGCCGAGTCTTTAATACGCGGACAGAAAAATGCGATGACGATTATCAAAGACATCGCGGAAGACAAGATTCGCGAGGTCATCTGAAAGGGCATGCCTGAGGCGGAGCTTTCCCTACGTAACCCGGCCCATGATCTGGAAGTGCTGCGAAACCACATTCGCGAAGGTCGCTTCCAGGGCAGCCTCTCACTTCTAACGGCCTTTGCCAGCCTGATGAGCGGTCTTGAAGTGAGTTATGAGCACTATCGTGGCAGCTACAGCCAGCGTGTGATGTACACGCCGGTGATCCTCAGCGGTGTATTGACCGGCGCCGGCATTGCGGGCTTCTTCAGTCGTTGGGCCGCCCGCACCGTCCTTCGCTTCGTCTCTGCCTTCACTCTTCTGGACTCCGCCATCGGCTTCTACTTCCATGTGCGTGGTGTCCAGCGTAAGCCTGGAGGATGGCGCCTTCCGATGACTAACATGATCATGGGGCCTCCCATCTTTGCCCCGCTGCTGTTCGGCACAAGCGCTTATCTTGGGCTCATCGCCTCGTACCTCCGCCGCGAGGAGGACACTCTCTCCTTTCCCAGCGGTTTAGACGCTGGTCTCGCGCACGTTCTTCCCAAAAAGCTCGGATGCGAAGTGCTTTCCATCGAGCAGGACGTGCGCGAGGGGCGCTTCCAGCGTCAGATAGCCATCGCCACCGGCGTCAGCGCCCTCCTCAGCGGATTTGAAGCGTGGTACTCCCACTACAAAAATAACTTCCGTTACAAAGCACAGTGGACTCCGGTCATCCTCGCCCCCATGCTTGCCGCCTCCGCGTTCGCCTCCGTCAGAAGCCGCCGCACGGCAACCACCATCCTGCCTGCGCTGTCCGTTGCCTCCTGCGCCGATGCAGCGGTAGGGTTCTTCTATCATGCACGCGGCGTTCTCCGTCGCCCCGGCGGCCGCAAGCACATCGTCTACAACATCATGTACGGCCCGCCGATCTTTGCGCCGCTGCTCTTCGGCGCCGCAGGGATGCTTGGCATTCTCGCTAGCTTACTCGGACGGAGGAAGCAATGAACAGACAGCTCTCAACACAATTCGGCGAGAAGTTCAAGAAACGCAGCCATGATCCGGACTCCACTCTTCTCCCGCGCGATCCTCGCTCTGGAGAAGCTCTTCTGCCGCGCGATCAGCCTGGATACTACGCTGGATTCAGCACCCTCTCGCAGCAGTCTTTTTGGGACGCGGCTACGCGGAAGGTTGTTACTGACCGCGTCGGCCAGAATGCACCTATCCGTTTTTTCAACTCAGATGAAGCAAGTTTCTGGACTACCGTCTTCGACCATCTCATTCCCCAGACTGACCGCATCCCTGAGCGCCGAATTCCAATCCTTCCTGCGCTTGACGAGCGTCTACGACTCGACCGCACAAGTGGCTATCGGTTCGAAGACATGCCCCATGATCGCGAAGCCTATCGCCTTGGCTTCGACGCCATCAATCAGGAAGCACAAAGCCAGTATCACGCCGACTTTATCTCTCTGCCGCATCTACAGCAAGACCTTGTCCTCAAGGAGATTCACGATGGGGAGCCAAAGGCAGCGCGCGAAATCTGGAAGCGTATGTCGGTGCATCGTTTCTGGCAACTGATGATGGGTGACGCCATCGATGCTTACTACGCCCACCCTTGGGCGTGGGATGAAATTGGATTTGGCGGACCAGCCTATCCCCGCGCTTACATCCGCCTCGAACGCGGTGAGGCCGAACCCTGGGAGGTCGAAGAGCAACGCTATGAATGGATTGCACCAGCTCATGCCGCCTCAGGTGAGATCGAAGGGACGCATGAGTTTCATACTGAGTCCGTTCAGCACCGGTCGCACCGGAGAGAGCGTTAGAGGTTGCCGTGAATAAGCCACTCCTCGGATCTTTCCAGCCGCCTGCTAACGGCGAAAAACATATGCTCGGCTCTCTACAGCACATCGACCTCCCGATGCGCAAGTTCAAAGAGCTTGAAGAAGTGGATTACGTCATCGTCGGTGTGGGCTCGGCTGGTGGTGTTCTGTTGCAGCGTCTCGCACGCGCCGGTTTTAATGTTGTCGGTCTCGAAGCGGGTCCCCTCTGGGATACGGAGCGCGATTGGGTCAGCGATGAAGCTGGCTCCCACGAACTCTATTGGGAAGACCCCCGGGTTACCGGAGGCACTGATCCTCTCGCCCTTGGAGCAAATAACTGCGGCAGAGGAGTAGGCGGCGGCTCGGTCCATTGGGCTGCCTTTACGCCACGGCTGCATCCCTCGGACTTCGAGGTCTACACTCGCGATGGTGTAGGTTCGGACTGGCCCATCACCTACGAGGAGATACGTCCCTACTACGAACAGCTCGAACTCGAGATGCCAGTCGCTGGCCCGGCTTACTATCCGTGGGGCCATCCTCATGGGTACCCCTACGGTCCGCATCCGATGGGCGGAGTTGGAAACGCGCTCATTCGCGGCTGCTCAGCACTCAACATCCCTGTATCCATCGGCGGCCCTGTAGCGATCCTCTCCGGCTCTCATGGAGACAGACCACACTGCATCTATCGCGGCTTCTGTATTCAGGGTTGCAAGGTCGGTGCCAAGGCAAGCACGCTCATCACGCATGTACCCGATGCACTTCACAGCGGCGCGGAGATTCGTGACCACTCGATGGTCGGTCGGGTCAGCCTCGGTAAGGACGGCCGAGTCAACGGTGTCCACTACTTTGACAAGGATGGAAAAGAGCATTTTCAGTGTGCCAAATCCGTCATCCTTTGCGGCTACGCCATCGAGACGCCGCGCCTCCTGCTCAACTCTGCCTGTTCTGGCTTTGAGCATGGACTCGCCAACTTGAGCGACACCGTTGGGCGCTATCTCATGGCGCAGGCCGGGACCGTAGTCCTCGGGCGCTTCGACCAGCTCGTTCGCATGTACAAGGCTCCGCCTGCCCATGCGCTCACCGAGGAGTTCTACGAAACCGATCCAAAAAACGACTTCGCCCGGGGGTTCGCCATCCAGACCGTTGGCCCTCTGCCCCTCGCGTTCGGCAAACAGATGGTCGCCGCAAAGAAAGCCTGGGGATGGGGTCTGCGCCGCGAGATGATGGACTACAACCACTGGGCCAGCTTCGGGCTCCTCGGCGAAATTCTCCCCTGGCCTGAGAATCGTGTCACTCTCGATGAAGAGAAAGATCGCTTCGGGCTACCCATAGCCCACGTTAGTTTCAACCTCCACGAAAACGACAAGCGACTCATCAAGGCAGCCACGGAGAAGACCGTCGAAGTCATGCACGCGGCAGGCGCAGCGGAAGTTGTGCATGAGGCACGCTACGCTCATCTGGTCGGAGCTGCCCGGATGGGATCTGACCCGCGCACCTCCGTTGTCGACAAATTCGGAAGATCACACGACATCCCGAATCTCTTCATCTGCGACGGCAGCATCATGCCCACCCAGGGCTCCGCAAATCCCGGACTCACGATCCAAGCTCTGGCAGCCCGCACCGCGGACTACCTCATCTCGCAGGGAGACCGCGTGTTCACCTCAAATGACCGAAACATGGCGACGCCCCCAATCCGGAGAGAGTTTGCCCCGCCCGAAACCTGGGGCAAGGGGGTTCCACGGCTCACATAATAAAACTGCTCACCACCTATGAAGAGCCGTGCACAGGGGCAAACTCCGTAAGTATTCCTACCTTCAAAGTGCGAGAAAGTTTATACATTCGTTGCTTCATGAAGGATACAAATTCACAAGCTGAAGAACCACCTGCTCAGCGGCAACGTCGCCAGCGAGTTGATCAGGCCGCGGTGAAACGAGTGATGCAATTCGAAGTTGAACGCGGACGGCAGCCGAAGGAAATGCCATACGAGAACGAGGGCTACGACATAGAATCTTACCTCCCCAACGGTCATCTCGATCGTTTCATTGAAGTAAAGGGGTCGAGCGGAACCTGGGCTGATTTTGGGGTCGCCCTTTCGCGCTCGCAGTTTCGTAAGGCATCGATGGAGGGTAACTCATTCTGGCTATATGTCGTCGAGTTTGCCATGGAACCGAATCGCTCGCGTGTCTACGCGATACAAAGCCCGGCCGAGTCGGTGGACGAGTATTGGTTTGATGGAGGATGGCGAGACGTTGCTAAAGAACGGGGCACCCCTTCAATCGAGGCCGCATTGAAGATAGGCTCGACAATTATCTTGGATGGTGCTCGCATCGCAGCCGTAAAGGACATTCTCAAACGCGGGGCTCTCATGCTTTTGGATATTCAGTTTGAGGACAATTCCAGTGGTCATGTTGTCTATAGCCCGAGGAGGGTTCGGGTTCTGCAGGAGTTGCAGGAAGAGGAGACAGCGGAGACCACACAGTGAGCCGCATTGTCCCAGAGCTTTCGGAAGACCAATTGAAACGTCTGCCGTCAGGCGCCGAAGCCTTGGTGTACAAGCAGTGCCGCGACTCCTTGGGGCCGAGCACTCTAGTGGTCTTCTCATTGCCGTGGATTCGAATTTCTCCTCACGGAACTCCGAGAGACGGCGAAACAGACTTCATCTTGTTTGATGAGAAGCGCGGAATCCTAGTCATCGAAGTCAAAGGGGGCGGCGTACAAATTGACGGTGGCTCTGGAGAGTGGTTTTCCTGCCAGTTTGGCCAACAGAGAAGTACCGGCAAAACGGCACACACCTGCATTATCGGAGAAAGCTCTCCAGTTCCATTCCGATCGACGATCTGGCGAGATTGCCGGGAAACCCAGAAGTGTCAGGGCTTATTTCTCGAGAGCTTTGGATTCTAAAGATAGATGGCGGAGAGGGGGGGATTCGAACCCCCGATAGCCTTGCGACTATGTCTGATTTCGAGTCAGGTGCAATCAACCGGGCTCTGCCACCTCTCCGCGAGGTAAACCTATATAGCGACAGCTTGCATCGCTATGGTGTCCACAGTCTATATCGCGATACTGGATAGCTATAGCGCCTTGTCAACTGATGGACGATGACCAGAGATTCCTGCGACGGTCTGCAGATCAGCTTGAGTCATAGTTAGTCTACCGGCTGTTGCAGGTCTGATGCAATGGTGGGGTGAGTGAAGTCAAATCTCACGCTTTGCGCCATCAATGCCAACTGTACAGCAAAGAATCTCCATCACCTGCGGTGATCAGCTTGTCGTTCGGATAGAACGAATTTACATTTTCCGGCGTGATCATCTGGTGCCGTACAAACGTGGCCGATGGAATTGCCTTTCCCTGCAACTTATCGAGGGCCAGCGACAGGACAGCTTCACCGTACCGCTCCGGGAAGTAGGCGACAGAGCCCACCATGCGAGAGCCCGGCCTTCGCATCTCTCGTCGCGCCTCGATGCTGCTGTTCTGCCCTACGGCAAGGCAGTTCGATCCTCGCCCCGCCTCCTCAAAGGCCTGTAGCGCTCCAAGGCAACTTGGATCGTTCAACGCGCCGATCAGAACATGCTTCGCCTTAATCTGTTGCAAGTAGCGTCTGGTTACCTGCAGGCTATTTTCAAAGCGGCCGTTGCCGTTGATGAAGCGAACTCTCTGATCTGGAATCTTGGGAAGAATCTCGCGAATGCCGGCCAGCACACCCGTGAGTCGAGAGCGTGGAAGCGGACCTGCCATGGTGAGCTCCAGCAGAACGACCTCATCCACCTGACCGCGCCACTCCTGAACGGCGGCTTGAGCCAGGGCGTGCCCGGCGAGCAGGCCGGCGCGGTAGTTGTTCGCGCCGTAGTAATCCGCGCCGGGATGAGGAATCTCGATTGCAATGATGGGAATCCCTGCTTCAATGAGTTTGGACGCCACAATAGACGCGCTCTGCTGGTTCGTCTGAAACTCGATGACTAAGTCGACGTGTTCGCGAACGAACATCTCTGCATTGCGAACGGCAACGGTGGGGCTGTAGCGGTTGCTCAATTCAAGCAAGTCGACGCCTGCTTCATAGGCCTGGCTGCGGATACTATCGGAGACAAGGCGTGAGAAGGAGAACTCCTCGCTCTGCGAAGCATAGCCAATGCGATAGCGGCTACGCCTCCACTGCTCGCGGACGGCACGGTATTGATTCTTGGCCGGCCGTTCCAACATACCTTGCTCCACCAAGGTAGCCAGCAGGCGGAAAGCTGTTGTGCGGCTTAGGCTCGTCTTTGCGACGATGTCGCTCAGCGTCAGAGCAGACGGACTCTGCTGAAAGCACTTGAGAATGTCACACGCGCGATGCACGGCCTGAATGCTGTACGGGGAAGATGCACTTGTGGCATCCTTGTCCCGTTCGGCTGTTGTGCGTTTCTTCATCGGTTCGCTTCCACTTTACCCCCTATGTCGCACCAGGGTTCCTTCGGGCATTATTCCACGTCGTGAAATTTAATGAGACGGCAAAAAATATATCTGCATACAAATTAAATCGACCAGGCATTAGCAAAATGCCATTTTGCTCGAAGTGTGATGTGTTCACTGTGTGGAACGGACTTGAAGGGTAGAAAGTTGTTGTCATGAATTGTGCCGGCTCTTTACTCTCCGGCGCATATCGACATAGACCTTATTTGGTTGCAAGGAGATTTCATGAGGAACTGGCGTCCCATTTTCTTTACAGCGGTGTTTGGCTGCATGATTGCGCAGAGTGCGCTTCTGGCGCAGCAACCTGCGGCATCGGAACTGAAGATCGATTGGTCGAAGACGGTGATCGAATCAAAGGCCACTCCAACACTCCAGGTCGTGGTGAATCCCCAGGTCATTCGTGGCTCCAAGCTTCATGACGGAACGTTTGCCGCGCTGAAGATGCTTGGTGCGGATTACGTGCGGTATGTGCCGTGGCTTCCTTATCCAAGGCAAGCTGTCGCGGAACTCGAGCCGCCGACGAAGGAGAAGACGTCCTGGAACTTTCAGTACATCGATCCGACGCTCGAAGATTTTATGAAGGCAACGGAAGGTCACTCCGTCATCATGAACTTCAGCACCATGCCCGCGTGGCTCTGGAAGACGGACAAGCCTGTGACGTACCCGGACGATCCGAACCAGGTCTATTGGAGCTACACGCAAGGCACGGAACTCCGCGATCCTTCCATGAAGGAGGCAGCCGACTACTATGCGCGCCTGTTGAGCTGGTATGAGAAGGGAGGCTTTACCGACGAGAACGGGAAGCGTCACGAGTCCGGCCATCACTACAAGTTTGCGTATTGGGAGGTGCTCAACGAGATCGATGGTGAGCACCACTGGACGCCCGAGGCTTACACCCGGTTCTACGATGCAGTCACCGTTGCGATGCGGAAGGTGGACCCGGACATCAAGTTCATGGCCATTGCCTCGGCTGGCCCGCGCAACCACGGCGCTATGTACGAGTACTTCCTCAACCCGGCGAACCACGCCCCCGGTGTGCCGCTGGACTTCCTCTCGTACCATTTCTACGCTTCGCCGCCAGAGTCTGAGCCGTTTTCGGCAATGCAGTATACGTTTTTCGATCAGGCGGACGGATTCCTGTCCATGGCCCGTTATATCGAGCAGATCAAGCACCGCCTGTCTCCGAACACGAAGACCGATCTGGATGAGTTAGGTGTCATTCTGCCGGAAGACAGCAAGAGCAACCGCATCCCTGGGTACAAAGCAAAGCCTGAGCCGGAAGGCTACTGGAATCTTGCCGGTGCCATGTATGCCTATCTCTACATCGAGTCGGCAAAGCTGGGCATCGACGTCGTCGGCGAATCGCAGTTGGTAGGCTATCCCACGCAATACCCCAGCGTGAGCATGATGAACTACAACACGGCAGAGCCCAATCCCCGGTTCTGGGTGCTGAAGCTGCTCAAGGACAACTTCGGCCCGGGCGACCGCCTGGTGGAGACGACTGATCGCAACAGAGATCTCGCCGTGCAGGCGTTTGACACTGCAAAGGGCAAGAAGCTGCTGGTGATCAACAAGCGCGGCAGCACGCAGGAGATTTCGTTGCCGGAGGGTACAACGGCTACTGCGATGAGCTTCGTTGCTCCTTCTACCGGAGATGGTCAGCCTGGAACAAAACAGGTGCAGGGAACCAAAGTGCAGCTCGAGCCGTATGAAGTTGCTGTAATCAGTGTCCAGTAAGAAAGGATAGTGCGTCGTATACTCCGATCGGTCCAAGATCGGCAACAAATAGTTGGTACGTTCCATTTCGTAAAAACAGCCGCCCTCTTCCGACTCATATTCGCAGTTCTGGAGAGGGGGCTGGCATAAAAGCTCGGCTCGACCACGGGATTTGTTTGAAAGGAAGATTGCCCATTCTGCTCTTGTCATAGTTCACTCTCGCAGAGCAGAAGTTCGACAAATGGAATCAGGCAAGCGGCTCTTCAGTGTCATGAGTGACTCAATGGAAAACTGCTTGTTATGGGGAAAATCTATCGTTCCACGTCCTGAAATCGCAGAGGCCCGAGGGGGAAATCTTGCCGGGAGTTTCTGTATGCCATCTGCCTTCACTTTGGGTTTGATGCCACTTCTTCAATGGGTTAGAGTCCCGGCAAGTGTGCGTGGAAAGTGAGATGAGGAGGTGGAATGGAGCCTCATTCTTTACTGCAAAAAAACCCTTGACACCTCTCAGGCGGCATGGGTAGGATTTGCTTTCGAAATGAGACGTCTCATCTCGCGCGATCAAAATCTAATGGGGATCATCAGGTAGCGATTCTCTGCCAGGAGTGCAAGACGTCGGTGTATCTCGTTCTCCGATGACGACGTAGCAGTTTCAACCAGAACAAAGTGTCCCTTGCCACGCTATTGCAACCCGTTTACGACTCGCGATCAGAAGAGTCTGCGACGGTGACCAGAACCGCTGGACAAGACGACGAGACAGTCAATGGAAATCAGAACCACAACCCCGAACTCGATGAGTGTCGGGCCACCTGGAGGCTTCACCAATGAATATCTCAATTTCCCGGAAGAGGGATGTGAGCAACGATGTATCCGTGCGTGGCCGAGACCACGCAGCGCAGCAGAGGGAAAGAGGTACGGTAGTGTTCGGTGCCGTACGTCGCGTGTCGTTCGCGCTTCTGATGGCCGCCCTGCCTATCGCCACGATCCAATTCATCACACCTTCAGCATATGGACAGGCGAGCTCCAGTTCGGCTGCCGTGGGTAAGGTTACCGACGGAACCGGCGCTACCATTCCTGGCGCTACCGTGCACCTGATCAACAATGCCACGGGCGCCGAGCGTATAGCGACGACCAACGACAGTGGCGACTGGTCCATTCCAAACCTCCCGCCGGCAAACTATCGTGTGCGAATTGAGAAGCAGGGTTTCAAGACCAGCCAACTTCCTTCCCTCGACGTCGAAATCGGCAAGACCGCCAACGGCTCTGCGACACTGACCATCGGCGAAAGAAACGAAACCGTGGAAGTGAGCACCCTGCCTCCGCAGTTGCAGACCCAGGAGGCGACGGTAGGCCAAGTCATCAATCAGAAGCAGATCAACGATCTGCCGTTGAACGGCCGCAACGTGTTACAGCTTGCGACCCTGGCCCCGGGCGTCTCTCCGCCGCAGACCGGACAGACCGGCAACCCAGGCCGTTTCGGTAGCCGCAGCCTGTTCATCACCGTCGATGGCGGCCGCGGCAGCTCCACCAACTATGTGCTGGATGGAACCTACGTCCGCTCGGTGCGCTTCAACAACATGTCGCTGCAGCCGAACGTCGACACGCTCCAGGAATTCAACCTGCTGCGCAACTCCTTCTCGACCGAGTACGGCCAGGGAGTGGCGGTTGTTTCCATGGTGACGAAGTCGGGGTCGAACCAGATTCACGGCACCATCTACGAGTTCGCCCGCAACAGCATGTTCGACGCCCGCAACTACTTTGCAACCACCGGCGCCAAGCCGGACTACACCCGCCATCAGTACGGTGGCACGGTTGGATTCCCCATCAAGAAGGACAAGTTGTTCCTCTTCGGCGGGTTCGAGGGCCTTCGCACCAACCGCCAAACCCCGCTCTATGGTCACTACCCGACCGCTGCGCAGCTTGGAACACCGGCTGCGGACAATATCGTGGCACAGGTAATCAACCCCACCATCCCGGTTGTGACGACGACTGCGAGCATCTATCCCGGGGGAAACAACTACATCTCAAACCAGACCACCACCGATAACTACGACGAGTACACGATTCGTGCGGACCAGACGCTCTCTTCGCGCAACTCGCTCTTTGAGCGGTACGTCGATTTCAACTCCAACCAGTTCCTGCCAAATGTGCAGGGAGGAATCAACAACACGCTCATTGGTCGCAACGGCGTCATTGGACACACCTTCCTCATCACTCCGACCATCGTGAATGAAATACGCCTCGGCTACAACGAGTACTTCAACTTCGAGAACGGCGTCGGATATAAGCCGGGCACGAACTACGCCTCCCTCGAAGGGCTGAAGTTCGTTACGGGCCTCACGGATCCAACCCAATTCGGTCGCGCCAGCATCGCGATCACCGGCTTCTCAACAGTCTCCGATGCCGTCACCAATCAGGGCGGCAACGAGAACATCATCAGCTTTGGCGATTCGCTCAGCTTCGTCAAAGGGAAACACACGCTCAAGGTAGGGTTCCAGTTCCAGAATCGTCGCGTGATCCTGCTTGCAGACAATAACGCGACTGGCTCCTTTACCTTCGGTCCCTGCTCCTCGTCTCCAACGGGAGCGTGCGATCCGGCGAACAAGATCAACCCCGTGACGGGCGTCCTCTACACCGCGCTGGAGAACTACCAGCGTGGCTATTGCACGTCTGGTTGCAACGGCAACTTTGGTACCACGCGCGGCCACTACCGCGACAATACCTATGGCGCGTTCATCAGCGACGTGTGGCAGGCGAGTCGCAAACTGTCGATCAACGCCGGTCTGCGCTGGGAGTACAACTCTCCCTTCGTAGAGCAAAACGGTCTGGAAGGCACCCTCGACCCCACAACGGGGAAGATCAAGTACAGCAAAGTTCCAGCGTTCATCCCGGTTGCTTTCCAACCCTATGTCATTACGGACTCCACCTATAGCCCGGGTATCGTCAAGCCGAACAAAAAAGGATTTGGCCCGCGCCTCGGTGTGTCGTATGAAGCGCGTCCGGGCACAGTCTTTCGTGTCGGCGGCGGCGTCTACTTCGACAACATCAACACCAATGAACTCCAGTTCACCCGTTATGCTGCGCCGCTCTACTACCAGCAGTCGCTCAGCAATAAATTCATCCAGAACCTGTTCCCGGATCCAACGCTCGGGTCTGCCGGCTTGCCTGCTCCGTTCTCTGTGCGGCCTAACAACTCCACGCCGTACACCATGGAGTGGACCGCGAGTGTGCAGCAGGAACTCGGCCATGGCGTCATTCTCGAACTGGCATACACCGCAAGCGCGACCCGCAAGCTCTGGAAGCGCTATGACCAGAACATGGACCTGCTGAGCCCCGGTTTGAACTCGAGTGGAGGCAGCAACACAACCAATGTGGGCGTTCGTCCGTTCCCTGCATACCAGCACGGAATTCTGACGACAGCGACCGCGGCGACAGCCAACTTCAATGGAGGCTCCGTCAAGGTAGAAAAACGTGCCAGGAACGACGGCCTTTACGTGTTGGCCAGCTACCAGTGGTCGAAGAACCTGGACAACAACTCGGGTGAAGTGGAAGCGAACGATACGGCGTACTCGACTGACTTCGCCTTCGATCATTCCTATGCTCGCTTCGATGTCCGTCACCGTGCTGTGATCAGTGGCGGCTACGAACTTCCGTTCGGTAAGGGCCATAACATGCTGCAGCACGGCATTGGCAATGTAGTGGCCGGTGGATGGTCGTTGCAGCCTGCCGTGCAACTCCGTGGTGGATATCCGTTCTCACCCTCTCGTTCGGGCGTCTCCTTCGGAACGTACACCCCAGGCCGGGTCAATCTTGCGCCTGGGCGTACCCTTCAGAGCGCCTTCAAGAGCCACCCAACCATCAACAGTTGGTTCGATCCGTCGGCCTTTGTCGATCCAGGCGGATCTGTGCAGGGCAACGTAACCCGCAACACGCTTCGCGGACCGGGTACGGCGCAGGTCGACTTCTCGGCGATCAAGAACTTCCAGATCGTTGAGCGGGTGCGTGCGCAGTTCCGTGCGGAAGCCTACAACATCATCAATCACGGCATCTTCTCGCAGCCGGCGGCGAACATCTCAACGCCCAGCTCCGTGGGCAAGATATCGTCCACCTCAGCCGACAACCGCAGCATTCAGCTTGCAGTCAAGCTGATCTTCTAACAAGAGCGCCAACTGATCGTAATGGTCAGCCGCACTGAAGCCTGACGGACTCCTCTCAAAGGTGTCCGTCAGGCTTTTTGTGTCTCTGTGATTGCACTTGGTGCGGATCCATACTATTTCATGCAGCGAAAGAATGAACGAGAGGAGCTATCCCTTCCCATGTAAATAAAAGCGGTCCTGGCTGTGGAAGCGAGCATATTTCGCCGCAAGATGTACCCGACTAACTATTTCACTAAATGAAATTTAGAGAAGAAGGATAATTCTCTCGCCATTGGTTCCTGTGCGGTCCTAATCTTCGTCCACTCTTGCGAAGAAGGTTGCGCAGCACGGAACTGCTCGCACAAAGAACAGCCCTCTCGGGCGCAGAGTATGAAAGATGCAGCCGGGCGACTGGCAAGGAGAAGATCATGTACAGGTCATCGAAGAACGTCTTAGCTATGGTCACCACCGTTCTGCTCGGAGTGGTTGCAGCCGGTGCACAGTCGCCACAGAAGGCCGACGAAGTGACCGTGGATTGGGCGAAGACCATCATCGTCTCGAAGTCCACGCCGACGCTCCAGGTAGTGGTCAACCCGCAGCTTCTTCGCGGGGCCAAGCTGCACGATTCGTCCTTTGCCGCGCTTCACATGCTCGGCGCAGACTACGTGCGCTACGTCCCCTGGCTGCCCTACCCGCGTCAGGCCGTTGCCGAACTCAGTGCGCCGGCCGATGGCAAGACCTCCTGGGACTTCTCGCACATCGATCCCACGCTCGACGACTTCATGAAGGCCACGGAGGGACACTCTGTCATTCTGAACTTCAGCACCATCCCGGCATGGATGTTCAAGACCGACAAGCCCGTCACGTTTCCCGACGACCCCAACCAGGTATTTTGGAACTACACCCAGGGCACCGAACTGCGCGATCCTTCCATGAAGGAGGTGTCCGACTACTTCGCCCGCCTGTTGAGCTGGTACACCAAGGGCGGCTTTACCGATGAGTATGGAAAGCGCTGGGAGTCGGGGCATCACTACAAGGTCGCCTATTGGGAGGTGCTCAACGAGATCGAGTTCGAGCATCACTGGACGCCCCAGCAGTACACAAAGTTCTATGACGTAGTCACCACGGCGATGCGGAAAGTCGACCCGCAGATTAAATTCATGGCGCTCGCCCTGGCCCAGCCGAGTGAGCATCCCGAGATGTTCGAGTATTTTCTGAACCCGGCGAACCATAAATCCGGAGTTCCCCTCGATTTCATCACGTATCACTTCTACGCTTCACCCACGTCGGACCAGACCCTGGACCACTGGCAGTACACGTTTTTCGATCAGGCAAAGGGCTTCCTCAATACGGTTCGCTATGTCGAAGAGATTCGCAAGCGCCTCTCGCCTTCCACGAAGACAGACCTGGATGAACTCGGCGTCATTCTGAGTGAGGATGGAAAAGAGATCGATCATCCCGGATATATTGGCAAGCCGGAACCCGAGGGCTACTGGAACCTTGCGGGAGCGATGTATGCCTACATCTACACGGAAGCGGCAAAGCTGGGCATCGATGTTCTTGGCGAGTCGCAGCTGGTCGGCTACCACACTCAGTTTCCAAGCGTAAGCATGATGAACTACAACACGGGCGATCCTAATCCTCGCTTCTGGACTCTGAAGCTCCTCAAGGACCACTTCGGCCCGGGAGACAAGTTGGTCGAGACCAAAAATAGTAACGACGCGCTCTCCATCCAGGCCTTCGATACGAAGCAGGGGAAGACACTCCTCGTCATCAACAAGCGCAATCGTGCAGGGCAGGTTACGCTTCCTGCGGATGCCGAGGGTGCTACCGTGACTCTGGTCGCGCCGTCAACCGGCGATCATCCGCCCGCCGAGGAGAAGCTGCAGGGACGCTCTCTTTCGCTGCAACCATTCGAAGTGGCCGTCGTGCAATACAAGTAAGCCCACAAGGAGACGTACCGTGCAGCGCATTGCATTTCAATTACGGGTAAGGGCAGGGAAGACCGATGAGTATGACGAAATTCATCGGGAGGTCTGGCCGGAACTGTTGGCGGAGTTGGAATCGTTCGGGGTCACCGACTACTCCATCTTCCGCCGCGGTCAGCAACTTTTTCTCTACATGCATGTCCCCGACTTCGAGCAATTGACAAAGCAGCTTGCCGCGAGCGACGTCAATCGGCGATGGCAACAGAGAATGGCGCCGCTCTTTGAAGATGTATTGGACCTTCAGCCCAGCGAATCCCTGGCGATGATGCAGGAAGTCTTCTTTCTGCCGGGTAAATCGCAAAAGTGAAATCGTGCCCTATGACCAACGAGGACAAGCGTCTGCGTGTAGGACTGATGGGCCTTGGACTGGAGGCCTATTGGGAGCAGTTTGACGGGCTGGAATCGCGGCTGCTGGGCTATCTCTCCACGGTGGAGCAGGAGGTGGGTGGCCCCGGACGTGTCACGGTCAACCTCGGGTTAGTCGATACGCCGCAGAAGTCAATGGCGGCGGGACACGACTGTCGGCGCAACGACATCGACATCCTGTTGATCTACGTGAGCACCTACGCTCTTTCATCGACGGTGCTCCCCGTCGTTCTCCGCGCGAAGGTCCCCATACTCCTGCTCAATCTTCAACCGGCAGCGGCGATCGACTACGAGACATTCAACCGGATGGAGAACAGGACAGCCATGACGGGCGAGTGGCTCGCCTACTGCAGCGCCTGTCCCACGCCCGAGATCGCCAACGTCCTCACGCGTCTCGATATGCCCTTCCATCAAGTCACAGGAATGTTGCAGGATGACCCGGAGTGCTGGCAGCAGATTGAAGAGTGGCTGCGCGCAGCAGAGGTCGTGCGCACCCTGGCGCACAGCAGGCTTGGCTTGATGGGCCACTACTACAGCGGCATGTTGGACATCGCGACCGATCTCGCGCAGGTGAGCGGACGATTCGGGATCCACATCGAGCAGTTGGAAGTGGAAGAGTTGAGCAGCCTCAGGCGCGACCTGGCGAGCACAGCGCTCGCAGACAAGCTGAACGCCTTTCGAGATTTCTTCGATGTCGGCGCGGACTGTTCCGACGAAGAGCTCACGCGAGCGGCACGCACCGCGGTGGCTCTCGATCGCTTCGTCGAAAAGAACGAGCTCGACCTTCTCGCCTACTATCACAAGGGAAGTGGAGTCGCCGAGAACGAGGACACGATGAGCTCCATCATCCTCGGAACGTCGATGCTCACCGGCAGGGGGATTCCTGTTGCAGGCGAGTACGAAGTCAAGAACGTCATCGCCATGAAGATCATGGATCTGTTGGGCGTCGGCGGCTCCTTCAGCGAATACTACGCAATGGACTTCACCGCGGATCTCGTCCTCATGGGACACGATGGCCCCGGCCATATCGGCATCGCCGAGAACAAGATCAAGGTGCGCCCGCTGCAGGTCTATCACGGCAAGGTCGGCAAGGGGCTCTCGGTTGAGATGTCGGTGAAGCACGGCCCCGTCACGTTTCTGTCGGTCGTGGAGGACAAGGCGTGCGGCTTCAAACTTCTCGCCGCCGAGGGCGAGAGTGTTGCGGGCCAGATTCTCGAGATCGGCAACACGAACAGCCGGTACAAGTTTCCCATGGGCGCGCGCCGCTTCGTGGAACAGTGGAACTCCCATGGCCCCGCGCATCACTGCGCCATCGGCCTCGGGCATATTGCAGGGCAGCTTGAGAAGGTGGCAAGCCTGCTGGGCCTCGGTTTCAAGCAGGTCCGCTGAAGCGTCGCGCCGGTCAAAACGAGATAGTAGAATCTCCAGCTTGAGAGAGTACCCTTATCCTTCTCAGAAAAACGATCACTCCGAGGTGTGTTGACTCCATGAAGAACTTCGAGCCTGCTAGCCAGATCTACCGGGCAATCGTTGCCCCCATCCTTCTTCTTGCCACATTTGCCGTGGTCATGCCTGCCCATGCCGCCTCGACGGTGGATACAAGCCCGACCGGCCTTCAATGCAACTCGCTAACTGAGCCGTTAGGAATCGACACAACAAATCCGACGCTTTCCTGGAGGCTTCAGGACAAGGCGTGGGGAGCAAAACAGACCGCCTACGAAATCATGGTCTACAGCAAGCCGGATCCGACAGGCACTCAGAAGGCCGACGTATGGGACAGCGGTCGCATCGCGTCGGAACAGTCGGTAGACGTGGCGTATGCGGGGCCGTCGCTCGCAGCCGAGAAGCGCTACTACTGGCGTGTGCGTGTATGGGACAAGAATGGGAAGGCGTATCCGGTCAGCTCAACAAGTTGGTGGGAAACAGGATTGCCCGCACAAGCCGCGTGGCGAGGCCAGTGGATCACCTACGAAGAGCCGGAACTGCGCAGCATCCGCGAGGCAAAGGCAGCGTGGATCACGAATGCCGCCGTTCCCAGCTATACCTCGCCCGGCGATACGCATCACGATTTCCGCTACGCCTTCAACCTGAACAAAGCCGTCAAGCGTGCGGTCCTCTACACCACCGGACAAGACACGGCTGCCGCGTGGGTCAACGGAAAAGAAGCGCTCAAAGCGCAGCCCCTGACTCCCTGGAAGCAGATGCCATGGGGCACCTATTCAAAAAAAGAAGTGACCTCAGACTTGCACGAAGGCAAGAACGAGATCGCGATCGGCATCACGCACTACGACGTATCCAATGGTCGCGGCGCGAAGGTCGAGACGCAATACCCCATGAGCATGTGCCTCTATCTTCAATTTGCAGATAACTCCGTCCAGGTCATCACAAGCGCAGCCGATGGATGGAAGGCCATGCTGAACGCAGCTGACGGCTGGCAATCTGCTTCCTTCGACGACTCCGCGTGGAGCCAGGCAGAGCGCTACACACCCCCAGCGACGTTCGCAGGTCCCGCCACCATGGGCAACCCCTTGCCCACCGGCCCGGTCGCCATCCTTCGTCACGGGTTCACCGAGACGAAACCAATCGCCTCTGCGCGCCTCTACGCCACGGCCCTTGGCGCATACAAGTTCCACATCAACGGCAAAGTTGTCGGCCACCAGATTCTTGCTCCGGGCTGGATGGACTTTCGCGAGCACGTGCCCTATCAGGTCTACGATGTCACCGCTCAGTTGGCGCAAGGCAAGAATGCCATCGCAGCCTATCTCGCGCCGGGTTGGTACACCACTCCGCTCATGTGGTTTCGCCAGGGCAATAATTACGGAGACACCCCACCCGCGCTGAAGGCGCAGCTCCGCATCGAACACACGGACGGATCGGTCGAATGGATCGCCACGGATGAATCCTGGAAGGGAGACATCTCTCCCATCCTCATGGCCGAGATCTACGACGGAGAAACTTACGACGCGCGCCGCGTCCAACCCGGCTGGGATACAGCCTCGTTCTCTGACGCAACGTGGAGCCCAGTCAGCGCAGTGTCTCCCAAAGAGCCTAGTATCGTGCCGCAGTACTTTCAGCCCATCCGCGAAGAAAAGGTGATGACTGCCAAGTCCATCACCAACCCAAGCCCGGGCGTCTACATCTTCGACTTCGGCCAGAACATGAGCGCCGTGCCTCGCCTCACCGTAACCGGCCATCGCGGAGACGACATCAAGCTTCGCTTTGCGGAAGTCCTGAACCCCGATGGCTCCATGTATGTTGAAAACCTGCGGACGGCCAAGGCTACCGATCATTACATCCTCGCTGGCAACCCCGGCGCAGAAACCTGGCAGCCGCAATTTACCTTTCACGGCTTCCGCTATATCGAGGTCTCCGGACTGCGTGCGAAGCCCGGGATCGATCTCGTCAAAGCCGTCGTTCTTCATACCGATGCTCCGTTCACTACGCGGCTTGAGACGGGCAATCGCATGATCAACCAGCTATGGAGCAACATCCTCTGGGGCCAGCGTTCCAACTTCCTCGGCGTTCCCACCGACTGCCCACAGCGCGATGAGCGCCTGGGATGGACCGCGGATGCGCAAGTCTTCTGGCGCACGGCGGCCTACAACATGGACCTGAACGCCTTCACCCGGAAGTTCGCCGGCGACCTTCGCGGCACTCAGGTCGGCACTCCCATGTACGGCATCTTCGCTCCCGGAACCAGCTCGCCCAACCCCGGCTTTGGCACCGGCTGGAGCGACGCCGGCGTCATCATTCCCTGGACCGGCTGGATCCAGACTGGCAACCGCCTCCTCGTCGATCAGAACTGGGATGCGATGAAGAAGTACCTTGCAGCCATCGAGAAGCAGAACCCCAACTATCTTTGGAGAGTTGGGTTCGGCATCCCCTTCGGCGACTGGCTGACGCCGACCCAGACGACGCCCGAAGACCTGATAGCCACAGCCTACTGGGCGTATGACGTGACGCTCATGAAGCAGATGGCCACTGCCACCGGAAGATCCGCCGAGGCCGCGGAGTACAACGATCTCTTTGAAAAGATCAAAGCCGCCTTCGTCAAAGCCTACATGCGTTCCGATGGATTTGTCGGCGCAGTAGACAAGTATCCGAGCATCCCGCCGCCCACCATCTCGGCAGACTCGCAGAGTACAGAGAAGGCAAACGCCGTCGTTGAGACGCAAACCGGCTACGTGCTTGCTCTCCACATGAACCTCGTCCCCACGGAGTTGCGCGCCGCGGCCGCCGAAAAGCTTGTCCAGAAAATTAAAGAAAACAACTGGCTGCTGGGCACGGGCTTCCT
>Ga0068855_100002422_pt1 | contig 23029 bp, 22 predicted proteins | sample KBSCornC52_FD_66592 | JGI IMG/M metagenome (GOLD analysis project Ga0068855, IMG submission 66592) | Corn rhizosphere microbial communities from Kellogg Biological Station, Michigan, USA - KBS Corn C5-2 | ecosystem: Host-associated > Plants > Roots > Rhizosphere > Soil ...
GGCGTCATGCTCGCCGAGATCGGAAAGAAGGTGGACAAGGTGCTGTTGTTCGATGTCGACGACGACGAGCTCGTCAAGCGATTGAGCACGCGAACCGTTTGCGAGGGATGTCAGACACCGTACATGGGCCGCGATCCCGGAACGGAATGTGAGAAATGCGGCGGAAGACTGATTCGCCGGAAAGACGACGAGCCCGAAGCTGTCCGCAATCGCCTCGAGGTGTATCGCCGGCAGACGGCGCCAGTGATCGACTGGTACCGTGACCACAAAATGAAGGTGTTGGAAGTGGATGCCGACGCGGCTGTAGACGAAGTAACCACCCGCGCCGTAAAGGCGCTCGGCAAGTGATTCAGATCAAGTCACCGCGCGAGATCGACATCATGGCGCGCGGAGGCGAGATACTGGCGGCAACGGTGAGGCTGCTCGAGCGGAGCGTGCGTCCGGGTATGACGACACTGGATCTGGATAAAATCGCGGACGATTTCATTCGAAGCCATCCCGGTGCGACCCCTGCGTTCAAGGGCCTGTACAATTTCCCCGCGAGCATCTGCACGTCGATCAATCAGGAAATCGTGCACGGGATCCCGTCGAAAAAGCGGCTGATCGAGGAAGGAGACATCGTCTCGATCGATATCGGCGTCAGGCTCGACGGCTATTACACGGACTCGGCGACCACGGTCGCTGTCGGGAAAGTCGATCCCGAATCTAAGCGGCTTCTGGAGGTTACAAAGCAGTCGCTGGCGGCGGGAATCGACGCCGCGAGGGCAGAGAATCACATCGGGGATATCGGCGCGGCGGTGCAAGGTGTAGTCGAGGCTGCGGGATTCAGCGTGGTCCGCGATCTCGTGGGCCACGGCATCGGCGTCGGATTCCATGAGGATCCACAGGTGCCGAATTACGGGAAACCAAAGCGCGGAGTCCGCCTGCAACCCGGACTTACGATTGCCATCGAACCGATGGTGAACGTCGGGCAGCCCGGCACGCGCACCATGCCCGATCGTTGGACTGTCGTCAGTGTCGACGGAACGCGATCGGCGCATTTCGAGCACACGATCGCGATTACGGAAAACGGGCCGCGGATTCTCACTAACTAGCGAATCGCACGGGCGACCACGGGTCGTAGTGCGACTGGACTTTATCGGCGCCCAATTGCAAGCGTCGCCGCTAGACTCTATCGGCGTCCAATCGCAGCGTCGCCGCTAGCCTCTGTCGGCGCCCAATCGCAGCGTTGCTGCCAGACTCTATCGGCGCCCAGTCGTTAGGGGCGCCGCTTTGACATAGCGGGCGGTCTGACCGCTCCAATTCAGCTGCAGCGTGTCGCCCACAATGGTGAATCGCACAGCACGATCGCCGCCGCCGGGACCTGGAAGATGCAGCATCGCTGAGTCGCCGAGGACCGCATAGGTCCCTTGCAGCGTCCGTATCGGAACTCGGAGTCGGAACTCTCCACCCGGTGTGTACTCTTCGAACGCCGGCACTCCGGTGTAGTGCTGATATGTCCAGCGGCCGACCACTGGATCCGCGCCAGTGATTGGGGCGCCTACGCGTGTCTCGCGCTGCTCGCGCCCGTCGTTGGTCATCACCAGCGTGTCGCGATTGATTGAAACCCGGAACGCATTTATTCCATTCTGGGGATCGATTATGTACAGGCTGTCCCGAGACCTCTTGTACTGCATGTCGACCATCGCGCCGAGCGTGTAGCTCAGGGTGTTATCGGGGGCGAATGAGATCGTCGAGCCAAGTCCTCCCGCCGAGCGGTTAATGGCTTCCCACGTGCCGAGGAGCGGCGTCGGCCGTGATGCAGGCGCGACCTGCGCCGCTACGACGTGAGTCGCAAATGGCGTCAGAAAAATGAGAAGTGCCCACGATTCCTTGCTCATGCAATGCTCCCCACCGGGGATCAACCGGAAAGCGCGCGTTCCACGATTGACGTTGCTCGTTCAGCAAAGTCACTGGCCCTCTTCACGAGCTGCGCGGCCTCGCGCGCGAGCGATTGGCCCTTCGACTTGTCCTCGAGGGCCTGCACGTTGACCCGCACATTGTACGCCGCGCCTCTGGCGGCAGCCGCCGCGAGCAGTGCCGCGACCCCGGCATCTGTCACCGCGTTGGTATTTCCCTTCTCGGCGACGAGTGCGGCAAGCTCGGCGACACCGACGGCGGCACGCGCAGTCTCGAGCGGAACCTCTGCCGCCTTGAGCAGTGCGGCGGTCACAGCCTCCGATCTTCGGGCCGCGGCGTCAGCAGGCTCCTTGGGCAGCTTGTACGTTTCCGAGACCAGTGCATAAGCCTCGGCATCGCGCTTGACCAGTGACGCGAGCTGGTTGCCGAGCCCGACCGCCTTCAGGGCAGCTTCCTTCATCTCGGCGTCGACAGCGGCGTATTTCTTCTTGCCGATTGTGAGTCCTGCAACCATCTGGGCCAGAGCGGCGGCCAGTGCGCCCGCGTGGGCCGCGACGCTTCCTCCGCCGGGCACAGGGTTCGACGATGCGACCGAGGCGAGGAATCCGCTGACACTTTCGCCGCCACTCATCACCTCGCGCACCTGGCGCTCGAGAAGCTGCGCTGGCGTAAACTGTGTGAGCTGGAGATGGCTGGCAGCCGCGTCGAACAGAACTTTCTCCGGCACCAGTCCGACGATTTCGCTCCAGGTGACTTTTGCGCCCTCAGCCTCAGCCCGCTGCTTGACAAAATCGAACGCAATGTGAAGCGGGGTCTTTTCCGTGTCGACGAGATTCATCGATACCTGGGCCTGACCATCGACTTCGAGTCCGAGCCCCTTCACATACTTGAAGCCGCCCGACGATCCCCGCACCGCCTTGGCGACGTTCTTGGCGACCTGAAGATTCGATGCGGGGCCGAGATAGACATTGTAGGCGACGAGGAAAGGTCGCGCCCCGATCGCGATCGCGCCGAAAGTAGGATGGATCTTCGCCGGCCCGAAATCGGGATTCCGCGCCGGATTCTTGCCCAGCTCGTCGCGCAGTCCCTCGAATTCTCCGCGACGAACGTCGGCGAGGTTCTCTCGCGAGGGATTCGTGGCCGCGCGCTCGTAGAGGTAAACCGGAATCTTCAGCTCGTCTCCGACTTTCTTGCCCAGCGCGCGTGCGAGGGCGATGCAGTCCTCCATGGTGGATCCTTCGAGCGGAATGAAGGGGACGACGTCAGTTGCGCCGATTCGCGGGTGCTCTCCCGTGTGGCTCGAGAGATCGATTAGTTCCTTCGCAGCCCGGATCCCGGCGAAAGCGGCATCCACCGCCGTCTCGACCGGCGCGACGAAAGTGATCACCGACCGGTTGTGAGAGGCGTCGGATGAGACGTCGAGCACCGAGACTCCATCAACGGCCGCGATGGCATCGCGAATGGCGTTGACTACTTCGGGCCGCCTGCCCTCGGAGAAATTCGGAACGCATTCGACCAGCTTCATTCGGGCTTTTCCTTGTTCATGTTGGCACGTCTTACGGTCTGCAGCAGCCACGCATGCATTGCCGGGTTGCCGGCGACGAACGATCCAGCCGTGAGCTTTGGCGGATTTCCTTCCAGATCGGTGACGATACCGCCGGCCTCCTGCACCATCAGCACGCCGGCCGCCACATCCCACGGGGCGAGCACGAGCTCCCAGAACGCGTCGAATCTCCCGCATGCGACGTTCGACATGTCGAGCGCCGCAGAGCCAGCGCGCCTAATTCCCGCGGTCCCGCGCATCACCAAACTGAACTGCTGCAGGTATTGGGGCAACTTCTCGAGGGCCTTGAACGGGAAGCCTGTTCCTATCAGCGATCTGTTCGGCTCCCTGAGAGCGGAGACGTGGATGCGCTTGCCGTTGAGAAATGCGCCGCCTCCTCGTCTCGCGGTGAATTCATCCTCGCGGGGAACATTGAGGACGACGCCCGCGCACAGGATCCCGTCACGCGCGATCGCGATCGACACGGAATACTCCGGGTAGCCATGCAGGAAATTGGTGGTGCCATCGAGAGGATCGGCGATTACCACGACGCCCTTGCTCGAGATAGCGGTCGGCGACAGCTCCTCGCCGAGCATGGTTGCGTCGGGAAGGCGGCGGTTGATGATGCCGTTGATCTCGCGCTCGGAGGCTTTGTCCACCTCGCTAACGAAATCGGAGTGCCCTTTCGACTCCCACACGAGGCTCTCGCGCCCGGCTGTCGCGTCTCGAATGACGTGGGCACCGGCCCGAGCCGCGTCCACTGCGATCTCGAGAAGCTCGGAATCGCCGCTATCAGTTTGTGAAATTGCTTGCAACTCCTCTCGCTCGCTCTTTAATTTCGCGCAATGGCCCGCATCTTCAGCGGCATACAGCCCTCCGGCTCCCTGCACATCGGAAACTACCTCGGCGCCGTCAAGAACTGGGTTGAGCTGCAGCACAAATACGAGTCGTTCTTCTGCGTTGTCGACTATCACGCCATCACGGTTCCGTACGAGCCCGCCGATTTGCGAGCCCGGACAGCCGATATGGCGTTATCACTTCTCGCGGCCGGACTGGATCCATCGAAGTGCACACTGTTCGTGCAGTCGATGGTGCCGGAACATACCGAGCTGGCGTGGATATTCAACACTCTCACTCCGCTGGGTGAGCTCGAACGTCAGACGCAGTTCAAGGAAAAGGCGAGCCGCGAAGAGAGCGTGCCCGCCGGGTTGTTGAATTATCCCGTGCTTCAGGCGGCCGACATTCTCCTTTACCGCGCCGACATGGTGCCGGTTGGAGAGGATCAGGTGCAGCACCTCGAGTTGTCGCGTGAAATTGCGCGCAAGTGGAACGCGCGCTTCGATCCCCACGCTTCGGCTGCGTCGGGCGGGAAATCGCCGGGTCGGGTAAAAGGCGGCGGGGGCATGCCAGAACCTCGTGCACACGATGCGTCTGCCTCCGCGAGCGACAGCTTCTTCCCCGAGCCGAGGGCGCTGCTCACTCCGTCGCGCCGCATCATGGGGCTCGACGGGCAGGCAAAGATGTCCAAGTCGCTTGGGAACACAGTCGATCTGCTCGAAGATCCCGCGTCGATCTGGGAAAAACTGAGGCCGGCAGTCACCGATCCTGCACGCGTCAGACGCACAGATCCGGGAACGCCGGAGATTTGCAACATCTATCACCTTCACAAGGCGTTCAGTCCCCCGGCGACTGTGGAACACGTCGCGGTTCAGTGCCGGACCGCGGGCTGGGGCTGCATCGACTGCAAGAAGGTGCTGCACGAGTCAATGGAAAAGGAGCTGACTCCAATTCGCGCGCGCGCAAAGGAGATTGCCGCGGACCCGAGAAAGATGAAGGACGATCTCGCGCGCGGGGCCGATCACGCGCGAGTCGAGGCTCAGAAGACGATGAAGGAAGTGAAGCAGAAAATGGGACTTACCTAGACCGACCCCATGGCGCCCCCAGAGCTGGTTCAGCGCGCCAGGAGCCTGCTCACCGAGCTGGCGCGAGCCCCAAGGTTTGCAGGAAGCAGCGAAGAATCGGCAGCCAGGCAGTTGTGCAAGTCCGAGCTGGAGCGCGCCGGTTTCGAGTGTAGGGAGCTGCCGTTCGAGTACTCGGAATGGCCAGGGCGCTGGGGGCCACCAATCGCCGCTGCGTTTCAGGCCTTCACCGTTCTCGCGGTCGCGCACATGGCGGTCCATCACGGCGCTCTCTCGGCGTTGGCGGTCGGAGCAATACTGCTGGTCGCTCTGATGTTCGCCTCCACCGACGTAAAGCGGCGCTGGATTGCGCGCCTTCCGCTCCAGCGCGCGCGATCGACGAATCTGGAAGCAAGGCGCGGTGACCCCAGGGTATGGCTGGTTGCTCACCTGGATTCGAAGTCCCAAACCGTGGCTATACTGGTTCGAATAGCGAGCTCGGTCGTATTGGCTACGGCGATGGTTCTGTCGGTCATCGTTCTTCTGCTGTCAATCGCGAGCGTGAGTTTTCCCGTCATGACATGGCATGCCATCGCGCTAGTCGCTGTTCTGGGCGCGCTGCCATCAATGTTCTGTTTCGTGCAAAACCGATCGAATGGCGCCGTCGATAACGCCAGCGGCGTAGTTGCGGCCCTCCTCGCGTCGCAATCAGACGCGGCCCCGCGAGATCTGGGAGTTGTCATCACAAGCGGGGAAGAGCTTGGTTTGGCGGGTGCGCGAGCATGGGCGCTATCCGCCCTGCCGTTCTCCGGGGAGCCCCTCTCTTCAAAGACCGAGATCAGCATCCTGAATTGCGACACGGTCGACGAGGCCGGGCAGTGGCGGTGCATGTATACGGGTACCAGGCCCGATCGAATCACGGCGGCGGCTGAAACCATTGCCGCAGCGTTGGGCGTACGGCTGCGTATAGGACGTCTCATTCCCGGAATTCTTGCCGACAGCATGGTATTCGCCGACCGGGGACTCAAAGCGGTAACGGTTGCTCGCGGTACCCTGAAAACTCTCGCGCGCATCCATACACGGCGCGATAATTCCAATACGTTAACGGGGAACGGCGTCGCGGAAGCGAGCGCTATCCTGTCTGCTCTAGCAAAGGAACTGGCCTGATGTATCTACTGATTCTCGCCGGCGTGATCATATTGTCCCTGATCCTGATCGTCCTTGGGCTGCCGGGACTCTGGATCATGGTTGCGACGGCGGTTGCCTATAATTTGATCGTCCCCGGCGAGCCAATCGGCTGGGTCACTCTGGTAGCCGTCGCCGTACTGGCGTTCGTCGCCGAGTTGCTGGAGTTTACGCTCACTGGCCGCTTCGCCCGAAAGTACGGCGGGTCGCGCCGCGCGGGCTGGGGTGCGATTATCGGAGGCATCATCGGAGCGATGGTTGGGATCCCGGTTCCCATCATCGGTTCCGTTATTGGGGCTTTTGTGGGCTCCTTCCTCGGCGCCCTGATTGCCGAGTTTACGGGTGGATCGTCTGCAGGAGATGCGACTCGCGTCGCCAAGGGAGCATTGATTGGGCGCGTGGTATCGACTGTGCTAAAGATTGGAATTGGCTTAACGATTGGCGTTTGGATCTTCATTGCAGCCGCGAAATAGAATTCACCCGCCCACCAGATCATGACCGCAGCCGAAGGCGCCAGCGCGACAGACCCGGCATTTGCCGAAGGGAAGTACGTCTACTGCATTATCCGGAACGACCGATCGCGCGAGTTTGGTGAGATCGGCATAGGTAGCGGGGCGCGAGTTTATACCGTGAACCACAAGGACCTCGCCGCGGTGGTCAGCGACACGCCAATCGTGATTTATGATCCTACGCGCGAAAACGTCCTGGCGCACGAATTCGTCAACGAGACGGTGATGCGGGAGTTCACCCTCATCCCGATGTCCTTCGGGACGATATTCCGCTCTGAGAACGACGTGAAAGCCCTCCTGAACTCGACCTACCAGGCGTTCACCGATGTGCTCGACAAGATGCAAGGCAAGATCGAATTCGGTCTCAAGATTCTATGGGACCGGGACCTTGTGGTTGCGGCGATCGAGCGGGACAACGACGAGATTCGCCGTCTCAAGGACGAGATCACGCGCAATGCTGCTTCGTCGACTTACTTCGCGCGCATGCAGCTCGGCCGACTGGTAGAAGCCGCGATGGAAGAGGCGAGTAACCGTTACGTGAATCACATTCACGAACAGCTGAAAGAGGTGTCCGTCGCCAGCCGCAGCAGCAAGGTCATCGGCGACCGGATGATCCTCAACGCGGCGTTTCTAGTCGAGCGAAAGGACGAGAAGGCATTCGACGAGAAGGTCAAAGCCATCAGCCTGCAGTACGAGGACCTTCTCACATTCAAATACACCGGGCCCTGGCCGCCGTACAATTTCGTGAACATCAAGCTGAAGCTCGAAAAGGCAACCTGACGCGAGCGTGACCTAATGGGACTCCTCACCAACATTCTGCTGGCGCCGTTTCTGGGACCCGTCTGGGGGACGAAGTGGACGCTGGAAAAAGTCGACCGCGTCGTGCGTGATCAGCTGACCGACGACACTCCGGTCAAGGAGGACCTCATGGCGCTCCAGATGCAGCTCGAGCTGGGTGAGATCGACGACGACGAGTACGTGCGCCGCGAGGCCGAGATCATGCAACGGCTTCGCGAGGTCCGGGAGTGGCGCGAGAAGTTCGGGATGTCCACCACCGGTGGCCCCGTTCGCGTCGCGGAAAGCGACGAGTCAGAGCAGTAGTCGCAGCCGCGCCGGATGACCGAGCGTCTGTGCTACGTGTACGGAGTCGTCGGCTCGTCGGTTGAGACGGCGACGGCACCCGCCGGCATCGACGGTGGTCCGGTAACACTCATCTCCTCCGGCGACGTCTCCGCCCTCTCGACCTTCGTAAGCGCGGAGGATTACGCCCCTGACCGAGTCGAGCTGCTGACAGCCGACGTGGATTGGGTGAGCGCACGCGCAATCGCGCACGACCGCGTTCTCACCTGGGCGTCTGACAACGGCGCCGTGATTCCGTTTCCTATGTGGACCCTCTTTCGCGATCCGAATGCCGTCAAGGCGATGCTCACCAAGCGCATCGACGAGCTAAAGGAGACTTTCGCGCGAGTGGGTGACGGAAGGGAATTCATAGTTCGGGCGTACATACAATCCGCCGTGCTGCAGGAATGGCTGGGCGACCACAGCCCGGAGCTTACGAAGCTGCAAGCGGAGGCAGCGTCGGCTACGCCAGGCCAGAAATATCTTCTCGAGAGAAAACTGGAAACCCTCCGGCGCGACAGCGGGCGCAATGTGGCCTCGAAAGTGGCCGAAGAGATTCACGACGCGCTTCGCGCGGCGTCGATCGAGTCGGTGCGCGAGCAGCCGGTCAACTCGGGCGCTCCGCGCGAGCAGGGGCGTGCCATTCTGAATGCCTCGTTTCTGGTAGCGCCTTCGCGTGTCGTCGAGTTTCAACAAGCGCTGACGGCGATGGTCAACAAGTACGAGCCATCCGGCTTCAAATTCGATTTTACGGGCCCGTGGCCGCCGTACCACTTCGTGGGGGAGCGGACGACGTGAGTCTCGATGACCTGTTCGGCGAGCCCCGGGTTGAGCTCTCCGAGGTGCTCAACCACATCCTCGACAAGGGTGTCGTCCTCAAGGGTGAAGTGATGCTCGCCGTTGCCGATATCGACCTCATCAAGCTCGATCTCGGCTTGTTACTCTCGGCAGTCGAATCAGCGATGCGAACGCCACGGGTGAGCGGTGCGCGAACGCTGGGACTCGCATCTCCGGGACCCGAATCCCGCCGCCCCCAGGCGTCGTCCGGCTCGACGATGGAAAGCCAGGTCGTCGACTCCCTCGACGCCCCACGGGATGCCCCGGTGACCCCTCTTGAAAGCGTTGCCGAGAATCTGCCTCAGCGTCTTAATACGGACCCCGACAAGGTCGAAAACGGGCTCGCCAAGCTCGTCTTGACGTTGATTGAGGTATTGCGTAAGGTCCTAGAGCACCAGGCAGTTCGGCGAATGGAGGGGGGACATCTGAGCGACGCGGAGATCGAGAAGCTCGGAGTTGCGTTGCTCCGCCTCAATGACCGGATGCAGGACATGAAGGGGATTTTCGGTCTGACAGACGACGATCTCCAGATAGACCTGGGCCCCCTAGGCAAACTACGATAACCCGGCGCACGAGCCGAACGGAGACGACTGCTTGGCAGACCTAGTATCCCCGTCGCGCACCTACGGTCTTGTCGACATTCTCGATCGCGTGCTCGACAAGGGCCTCGTCGTGGTCGGCGACATCAAGATCAACCTCGCCAACGTCGAGCTTCTCACCATTCAGGTTCGCCTCCTCATCTGCTCGATCGACAAGGCGGAGCAGATAGGAATGGATTGGTGGCGGACCGATCCGCGATTGAGCACTCGAGCGCAGGCCGCACTCTCACAGTCCACACACGCCACACACGCCACCTCGGCCGAGAGACAACAGGAGTCAAGACATGGCAGTTGAACGTTCCCCGAGCGGCAGCTCGCTTATCGATGTTCTCGACCGCGTTCTCGATAAGGGCATTGTCATCGACGCGTGGGTGCGCGTCTCGCTTGTTGGCATCGACCTGGTGACGATCGAGGCGCGCATTGTCGTCGCATCCATCGACACATACCTCAAATACTCCGAAGCGGTGGGTCTCACCGCGCCCGGTTCCCGCCCGCGCGAGCTCGGCGCCGGTGGGGCAGACGAGCTCGACCGGATGCGGGTAGAAAATGCAGATCTGAAGCGGCGACTTGAGCGAATCCAAGCGTGAGAGTGCAGCGGTAGCTACCAGCCCGCAACTCGGCGGGGAGCGCTTGGCGGAGCTCCTTTCCGCCATTTCCGAAGCGCCCGATTTCGAATCTGCCGCGACCTTCATGCTCGCGCAGTTCGCCGACATTGTCGGTGCGCGCCGCGCATTAGCGGTGACTTTGGACAGTCCTCCCCGACGCTTTATCAGCAGTGCGAGCGTTGGATTCGAGAGTGAGACGCCTCCCAGCGTCTCCCTCTCAGTCGACGACCTCTCGAATCCCCTTACCGTCTCGGCGCTTTCACTCCACGCGGTTAGCTGCGACCGGGTATCTCCGCTTCCGGGAATTCCATTCGGCGAGTGGACGGCAATCCCATTTCCGCAGCCACAGTTTCGAGGCGCGCCACTTATTCTCACGGAAACCGACCTCAAGCAAGTGCAGCTCGAGGGGTGTGAGGTGCGATGGCGGGCCGCGGCCGATCGGCGTCGGAGACTCGGTCACGCGCCCGGCGGTGTTGCTCTCCTCGAGGCGTCGGTCGACGACGTAACTCTGGCGGCTCTCATAAACGCTGCCTCACTCGCTGGACCGGTTCTGGCGCGCATGGCCGCGGTCGAGGAATTCCGCCTCTCTACGGGACGACTCGACCAGCAGCGCGAGATGCTGACCACGATCATGAATTCGCTTCCTGACCCGATCGTGATCATCAACGCCGAGCGGGACATGGTCGCGCAGAACCAGCGCGCGGAGCATCTGCTCTCGACGACGGATCATGACTCCGAGGGGCGGCGCCGCGCGGTGGAAATCAACAATCTGCTTTTCACTTCGCACCTGTCGAAGGCGGCGATGGGCGCGACGGAAACGGCGGGCTCACGCGAGCTGAACCTCGTTGATCCCGATGAAGGGACCGACCTTCTGTTCGAGGTCCTTACGCACACTCTTGGTCCCGGCGACGGAGGCCATACGGGCTCGACAGTGTCTGTCCTCCGCGACGTGACGGATCTCCGTCGTGCCGCCAATGAGCTCGAGCGCCAGGTACAGCGTGTGCGCCTGGCCGAGATAGATGCCAAACGCGAGCGCGATCGCCTCAATCTGATTCTCGAGAACGTCGCGGACCCGATTCTCGTCACGGACGACCGGTCGAACATCATCCTCATGAACAAGGAGGCCGAGCAGCTGTTCGAGTCTGACGACAGCCAGACCTGGGATCGGGCGGCGATGGTGCAGGCGAACGACACCAAGTTCACGACCTTCATCTCGGATTTCACGATCAGTCCGTCGATGGCTCGCCGCGAGCAGATGAAGCTCCAGATTCCGGAGTCGGGCGTCGAACTCCCGGTCGAGGTCGTCTCGGGAAAGATTCTCAATCGCCGCGGCGAGCCGCTGGCGATCGTGTCGGTGCTCCACGATCTCACCGAGCAGGCGGAGAACGAGCGACTCTACGAGGAGCTCAAGACCTTCTCGAGTCAGCTCGAGGAGCGAATTCAGGCGGCTACCGCGGACCTTGCCGAGCAGAACACACGGCTCCAATGGCAGTCGCGTGAGCTCGAGAAGGCGAACCGGCTCAAGTCGGAGTTCCTGGCCAGCATGTCACACGAGCTGAGGACTCCGATCAACGCGCTCATCGGCTACGCGTCGCTCATGCTCGACCGAATCTACGGCGACCTCACACCGAGGCAGGAGGAAGGCCTCAACCGAATTCAGGGCGCCGCGCAGCATCTCCTGGCGCTGATCAACGACATCCTCGACCTGGCGAAGATCGAAGCCGGCCGTATGCCGCTGCACCTCGACGACGTCACCCTCGGCGACATCATGACCGAGATCACGCAGCAGATCGAGCCGATGGTCAAAAAGAAAAAGCTCACACTCAACGTCGAGTTGCCTTCGAGCGAGCTCAAGCTCCACACCGACAGAACCAAGGTCAAACAGATATTGCTCAACCTCCTTTCCAACGCGGTGAAATTCACCCATCACGGTGGAATCTGGGTGACCGTGTCGAAGGATGAGGAGGATCTTCGATTCGATGTCCGAGACACGGGAATCGGAATCCGCGAAGCCGATCTCGAGTCGATCTGGGAAGATTTCAGGCAGGTGGATCAGTCCCGGACGCGCGAATTTGGCGGGACGGGGCTGGGCCTCAGCATTACCCGAAAGCTCGTCGACGCGCTGGGCGGTCATGTGTTCGCACAGAGCGTATACGGCAAGGGATCAACTTTTACGGTGGTTCTGCCCATCCGGAGTGTCGTCCGGCCCGACGATCCGCCGCGGGTCGTCGACGAAACCCCACATCCGCCTCCGGCCGAGCGTTGACACACACTCTCTGAGCGGTAGATTGAACCAACGCCCCGAGCCTCTCGGGGCGTTTGCTTTTTCCCTCCCCTCAGACCGCATGTTCGATTCAACCACACGCACTATCGTCGTCGTCGGCGCCCAATGGGGGGACGAGGGCAAGGGCAAGCTCGTCGATGTTCTTGCCGAGCGCGCTGACTGGGTAGTCCGCTATCAGGGCGGCGCGAATGCCGGCCACACCGTACACATCGGCGACAAGTCGTTCGTGCTCCACCAGATCCCGAGCGGAATTCTGCACCCCGGCGTGCGCTGCGCGATCGGCAACGGTGTCGTTCTCGACGTCGAAACGCTCTTCTCCGAGATAGACGAGCTGGTGTCCGACGGCATCGACGTCGAAGGCCGGCTTTATGTGAGTGATCGCGCTCACCTCGTGTTGCCGTACCACAAGCTGGTCGACAGCCAGAGCTCCGCGAGCAAGGAAATCGGGACCACCGGCCGCGGAATCGGTCCGGCGTACGAGGACAAATTCGGGCGACGCGGGATTCGCGTGCTCGATCTGCGGAATCCGGACCGCCTGAGGAAGCTGGTCGAGCGCGGAGTCGCCCACGCCAACATCCAGCTGTCGATGGCAGGCGCCAAGCGCGCCGATGTCGATTACACACTCGGAGTTCTGGAGCAGTTCACCAAACGGCTGCTCCCGCTCGCCGAAGATGTTGGCCTCAGGATCCATCGCGCCATCATCGGCGGCGCGGCGGTTTTGCTCGAGGGCGCGCAAGGCTCGCTGCTCGACATCGATCACGGCACCTACCCGTACGTCACGTCGAGCAGCACGACCTCGGGCGGGGCGGCGACTGGTGTCGGAATCGCGCCGGGCGAGCTCGATTCGGTGATTGGAGTCGTGAAGGCGTACACCACGCGCGTCGGCCACGGCCCACTCCCCACGGAGTTCGACGAGCCTTTGCAGTCCGAGATCCGAAGGCTCGGCAACGAGTTCGGAGCGACCACCGGTCGTCCACGCCGCTGCGGCTGGTTCGACGGAGTCGTCGTCCGCTACGCGGCGCGGGTGAACGGACTCACCGATCTCGCGGTCACCAAGCTCGACGTGCTGGACACGCTCGACCGGATCGGCCTCTGCACCGGTTACGAAGCCGATGGCCAGCTTTACGAGGAGTTTCCGGGTGATCTCGACGTGCTCGACCGCGCGGTGCCGAGATACGAGTGGTTCGACGGCTGGAATACATCGACAGCGGAAGCGCGCAGCCTAACGGACTTGCCGGTTGAGGCTCGTCGCTACCTCGATCGCATACAGTCGCTCGTTGAGACGCAGATCACGTACGTCAGCGTTGGCACCCGCCGCGATCAGATCATCGGCGTGGAGGGCGCGCTTCCAGCGGGCCCCGTTGGCGTAGCCTGATCGCGCGGTCAAACTGATGGCGAACGACGCGGACGTGGTGATCGTCGGCGGGGGCCCGTGCGGGCTTGCCGTGGCGGTCTCGGCGCAACGCGCGGGGTTGCGCGCGCTGGTCATAGAGAGCAGCGTCGTGGTGAGCACGATCGCGGCGTACCCGACGTACGTGAGATTCTTTTCAACGGCCGAGAAGCTGTCGATCGGCGGGCTTCCGTTCGTCATCGCAACTGAGAAACCGACTCGTCGCGATGCGCTCGCTTACTATCGCGCGGTCGTGACGTATTTCGGCGTCAAGCTCCGTCAGCGCGAGCGTGTCACCGCGATTCAGGGCAGCTCCGGCGAATTCACGGTGGTGTCGCGCACAGCGGGTGGAGATGAGAGCAGGACGAAGGCCGGAGCCGTCGTTATCGCGACCGGGTACTTCGGCTCTCCCAATCGTCTCGGCGTGCCGGGTGAAGAGTTGCCGCACGTGACGCACGTGTATCGCGAAGGGCACGAAGCGTTTCTCCAGGATGTGGTCGTCGTCGGTGGCGGCAACTCCGCGGCCGAAGCGGCGCTCGATCTGTGGAGATCGGGAGCTCGCGTGACGCTCGTCCATTTCGGCCCGACGTTCGACAAGAAGATCAAGCCATGGGTGCTGCCCGATTTCACGAATCGCGTGAAAGAGGGGCAGATCGCGGTAAAGTGGGAGAGTCGCGTCAAGACAATCGAAGCGCGCGATGTAATCCTGATTCGCGGCAGGCAGGAAGAACGCGTCAAAGCCGATCGCGTTTACGTGATGACGGGATTCGCGCCGAGCCTGGATTTGCTGCGTGAGACCGGTGTGCCGATCAATCCGAAAACTGGAATACCGGTCCACGACAGCGAGACGTTGGAGACGCCGGTCGCGGGCCTATTCATTGCCGGAGTCGTCGTCGCCGGATACGACGCGAACAAGGTATTCATCGAGAACGGCCGGTATCACGGCGACCGCATCGTCGCGCGCCTACTCGGCCAGCGTGCGCCGTCGGAGCCGAAGCTGAGCGCTGAACTGGATGCGTGAGCGGGAGGAGGGAGGAGGGAGGCGGTGCACGGGAGAGGGAGCGGGAATGCACTCTTCCATTTTTTCCCACCTCTCGCCTCCCGCTTCCCGCCTCCCTCCTCCCGCCTCCCGCCTCAACTAACTTTCCCTGATGCCTAACCACCCCGATGTCATGGAAAAGCTCGTGTCGCTCGCGAAGCGGCGCGGCTTCATCTTTCAATCCTCCGAGATCTACGGGGGCACCGGGTCCGTGTGGGACTACGGACCGCTGGGTGTCGAGCTCAAGCGGAATCTCAAGGACCGCTGGTGGAACGCGATGGTCCGTTCCCGAAATGACATCGAGGGGCTGGACGCTGCGATCCTGATGCACCCGCGCGTCTGGGAGGCCAGCGGCCATGTGGCCGGATTCGTCGATCCGCTCGTGGACTGCCGGAACTGCAAAAAGCGCTTTCGCGCCGATGACCCACGCATCAAGGGAACTCCGGGCACGCCCGACGCGCAGTGTCCCGCTTGTGGAATGAAGGGAACGCTGAGCGAGGCACGTCAGTTCAACCTCATGTTCAAGACGTTCATGGGCCCGGTGGAGGATTCCGCCGCGGTCGTGTATCTCCGCCCGGAAACGGCGCAGGGCATTTACGTCAATTTTCTGAACGTCCAGCAGTCGACGCGGCAGAAGGTGCCATTCGGAATCGCGCAGATCGGAAAAGCGTTCCGCAACGAGATTACGCCCGGCAATTTTATTTTCCGGACGCGTGAATTCGAGCAGATGGAGATGCAGTTCTTCGTCGAGCCGGGCACCGACATGACCTGGTTCGAGTACTGGAAGCAGCAGCGAATGGATTGGCATCGCGCGCTCGGTCTCGCGGAGGACCGGCTTCAGTTTCATGAGCACACCAAAGAGGAGCTGGCGCATTACGCCCGCGCGGCGTTCGATGTGCAATTCGATTTCGGAGGAACGCTCGGATTTCAGGAGATCGAAGGCGTTCACAATCGCGGTGACTTCGATCTGAAGCAGCACCAGGAGTTCTCTGGCAAGAAACTCGAGTACTTCGACCAGCCGAACAACCGGCGGTTTGTCCCCTACGTTGTCGAGACATCAGTCGGAGCCGACAGAACGGCGTTGGCGGTTCTCGTCAACGCTTACCGAGAGGAATCGGTCGAAGGCGAATCGGAAGGAAGAACAATCCTGGCGCTCCATCCCTCGATAGCTCCGATCAAGGCTGGAGTGTTTCCACTCGTAAAGAAGGATGGAATGCCGGAGATGGCGCACCGCATCGCCGACGATCTCAGGGCGTCGTTCCCCATTTTCTACGATGACAGCGGCGCGATCGGGCGGCGGTATCGGCGTCAGGATGAAGTCGGCACGCCGTTCGGAATCACGGTCGATGGCGAATCGCTCACGAATGCCACCGTCACCGTGCGTGATCGCGATACCCTCAAGCAGGAGCGCGTCGAAGCAGGCCAGTTGAAGGACTACCTGACGCGCATGCTCACTTCGTGAGCGCCCTCGACCTTCAGCGCCTGAGAGCTGAAGGACAGGCGTTCATGGAAAAGATCTCGCTCGAGACCTACCTCGCCTACGCCGGACTCAAGTCAACGGCGGAACTGCAGCCGATCTACGACGAGTACCAGGACGTTCTTGGCGAGGAGGCGCTCGATCTCACGCTCGACGCCTTCCGCTCGTCTTCGGACAATACGGACGACCGGAGATCGGCGCAGGCACTGCTCGATTGGGAAATCGAATCGCAGGCGGCGAAACCCCTGGCCGCGCTCGACGAGCGCGAGATCGAATGGGAAAACTCGGCGATTATTCACTCGCCCGATGGACGCGTGATCCAGTATCAGGCTGCGCCGATCGAAATCGCCAATACCAGCGACCGTACGCTACGACTTGCATTGGACCAGGCGAGAGCGAAGCTAGTGAAGGAGGAGCACGCGCCACTCCGCCTCGAACGCCTTCAGCGCGAGAAGGAGTACATCGAGTCGCTCGACGTCGCGGGAGACTACAACGCCTCGTTCGAGGCGGTGTCCGGGATATCGTTGTCCGCTCTGGGCGCGTCGTGCGAGCGTTTCCTCCGCGATACTGACTCGATGTGGGAAGACACGCTGCCACAGGTGCTGAAACGGTCTCTCGGGATCAAGGCTTCGGAAGCCAAGCGGGCCGATGCGCTGGCGCTTTTTCGCGCGTCGGAGTTCGACGACGCGTTTCCCGCCAACGAGATGGAGAGCGCGATGCGGCGTCAGGTGCTGGAGATGGGAATCGATCCCACGGCCGATGGACGAATCGTCTTCGACCTCGGGGCGCGCGAGGGCAAGAGGTCGCGCGCCTTCTGCTCCCCGGTTCGCGTGCCGGAGGAAGTCTATCTCGTGCTGCGGCCACACGGCGGACAGAGCGACTACAACACTTTCCTCCACGAGCTGGGACACGCGCTCCACTACGGATACGCGAGTCCCGATTATCCATTCGAGTTCAGATGGCTGGGAGACAACTCGGTGACGGAAGGCTATGCGATGCTGTTCGACCACCGCATGCAGGACAAGGGCTGGCTCCTTCGCTACACCGGCCTTGGCACCAACCGAGTTGGAAAGTATCTCCGCTCGGCTGGATTCGAGGAGCTCCATTTTCTGCGGCGCTATTGCGCCAAGCTTCTATATGAGCGCGCGCTCTACAGCGGAGAAGTGCCCTGGTCCGAGCTGCCCGATCTTTATGTCTCGCTCCTCAGCAAGGCGACCGGCTTCGAGTACAATGTCGCCGATGCGTTCGTAGATGTGGATCCGCGCTACTATTCAGCGCGATATCTCCGCGCCTGGCAGCTGCAGTCGGTCCTGAACGAGGAGCTGACGGCCCGCTTCGATGTGGATTGGTTCCGCAATCCCAGCGCGGGCCCATGGATGGTCGGCGAGCTGTTCTCACAGGGGCAACGCGAGACCGCGGAAGAGATCGCGACGCGAGCCGGTGCCGGCGCGCTGTCCTTCCACCCGCTGATCGGTAAAATCGAGTCGCTGCTGGCCTGACTCATCCCTTCGCTCCTTCACATCGCGTTTGAACTTTGAGCTGCGCGCTTCGACCAACATCTCTGTTTGGGTCGAGGCGGGGTATCCTCTTCGCGGCTACGCTCGCTTGGTCGAAGCCCCTAACTGCGCTCCTTCGCTCCGCTCAGTCGCGGGTCTCCTCCTCGCGCTCGCTTTGGAAAGCCGCTACGAGGACACCCCACCTCTCCTTGTCTGAGATCTGTAACGGCGCCGCAGCTCAAGTCGCGCGCGCGATCTGGGCTGCGTCGAACTCGTCTGGTCGATTCGCTCCCGTCCTAACGACATCTCGACGACATCACGCTGGCCGGTCTCGCCCGCAATTGTGGGTCACGGACAAACCGCTGTCGCGCGGAGCGCGACGCGCCCGCATGCGAGCGCGGATGAAGAATGGCGTCCAGCGGGTGTCGCTCCAGATGTCAGAGAGGGAAGGAGGGGGGGGCCTCGTAGCGGCTTTTCAAAGCGAGCGCGAGGAGAAGACCCGCGACCGAGCAGAGCGAGGGAGCGCAGTTAGGGGCTTCGACCAAGCGAGCGTAGCCGCGAAGCAGGACCCCCTCCCGACTGACCGCGCAGCGATCTGGAACGAAAAACGGCTGGCCGCTACCGTCCCTGCAGCTCGTCCGCGATGCGCGAGCCGTCGTACATCTTCCGCAAAGCCTCGACAATCCCGCGCGAGTGCACGCTTACGGTCCGCCCGACTGCATCCGAAAAGATGAATCGGTTCGACACCCCCTCGATGTTCGAATCGAAGACCAGCCCGACGACTTCGGCGTTACGATTGATCACCGGACTCCCGGAATTCCCGCCAATGATGTCGTTCGTGGTAACGAAGTTGTACGGCGTCGAGAGATCGAGATTGTTCTTCCGCGCCACCCAGCGCTGAGGAAGCTTGAATGGATCCTTGTCGTCGAACGCCGCCGAACGCTCGTACAAACCGTAGAACGTCGTCTTGTAGGGAGCGATAGTTCCATTGCTGGGGAATGACTTCACGAGGCCATCGCTGATCCGGAGAGTGAACGTCGCATCTGGCGGAAGCGCGGTACCATACGCCGCGAACAATGCCTGGCCGATTTTCTCACTGTTCGCGGCGATGATCGCATTGAGCGCGTTAGCTCTGGTGGTGACCGCCCGGTTGAGCGGATCCACGGCTCTCACCCAGACGATCAAAGGATCCGTCGAGGCGTTCACCGCGGCCTCTCCGCCCTGAAGCAGCGATTGGCGGAACGCGAGATCTCCAACTTTGGTGTTTCGCACGAGGTCAGCGGCCACCGCATCCGGCGTGCGACCGTGCAGCGCGACAGCCAGAAACGGATCGTTGGGCTTGAGCTCGCTCTGCGCCGCGCGCAGCTGCGCCGCGATCGCGAGACGCTCGAACGCAGTATCGATCGGGGCTGGCTGCGTGAGGAGATTCCTGATGTTGTTGAGGCCGGCGCCGCGGTACTGCGGAAGGCGCGCGGAATCGGGTTTACCGCTCTCCGTTGCCACGCGAACGAGACCGGCGCCCAGCTGAAGCAGCGTCGACCCACCGCCGAATCCACGATACCGCAACTCCGGATTGAATGTCGCCAGCTCTCTTTGAGCGGCGGCAATCGCATCCCACGTCCCGCCGTACTGCGCCTGAAGCTTTGGATCTGCAGCGATTCGAGCACGAAACTCCTGCTCGAATGCGCGCTTCTTCGCCATGCTCAGCGTGTCGAGCAGTCCGGCCCGATACCCGGTCACAGCCTTTTGCGAGTTCGCCAAGCCGAAGACGTCGTTCTGATAGCGACGCGCTGCCGACGTGTCCGTGCGCGCGAGCTCGGCGTAGATGGCGAGAGCGCGCTTGTACGCGGCGAGCGATGCCGGGTACCCGACGTCCCGCAGAAATTCCATCTGGGCGATCGTGTTGAGACGGCCCGTCGAGCCGGGATTCCCGACGACGAACACGAGCTCGTTCTCGACCGCGCCGCCGGCGCTCCACTTGAGATAATCGGGCGGGCTGTAGGGCTGCCCGTTCTCGTACACGCGCAGAAGAGTCAGGTCGAGGTCGTAGCGCGGATAGGTGAAGTTGTCAGGGTCTCCACCGAAAAACGCGATGTCGCCTTCGGGCGCCATCACGAGCCTGATGTCGTTGAAGCGACGGTACCGATAGAGCGAATAAATCCCGCCGTTGTAAAGCGTCACGACCTGACAATTCAGCTGCGTCGCCTGATTGCATTCGGTCTGGATCTGGGCGATCACTGCCGCGCGCTGCGCTGACTGTTCGGAAGCCGTCTTCCCGGTGATGGCACCCCGGACCCTGGTCGTCACGTCCTGGATCGACTGCAGCTGGTCGACGTACAGTCCCGCACACTTCTTCTCGTCCGCCAGAGTTCCGGCCGCAAAGCCCGTCTGGATATAGTTCGAGTCCGCCGGCGAGGAAGAGGCGGTGCAATCGCGCCCGCAATGGTGATTCGTCATCACGAGTCCGTGCGCGGATACGAACGACGCCGAACAATTGGGGAGACGCACCGACGAGAGCCTCACGTGGTCCAGCCACTTCTGATCGGGCGCGAAATTGTAGGTTCGGCGCCAGTAGTCGAGCGGGGGCGCGTCGAACGTCCACATCGTGCCGAATTCAGGTTTGTAAGTCGCCGGTGGGAGCTGCGTTGCCCGCGCTGATGTCTGACGGGTGGCCGTACTCTGACCCGAAGCCTGCGTCGAAATTACGAGTACGGAGGCGATTACGAGAGCGCGCAACACGGATCTGCTCGTCATGTTCGTGGGTCCTGTTCGTGAGGGTTTTGCGAACCATGATTGCAAGATGCCGACCGACGGAATGCGCCAGCTTGTAGCTACAACACGGCGAGTCTAGATTGCACGGACCTGCTCCAACCCCCTGACTTGGAATCGATGTCACCGCGCAATCGCACGCTGCAGGAAACAACCACCTCACACACCCCCGCCGAAGTCCTGCGCTCGGCGAAGGACTTCTTTGCCAGACAAACCGGCATCTATGCGGCATTTCCCGAGCAGGAATCGCAAGCGCACGTGACGATGCGCGGACAGGGCGGGGAAGAAGTTGTGATCGGCGCCGTCCCGGCCGCCGGAGCGACGAAGGTTACGGGCTCGACGTACCTGTTCGACCAGCAGATCGCTCGTTTCTTCGCCACCCTCGCGCCGATGCCGCTGTCAGTCTCCACCGAAGGCGGCGAATGAGGGACGCGTTGGCAGTAGCGACCGAGCGAGGCAAATGAAGGTGGCCGCGCCATTCGTCAGCGGTCTCAGAACTCAGGGTGCAGCCTTCCGACTCGGCTCGGGATCCGGGCCAGTGCTTCAGCTGAGAGCGCAGGTCCTCGAGGCGTGGGACGCGATCCGAATTGATGCCGACCCATCCGCTTCGGTGAAGAGCCTCAAGCAGCTCGCTCTCAAGGAACTCTACCCGGACGCTCAGAAGGACGATCAGTACGTGGTCAAGCTGCACGGGTGGGAGATTCTGGATGAGGATGCGCCGATTTCCTCCACCGACGCAAAGGATGGTTCGATCTTCCTCATCTCCGACCGCCGCCGGCGACCGGTAGAGTAGGCGTCCCGCGCAATGCGGGCCGCGTTCATTTCGCATAGCGACTGCGGACGGCACGACACCGGCTGGGGACACCCCGAGCACGTAGGACGTCTCCGCGCCATTACCCGGGCCCTCCGTGAGGACCCCGAGCTGTTCCACAACGTCGAGCATCTGGAGGGGCGGCACGCGACGATCGAAGAGCTGGAGCTCGCCCACGATCCCACATACGTTCGGTCAGTCCGGATAATCGCGGAACAGGGCGGCGGACGACTCGATGCGGATACGGTCGCCAGCAGCGGATCGTGGGACGCCGCAACTGCCGGCGCGGGCTGCGTGCTGCTGGGTGTGGAGCTCTCGGCGACCGGGGTCCATCCACGCAGCTTTTCGTCGGTCCGCCCCCCCGGACACCACGCGGTCCGCGATCGTGCTATGGGTTTCTGCCTCTTCGGCAACGTCGCGATCGCGGCGCACTACGCGCGAAAGAAGTACGGGCTTCAGAGAATCCTGATCGTCGACTGGGACGTTCATCATGGAAACGGAACGCAGGCGCTGGTCGAGCACGAGCCTGACATCCATTTCGTCTCGATGCATCAGTGGCCCTGGTACCCGGGCACCGGCGCGGCAAATGATCGCGGTCCGCACAGGACCATCTGGAATATTCCAAAAGCGGCGGGACTGCCGCGCGCCGAATACGTCGATGCGCTGGAGCGGGGGATCGATGCGGCAACACAGGGCTTTGTCCCGGACCTGATTCTTGTCTCGGCGGGATTCGATTCCCTCGCTGGAGATCCGCTCGGGGGATTTACGCTCGAGCCCGACGACTTCGAGCTCCTGACCCGCTCGCTCGTGGCCCGCGCGGATTCGTGGTGCGGAGGTCGCATTGTCAGCTCGCTCGAGGGTGGATACGACCCCGACAGGCTTGCCCAGGGCGCGCTCCGTCACCTGCGCGCCCTCGCCCTCTAACCGCTAACTTCAAGGCAGATGAGCGCTGCACTTACCCCGCTCCAGTACGTCAGGCCGCCGGCGCAGCCGCGCGTCTGGAGCTGCTACAACGATCCCAAGGGGCAGATGCGTCTGGATCTGTCGCCCGACGAGATCGCCCGCGCCCTTGCCGCGGGACAGGGAACACTCTGGGTGGACATCGATACCCGCGATAGCTCCAAGGTCTCGATGCTGGGCGACATCTTCCACTTTCACCCCCTCGCGATCGAAGAGGCGGTAAACCCGGAATCGAGGGTGAAGCTCGAGGAGTTCGACCAGTACGTCCTCCTCATCGTCCGGACGGTAGCCTTTTGCGAGGACACGGACGATCCTTACGACCTCGACACGGCGAATATCAGCTTCTTCCTGGGAAAGAATTATCTCGTTACGGTGCACGGAGCGGACACGAATCCCGTTGACAGCACTCGCGAGTTACTCAAGAGAAAACCGGAGCTGGCCACCCACGGGGCGGCGAAGCTGATGCACGCGATCGTCGACCAGGCCGTCGATGCCTATTTCCCGATCATCGACAAGCTGGATGAGTTCATGGATAGCCTCGAGGAGAAGATCTTCGCCCGATTCGACCAGGGCGTGCTCCGCGAGGTCTTCGCGGTGAAGCGTCTGGTC
>Ga0068855_100002424_pt1 | contig 23013 bp, 24 predicted proteins | sample KBSCornC52_FD_66592 | JGI IMG/M metagenome (GOLD analysis project Ga0068855, IMG submission 66592) | Corn rhizosphere microbial communities from Kellogg Biological Station, Michigan, USA - KBS Corn C5-2 | ecosystem: Host-associated > Plants > Roots > Rhizosphere > Soil ...
GAGCAAGCGGTGGCTCGCCAAGATATCGAGCAGCTATTTTTGCATCTACCACGCTACGTTGGTCTCGCAGAAATGCTTTTACGGGCGCGCCAAGATCCCAAGCTGGCTGCACAACCCGTGGAGCGGATTGTCTTTGAGGCACCATCGCAGTGGACCGATGCCCAATGCGAATTTGCGCGCGCGGCCGTATCAAGTCTGCTCGGAAGTCTCTTGCTCAATGGCGACAAGGATGGCGCCCACGCGGCGGCTGAGCGAGCTACCCAACTATCGGGTAAGCTAGCGAATCTGTTGTCGACTGACTTGTCCGGTCACCAGATAGCACCGGATTTCATGACATTCGGACTTAGCGGAATCGAGCGGCTAACAAGTGACGATCAACTAAATGCCGAGAGTCTTTTCGACGTATCGGTACATATTTTCATCTGGATTTATAACATCCGCGCTTCAGCTCTCACCGTTCCGATCCATCGACTCCTGAGCGACCACTGGCTTGAACTCGCGCACCATCGCCGCGCCCTGCTGTCAAATCCACGTGTGGCAGTTCCAGCAATCGAAGCGGCCGCAAATATGAGTCCCAGCATTGGTGCGGTAGCAAAGCTCGTTGAAGCGGCCGCTATCAGTTCGACACGTCGTTTGCCTGAGTTCGTGATCATTGCATTGAAGGCCGCCACCAGAGAAACAAACCCGACAGCCGGAGATGCTTGACCGGACTTTGATAACGATAGTGAGCTCGACAGCAAATTCGCGCCTGGTGACCACGCGCGACTCCGATTGAGGCGCTACAACGGAAAAGGTACCGGATGAAATTCGAGATCGTCGCCGAAGGGCTGGCTTTTCCCGAAGGCCCGGTCGCCTGCGACGACGGCTCGGTGCTGCTCGTCGAGGTGGCGGCCAGCCGCATCTCCCGGGTCACGCCCGATGGCCGGATTCAGCCCGTCGCCGAGACCGGCGGCGACCCCAATGGCCTGGCAGTCGGGCCGGACGGCGCGCTCTACTGCTGCAACAACGGCGGGCGCAAGGGCGGCGCGCCGAGCGGGCGGCGCACCCCGCCGCCCGACGACTATACCGGCGGCACGATCCAGCGGGTGAATGTCTCGACCGGCAAGGTCGAGGTCATGCTGACCGACTATCAAGGCCGCACCTTCGGCGGCCCCAACGACATCGTCTTCGCATCGGACGGCAGCTTCTGGTTCACCGACTTCGGCAAATGGACCCCGGACGCGATGCGCCATGGCGGGCTCTATCAGGCAAACGTCACCGGCTCGTCGCTGCGCCGGATCACCTATGCGCTGTCGCTCAACGGCATCGGCCTCTCGCCCGATGAATCCACGGTCTATGCGGCGGCGACCTGGGAACGCTGGATCATGGCCTATGACACCGATCCGGCGAGCGGCGAGCAGGAAGGCGCGATGATCGCGAGCTTCCCGGGGCGCCAGGTTCTCGACTCGCTGGCGATAGAAGCCGATGGGACGATCGCGGTCGGCTGCCTGTTCGAAGATCCCGGGATCGGCCGGGTCAGCGGGACGGATGGCAGCATCACGCTTGTCCCGACGCCGGATCCGCTCCCGACCAATATCTGCTTCGGCGGGCCCGACATGCGCACCGCCTACGTCACCCTGTCGCAGCGCGGTGCGCTGGCGAAGTGTCGTTGGCCGACGCCCGGCTTGCGACTGCCGTTCAATCTGTGAGGGTCAGAACGGGCGGAGCTCGTCGACGTCGCAGACCTTCAGCTCTCCGCCCAGCACCTTCAGCCCGCCCATGGCTTCCCGTGCCTTGGCGGTGTGCGGCGTCTGGCGATGACGGTCGAGCGCCGCCTGGTCCCGCCACATCTCCTTCACATGGATGAGGCCCGGATCGAGCAGATCCTCGGCGCAGCCATATTCGATGCACCCGTCTTCCTGGCGCGTCGCCGCGGCCAGCTCCTCCATCACCGGCCGCATGCCCGCGACCGAGTCCGGCGTGACACGGATTGTCCCAATGACCAGCAGCATCCTCTTTCCTCACTGTTCGCGTGACCGAGATGCGCCCAGCTTCGCATCAGCGGTGGAGCGCTGCAACCGGCGACGAGGGCGCCCGCCCGTCTTGACCGCCCAGGGGCGATCAGGCCTAAGTTCGGCGACGAGACAGTTCGACAAAGGCGAACAATCGCCATGCCGGGCAGCGAGAGGATCCCGGGATGACAGACGTCAACGCAGCAGCGGCCCCGATCCGAAGCCCGCGGACGGGCCGCAGCGCGGCGCTGCAGGAATGGCGCGCCGGCTGGCGGGTGATCGTCGCAAGCCTGTACGGCTACATTCTCGTCAGCATCGGCATGATGTCGATGGGCGCGTTCATGGCGCCGATGCAGCAGGCGTTCCACTGGAACCGGAGCGAATTCTCGATCGGGCTGACCGCCCTTGCCATCGTCGGCGTGATCTTCGCGCCGCTGACCGGAATCATGATCGACCGGTACGGCCCACGGGTCGTGGCCGCGGTCGGGTCGTTGATGGTGGGCGCATCCTTCGCTCTGTTCGGGACCGCCAGCGGCTCTGTCGGCTATTGGTTCGCCCTGTGGCTGGTCTATTCCGTTTCGGTTCAGCTGATCATGCCGACCACCTGGTCGGTCGCGACATCGGCTGCCTTCACCGTCAGTCGCGGCATCGCGATCGCCGTCACCATGGCCGGCAGTGGTCTCGCAGCGCTGATCTTTCCGGTTACCGCCAATCTGCTGATCGAGCATTTCGACTTTCGCCTGGCGTTCATCGCGATGGGGCTGGTCGCGGGGCTTGGCGGTGGTCTGATCAGCTGGCTGGCGCTGCCGGCGCGCGCGCCACGCCAGCAGCCGTCAGCGGCAGCGGTACAGGCGGCACCGCCGGCGGCGACCGGACTGACGGTCCGCCAAGGGCTGCATTCGTTGATCTTCTACAAGCTCTGCGTTGCCCTGTTCGTGACCAATCTCGTGATCTTCGCGCTTGTCGTCCATCTCATCCCGCTGCTCGTCGCGGCGGGGCTGAAGCAATCGACCGCGGCGCTGGTCTCGAGCAGCTTCGGCTTGTCGCTGATCGCGGCAAAGATTGTCGCCGGCTTCGCGCTGGACCGTTTTCCTGGTTGGGTCGTGACGGCAATCGGCACGCTTATCTTGTTGACGGCCGCCGCGATGCTCGCGTGGCCGGCGCAAGGCGTCGGTTGGGCGCTTGCGGCAGTGCTGGTGTTCGGCGCGGCCGACGGCGCGCTCGCGCCGACCTATGCCTATCTCGCTTCGCGCTATCTCGGGCTGCGCAGCTTCGGCCGGCTGTTCGGGATGATGAGCAGCCTCTATGCGCTGGCGCTCGCCTTCGGCCCGGTTCTGGCGGGCATGGCCTTTGATCTGACAGGCAGCTATCGGCCGTTCCTGATCGGCGCGATCGTGGCGCTGCTGTTCGCAATTGCGCTGCTCGCGACGCTCGGGCGCTACCCGGATTTCAGCCAGCCCGAGTCCCAATAGGCCCGAGGATTACGATGTCGATCAAGCCGTTATCCGGCGTCCGCATGCTCTGCGTCGAGCAGCTGATGGCCCTGCCCTTCGGCACGCAGCTGCTCGCCGACATGGGCGCGGATGTCCTGTGCATCGAATCCCTGGATTACGCCGGCGACGAGGCAATCCCCTGGCGCGAGCGGACCGGCCGGCACAAGCGGCGGCTGTCGATCAATCTCAAGGACCAGCGCGGCGCCGAGCTCGTCCGCCGGCTGGCGGCGGACATGGACGTCTTCGCCGAGAATTTCCGCCCCGGCGTCATGACGCGCTACGGCCTCGACTATGCCCGGCTGTCGGCGCTCAACCAGCGGCTGATCTACGTCTCGGTCAGCGGCTATGGCCATGACGACATCTTTCAGAGCCCATTTTCCAATATGGCCGCCTATGGCCCGATCGGCGAGGCGATGAGCGGCATCACCCACGCCATTCGCGCCGGCGGCGGCGCAGGCTCGCTCCGCCTCGCGCTCGGCGACATCGTTTCGTCGATCTACGCCGCGATGGGTATTCTCGCCGCCCTGCGCCATCGTGATCTGACCGGCCAGGGCCAGCGCGTCGACATCTCGATGGCCGACGCGCTGCTGACGATCGGCGAGCTGCCGGTGGTCGCCGCGCAGCTCGCAGCGCGGGGCAATCACAGCCAGCGCGGTCTGGCGAACTATCCGATCGGCACCTTTCCGACATCGGACGGCGACATCATCCTGATCGTCCTCACCGAGGTTCACTGGCAGAGCCTCTGCCGGCTGCTGGAGCGCGAGGACTGGCTGACCGACAGCCGCTTCAACGACCCCGCACAGCGTCAGGCTGTTCTCGAGAGCGAAGCACTGCCGGTGCTGCGTGCCTGGACCGGAGCGCGGACCAAGCGCGAAGCCGCCGATCAGGCGCGCGGGGCAGGCCTGGCCGCCGCGCCGGTCAACCAGCCGGATGATGTCCTCGACGACCCCCATTTTGCCGCGCGCGATATGCTGACCTCGGTCATCACGCCGAGCGGCATGCCGCTGCGCATCGTCGGCAATCCGATCAAGCTGTCGGCGGTCGAAACCGGCGAGAGCCCCGCACCGCTCCAGCTTGCCGCACCTGGCGAGAATACGTTCGATGTGCTTGGCGAGACGCTGGGCTTGAGTGGCGCCGAGCTCGACGGTCTGGTCGCGGACGGGATCATCGGAGGCCGGCGATGAGCGACGTCATCCGCAATCCCGAGCCGAGCGGCGAGGCGCTGGCGGACGGCGTCTTCCTCCATCGCATCCAGCCCGGCGGCCGGCGCGGGCCGCATGACGAAGTGTTGCGCGAAACCCCGGGGGGTCAGGGCTGGGCACAATATTTCCGGCTCGGCGACGAGGCCGATGATTTCCACATGACGATCCCCGACATCCGCATGCCGGCCAACCAGCATTGGCCGCTGCACTGGCATGACTGCTGGATCGCCGTGATCGTGCTCGACGGCAGCGTCTGCATCGGCGACTGGTGGATGCAGCCCGGCGACGTGCTGATCTCCAAGGCCGGGGTCGAATATGGCCCGCTGCTCAACGGCCCGTCGGGTTGCCAGCTGTTCGAGATCTTCGCCCAGGATCATCTCTCGCCGGGCGGCTATGCACCGGAATATGCCGACCATCCGACGATCCAGGGCCTCGGCCTGCCGATCAAGCCGCGCTCGCCGCTCAACCAGCGCAACAACGGACGGCAGGTGCTGCCGATGGCCGGCGTCGACGGCCTGATCCAGACCAGGCTCGAACCGGGCGGGCAATGGAACCTGGGATCAGCCGATGATCCCGACCGCGGCGCAATGCGCTACACGGCGCTTGCCGCGGGCGAGACGCGCGCGCCCGCGCGCTATGCGGATTGGCACGCGACGATCGTCATAGCCGGCGAGATCCGCATCGGCGATCGCACCCTGCCGCGCGAGCATATGCTGATCAGCCGGCGCAACCGTCTGGTCGACGCGCTGGTCTCGACGTCGGCCGACACTCGCCTGCTCGACGTGGCGCGAACGATAAGGGGACTCGATCCAGTCGACGGCTGATCGTCACTGCGCACAGACTGGTCCCCTTCCCTAAATCAGGGAAGGGCTAGGGATGGGTCGCGCGAAGCGCGCTGCACCGAAACGCGCAGCTGTCCGAGCATGGATGAGTTCGCAGGGTTGTGCCCGTCCTCGTTGTCGAACCCACCCCCTTGGCTCGGGCCGTCGTGCCCACCGGGCACGACTGAACAGTGCCGGGGGCACTGTTCACCCGGCCAAGCCCCTCCCTGACCCAGGGAGGGGAGAATTTGGATACACACTATGTCTCGATCCGATTCGCAGCCTCAGTACCGATTCCGCCGCAGCACCTTGGCTCTGCGATCCGTATCCGTCATCGCCAGCACCCGCGCGCCGGGATAGGCGATGCGTGCGACCTCGGCGGTCGGCACCGGTGGGTGCGGATTCATGTCGCGGATGAGGGTTCTGTCGTCGACCGAGACGGTCACCAGCTCGTCCGTGTCGTCGGTGCGGATCGTGACCTCGCGTCCCTCCAGTCGCTCCACCGTGCCGATGAACGGCTGGGCCGCCGCCGACGAGCCGACGCGAATGTCCATCGACAGGCGGATCTGGTTTGACAGATTGGGCAGCGCGGTATGCGCGGTGTCGTCGCGAAAGATCACGACATCGCCGACCTTATAGGCCGCCGTCCGCCACTCCTCCTTGGCGATCGCGCCATCGGGAATGAGGAAGCGCTCGTGATTGGGGTCGTGCATCACGCCCCGCCGGTGAGTGCCGGGCGCCAGTGCAAAAGTCCCGCTGTCCATATCCGGTACGTCGCGCACCGGCATCCAGCAGATCGTCGAGTTCATCCCTTCATTGTAGAAGGCGTCCTGGTGCTGGCCGACGAAGATGTCCTCGCCCTCCTTCAGCGGGCCGGTCGGATAGCCCGAGCGATGCGCCACGATCGGCAGCCAGGCCGGCTCCGCCTGAAACAAGGTGCGCAGGATCGCGACCAGCTTCTCCTGCTTGATCACCTCATGCCAGACGGTGGTGCCGATCCGGTCGCAGGGCCGCCAGGTATCGCTCGCCTTGCCGGTCCAGACCGGCGCCTCATTGGCGAGGTCGATCAGCCCCTCCGCGGCCAGCTCGTGGCGATAATATTGCTCGGCCCAGCGCATCAGTTCGGGATCGATGATGTCGTGGAAATAGAGCACGCCATCCTCGTCCCAGCGCTGGCGCAGGGCGTCCGGATCGCCGAGCAAGGGCGTGCTGTCCGTGAGTGTGGGAACGTCGATCATCGGCCTCTCCAATGATCGGCAGTATAACGCTGGCACCGCCCGCGCGCGAGCTACGGCGCGCCCGGTTCGTCATTTCCGCCTTTGCGGGAATGACGAGGAGGAGGTTTTACACGCGCCTCACGTCACCCGCTCGACCGGTCCCTGCCGGCCGACCTCGACGGCTCGCCGGCCGCGCTGCAGTCCTGAACTAGAGTCTTGCGGACATAGCGCAGCTAGCGCTTGGGCTCCGAATGGCCATCAAGCGGCTCATGCAGCGCCTCCGGCAACCGATCCTCAGGCACGATGCCGCGATCGCGACGCATCCAGATGAACAGGACCGTAGCGCCCAATACCAGCACGATGAACGTGGCTAGAAACTGCTCGGGGCTCATGAAATCTCTCCAATGCTTTCCTGACTGGTAACCGAGAGGGATTGCCACGTTCCCTAAGATTGTAGGTTACCGCAGCTTCACCATGATGGCGGGGGACCATGACAGGCTGGCGCGCGGGTCAGCGGCCGGATAGCGTTCCGCCAAAGATCAGGGGGAGACGGCCATGACGATGGGGCAACGGATCGCAGCCTGGCTCTTGCCGTTCGGCTTGGCGGTTGCAGCGCCCCTCACGCCATCGCTCGCCGCCCCGGCCGCGCGGCCTGCCTGCAATGTGGCGGCGATGCAGACGATCGCGCCGGCGGGCACGGAAATCGCCTTTGCCAACCGCGGCGCCGGCCGCAAGCCGTCCTGCACGATCTACGGCCATGTCACGACACGCGACCCGGGGCCGAACCGGATCGCCTTCGAGCTGACCCTGCCGGGGCAATCGAACGGCCGTTTCCTCTACATCGGCATCGGCGGCGCCGGCGGCTATCTGCCGGCGATCCCGGCCAAGCTGGTCGACAAGGGCTATGCCATCGCCGGCAGCGACAAGGGCACCGACGCCGCGTCGATCCAGGATTTCAGCTTCATGGCCGATCCGGCCAAGGCGCTCGACTATGACCACCGCGCGCTGCACGTCACCGCCCAGGCGACCCAGCAGATCGCCAAAGCCTATTACGGCGCCACGCTCCACCGCTACATGACCGGCTGCTCGGGCGGCGGCCATATGGCGATGAACAATGCGCGCTTTTATGCGGCGCAGGATTTCGACGGGATCATCGCCGGCGCCTGCCCGATGTTCACCGAAGCCTATCTCGCCAACATCGGGCGCATCACCCAATATATCCAGAAGCACCCCGAGGGCTGGATCTCGCCCGAGCTGCTCGGCCGTGCCGAGACCGCGATCATCGCCGCCTATGACATGACCGACGGCGCGCGCGACGGCATCATCCACGACGACCGCAACATCAAATCCTTCGACCTCGGCATCCTGCGCAATACCGGCTTCACCCCGGCGCAGATCGCGACCTTCGAGGTGATGCACCAGCCCTATCGCTACAACGGCACGCGCGTGCCGCCCGGCGGGACGGTGTCGGGCTATCCGATCAACACGGTCTCCCACTGGAGCTATTTCGTGATGGGCAGCAAGCCGCCGCCGTGGAAGAACAGCGCCCAGGCGCCGGTCGAAGAGATCGTCGCGAGCGGCGCGCCGTTCCTCTACGTGCTGTCCGACACGATGATCCGCGGCAAGCTCGGCGCCAACGTCGATTATGTGAACGGGCTGGATTTCTCCAAGTCGGCCGACCTCATCCGGCTGGAAGGGCCGCCGGCGGAACATCAGCCGTTCGACTTCGGCGCTTTCGCCAAGGCCGGCGGCAAGATGATCTTCTACCAGGGCGTCGCCGATGAATCGGTGCCCTATACCGAGATGATCAACGAGTTCGCGGCGATGGAGAAGCAATTCCCCGATCTCGCCAGCTGGGCGCGGCTCTACGCGATCCCGGGGCTGATGCACTGCACCGGCGGCCTCGGCCCCGACGACGCGCCGGATCAACTGCTCGAGGCGATGGCCGATTGGGTCGAGAAGGGCACGCCGCCGCAAGCCCCGGTCGCAACGCGCATGGGCGCGGCGAAGACCATCCTCCTTTGCCCGGAGCCCAAGCGCGCGCGGCTGAAGTCACCCGGCGCCGATCCGAGCAAGGCGGAGAACTGGGTCTGCGAGATGCCGGCGACCTAAGGCACGAGCCCGCGCAACTCTCTTTCGTCATTCCCGCGTAGGCGGGAATCCAGACGGACTTCGCCCGATACGCAGAGGTTCATGTGCTGCCACGGCCGCATGGATTCCCGCTTTCGCGGGAATGACGAGAAATAGGGAGCGCTATTCCGCCGCCGCCGCGACTTCTTCGAGCCGGCCCTGGCCGTAGTCACCGAACAGGGTGGTGCGGCGCATGTGGCGCTTCATCCCGAGCGGCGTGCCGAAAGCGCAGTGCAGCATGCGCCAATTGTCCCACAGCACCATCTCATTGGGCACGTATTTGTGCTTGTAGATGCGCTCGGGGCGGGTGTTGAGATCGATCACCTCGCGCAGCAGGGCATCGCCCTCCTCATTCTCCATCCCCTCGATGCCATCGGCAAACCAGGGCGAGACGTTGACGAACTTGCGCCCGGTGCCGGGCTGGACCGCGACCATCGGATGGATCGAGCGGACCAGCGTCTTCTTATAGTCGTCCGAGATCTTCACCATCACGTCGGTTAGCGACACGCGGTTCTCCGGCTTGTTGCCGAACTTCGACTCCCAGCTATCGATGGTGAATTTGTAGATGACGTTCAGCCCCTCGATCCGCTTCTTCAGATCCTCGGGCAGCGCATTATAGGCGGCGACCTGATCGATGAAACCGGTCTCGCCGCCTTCCTCGGGCACCTCGATCGCCGAGAGGATGCCGCCATGATTGATCTTGTCGGTGTACATCGAGTCCTTGTGCCAGGCGAGCCAGCCGGCCCGCTCCTGGCCGTCGACCGTGTAGTGGCCGCCGGCGTCCTGATCGATGTTGATAATCAGCTTGTCCTCGCGCGGCACATCGACGTTGCGCAGCAGTGGGTGGACCTCGGGCTCGCCGAACACCTCGGACAGGCGGATCTGGGTGTCGAGGCCGGTCAGATCCTTGAACACGATCAGCCCCTTGTCGATCCACAAGTCATAGAGATCCTTGCGGATTTTTGGATCGTCGATCATCTCCGGCCTGAAGCCGGTGATGACGGCGCCGAACTCGCTCTGGCCGGGCAGCGGCGACACTTTGTAACCCATCAAATTATCTCCTACGCGTGCGCGGCTGATCCGCCGCCCGCTTGTCGCCGCGGAAGATAGCAGAGCCGCACCGCGCCGCAAACCAGCCTATCCAAAATGGACTTTGGCGCGAAGGTCCGAATAACCTCACTCGAAGCGGGCGTGCCGGCCCGAGCGGAGTGGATGATGAAGACGATCAACCTGGTCGACCCCGAGCTGCGCGCCTTTCTCACGACGATGCCGACGACGACCTACGACATGGAGGGGCTGCGCGAGCGGCGGGCGAATCCGATCCCCGCGCCTGAGGCGGCACCCAATCCCGATCTGGAGGTGACCGAGCGCTTCGTCCCCGGACCGCCGGGCGCGCCGGATGTGCGTGTGATGGTCTACCGCCCGAAGAGCGCGACCGCGCCGCTGCCCGCCATCCTCCACATCCATGGCGGCGGCTATATCGTCGGCGTGCCCGAGATGGACGACGCCTATAACCGCGGTTACGCCGCCGAGCTCGGCTGCCTGATCGTCTCGGTCGACTATCGCCTCGCCCCGGAGCATCCCTTCCCCGCGCCGCTCGAGGATTGCTACGCCGCGCTCGCCTGGCTGCACGCCGAGGCCGATGCGCTCGGCGTCGACCGCGCGCGCATCGCGGTCAAGGGCGAGAGCGCCGGCGGCGGCCTCGCCGCCGGGCTGGCGCTGATGGCGCGCGACCACGGCGAGATCGCGCTCTGTCATCAATGCCTGACCGCACCGATGATCGATGACCGCACCGTGCTCGCCGAGCCGCATGGCTTCGCCGGCGAATTCGTCTGGACCGCCGAGAGCAACCGCTTTGGCTGGGCCTGCTATCTCGGGCAAGAGCCGGGCGGCGACGGCGTTTCCGCCCATGCCGCACCGTCACGCGTGGCGGATCCCACCGGCCTCCCTGCGACCTTCATCTGCGTCGGCAATCTCGATCTCTTCCTCGAGGAGAATCTCGACTATGTCCGCCGGCTCGGCCGCGCCGGCGTGCCGGTCGAGCTGCACGTCTATCCCGGCGCCTTTCACGGCTTCCGCATGGCCGGCGACACCGCGCTCCACCGGCGCTATCTGGCGGATGTCCGTGGATCGCTCGCCGCCGCGTTCCGCCGCGAAGGCTGACCGCGGTGCTCAGCGGTAGTGCAGCGCCGTTACCGCGACGAGCAGCATCAGCAGCACCGCGAGGCGCATGAATCCGCGGCCCGCGCGGGAGTTGAAATCATCCCGCATCTAGCGGCGCCCCTCAGGATGAAGGCCGGCGATTTCGCTCAGCCGCTGGCGCGCCTCTTCGCTTTCCCGCGCCGCCTTGGCAAACTCGGGAGAGTCAATGCCGCAGCTGACCAGCGCCGCCTTCGCCGCATCGACCGCCCGGTCATAATCGAGCCGACGCTGGGCCAGTCGCCGCTCCTCGCCGCGGCGCCGGTCGTCGCCGGGGATCGGCTGGTCGGCCTGGCGGCGATCCAGCTGCCGCCGTTCGGCGCCCTTGCGACGATTGCTTTCGACCAAGCTGGACACGCGTTCCCCCGACACCCGATCGCAGGGGGTTAGCGAGGTGCGATTAACGCGGTGCTAAATTGCTGAGAAAAAACAGATAGCCACGATAACTTATGTTTAGGGTGTCGCGCCTAAGGCAACGCTATGTCCGATGATCCCTTCGATGTCCGCCGCCGCATCGAGCGCCGCACGGTGACGCTCAACAGCTTCGCCAAGGGCTCCAAGGGGTTGGCAAAGCCGGTGACCCTGCTCGACCTCTCCCCATTGGGCTTTCGCGCGCGCGGCGCAACCGGTCTGGCGCCGGGCGATCATTTCCGTTTCGAGCTGCCCGCGCCGTTCGACACTGTCGCCAAGGTCCTTTGGACCGATGGGGAAGAGTTCGGCGGCGAGTTTCCGACCTTCGTCCCGCTCAGCGGGCCGACCGAGCTTTCGGACTCATCGATCGCGACCGAGGCGGCGCAGACAGGCGCCGTCGCGCATGGTCTCAGGATCGAATATGGTCCGCCCGAGGACCGACGGACCGTCGACTGCCCGAACGCACTCCACGCGGCCGAATGGCACGGCGAGATCGTCGCCGCTGGCTTGCCGTTCGTTCGCATCCTGAATGCGCAGGGCGACGTCGTCAGCGCGGATTATCTGCGGCAGCTGCTCGCCGGCTAGCGCGCGCTCAGGCAATTTTTGAGAATCCCGCGATGCCGCGATCACGTCGGTATCGGAAGGCAGGGCCCGCCTCGCGGGAGGCGAGCCCTGGTCGTCAGCTATAATCAGGTGAACACCCAAACCCAGGCGCCGGTCGCGTCCTGCCCGCAGTTCACATGCTCGTGAACGAAGGCGTTGTCGTCGCTCGGGGAGCCGCCAGCCTGATGGTCGGCTTTACGCTCCAGCGCGAGCTCAGTCGCCAGCGCGCTCTCGCACTGCCCGCGGTTCTTGTAAGGGCCACCCGTGGGATCGCCGGCAGCAGAAGCTGCCGTAGGCAGCGCCAGAACACCTGAAATCAGTGCAAGCGAAATGAGCTTTTTCATCGGAACTACTCCCCTGTTGGAGGCTGTTTCCCACCGAATGAATGGGACTGAACCAACTCATACTCGTGGCTATCAAGCCGCCGGGGACGTTATGATCAGATAATTCACAAGTCTAGACAAGATCTATAGTGTTCACTATATTAATACTGTTATCTCTCATTAATTTCAGTTTTACCTTCTATGAATTTGATTATTACTTGTTCCGGTATTCATTCGGTATTTGACCGGAACATCTTGAATGCTGATCGCGGGACAGGACCGAGAGAGTTGAGATCGCTGGGCGGCGGTTGCCGACCTCCGTTCCGCTCGGCGCGCGAGGACGCCGCGCAACGCGCGATCGCCGCAGCGCGCTTAGCCGATCTTGAAAATCCCATTGGATGCCGCGGTTACGTCGACATCGAGAGGCAGGGCCCGCCTCATCAGAGGCGAGCCCTGCGGTGAATCAAGGAGTGAAGGTCAGCTCCCATTCGCCATTCGCGTTTTGCTGGCAGCTGACATGGTCGTGAACGAACGCATTCACGTCGCTCGGCGAAATTCCATCGGTTTGATGGGCGTCTTTGCGCGCGTCGACGAGGAAGGCGTTATAGGCGCTCTGACACTGCCCCTTATTCTTGAACGGACCTGGTAGCTGGCCCGCTGCGGAAGCGGCCGCCGGCAGCGCCAGAACGGTAGAAATCAATGCCAAGGAAATCAGCTTCTTCATCGAAAACTCCCCTAATCGAGACCGGATCCCCACTGACCGTTGGGGTGGCCCAGCCCATACCCACGGCTGTGAAGCCGCTCGGAAAGCGACGGCGATATGTGCCGGTCGTCTAACCGAAGACATCACGTGCGTATTTATCCAGCGCTCGAAGGCCGCAGTATTTCAGTTCTGTTTCAGGCGGTCACAATTGCCGCACTTTCACCGCGTGCAGCGCGCAATTTTCAAGGCTCTTGCGCAAGCTGAGCCGCACGACTCGGCGGCGCCGACATCCGCCTTGGCGCGTCCTGGCACGATATCGAGTTCGAAGTGGCGATGCCGATCGCCGACGGCGGCGTCACGCGGCACCGGATACGGTATTTCTCCGGCAATCCGTGACCAATTCGATCGGTTGCGAGAGGACTCGCCTGGCGTGAGGCGAGTCCTCTGCGCGATCAGTCAGGGGTTGGGCGCGACCGACCAGGTGCCGTCAGCAGCCTGCTGGCAGCTGACCGCGTCGCGAACCAGTGCGTTCCACTCGCTCGGAGAATACGGATTCGTGTCCAGCTTGCGAAGATCGTTCCGCGCGTTCTGCAGCGCACTCTCGCACTGCCCCTTATTCTTGAAGGGACCCGGGAACTGGCCTGCAGCGGAAGCGACCGTCGGCAGCGCCATGATCGTGGAAATCAATGCCAGGGAAATGAGCTTTTTCATCGGAACCCCTCCATATCGAGACAAGATCTCCACCCAAGCGGTGGAGATGGCCCAACGCTTACTCTCGGCTGTTAAGCCACCCGGGAAGTTAAGGCGATCCGAGATGCTAGTCTAACGGAAGAGATCATGTACGTATTTATACCTTATTTTGAACGATATAATATTTCATTTCTGTTGCATGTACAAATTATTGGCGGAATTTCCCGCAAGGGGTGTGTTCTTCTAGAATATCTTGCGCAAGCTGATCCGTACGACCCGGCCCAGCGGGTCGAGATAGGCCGGCTGATAGGCGAGCGGCGTCGCGCCGGTGGCATCTCGCACACGCGGGCGCGCGTTGAAGATATTGTCGATGCTGAGGCTGAGGCGGGCGCCACGGAGCAGCGGCGAGCGCTGCGCCAGCCGGCTGTCGGCGGCGACGCCGGCGAACAGCTTGAGATTGAACGTCGCGCGCGGCGCAAAGGTCAGCCGGTCCTCGGCGCCGGCAATCGTGCTGCCATCGATCCGCGTACGGCTTTGCCACTGGCCGGTGAGCCGCGCGCCGAGATCGCCCTGGCTGATCCCTGCCTGAATCTCGAGCTGATGGCGCGCCCTCGCTGAATTCTCGGCCGAGACGTCGCCGTGCAGGAAGTCGAGCTCCGGGCCGCCGCGCGCCAGCGACAGGCGATCGCGCAGCCGCCATGTGTGGAACACCGAAATCTGCAGCCGCGGGCGGCGGTCGGAATCGCCGCCGCTGACGCGCTGCAGCTCGGCCGCCGCGCTCACCGGCTCCCGCGGCGCCGGACTGACGGCGCGACCCAGCCGCTCGGTCAGATCGAAACCCCAGCGGATCTGTTGCTTGCTCGAGGACTGGAAGTTGACCGGTCGCGCATCGATCGAAATCAACCGGCCGCTCGCATCGCGAACGAAACGGCCGGGAAAGGCCTGCTCCAGCTCGGTCGACACGGCTGACAGCGACCCGAGCGTGCCGCGCGTTCGCGTGTCGGTGAAGTTGAAGCTCAGGATGAATTGCCGCTTGGGGAACGGGCGCAGTGTCATCGACGCGCTGGTGAGGTCGCTATGCTCCGGCCCGAGCCCGGGATTGCCGCCATCGAAACGCGTGACGCTCACCGTCTCGCCACGCGTGAAATCGAATATGCGCACGTTGGGCGTGGCGAGCAACGGATTGCCGAGCTGCTCGACGCTCGGCGCCTTGCCGACCCTGCGGCGCGATATCGAAATATTCAGCCCCGCCAGCGGCGACCAGAACAGCGCGGCGCTGTGGCTTTCCAGGCTGCGAAACTCGGAAAAGCTGTCACGCGCGTAGCTGAGCGACGCGGACACGGTGCCGAGCGGCGCGAGCGCGCCGGTGCCGCTGAGCAGGGGAATTTCGAAGGTGGCTTCGACCCGGCCATGGGTCCGCGCGAGATTCGATCGCATGTCGCCGGCCACGCTCCGCGCGAGGCCTTCGAGCTGCATGCGTTCGAGGCTGAAATCGAGCGTGGCCGAGACATCGCCCGCCGGCATCGGAAACAGCGAGCCGTAGAACAGCAGGTCGGCGTCTCCCGAGTTGCGCGTCGCCAGCGAAAGGTCGCGCGGGCGACCGTCGGGCGGCGGAACCGCAGCAACATCGCGGTCGGTCCGCGTCCGGTCGCGCGAATGATCGAAATTGCCGGTGAGCGACCAATCCCATTTGCCGAGCTTGCCATCGAGCGCGAGGCCGAAGTGGGCGGTCCGGGAGGCGCCATCTCGCGCCAGAGGACGCCCCTCGAGCAGCAGGTCGTCGCTGCGTGCGCCAACCCGCGCGTGAGTCTGGTTGTCGACCATATTCGCATTGAACCGGGCATTGATGCCGCCAATCCTCGCTGCATAAGTCGCGTTCATTGCGACGCGGCTGGACTCCGGCAACAGGCTGCGAAAGCGCCCGAGGCCACCCTCGATTGGGCGATCGCTCTCGAGCAGCCAATCCGAACGATCATAGCTTGCCGCAAGGCCCCATCGCCGGCCGGGCCGGATGCGATCGATCGCCAGCCGGCCGCGGCTGCTTGCCCGCCCACCGTCGGTCGCCCGGCCATGCTCGGCGTCGGCGGTAATCCCGCGAAAGCTTGGGCGCAGCACGAAGTTCAGCAGCCGCTGATCGGCGCGATAGCCGAGACGCACGGCGACATCGCCGGAATAGACCTCGACACGCTGGAGTGCCTCGGGCGGCAGCTCGCGCAGCTCGCTAAAGTTGGAGATGCGCGTGCCGTTGAGCAGCACCACCGGCGCGCTGCCGTCCGGTCCGCGCACCTGCGCGCCAAGCGAGTCATAGAGCTCGCCGATGTCGCCGGCGCCATAACCCGATATGTCGGCGGGATTGAACGCGACGATCGGCGGACTGCCGAACAGCTCGCCAGGCTCGCGGCGCGCCACGACGATGATCTCGGTCGGATCAGTCCGTTGCCGGTCGCCCGGATCCTGCGGTTCTGCCGCATGGACGGCATCGACCGTTGCCGGGAGCAGGACGAAGCAAAGGCCGTGAGCGAATCTCATAGAGTGTCGAGCATGGCCGAAGCGGCGGCGCTTTGCGTGGTGATTTGTCCCCATGCGTCGGAGCGTCAGACTCCGCGGAACCGATTAACAGTCGATTATGAACGGCCTCGGCGGAAGCGGCCGAAAGCTAAGAGCGCGGGCGGCCTCGCCGGCCGCCCGCGACCCGAACGTGCAATCCTAGGACAGATTGCCCTGGCGATTGCCGCAAACCGACGAATTGTTGATCCCGGTCTGCTGGCCGTTCGCGCCAGGATCGGTCGGATCGGACTTCACGCCAAGATTATTGTCCTTGCCGAAAAAGCCGAACGCGCCGGAGCCTGCGCCCGAGCCGCACTGCGCACCAACGTCGGTGGCCTGCTGCCGTCCCGGGTTATCATTGTACCGATCGATCCCCGGCGTCGAGTTGCCTGCGGCGAGGGCCGCCGACGAAGCCAGCGCACCAAGGACCACGGCTGCCGCAAATATCGTCTTCATCGTCTTAATCCCCTCAATTATCTTCGAAAGATCGCGCAAACGACTCTGGCGCGACCCGCAGTTGAGATTGCACGGCGCCACAGGCGGTACAACTAATTATTAATTAACCATATTTTGTTTCGGCACCGACATTTCCGCTGTCGGTCGAGCCGATCAAGGCGTCATCACGCCGGGATCGCGGCGCATCACAGCGTCCGAGCCTTTTTCTTGTCAGGCCATCCTCGGCATGACGCGCCGGGCGGCGAACCGGATCGGGATGCCGAGGATATTGGCGCGGGTCCGGACCGCTTCCTGCGAGCGCCCCATCGCCCGCGCAATGGCCGGCGCGAACTCGCCCGCGGCGATGCGTTCGCGAAGCTCGGCCTCGCTGTTCTCGTCCCACCTTGCCCGGTGACGTTCTCGACAGATCTGCATCTTCCCTCTCTTCGCCAATGGCGGCGCGATTATCCCGCGTCCGATCACGAGCAGAGGCACAATGCTTCACCTGTGTAAAAGTGCCAGATTGACGCCTTCTCGGCATCAAATAGCTCAGATCACGATATAAGGGTTCGACCTGCCAGCAGCCTGGCTAAGTAGCCGTGGTTCATATCTGGCGCGACCCTCTGTCTCCCCTGCCCGGGCAAGGTCGATTCGCAGCCAATCCGTCGCCACCAGATGACCGGCTGTTTTTCCGGTTACCCGCCGGCCCGCGCTGCGCCATAGTCGCGCGTTGGAGAGGAACGAGATCATGGCGAGCAGCGCGGCGGCGGACGGCATTTCGGCGAGGGTGCCTGGCGAGACGATGACCGCGCTCGAGGAATGGCGCCGCTACTGGCCGGTCGTCCTCGCCGGCCTCTTCGGCTTCGTCCTGGCGAACTGCACGACCCATACGCTGAGCGTTTTCATGGCGCCGATCCAGGACGCTTTCGGCTGGAACCGCGCCGAGTATTCGCTCGGCTACAGCATCCACATGCTGCCGGGTTTCGTGGTTCCACCGCTGGTCGGCATCTTGATCGATCGCTACGGACCGCGTTGGGTCGCCGTGCTCGGATCGCTCGCTTTCGGCGTGACCTACAGCCTGCTCGCCACCGCGACCGGATCGATCGCCAACTGGCTGATGCTGTGGTTGTTGCTCGGGGCCGCCGGCCAAGTGGCGAACATCACCTTATGGTGTGCGGCAACATCCAGCGTGTTCACCGCCAGTCGCGGTTTCGCCCTCGCCGTCATCATGTTCGGCACGGCGGTGGGAAGCTCGCTCTGGCCATTCGTCTCGAACTGGCTGATCGAACGTTACGACTTTCGTACCGCTCTGCTCATCATCGGCGCCGCGGTGGGCGTCACGGTCGCGCTGCTCGCCTGGGTCGGCCTGCGGGTTGTCCCGCGCCCGCGCCGAGAGGAAGCGAAGCAGACCGCCGCACAAGCCGAGGCGCAAGCGGCTGCCGCGCCCGGTCTGACGGTTCGCGAGGGCGTGCGCTCGCCGTTCTTCTTCAAGCTCGCAGTGCTGATCATCGTCAGCTATGGCGTCGTGCTCTCGCTCACGATCCATCTTATCCCGTTGCTCACCGCGGCCGGGCTCACACGCGACACCGCGGTCAGGACCACCATTACCTATGGCGCCGCGCTGTTCGTCGGCAAGCTCCTCGTCGGCTTGGCGCTCGACCGCTTGCCCGCTCGCCTCATCGCCGTCGCCACCAATGTCGTCATGATCGTCTGCCTCATCATATTCGCCATACCGAATCCGGGCATCCCTTTGTCGATTCTCGCCGTCGTGCTGCTCGGCCTCACCTATGGCATGATTGGGCCGACCATCCCCTATCTCGCCTCGCGATACTTCGGGATGCGCAACTACGGCCGGCTGTTCGGCATCGCCACGGTCGCCTATGCGGTCGGCGCCTCCGCCGGCCCCTGGCTCGCCGGCCATACCTACGACGTGACCCACAGCTACCGGCTGTTCCTGCTCGGCAACATACCGCTGGCGCTGATCGCCATGGCGCTCTGCGCGACGATGGGGCCCTATCCCGACTTCGAGAAGCGCGCGGAAGCGGCGCAATAGCGCGGCCGGCAAGGCATGACGGAAGCAGAATTCCGCTCCGCCATTCTCGACAATTCATTCAACGGCGAGCTGCTGCGGCGATTGCCCGATCTCGGGCTCGGCCAATGTCATCTCACCGCCGGATGCCTCTATCAGACGGTTTGGAACCAGCTTTCCGGACATCCGCCCGACTGGGGCATCAAGGATTATGACGTCTTCTACTTTGACGAGGACCTGTCCTGGGAAGCCGAGGATCGGGTGATCCGCCGCGTCGCCGAAGCGACCGCCGATTTTCCGATCACCGTCGAGGTCAGGAACCAGGCACGCGTGCATCTCTGGTATCCCGAGCGCTTCGGCGGCGACTATCCGCAACTGACCTCCGCGCGCGAGGGCATCGACCTTTATCTGATATCCTGCACCCGTGTCGGAATCGAGGTGGAGACCGGCGCGCTGCACGCGCCGGACGGCTTCGACGACCTCGTTGCCGGCAAGTTGCGGATGAACCCGCGCTACGCCAAGCCGGCGAAATATCGCGACAAGGCCGAGAGCTATCGGCGGCGATGGCCCTGGCTCGAGATCATGGACTGACGGCATCGCTGAGCCGCTCGGCAAATTGCCGCGGGGCCACTGTCCCATCGCGGCGATCGCCGAATGGAAATCCGACCGATAACTGGGTAGTCATGTACCTCGGGAGGGCACCATGACAGCCGGCACGATGGGGCGATTGACGGAATTCGCCCGCCAGGACTTCTGGCGGCAGACCTTTCCGACGCTCCACATCAACCAAGCTGTGAACGAACCCTTCGCCAATCGCGTGCTGCGCCGGCCGCTGCCCAAGACCATGGCGCTCAACGCCGAGCGGATGCGCGAGGACGGCTATTTCCAGGACTGCGACGCAACCATCAAACGCCTGGCGCCGGCGCTCGCCGACGCGGTGCGGACCTGCCACCGCCTCGATATCCCGCCAGCCTTTCTGTTCCTCTTCGATGAGCCGTGGAAGTGCTTCTATTCGCTCCATAATGTGATCGAGTCTTTTCTCGGCGATTATCGTGTGCTGCCGGATTTCTGGGTCTGGCATGTCGAGCCGCAGGCCGCCGAGGCCGGCTGGGCGCCGCATCGCGACAAGGGGTACAAGGCGCTCGGCCCCAATGGCGAGCCATTGTCGCTGACGCTGTGGATTCCGCTATCGGATGCCACGCCGCTGTCGAGCTGCGTCTATGTGCTGCCGAAAAGCCGCGACCCGGTCTACGGCACCGAGCGGGACCATCAGTGGCAGGTCGACTATCCGTCGATCCGCGCGCTCACCGCCAGGCCCGGAGAATATCTCTGCTGGAGTCAGGCGCTGCTGCACTGGGGCAGCGTCTCCTCCCGCTTCGCCGATGGACCGCGCATCGCCATGGCGCTCGAAGTCCAGCGCGGCGACATTCCGCCAATGAACGAGCCGCTGCTGCCGCCCTTTGGCAATCTCGACTTCACATCCAGGCTGTGGATCGTCGCCAAGCAGATCCTGCAATACCGTCACATGTATCATGTGCGGCCGGAGTTCGAGGCGCTCGCCCTGTCGATGGTCAACCCGCAGGGCGCTGCTTCCTGACGTCAGCGCGCAATGGCTATTGCGCCAGCGACGGCGCGGGCCATAGCAGTTGAACGAGCGCACAGCCGGGAGAGGATCGTCATGGCCCAGAGCTTCACCTTCGGCGAGCTCCCGCCCGCCCCGCCCAAAGCGATCATCGACGAGCTCGCCGGCTATGAGGTCGCCTGGCTCTCCGACGCGATGGAGCTCTATCTGATGGACCGCGAGATCCGCCCGGTCTGGCGCGACGTGCCACGGCTGGTCGGACCGGCGGTGACCGTCACCATCGCGCCGGGCGATTTCGTCATGATTGCTGCGGCAATGAAGCAGGTGCGCCAGGGCGACGTGTTGGTGATCGACGGGCGCGGCGACAGCTCGCGCGCGGTCTGGGGCGATTATTTCGCGACCTGGGCACGCGACCTCGGCATCGCCGGCGTGATCATCGACGGCGCGACCCGCGACGCCGCCGGCATCGGGCGTCTCGGCCTGCCGGTCTTCGCCCGCTCGACGACCCCGCGCAAGCCGATCCTCGGCGGCCATGGCGAGGTCAATGTCCCGGTCAGCTGCGGCGGCGTCTGCGTGCTGCCCGGCGACATCATCGTCGGCGACGACGAGGGCGTGATCGTCGTGCCGCTGCGCCATCTCGACGGCATCGTGGCGCGCGTGCGCAAGGTCGCCGCAACCGAGCGCAGCGGCCATGGCATGGAGACCGGCGGACGCGAGCGCTACGCCGAGTTCTTCGACAAGGCCTTCGCCAGCCGCGTCGCCCCGCCGCTCAGCGAGGAGTGATCACGGCCAGCCCAGTATTTTCTCCGCCGCGCCGCCCAGGATCAGCCGCTTCTCCTCATCGCTGAGCACCGGGCTTTCGCGGATGAACATCAGCGCCTCGGCATGGCTGTGCTTGCCCGGATAGGGCACCAGCGCGTTCGGTATTTCCATCCGGCCGATGCCGAAGCGGCCGTTGAACCGGCTGCTGTCGCTCGCCCACATCAGCCGCCCGGCGCCGAAGGCATCGACGATCTGGCGCAACGCCTGCGCCGAATCCGGATAGGGATAGGACTGCTTCGACAGCGACGGCAGACCGCACAGCTTGACCGCAATATTGGGATAGCGGGCGAGAGCGAGTAGCTCGGGCAGCCTGGCAAAGGGCTCCGGCTCGCGCTCATCCATCGGCGGCTGGCGCAGCCCGAGGTGATCGACGATCAGAGTCAGCCCGGGATAGCGCTCAGCGATCCCGCCGGCCTTCGGCGTGTCGCCGGTGATCATGCAGAACAGCGGCACGCGGTGATGCTCGCAGGCGGCGAACACCGGATCCCAGACGCCCGCGTCGAGCCGTTTGATCTCGCGCCGGTCGAGCGGCCAGCCGAGCACCGCGCGCAGGCCGACCTGCCCCTGGGCGCGGCGATCCTTGGCCGCGCCGACGAAGCGGTCGAGATCCTCCTCCTCCGGCGCGACATGCGGCACATAGGTGAAGCGATGCGGCATCGCCGCCGCTGCCACCGGGGCAAAGCTCTCGTCGGCGGGAAAGATCACCGTCCGGTCGATGCCGAGCGCATCGAGATAGGCCGCGACCGTCTCGATCAGCAGGCGATGCTGGAGCGCCTTGCTCTCGCCGGTCCAGTCGGCCCAGGGCGCCGGCTCGTGCATCTGCGCGTCGGTGATCCGCATCCTCGTCCTCCCGCTGTTCTCGACGAGGAGTTCGACTACAGTGGGGGCGTAAAGGCAATAAGACGAGAACAGCCCCTACTCGTCATTCCCGCGAAAGCGGGAATCCAGCTGTTCGGACGCAGTGGCTTCCTCAGAGCCCGTCGCCACGCTCGAGCTGGATTCCCGCTTTCGCGGGAATGACGAAGAAAAAGGATGCGAATGCGGGGGAGCTACGACGTCATTGTGGTGGGAGCCGGCGCCTCGGGCTGCGCGCTCGCCGCGCGGCTGGCGGAGGATCCGGCGCGCTCCGTCCTGCTGGTCGACGCCGGCCCGCATTTCCAGGCGATCGAGGATTATCCGCCGGAGCTGCGCTACGGCGCCCTGTTCGGCGCCAGCGCGCCCGGCCATCCCAACAACTGGAACTTCACCGCGACGCTGCGGCTGGGCGTCCAGCAGCCGCTGTCGCGCGGGCGGCTGTTCGGCGGCTCGACCGCGCTCAACGGCATGGTCTTCACCCGCGGCCTGCCCGAGGATTTCGACGGCTGGGCGGCCGCCGGCAACACCGCCTGGTCCTTCGAGCAGGTCCTCCCCTATTTCAAGCGGCTGGAGCGCGACGCCGATTGCGCCGGCAACGCCCATGGCGATGACGGGCCGATGCCGATCCGCCGCCACCCGCCGGAGCAATGGGCGCCCGCGACCAGGGCCTTCATGGCCGCCTGCGAGGAAGCCGGCTTCCCCCGGGACCCCGACATGAACGCGCCGGGCTCGATCGGCTATGGCGCGCTGCCGATGAACAGCGTCGGCGGCACCCGCTTCAACACCGCCCTGGCCTATCTCGCACCGCAGCGGGAATGTTCAAATCTGGACATATTGCCCAGCGCTAATGTCATTTCGCTGATGCTCACTGGCCAGCGCGCGACCGGCATCCGCGCCGAGCATGACGGCAGGACGATCGAGCTCCACGGCGGCGAGATCGTGCTGAGCGCGGGCGCGGTC
>Ga0068855_100002425_pt1 | contig 23011 bp, 22 predicted proteins | sample KBSCornC52_FD_66592 | JGI IMG/M metagenome (GOLD analysis project Ga0068855, IMG submission 66592) | Corn rhizosphere microbial communities from Kellogg Biological Station, Michigan, USA - KBS Corn C5-2 | ecosystem: Host-associated > Plants > Roots > Rhizosphere > Soil ...
GACTATGGATCGCATTGCCGTGCTGCCGGGCAACCTGTTCGATCTCGATCCGGACGCGACCGGCCGCTTCGATCTAATCATCGCAACGGAAGTCGTCGAACACGTCGCACATACCGACGAATTTCTGCGCCACCTCGCGCGGTTTCTCACTCCGGACGGGCGCATCTTTCTGACTACTCCAAACGGTTCCTATTTTCGCAATAGTCTGCCGACTCATTCGACGATCGATGATTTCGCCGCGCTCGAATCGGAACAGTTCAAGCCCGACTCCGATGGTCACTTGTTTCTAATCACCCCCCGCGAGCTTATAGCTATTGCGCATAGTGCCGGTCTGCATCTGCTCGAGATCGACCTGCTGGCTATTCCGTTTATCACCGGCCACTGTGGTTTTTCGATCATTCACTATCGGCGGCTGGGGCGCCTCTGTTACTGGTTCGAGGCCCAATCGCGCCGCCTTCCTTTTTGGCTCCGCGAGAAGATCTGCTTTTCGATGTCGGCCGTTCTTGCGCTGAACTGACTAATGTCCTCAATCGCTCCACCGACATCACTGCGTCACTTGGCGCGTCGGACTGCCGGACTGGCTAATGGAGTACCTGTCGATATCGAGCCGATTGCCTCACTGACTAATCCGGCGGCGCTCCACGAGACCGTCCATATGACTATTGCAGCATACGCGGCAACGGGCTTCGTGGTCGCTGGAATTCATGCGGTTATTGGCTTCGCGATCGCGGCAATCTGTTTCATCAACGCGCGATTGCGATCGCCTTCACCGTGGGCGCCGTCGCCGCCCAGCCAACCAGGGCAGAGGTCGCCGCACAGGCGGCCGCACTGTAATGGCAATCTCGTATGCGCTGCTCTTTGTTTGCGGGGCGTTGCTCGTCTCACTGACTATATATGTATTGACCGGCGGTGCGGATTACGGCGGTGGCGTGTGGGATATGCTCGCGAGCGGACCCCGCGCCGCCGCACAGCGCGATCTTATCGAGCGCGCGATCGGGCCGGTCTGGGAGGCCGATCACGTCTGGCTGATTCTGGTCGTCGTCATCCTCTTCAATGGGTTCCCGCCCGCTTTCGCCGCTATTATGATCGCGATGCATGTCCCGGTGACGCTGATGCTCGTCGGCATCATGCTGCGCGGTTCGGCCTTCAGTTTTCGCAGCTGCGCGGCGGCCGCGATCGTGCGCGGCGTGAATGGGGCCGGCCGTTTTCGATCGCGAGCCTGCTCACGCCGGTATAGCTCGGTGTGATAATCGGCGCGATCGCCTCCGGCTCGATCCCCAAAGACCCGCGCCACATCGCCGATTTCCTGCTGCCGTGGATGACGCCGTTTTGCTTCGCCGTCGGGCTCTTCGCGCTCGCTCTGTTCGCTTACCTTGCGGCGGTTTATCTGACGCTCGAAACCGACGACGCTGCGTTGCGCGACGACTTTCGCCTGCGCGCCATCGCCGCGGGAATCGCCGTCGGCGTGATCGCCGGCATCGTGCTGCTGCTCTCCGATCGCGAAGCGCCGGGAATCTGGGCGGGACTCACCCGGCGTCCGTGGACCTAGCCGTTGATGTGGTTGAACGGCATTCTCGCGCTGGCCGCCCTCTATGCGTTGTGGACGCGGCGCTTCGAGTTGGCGCGCGTATGCACGGCCGGCCACGTCACGCTGATTCTGTGGGGTGGGCCTTTGCGCAGTTCCCCTTTCTGCTCGAGCCGGACGTCGATATCTTTAACGCTTCCGCCCCGCCGGTTACGCTGAAGATTCTGACGGTCGCACTCGCCGCCGGCGCAGTCGTCCTGCTGCCGTCGTATCAATACCTGTTAAAAATCTTCAAGAGCCGTCCGAAGCATCGCCATTTCAGGATGGATTCCGCGATCGAGCGCGACCCCAAATGATCGGCCGCGCTACTGAAGATGGCTTCGACTCACCCGGCCCGCTGGAGCCGAATCGAACTGAAAGGTAAAGTCGAAATCGAATACAGCAGTACAAATCAAAGCCGAAAGTGAAATCTAAAGTAAAAGTTGAAGATGAATTTGCTGCGCTGCAGGCCCTGATGGATCGCAGCGTGTGCTCCGCCACACCTGCAATCGCCGATTCTGTCGCCTATCCGGAACGGCAGATGTCAGCGTCCGAGTTCGCCGAGTTCTGGCAAAGCGTTCGACTGGTTGCGATGGCCACGGTCGGCGAGCGTGGCCGGCCGCATATCGCGCCGGTCCACGCCGCCCTGAACGACACCGTCTTGCACCTGGTGATCTACGACAACACCGTCAGGCGCGGCGACCTCGCGCGCAATCCGCGCGTTGCGTTCAGCACCTGGCGCGCCGACGGCGCCACGGCGATTGTTTACGGGCGCGCGCGGGAGATCGAGGGCAGCCTCCGGCCGGCGCGGCCGGGCCGCAGCGGTAAGCCGCGTCAGGTCGTCGAAATCGAGGTGAAGCTGACGCGCGTCTATGCGATGCGCGCGCCGTCATCGGTCTGAAGCAGTTGACCTTCCAATTGGAGTCGATTGGTGAAAACGACTTGCGCAGTGACACGGCACGAACCGGAGGAAAAAGGTTATCAAGATGACGGGTGAAGTCACTAATCCGAGCGGCAAGGGCGCCAACGCGGTCAATTCCGGAGAGCGGATCGCCGGCAGGATCGCGACTACGTTCGCGAGCAAGCCGTGGCTCAACGTCATCGTCGCGCTGGTCGGTGGACTCATCGGCGGCGCATTGACCAATCGGCTTTCGGTCGCGATTCCCGCGGTGGCCGCAGACACTCCAGCCAGATCACTCGCCGCTCAGGAAATTCTGCTGGTCGATGCCAGGGGCAGGCCGCACGCGTCGCTTCATCTGAACGACGACGGGTTGCCGCTACTTCAGATGTACGACCTTGCAGGCAAGAACCGAATCGGTATCGGTTTTGCCAAAGACGGCACAGCCGGCGTGGATTTCGGGGACCATAACGGAACCGAGCGGGTCCTGCTGAGCGTTAGCGACGACGGCATTCCGGCGCTCCGTTTATATGATGCCAGCGCCAAGCTGCGGTTGCTGCTCGGAGTGGACAGCCAGGGCAATTCGGCGATTGATTTCTACGAGAACGACGGCAAGCTGCTGCGCGAATTGCCGTAACGAAAACGATCGGCCATGAGGGCGGCCGGGTCTTTTCCGGCGCAATTGCCCGGGCGCGAGGTTTGCCGCCGCTCTGGCACGCGGTATGTTGGAGACACGAAAATTCAAAAAGCGCGCGCACCCGGCGCGAACGCGGACCGCCGCGATGCACCGTCTGAGCAATCACGACGCATCGTTGAACAGACACGAATAATTTCATCGGAAAAAGCGAATTAAGCAGATGACCAAGAATAGTTTTGGAGCGCGGACCGCGCTCGATGCCGGCGGCAAGACCTATACGATTTACGCACTCGAGGCGCTCACCAAGAGCGGCTTCAAGCTCGACCGCCTGCCCTTTTCGATCAAGGTGCTACTCGAAAACGTGCTGCGCCGCGAGGACGGCGAGAACGTCACCGACGCGCATGTCGAGGCGCTCGCGCGCTGGAACGGTGCGAAGGATGGCGAGCAGGAATTTTCCTTCATGCCGGCGCGCGTGCTGTTGCAGGATTTTACCGGCGTGCCGGTGGTGGCCGATCTGGCCGTGATGCGCGATGCGATTCGCAAGCTCGGCGGCGACCCCGCCCGCATCAATCCGCTGCAGCCCGCCGACCTCGTCATCGACCATTCGGTGCAGGTCGATTCCTACGGACAAGCGTCGTCGTTCGCGCACAATGCGGAGCTTGAATTCGAGCGCAATCAGGAGCGCTACCAGTTCCTGCGCTGGGGCCAGCGCGCCTTCGATAATTTCCGCGTGGTGCCGCCCGACACCGGCATCGTGCACCAGGTGAATCTCGAATACCTTGCGCCGGTGGTTTTCACTTCGCGCGACGGCGAGGCCTACCCCGACAGCGTCTTCGGCACCGACTCACACACCACCATGATCAACGGGCTGGGCGTGGTCGGATGGGGCGTCGGCGGAATCGAGGCCGAGGTCGCGATGCTCGGGCGCTCCAGCCCGATGTTGATTCCGCAAGTGATAGGCTTCCGCCTCAAGGGCAATCTCCATCCGGGCGCGACCGCGACCGACCTCGTATTGACCGTCACGCAGATGCTGCGCAAGAAGGGCGTGGTCAACAAGTTCGTCGAGTTTTTCGGCGACGGTATAGCGAGCCTGAGCGTCGCCGATCGCGCGACTATCGGAAATATGTCGCCGGAGTATGGCGCGACGATTGGCTTCTTCCCGGTTGACGATCAGACGCTCGCCTATTTGCGCCTGACCGGGCGGCCCGAGGAACAGGTCAATCTGGTCGAAGCGTATTGCAAGGCGCAGGGGCTGTTTCGCCTGCCCGGTGCTCCCGATCCAATCTTCACCGATACGATCGAACTCGATCTGAAGGACGTCGAGCCGAGCCTGGCGGGGCCGCGGCGTCCGCAGGATCGCGTCACGCTCGCAACCTCCAAGCGTGAGTTCCGGCGCGAACTCGCCAAGGAAGTCGCCAATCACGACGGCGCTGACGCGAAAGTCGTCGAGCGCTGGATCACCGAAGGCGGCAGTCCGAGCGTGGCACCCCATGAACGGATCCCGCAAACCGACCTCGGCCCGATCGCGCATACGGTCACGGTCGAAATGGACGGCGCGAAGTTCCCGCTCGGCCATGGCTCGCTGGTGATCGCCGCAATCACGAGCTGCACCAATACCTCCAATCCCTCCGTTCTGATCGCCGCTGGCTTGCTCGCCAAAAAGGCCGTCGAGCGCGGCCTCACCGTCAAGCCGTGGGTCAAGACCAGCCTCGCGCCGGGGTCAAAAGTGGTGACCGCGTATCTAAAGCGCGCGGGCCTGACGACCTATCTCGATAAGCTTCACTTCAACCTGGTGGGCTACGGATGCACCACCTGCATCGGCAACAGCGGGCCGGTCGCCGAGCCGATCGCGGGCGCGGTGAAAAGCGGCAACCTGGTGGCCGGCGCGATCCTGAGCGGCAATCGCAATTTCGAGGGACGCATCAACCCGGTCGTGCGCTTCAATTATCTCGCGTCGCCGCCGCTGGTGGTGGCCTACGCGATCGCCGGCACGATGGATATCGATCCCAATGTCGAGCCGCTCGCGCGCGACGCCAAGGGCAACGCGGTCTTCCTGCGCGACATCTGGCCGAGTGCAAAGGAGATTACCGCCGCGATGGGCGGTGCAGTCGATTCGTCCATGTTCAAGGCCGAGTACGGCAGCGTATTCGAGGGTGACGATCGTTGGCGTGGACTCAAGATTCCCGACGGCGATCTGTTTCGCTGGGAGGAGCAATCGTCCTACGTGAAGGCGCCGCCGTTCTTTGACGGCGTAGGCCCGACCCCGGCGCCCGTCAAGGACATCAAGGGGGCACGGGTGCTCGCGATGCTCGGCGACAGCGTGACCACCGATCACATTTCGCCGGCCGGTTCGATCGCCACCGACGGCCCGGCTGGACGTTACCTCGTCGCCAACGGGGTCTCGCCGCGCGACTTCAATTCGTACGGCGCGCGACGCGGAAATCACGAGGTGATGGTGCGCGGGACGTTCGCGAACATCCGGCTCAAGAACCTGCTGGTGCCCGGCGTCGAGGGCGGCGTCACGGCGCACCTGCCGGACGGCGCGTGCACCTCGATCTTCGAGGCCTCCGAACAATACCGCAGCGAGGGCGTACCGCTGATCGTGATCGCGGGCAAGGAATATGGCTCAGGCTCGTCGCGCGACTGGGCCGCCAAGGGCACGCTACTGCTCGGTGTGCAGGCGGTGATCGCGGAGAGCTTCGAGCGAATTCATCGAAGCAACCTGGTGGGGATGGGCGTGCTCGCGCTGGAATTCGTCAAAGGGCAGACCCGCGAGAGCCTGGGACTGACGGGCCGCGAAAGCTACTCGATCGTCGGGCTCGAAGCCGGACTCAAGCCACGTCAGATCCTGAAGGTGCGCGCGGAGGATGGCGGCACCGTGAAGGAGTTCGAGGTGCTCGCGCGGATCGATACGCCGGAAGACGTCGAGTACATCCGCCACGGCGGCGTGCTCCCGTACGTCCTGCGCCAACTGCTGCGCGCCTAGCCGATCGGGGAGAGCGAGTGGAAGGTTGACTATGCACCGTGCGCACGCGCGATTAAGCTCGGACATTGCGCGGTAAACTTGCGCTCTCCGATGGCGTCAAAAGGCGAAAATCGAAAAGCACTCGCGGCCGGCGAGGCCGAAGTCGTGGTCCACGAACGTATCCGCGACATACCGCGCGAGGATTGGAACGCATTGCTCGCGCCCGACGATTCACCATTCCTCGACTGGGACTGGCTGTGGGCGATGGAGGAATCGAAGAGCGCGACGCGCACCACCGGCTGGTCACCATGCCATCTGGTAGTTCGCATCGGGCCCGAGCGAAAGATCGCTGCGGCCTGCCCGCTCTACCTGAAGAGTCACAGCCAGGGCGAATTCGTTTTCGATCATGGATGGGCCGATGCGGCCGAGCGCGCCGGAATCAGCTATTTCCCCAAGCTGATGGTCGGGGTGCCCTTCACGCCGCATACGGGTCGGCGGTTTCTGGTCGCCGCGGACTACGATCGCGGGCGCATGGTGCAAGTGCTCGGACGCGCGCTGTTGCAGCTTTGCGCGGACAACAAACTTTCCTCGGTGCACGTGAATTTTTGTGCGCCGGACGAAGCGGCGGCGTTAGGCGAGATCGGTTTCGCGGAGCGCCTCGGCTATCAGTACCATTGGCTGAATGCCAACTTCGCGACCTTTGACGATTACCTGACGCAACTCAAGAGCAAGCGCCGCTATGCGGTGCGTCACGAGCGGGCGGCGCTGTCCACGCAGGGCGTCGAGATTCGGGCGCTGGCCGGCGACGAGATTCCCGACGCGCTGTTCGGTCCGATGTTCAAAATCTATCTGTCAACGATCGAGAAGCTCTACTGGGGACGGCAATATCTGACGCGTGAGTTTTTCCAGCTGATGCGCGATCACTTCAAGCGCAATCTGTGCTTCGTCTGCGCATATCGCGGCCCCGAGTTGATCGCGGGTACTTTCAATCTCGAAAAATCGGGCGTGCTATACGGACGCTATTGGGGCGCGTTCGAGGACCTGAAGTTCCTGCATTTCAATGTTTGCTATTACGCGGCGATCGAACATTCGATCGAGCGCGGCGTGCAGCGCTTCGAGCCAGGCGCCGGCGGCGAGTACAAGTGGCTGCGCGGCTTCAATCCGGCGCTGACGCGGAGCATGCATTACCTGGCACATGCGGGGCTGCGCAAGGCGGTCGGAAATTTTCTGACGCGCGAGCGGCGCGACGTCGAGGCCTGGATCGCCGAGGGTCAGGAGCGCGGACAGCTCAAAGCGCCGACGCCTTCCAACGTCGAAAGCGAGTAGCCACGCGACGTTCGATCATTTCGATCCGTTCTCGGCCACGCCGTTGGCGGACGGGATGGCGGCGATCTCGCGGGGCGCGATTTCCACCAAATCCAGGTAACCGATCTCCTTCTTGCTCGCGACGCCGAGTTCCCTGAATTTGCGCGCGCTGACGGACACCCGAGATTCCATCGAACTGACGGTGCGATTGTATTCGCGCACGGCTCGTTCGAGAGCGCCGCCGAGATCGGTCAGATAGCCCGCCATCGTCGCGATCCGTTCGTGCAACTCCTGGCCGAGTTCGCTGATGCGCTGGGAGTTCTCGGCGAGTTGTTCCTGGCGCCAGGTGTAGGCGACGGAGCGCAGCACCGCCATCAGGGTGGTCGGCGTAGCGAGAATAACTTTTCGCGCCCACGCATCCTCCATCAGAGCGGCGTCCTGCTGCAGCGCGGCGCTGAAAAACATCTCGCCGGGCAAAAATAATACGACGAATTCGGGCGTGGGCTTGCACGCGTCCCAGTAGGCTTTGGAGCTGAGTTGATCGACGTGCTTGCGAACTTGCGCGGCATGCTCCTTCAGCTTCAGTACGCGTGCGGCGTCGTCGGCGGCGTCGATCGCTTCGAGATATGCCTTGAGCGGAGCCTTGGAATCGACGACGACATTCTTTCCGCCGGGCAGACGGACGACCAGGTCGGGACGCAGCCGGCCATCTTCGGTGGTGAGATTCTCCTGCTCGAAGAAATCGCAACGATCCGTCATACCGGCGATTTCAACCACATTGCGAAGCTGAACTTCACCCCATCGGCCACGGACGATGGGCGTCTTGAGCGCGTCGGCGAGTTTCCCGGTTTGCGCGCCGAGCGATTCCAACTGCATCTTGAGAGTGCCTTGCGATTCGCGCCGATCGTTTTCGATTCGCCGCAATTCTTCATCCAGCTTGACCAACGAATCGCGGGCCGGTTTCACCAGGTCCTCGACGGCCTTCTGGCGCGCGACAAAGTCCTTGCCGGCGACTTCACGCTCGGCTTTGAATTTCTCATCGGCGCGGCGAACGAAATCGTCGGAGGTTGCGCGAAGCGCATCGGCGGCCAGCGACTTGAAGGTATCGGAAAGTTTGCGTTCGGCGTCGCCGAGGATGCGCTGCTGCTCGTCGAAACGCTTCTGCGTCTCGACCACCCGGGTTTCCATCGAAACGCTCGCGGTCTGCGCCGCGGCCAGGTCCTTGCGCAACTGATCGGTCTCGACCTTGCGCGATTCCAGTTCGGAGCGCACCGCGATTGAGGCGGCGAGCGCGGCGGTCGCCTGCGTTTCGGCGTCACGCAATGCCGCACGCGAGCGCGCGCCGGCCAGCAGCCATCCGATTATGCAGCCGAGCAAAACTCCAAAGCCCACCGCCGCCAGTTGCGCCATCGCATCCTCCGCTTATCGCCCGCCACCCGTGCCTTGAATTTATGTCGATGGAACAATCGCGTCCATTCCAGGCGCGACGTATATCCCCAGAAAGGCGGATGGCTGCGTACAATTGAAATGCTATCTTGACGCGGGCGCTCAGCAGAATATTGGAGAAGCCCCCGAAAGCGAACTGTCGAACCCCGTCTGTGAAGGAACTGCTAAAGCAAGGCGCGACCGTGATCCTGCTCGGTCCGGGTGGCGTCGGCAAAACGACGGTGGCGGCAGCACTCGGGATCGCGGCCGCGCGTGCGGGTCACGATACCGGCATGATCACGGTGGATCCGGCGCGCCGCCTTCGCGATGCGCTGGGGCTGGAACGGCTGACCGCGCAACCGACGCGGCTCGACGCGCGCCGTCTCGCTGCTGCGGGCCTCGACCGGCGGCTCAGGCTCTCCGCGATGGTGCTCGACGTCAAGGGCGCGTGGGACAGCCTGATCGGGCGCTTCGTCGAAACCCCGGCCGCGCGCGAACGTATTCTCAAGAATCCCTTTTACCGCAGCCTCACCGAACAGTTCGCCGGCGCCGAATCCTACGCGGCGCTCGAACAGCTTTACGATATGCATTGTGCGGAGCGCTTCGCGGTCGAAGTCGTTGACACGCCGCCGGCCGCGCATGCATTCGAGTTCCTGCAAGCGCCGGCACATCTGATTCGTCTGCTCGACTCACGCGCGGCACGTTGGCTCTTTATCCCATACGCCGCCGCGAGCAAGGCCGCGTTCGGGTTCGCGGGACGCGCAACGCGCTTCGTCGTCGGGCAACTCGAACAATTCGCCGGGCTGCGCACGCTCACCGCGATTTCCGAATTCTTCGGCGCGGCGGCTGAAGCGGCAGATGCGATCGCGGATCGGTTCCGCAAAGTTGACGCCATGCTCCATTCGGCCAGCGTACATTTCGTGCTCGTCACCACTACCGAGGATGACCGCTTGCGTGAGGCCGAGGCGCTGGTCCACCAGATGGAGTCCGAGGGACTTCGCCTCGGGGCAATCGTGCTCAACCGGATGCTCGACGAACGCACTTTCGACGCACTCGTCGCGGCGCCACGGCGGCGCCCCGAACATCTCGCCGAGATCGCAGCGTTGCGCAGGGAGCTGGATCGTGACGCGGCCGAACGCAACGACGCCGGTGTCGGTGGACTCGATTCGATGGTCAATTATTTCGAGGATTACGCCAGCAACCATAGGGCCGAAATCGAACGCGCAGCGCGTTTCGCGCGGGAACTGCCGCCGCAAGTCGAGTTGGCGATCGCTCCCGAAATCGAGGTCGGCGTGCGCGATTTGCGAACGCTCGCGAAAGTCGCTGCGATACTCGCCGAGGCTGGCAGCGGGCGAAGTTTCCTGAAGGGCGCGGAGGTCGCCTTCGGTATCGAGCCACCACCGCCGCCCGCGCGCAGGACCAGAGTGAGAGCGAGTCGCCGCAGCGCCCGCTGAGGGATCACGGGGAGAATTGTCGCGGAGGCTCAAAACTTAAAGTTAACTGAACCCTGACGAGGTTTCAGACTTCCCTTTGGTTGGACACGGCGTAACGGGCCCGAGCTTTCAAGCATCCCGGTTGAACGCGTGCGCGGGACTTGTCCGCGTGCCCGAGAATCGCGAACGTCCAATGGTAAAAAAGAGCCGGAGTGAGTCTATAAGCCGGGTTCTGTACCCTTGCGGGTGGCGATCATTCCTCTGGGCCCGCGATTGCTCACGAGCTCAAGCGACCATACCCGAGGAATTATGAGCGGGCAGCTCATCCTCCTATTTGGTCTTGCTCCGGATGGGGTTTGGCAAGCGCGCACGATTACTCGCACGCCGGTGGGCTCTTACCCCGCCATTTCACCCTTACCCTTACGGGCGGTCTGTTTTCTGTGCCACTTTCCGCGGATCACTCCGCGCCGCCGTTAACGGCCATCCTGCCCTGTGGAGCCCGGACTTTCCTCCCGATTAAGGGGGACCGCCCGACTCACTCCGGCAGCGCCGATTGTAGCATCGCGGCGCAAAGTTTTCGCTGCGCGATGAACGCGCTCCCCCTCGAACGCAGCGAAGGGGTCCCGGATTTTGGAAGCCTACGCTGCGCCTGGCGTTGGCCTAGATCTTGGCGGTGGCCTCGAAGTAGAGGATGCGCTGACAGTTGGGACAGAAATGCACCTGCAGATGTTTTTGAATCTCGTTGTAAAGCTGTGGCGGCAGACGCATCCGGCAGCCTTGGCAAGTGCCGCCCTTGGCCTCTGTGACCGCCACGCCGGCGCGGCGGCTGAAGATTATTTCGTAGCGCTGGAGCAGCGCAACATCGATGTTTTTGGTCATCAGGTCGCGATCGACGTGCTGCTTGCTGATTGAAATTTTGAGGTCCTCGACCTGCGCCGCCGTTTCCTTTTCGGCCTCGATCAGCTCGATGCGTCGCTGTTCACTGAGTTCGATCAGCACCTTGATGCGCGCCGTCCGCTGCTCTGCCGCCTCCATCATCACGAGCAACTCGCTCTCGATACGCTGCTTGGTCTCCTTGAGCGATTCGATCTCGTGATCGACGGCCAGCGATTCGCGGTCGTTGCGAACTTGATTACTGCGCATCCGCTTGCTGCGCTGGCGCGCCTCGTTTTCCGCCAGTTCTTTTTCGAGATTGCGGCGGGCGACCACGCTCTGCTGATCTTCGAGCTGCAGACGTTCCAGTTCGGCCGCGTAGTCCAGCGCTTCCTGGCGCAACTGCAGCGACCGTCCCGAGACCGTCGTCAGCGCCTGCTGAAGTTCGCGCAACTCCCGGTCGATCGCCTGGAGACTCATCAGCCGGGTTATCTCTTCACGCAAAGCATCCTCCGCTAAAGGCAGTTCGCGGCGCCGCACCCGGCACAGTCGCGACGCCGAACTTTCCGGCGTGCGAGAGGGGTGAGCGATGCGAATCTATTGACAATAAATTTGTAATGGGCCCACCAGGATTTGAACCTGGGACCAGCCGGTTATGAGCCGGCAGCTCTAAACCATGCTGAGCTATGGGCCCTCTCGGTCTCATCGGGGTGACTAGCAATTGTACCAAGTTTGCAGTCGAGATTTAAGTACCGCTAATAGATCCGCAGAGCGAGCCAATTTCGACCCACCGATCTGCGCAGAAATCCTCAACGCCCTCAACCGCCTTCGTGAGTCTGGCGGCGCAATGCGATCACCGCCTGGGCAGCCGCAGCAGCGTCGTCACCAATCGTGTCTGCGGCGACCCGGCGCAAGCTTTCGACCTCGCGCCGGCGCCGGCTGCGCGCCAAGGCGGCGATAAAATCGGCGGTCATTTTGCGCGCGGCATCGGCGTCCACCATCAGCGGACCGACCACCAGGGCGCTCAGACGCTCGCGCTGATCATCGCTCAGGCCGGCGAGGATACGGACTTCGAGCGTGGCTCGCGGCTCTTCGGAGAGGCAGATGTCTTCGAGCATCGCGGCGATCATCGGATCGTAAAATTCGATCGAGCGGTTCTGTGCGACGACATCGGCGCGGAGGTCGGGCGTTACTTGCTCGGCAATTTCTGCGCGTAGCTCCGGATAATTGAGCGCGATCGCGAGCAGTCCGATTTCGGCCTGCGCGACCGCGTCGCCACGCGCCGCCGTTCGTGCGGGTCGCGCGGGCGCCGTGCCGCCGCCAGCACCGGTCGAGCGCCGCGTCAGCGGATTCGCCGCCCCACCCTTGCGCGCTTCCTTGCGCAATAATTCTTCGTCCACGCCCAGAGAGTCGGCGGCCTTGCGCGCCAACAAATCGAACTCGAACGGATTGGCCACCATCCGCAGAACCTCCGCCACGCGCTCGGCCGCGCGCGCCTTTCCGCTCAAGGTCGCACCGGCCGCGGACGCCTGCTCGCGCAGGAAATAATCGACGAGCAATTCGGAGGATTCGATCAATTCGGTCAGGGCCTGGGCACCGCGGTCGCGCACCAGCGTATCGGGATCAAAGCCGGACGGGATGAAGACGCCGCGACCGAGCAGGCCCGCGCCGAGAAAAACTTCGAGGGCGCGCAACGAGGCTTTGTGCCCTGCCGCGTCGCCGTCGAAGCACGCGAAGATGTTAGTCGTGTAGCGCGAGAGCAGGCGCAATTGATCGACGGTGAGCGAGGTGCCGAGACTCGCGACGGTCTCCTTGAAGCCCGCCTGCCAGAGCGCGATCACGTCGATATTGCCCTCGACCACGATCGCGCGGTCGGCGCGCGCGATCGCCTGGCGCGCCTCGAAAATGCCGTAGAGCGCGCGCGCCTTGGAGTAGATCGGCGACTCGGGCGAATTGATATATTTCGGCAAACGTTGATCGAGCACGCGTCCGCCGAAACCAATGACGCGGCCCTGCGCGTCGCGAATCGGGAACATCAGGCGCCCGCGAAACATGTCGTAGGGATCGCGGCCGGGCTCGCGCTTGACGAGGCCGGTCTTTACCGCCGCTTCAAGCATCCCGCGCTTGCCGATTACGGCGGCGAGATTTGCGGGACGCGCGGGCGCGTAGCCCAGCATAAAGGCCTGCGCGGTTTCGAGCGTGATACCGCGGGCTTTCAGATAGTCGCGAGCGGCCGCGCCGTCGCCGGTCTTCCACAGCACGTGGACGAAGAACTCGGCGGCGGTCTGATTCGCGAGCGCCATCGCATCGCGTTCGCCCGGCTGCGGTCCGCCGGGTCCGGTATGCTCGGGCAGCACGATCCCATAGCGGCGCGCCAGCGATTGCAACGCCTCGAAGAAAGTCAGCCCTTCCACGCGCATCACGAAGTCGAAGACGGTGCCGCCGGCGCCACAACCGAAGCAATGAAAAAAGCCGCGTTCGGCGTTGACCGAAAACGAAGGTGTCTTCTCGTTGTGGAAGGGGCAGAGGCCGACGAAATTGCGCCCCGCGCGCCGCAACCGCACTTGTGCGCCGACGATCTCGACGATATCGGCACGCGCGCGCACCTCTTCGATTTTGTCGCTGCCGAAGCGCGCCATCGTCAGTAATCCGTCAGCTCGCGCAGGCGCTCGGGGTAGTTCGTCATGATGCCGTCAACGCCGAACGCGATCAGCCGGCGCATCTCGGCGGGCTCATCGACGGTCCAGGTATAGACGCTCAAGTTGCGCTCATGCGCGGCGATACAAAGGTCTTCGGTCACGATGTCCGAGCGCGGGTTGATCGACTCGGCCTTGAGTTCGAAAGCGGCGCCGACCAGCCGCGCGGGCCATTGGCTGGCAAGCAAGCCCACCCGCACCCGCGGTTGGAAATGGCGCACGACCGCGAGCGCGTCCCAGTCGAAACTCGAAATCATCGCGGTCGCGAGTGCACGACGCCCCACGATCAATTCACACACCTTGCGCTCGACGCCGGCACTCTTGATTTCGATATTGAGTCCGCAACGCCCTTCGGCCAGCGTCATCACCTCTTCCAATGTGGGGATTCGTTCACCGGCAAACTCGCCGCCAAAGCGGATGCCCGCGTCGAGGCGTTTGAGTTCCTCGAGCGTCATCGAGCGCACCGCGCCGCGCCCGTCGGTAGTGCGTTCGACGGTTTCGTCGTGAATCACGACGACGGTGCCGTCAATAGTGAGATGGACGTCGAGTTCGCACATCTGCGCGCCGGCGTCCATCGCGGCGGCGAACGCTTTCAGAGTGTTTTCCGGGAAGCGGCCGCTGGCGCCGCGATGGGCGATGTTCAGCACGTAACCATCATCGGCTCGTAGGCGCATCCGCAGCGTGTACGGTCGCCGGCGAATTCAACCGCTGGGCGAATTGGATCATCTGCATTCGATGTAACCACGGGGTCGTCCGTTCCGCAATTCGACGTCCCCACAGCCTTCAACAGTCCAGAGGGCGCGTCAGGGAGAGGTCACGCGGCCAGACAGCCGCTCTTTTCCCTCAACCGCGCATCCCCTATTGTCTCTATCTATTAGCGCGATGCGGGGGCGGCCAGGTTCAAGCGACGCCGCCGGCATCAGCGCATCGTCGAAACACGCCGCTATGATCAAGTCGAATCCGCAACGCACCTACGTGCGCCTTCAATTCGACCTGCCAGCGGCTGACGCCGATCAAGCCGCGGCGATCCTGGTCGCGCATCGCGCGCTCGGATGCGAGGTCAGCAAAATCCGCTCGCCTCGCCCGGCCGCGGCACGCAAGCCCCGCCAGGTGCGCCTCAAGGCCTACTTCGATCGGCTCAATGACACCGACCTGAGACGCGTGCGTCGCGCGCTGGAATCTGCGGAAATGATTGCGGGCAGCGCCCGGCTGCAGAGCGAGACGCTGATCGATCCGGGTTGGGCCACGATGTGGATGACGCGCTTCGAGCCTTTCACGGTGGGGCGCTTCCTGATCGTACCGCCGTGGAACCACGAGCATCGCACGGATCGTATTCGATTGGTAATTCAACCCGGACAGGGCTTCGGCACTGGCCATCATGGCAGCACCTACGGCGTCATGCGGTTGATCGACGACTTGTGCGAGAAGCGCCCGCTCACGCGCGCGCTCGACGTGGGCACCGGCTCCGGAATTCTCGCGATCGCGATGCGGCTGCTGGGCGTTGGTGACGTCACCGCCATCGATATCGATCCGGTCGCGATGGAAAATGCGCGGGAAAACGCAGAACTCAATCACGTCAGCAAGCGGGTGCGCTTTTCGCTCGTGCCAATCGCTTCGCTGCGCCGCCATTTCGACCTGATCACCGCGAACATTCTCTCCTCGACGCTGATTGAGATGGCGCCGCGCCTTATCCATCGGCTCGCGCCGGAGGGCCGGCTGATTCTCGCGGGAATCCTCGCCCGCGAGGCCTCTCGCGTAATCGACGCGTATCGCCCCGCGATGCGCTGTATCGATCGACGTACCGATCGCGGATGGACCGCGCTCGTGCTCGCGCGATGAGCGCCGGCGACGTTCGGCCGCCACGCTTCGCGCTCGAGGCGGGCGCGCTCAACGGGCGCAAAGCGCAAATCGGTGGGGCGGAGCTTCATCATATGCGCGACGTTATGCGCCTCGGGCCGGGCAGCGCGATACGCCTGATCACGGACGATGGCACGGAATTCGCCGGCCGTATCGAACACTTTGAAAAGGAACATGCGGTCGTCGAGATCACCGGCATCCTCGAACGCGAACGTCCCCGCCCGACGATTATTCTCGCCGCGGCGATCATCAAAGGGCCGCGGATGGATTTTCTGATCGAAAAGGCGGCCGAACTCGGCGCCACCTCATTCTGGCCGCTCGCCTGCGCCCGCGCTGTGGTGCGCGACCCGGGGCGCGAGCGGGTCGCGCGATGGCGGCGGCTCGCGCTCGCCGCCACCAAGCAGAGCCTCTCGCGCAATCCGATGGGGATTCGACCGCCGACCACGGTTGCCGAAGCCGCCCGCGAAGTGCCAAAAGAGACGCTCGCGGTGTTTTGCGCTGAGGGCGCCGAACCGCTGTCGGCGATAGTGCGCCGGACGCGCCCGCATGCAATCCTGATCGCGTGCGGTCCCGAAGGCGATTTCGACGAGGCCGAGTTTGCCACGATGCGCGCGGCGGGCTTCCTCGCCGTCGGACTCGGACCCAACCGGTTGCGCAGCGAGACTGCGGCACTGGCGGCGCTCAGCCTCGCGGCCGGCGCTCTGGACGAAATCGACAAAGGAATTTGACGCGGTGGCTTACAAGTTCGCATTCGTGATGGACCCGCTCGAGGCCGTGCTGCCCGATAAGGACACGACCTTCGTCTTCATGCTGGAGGCGCTGCGGCGCGGCCATGCGCTTTACCACCTGGGGCTGAGGGAACTTTATGCCCACGGCCATCAGCCATACGCCGAAGCCCGCCGTTGCGAAGTGGCGCGCGCGCAACCGCATTACCGCTTTCTCGATAACGGCGCGCAGTATCCGCTGGAGGCCTTCGACGCGATCTTCATGCGCAAGGATCCGCCGGCCGACGCGCCCTACCTCTACGCCACGATGATCCTGAGTCTCGCCGATCGCACCCGGACGTTCGTGCTCAACGAGCCCGCCGGTCTGCGCGAGGCCAACGAAAAGCTCTACGCGCTGAACTTTCCCGGCGCGATTCCGCCCACCGTCGTGACCTACGAAATTCCGCGCCTCAAACGTTTCATGGAAGAACAGGGCGGCGAGATGATCGTCAAGCCGCTCGACGGCCATGGCGGCGAGGGGATTTTTCTCGCACATACGCGAGACCGCAATCTCAACGCGATCCTGGAAGCGGTGACGCATTTCGAGAGCCGGCCGATCATGGGCCAGCGCTATCTGCCCGAAATTCGCAACGGCGACAAGCGCCTGATCGTGCTCAACGGCGAGCCGCTCGGCTGCACGCTGCGGGTGCCGCGCGACGACGAAAACCGCGGCAATATCCACGTCGGCGGCAATTGCGTCAAGGCGGAGATCACGCCGCGCGATCGCGAAATCTGCCGGATGCTGCGACCGCGGCTGGAGCGCGACGGCCTCTACTTCGTCGGCCTCGACATTATCGGCGACTACCTGACAGAGGTTAACGTGACGAGTCCCACCGGGATCCAGGAGATCGATCGGCTCGACGGCGCCAACCTCGAAGCGCGGGTGATCGATTTCGTCGAGGCGCGCGTCGCCGCATTGCACTGATCGGCAGTCCCGCGGCTGGCCAGCATCGTTATCCCGAACAAATCGAAGGATCTCCCGCGGTCCTCGGCGCGCTAAAAACGGTGAGCTATCACGTTCAGCTCATGAGCATGAGCTGAACGGTACGCTTTACCCTCGGCGAGGATTGAAGTGCCCGAGGCTTTGGGCAATCGGCGTTGCTCAGCGGTCGGCTTGCCATCAGATCGTTGTTGAGATGGCGCGCGTACCTTGCAACGGACGGTCTGGATCGGTACCAATTAAAGACCGCGCGAACTCCCTGCCCTCGCGGCACGGGATGTCCGTCGGGGTGGGCAGGTAGCTCAGTCGGTAGAGCAGAAGACTGAAAATCTTCGTGTCGGCAGTTCAATTCTGCCCCTGCCCACCAAAAATCCCAACAAATCCAACTATTCACGACAACGCGAAATTGCGTCTCGCAAAAGCCCTTCGCACACATGAGGTTTTGGCTCCCGCACACTCTAAGCCCTTGCGCAGCAATGGTTTAGCGGTGCATCGATCGGTGAAAATCGTCAGACTATGCACTAAATTATGCACTGACCGGAAAAAGAGGCGAGGGTTCGCTCGCACTGATTCTACTTTTTTGGAGCGTAAACCATACCGGTCGAAAAAAGATTACCGGGCGATACTCGACGTGGCCGTAGCGGGGTCCATCCCTCCCGCGACATTATCTCCCGAACCCAACGGCCGATTTTTTGTTTCACGGCGTTTTTCTTCACATCGGGTCCGAGGATGAGCAGCGTCTTGCCCACCGCCTGAACTGCCGGAATCCCATTTCTGCACAGCGCGATCATATCCCGAACATTATTCTTATCCTCGATTATCGCGCCGATACGCTGTCCTAACTTCCCTAGTTTGAAACTCTCCAACCCAAACATCTTCGCCTTCTCCTATTTGCGTGCAATATGCAACCTAGCGAATCGCACGCTAACACGCAAGCCGTATTGACCCCGGCAGTCGCAAGTATGTGCATCGTGCGATCGGTGTCAGCCCTGCTCTATGCACCTGACTATGCAGTGACTATGCACCTTCATTTACATAATCTGTCGCTATCGACGTTTCCAAACCGACGAAAACACCTTTATCCGTTGAGATTATCTAAAATGGCAACAGATTATGACCGCTGTGTCGCAAACTGAAAATCTTCGTGTCGGCAGTTCAATTCTGCCCCTGCCCGCCAAAACACTCTCAAATTCAACTATTTACGACGACGCGAAATAGCGTCTCCCAAAGCCTTCGCGCACATAAGGTTTTGACTCTCGCACGCTCTAAGCCCTTGCGCAGCAATGGCTTGGCGATTGGAACGCACGGTTGATTTGATCCGATCGGCTCACATGATCTGATCCTGTGCAATCTAGGCGAAAGTACCCTCCTTTAGCGGGCAATTGAGCAGGTGGCCGACGATCATCTCGACGGTCGAACGCGGAACCGCGAGAGAGTCCGCGCGGATCGTCCAGCACGGCAATTTTGCTTGCCTTAGCCGGCCCGATCCCCCAACGCAGCGGCAATCGACCACAAACCCTGACTCGGCTGCTATCATGAACACGAAGCCCGTGAATGAACACGAATGATACAGTGCTTGACTAAGCTGTGGACCGTAGCCATCTCGAGGTCACGGTTCACAGCGGAACGATTGCCCGGTGGAGAACAGTTGGGATTTTAATCCACCCGTCACCAGCGCCTGCCCATGATCGTTTCAGAACTGCTGGGTTTCCTTGGCGATAAGGAATTTTATAAGCTCCGCGCAAAATTCCCGTACTGGTTTCGCCAATCGATGACACTCTCGATTCGATGCTTCGCGCTCACGCTGTCGCTATTCGTCCTCTTCGTCAGCGGCTGCGCCACGCCGGTAGGAGTCAAGCACGTCGATGAGAAAACGGCCTATCGTGCGCTTGGCGCGAACGTCCTGTCGAGCGGTGCGCCGAGTGCCTATTCGACCCAACTGCTGGAGCGCAACGCCCTGGTCAAGCGCTATCAGCAGAATCCGGAGCAGGTGCTCGCGGAGCTTTATTCCGGCCTGGGAAAGCCCGATGAGCGCGACCGGCTATTCGCGCTGGCCGAACTCTCATTCGCACATGCGGAAGCCGTACAGAATCGGTCGTACTACCTTTCATCCGCCGTCTTTGCATACGCCTTTCTGTTTCCTGAAAATCCAATCGACGCGCCCGACCCCTATGATCCGCGCCTTCGGCTCGCTCTTGATCTGTACAACCAGGACTTGGCTCCTTTGGAATCTCACTGCTGTATCCTGATTTCTGGGGCGCTCGAACGGCCAGGTAGCCGGGGGCTTATGAATTCTCGCGCTGGTCACGCCCGGTTTGGAAGAGGAGTTCCGCATTGGCTGCAACGCGGCTCATTCAGGGACGTCCGATGAGGTTCAGAAAATATTTGTGAGCCCGGTGATCGTCGGCTGGCTAGTATTCACTGTGTGTTTGGAGGTGCGCTTATCGGGTTGGCGCTTCGCCGAATTCTCCCCGATCATCATCTGACTGCAGATTCCAAGGATGTAATCAAGATGGGAACGGGTCTGACCGCGACCATGGCAGCCCTGGTCCTCGCGTTGCTGATCGCCTCGGCAAAGAGTTCTTGCGACGCTCAAAGAAACGACGTCACACAGATTTCCGCTAATGTCATCCTGCTCGATCGCGTGTTGGCTCATTACGGGCCAGAGACCAACTCCGCCCGCGCGCTTTCCGTCTCGGGTGCGATCTATTTGATCCTGGAGTTGGATCGGCGCTTCGCGGGGCTCCTTCAGGTTTCAGACGCGTCGCTACGCAATGCCATCACCCACCTTGGCCGATAGCGGCACAGCTACAGACGGTAGGGCCAAGGCCTTCTCATTTGTTTGTAATCGCTAAAGGGAGAAACTATGAAGCGGATAAACCTCACACTACCCAGCATGCGATTTGTTGTCTTCTACGTCTTAACGACCACTATGCTCCCGTCAGTAGGCCGAGCACAGGAGGCCCCGGTTTTCGCGATTTCGCGGGCTGACAGCTCGATTGTGTTTGCCGTCAAAGCCTCCATGGCCATACAGGGCAGTTTCGATAAGTGGGACGCCACTCTGACATTTAAATCTCCAGACGTTACGACTGGGATTCTGGACGTCAAGGTTCAGGCTGCTTCGGTGGACACGGGAAGCAGCTTGAAGGATAGCAAGTTAAAGAGTGACGATTTCTTCGACGTCAACCACAATCCGTTGATCAGGTTTAAATCAACTAAGATTATCCAGAGTGGTCCCAACACCTTTGAGGTGGACGGCGACTTCACCATACGTGGAGTTACCAAACCCGAGAAGTTGACACTTGTGGTGTCCGGCAAGGGGACAGGCGCAGGCGAGATTAACGGGACGATGGCCTTCGACCGTAAGAACTACGGGATGAACAGCGGCATTCCCTTCATCAGAATCGCCGACCGAGTCGAAGTGACGGTCGCGCTCAAGGGGAAGCGACTCAGCGGCCCTCCGCTGGTCTTTCAGCAGTAGCCAAATGGCAGAAGTGCGGTCGCGCCTTCGTCCGCGACGCGGGATTGATCACTCCACACGGATCTGATCCTCCTGAATCTGAGATTTGGGCGCTGCCATCCGCACGGCCGCGGCTGCGGTGCAGCCGGGACGCGCGCAATCATGAATCGTTAGCGCGGGAGGTGGCCCGCCCACCCGGCATCGCGAGCGCCGATCACGGAAAACATCAATGGAGCACGTCGTTGACGATCTCTTCGGCGATCAGCGCCTTCGCCTGGTGGGTGTCCTCGCCCGGATGAGTCACGGCCACCACCGTCATCTCATCGGTCGAGCCGCTGATCGAGACCCGCGCGACGATCACGTTGTCGAAGTCCTCGGCCGCCACTTGGCGCCGCGCACGCCGGCCCGCACTCTCATAGCCTTGCGACATGTAGTCCTGCGTGTCGCCCGTGTAACCCTGACTGCCAGGCTCTGGCAGCGGCGGCGGCGGCGTCCCGGTCGCAGTACATGGCGCCCCCGGCCCACATCCCGACGGATCCGCGAGCGGCGGTCCGAGGTCGCCATGCGTCTGGATCTCGTTCATGAGGTTCTGCATGGGCGTCGCGCCCGGCGGCAGCATATGGTTCTGGGCACGCGCACGCGCCAATGCCGCCTGGTCGACGGCAGTGCCGGTATCGCCCACCGGCGGTGGCGTCGCCCCTGCCGATTTAATCAGCGCTTCGACATCGGGATCGCCGGGCGCGAGGTCCTGCAGCGAAACCCCCGGCTTCAAAGGTTGTTCGCTCACCGTCACCGAGAGCGTCAGCGGCGCCGACGCGTTGGCGTCGGCAAGGCGATGTTCGGCCTGGAAATCCTGGCGCAGCCGATCAGCCACCATCGCGTCAGTCGAAAACGGCACCACTCCGACGCCGAGCGGCACAGAGATTTTGCCGGCCGTGCGCACTTCGAGCGCCTGCGCCAGCGGCGTCCCTAGCGCCACCAGCGCGGCCGCAACTAACGCGATCTTGAATAGCGCGCGAACCATGGCTGCCAATTAGATTCCGCAACCTACCTCAAACGCAACCGTGGCGTTACGGCAGCTTCTGGTCGAGCAACTCTTTGACACGGGCGGCCCGCCAGCTTTTCAAACGATCCGTTAACCCGGCGTCGCCGAGCGCGATTATCGCGGCCGCGAACAGGCCCGCATTTGCCGCTCCCGGTTTGCCGATCGCCATCGTCGCCACCGGTACCCCTTTCGGCATTTGCACGATCGAAAGCAACGAGTCCATCCCGTTCAGACTGGTCGTCGGCATCGGTACGCCGATCACCGGCAGCAGGGTCTTGGCGGCGATCACGCCCGCCAGATGGGCCGCGCCGCCCGCGCCCGCGATGATCGTCCGCAATCCGCGGCCCGCCGCACTCGCCGCATACTCCAGCGTCAGATCGGGCGTCCGATGGGCCGACAGCACCCGCACTTCATGCGCTACTTTCAGTTCGCCCATGACCTCGGCCGCCGCCGCCATGTACTCCCAATCGCTCTTGCTGCCCATTATCACACCGACCAGCGGTGTCTCCGCCGAAGCCATCTAAACGCTACCTCCATCACCGTAGTTTGTCAGTCGCACCGAGGCTGCCGTCCTCGATGAGCACTTGTCAAGCCCGCCCCTGACCGCAAATCACTCAAGTAATTTGTGAGGAACTCCAAAGTTGTAGTTTGTTGAGATCTCAGTTATGCAGAGATCCCTTTTGTTGGACACAGTATGCCGCGCGGCGGAGGGAGTTGGCGACGCCCGCGAATCGCGGGCGTCAATCGCTAAAAATTCCTCAACGACTTCTTTTCTCTTTCACCGCATCACGCGAACGTGGACAATCTCTCGATGGCGACGGCGATCCCCATCAACGGATGCCGCTTTAATCCTGCCGAGGTCATGCGCGCGACAGGCGCCTCGTTTTCGGGACGGAGCGACCTTGAGTTCGCGGGCGTCAGTATCGACACGCGATCGATCGTGCGGGGCGCTCTTTTCGTCGCATTGCGCGGCGTGCGCGACGGTCACGACTTCGTGCGCGAGGCGGCCACGCGGGGCGCCGCCGCGGTCATCGTCGAACACGGACGCAGCGATCCGGCGCTTCCATGCTTCGAGGTTGACGACACGCTGAAAGCGCTCGGAGCACTCGCGCGCTTTCATCTCAATCGAATGCGCGCGATGAGGCCGCT
>Ga0068855_100002426_pt1 | contig 23008 bp, 17 predicted proteins | sample KBSCornC52_FD_66592 | JGI IMG/M metagenome (GOLD analysis project Ga0068855, IMG submission 66592) | Corn rhizosphere microbial communities from Kellogg Biological Station, Michigan, USA - KBS Corn C5-2 | ecosystem: Host-associated > Plants > Roots > Rhizosphere > Soil ...
TTGGTCGTGCTGCTGCGCGTGGTGCAGGCGTTTCGTCCCGCGCTCGCCGGCCTTTTGACCGCCGAGCTCGTCACGATGGGCTTGGCCTCGATGCTGGTCTCGTCCTTCAGCATCATCGCCACGCGCAATATGACGCGGCTGATCGCGTACGCGTCGATCAATCACGCCGGCGTGATCGCGATTGGGCTCGGCATTGGTAAGACGGCATCTTATGGGCTTTTGCTGTATGTCGTGAGCAACGCCTTCATCAAGGCGATCCTGTTTCTTACCGCCGGCAAGATCAAGGCGCACTACGGCACCAACGACACGCGCGAGATTGACGGTCTGCTCAAGAATTTGCCCTACAGCGGCGTGTTCTTGATGGTCGGAACTTTTGCCTTACTCGGGCTACCGCCGTTCGGTAGCTTCTTCGGCGAATTATTGGTGCTGTCGGCGCTGGTCGGCTCGGGGCACATGTTCGTGTTTTCGGCCTTCTGTGTGCTGATCACGATGACGTTCGTCGCCACCGGCCGCACCGTCTTTCCGATGATTTGGGCAGAGCCGCGCCAGGCCCGCACTTGGCCCCGGCAAACGTTCTGGTCAGCCTCGCCCAAGATCTTCTTTCTGTTCGTGCTGATTGCGCTCGGCGTCTACATTCCGCCGGTCGTAAACCAACTGATAGAAGAGGTGGCAGCTTCGGTGGAGGTTCGATGAGCTCGGTGATCGTTCAGCGCACGGCGACGAACGCCGTGCCCGTGCTCGAACCCGCGCTCTTCCGTGAGGACGTGCTCCACCGAGAGCGCGCCGGCTCGCGGCTGCTCAGCTTGTACGGTGCACGACAGGACGAGCAGGTGCTCGTCACGGCCGTCTTTCGCGACCCCGCGGGTGGCGTCGATTTGACGCGCACCTCGGTGCCTTGGCCCATCGGCTACCGCGAATTGACCTCGGATTTACCCGCCGCCCACTGCTTCGAGCGGGAACTGCATGAGCAAACCGGGCTCGCCTTTCCGGCTCATCCGTGGCTCAAACCCGTGCGTTTCCAAGGCCGAGAGCAGGCCGCGATGAACGCATATCCCTTTTACAAACTGGAGGGCAAAGAGGTCCACGAGGTTGCGGTCGGTCCGATCCACGCGGGCGTCATCGAGCCCGGTTCGTTCCGCTTCATGTGCCACGGCGAACAGGTGCATCACCTGGAGATCCAGCTCGGATACCAGCACCGGGGGGTCGAGGCGCGCTTGCTCGAAGGCGATCCGCTGCGGTTGACACCATTGGTCGAAACGATCGCCGGCGATACGAGCGTCGCACACGCCTGGGCGTACTGCGCGGCGCTCGAGAGTTTGGCCGATTGCGAGCTCAGCTTGGAGACGGAGGTCGCGCGCGCGGCCGCGCTCGAGCTCGAGCGCGTGGGCATGCACTTGGCGGCGCTCTCGGGGCTGGCCGCAGACGTCGGTTTCCTGCAGGGCGCAACGAGCTACGGCCGCCTGCGCACCACGGCCATCAACACCACGATGCGCCTGTGCGGCAGTCGCTTCGGCAGGGGCGCGGTTCGGCCCGGCGGCATCGGCATGCAGCTTTCGCCGGACCTCCTCCACGACGTTGCCGCAAACCTCGAGCTGCTCGCAAGCGATCTGCCGGTCATCGACGATTGCTTCCTCAGCTCACGCACCGTGCGCCATCGCCTGGAAGGAGTCGGTGTGCTCGCGCGCCAGCAGGCGCTCGCGCTCGGCGTGGTGGGGCTTGCGGCGCGCGCGTCGGGCGTGCTGCTCGACGCGCGTCAGCAGACCGCGACGGGTGCCTACCACACGCTGCCCATTGCGCCCTGCCTGCTCGAGGCCGGCGATTGCTGGGCCCGCGCGCGCCTGCGCATTCTGGAGCTTGGCGCTTCGCTCACCTGGCTGAAAGAGATCCTCGCTCTTTACGGACGCTGGCAAGCCCCGCGCAAGGCGCTCACCGGCCTTGCCAGCGAGCAGATCGCGGTCGCGCTCGTGGAAGGGTTTCGCGGCGAGGTCGTGCACTGCCTCGAGACGAACGCCGAGGGCCGGCTCCGGCAGTACAAGGTATTGGACCCGTCGTTTCGCAATTGGATGGGGCTCGCGCTCGCCGTGCGCCAGAACGAGATTTCGGATTTCCCGATCTGCAATAAGAGCTTCGACCTCTCCTATTCTGGGAACGACCTATGATCGCCATCAAATCGCTGCGCGTGAGAGCGCTGCAAGGCACGCAATTCATCCCGGATCTGCGCGCGGCCGTGCCAAACGGTTTTCGCGGGCTGCCGGTGCTGAGCGCCGTACCCTGCGGTCCCGAGTGCCAAGCTTGTCGCGATGCATGTCCGACTTCTGCCATCGCGCTTCGGCCACTACGCCTGGATCTCGGGCGCTGTGTGTTCTGCCGAGAATGCGTGGAGGCTTGCCCCGAGGACCAGATCCGCTTCACGCCCGAGCCCAAAATGGCGGCCACCGAGCGCGACGCGTTGGTACTGCGCGCCGGCGACGCAGAGCTGACCTCGGTGCGGGCCTCGGCCGCACTTTGCAAATTGTTCGGGCGTTCGCTCAAGCTGCGTCAAGTTTCAGCGGGCGGATGCAATGCCTGCGAACTCGAGCTGAACGCGGCAGTCAACGTGAATTTCGACGTGCAACGCTTCGGCATCGAGTGGGTGGCGTCGCCTCGCCACGCGGATGCGCTGGTGCTGACCGGCCCGCTGACGCAAGGCATGAAGAACGCGGTACGGCTGGCATGGGACGCCATACCCGAACCGCGCTTTCTGATCGCGGTCGGTGCCTGCGCCATTTCGGGCGGGCTCTACGACCAGGCCGCGGCGGTCGAGCGCACGTTCCTCGATAGCGTGGGTCCCTCGTTGTTCGTACCGGGCTGCCCGCCGCATCCGCTCACCTTCGTCAACGCGATCCTGGATTTTCTCGGTGTCGGCTAAGCCTGTTCTGCCGCTGGCCGTGAGTCGCTCGCGCGCACGAGCCGGCTGGGCTCGAGCTTGCGCCACATCTCGAGAACACACGGGAAATTGGGCTCGACTCGGACCTGCGCGTAGCCGTCCGGGACCTGACCGCCAAAGCCGTTGTAGGTGAGCAGATAAGTACCGACCGCGGCCTGTCGCAACAGCTGCTCGGCTGCAGCGATGTCGCCGAGATAGCGGGCGTCGCTGAGCTCGGCGTCGTCATCGAGGCAGTCTTCGCGACTGAACAGGTTCTCGCCGAAGGAGTTGTAAAAGTAATAGGCTTCGGCGTTCGGCAGCAGCGTGCCATCGAATTTGCCGTGAATGAACGTCACGCGCGCTTCCACCTCGAAGACGCGGGCGAGCTCACGCGCGGCCGCCACCAGGCGCGCGCGTTGCTCGATGCCCACGAAACGCGCGTGGCCGGCCAGTGCGGCTGCGACGCAGAACTTCCCCGCGCCCGATCCGACGTCGAAGACGGTCTGGATAGCGAGCTCGTCGATCCATTCTGCGGCACGCGCAGCGACCGCCAGCGGCGTCCAATATTGGCGGGAGACCGCACGAAGCTCCGGCGCAAGAAAGCGATCGAAGGCGTGATTGGGCGGAGACTTCCGGCTGCGGAGGATACTCGCGACTCTTGCCGCAGACAGCGGCGCGCCTTCGTCCAGCCCGCGCTCCAGAAACAGTTCACGCTCGACCATCTTGACCAGTTTTGACACTAGGGCCGTGACTCCCGCGGTTGAGGGCCCTAGCTCGGCGGCTCGTCCCCCAGCACTCACTGGTCGATCTGCAGAGCGGCGGGGCCGGAGCTCCCGCACGTGAGGCATGCGCCGGCACCGCACTGGACCCTGGACCATCGGGTTACTCCGCTGTGCAAGAAGCGGTCCGACACGAAGCCGGGCGCGGGCTGGCCGCCTCCGCGCGATCCGCGCTGAAATGGCGAAAGTCAGCTCAATCGCGACGGCTGTAACCGCGCTTGCCGCGGCACGCGCCTGGGAACCGGTCAATCTGTCATAGATTCTTCAGTTCCGTCCCTCACGAATGACGGATTCGTGCCCGAAAGCACCGCTGCCGGGCCGAGAGCCGCCCGCGCCAAGCACTTCGCCAATCCCAAGATCCCTTCGCGCCGCTGGCAAAGGCTGCGCTCCTCGCAGTGCGCGCGCGTGCGACAAAAGGTCGGCGCAGGCACCAACTTTGCTCTTCGGGTGCGGCAATGGGTAGCGAAGAGCGCAGCCAGATCTGGGTCACGATCGTTGCAGAGAGTGCGGAGACCCGCGACGGCCTGAAATCGTACCTTGCGCACGCCGGTGTGGCTGCCCGAGGCACAGCGCGCTTGGGCGACATCGACCCAGAGCCATGCACTGCAGTGGTGCTCTTTCCGGACGAATTCGCGCATGGCGCAGTCGTCCGTGAGCTCTCGCGACTACGCCGCGATCGACCTCAGCTGCTGCCCTTGCTCGTCACCCGCGAGCCCGAGCGCTATCTCGAGCTGGCCGAACCCGACACGGGCCCGAGCTCGCCGATCGTGATTCCCAAGCCTGCTTGGGGTTGGACGATTCTGGACGCGATTCGCGGAGCGATCGACGCGCAGCGAGCCTGAACCGCGCGCGGCTCAGGCTAGCCGGGCGAGGTGGCGCTGGACCGTGCGCAGGCTGATGCCCAAGCGGCGAGCAGCCCGCGAGCGATTGCCGCCCTCCAGCTCGAGCGCGGCTTGCATCACCTGCTGCAGGATGTCGGGCAGCTTGTCGTTGAGGCTGATCTCGATGCTTTCGCCTGCCGTCGCCGAGGCGACTCCGCCTGCATCGTTCGCGGCGTGTTGCCGCAGGGCGGGCGCCAGATCGGCGACGCGGATCTGCTTTCCGGGACGGAGCAAGCAGACGAGCTCGATCACGTTCCGCAGCTCGCGCACGTTGCCGGGCCAGGAATAGCTGCGCAGCGCCGCCATTGCCGCGCGGGTCATTTTCGGTGGCCGCACGCTGTGCCGCGCGGACAGCTCGGCCAGGAACTGATGAATCAACGGCGCGATGTCGGCCTGCCGCTCGCGAAGCCCGGCGAGCTGGAGCGTGACCCCTTGAATACGGTAGTAGAGATCCGCGCGGAAACGACCTGCTTTCACCTCTTCGTCGAGCGGGCGCAAGGTGGCGCAGATCAAGCGCGCGTCCACGCTGATTTTGGTGCTGCCGCCGACGCGCATGAATTTCCTGTTCTCCAAAAAGCGCAAGAGCTTCGCTTGCACGTTGAGCGGCATCTCACCGATTTCGTCGAGAAACAGCGTCCCTCCGCCGGATGCCTCGACCTTGCCGCGCGAGCGCTCGCTCGCGCCGGTAAACGCGCCGCGCTCGTGCCCGAACAACTCGCTTTCGAACAGCGACTCGGGGATCGCCGCGCAGTTGATGGGCACGAATGGCCCCGCGCGCCGATGCGACAAATCATGCACTCGTCGAGCGAGGATTTCCTTGCCGGTACCGCTTTCGCCGATGATCGTGATGCCGACGTCCTTGCCCGCCACGGCGCGGATCACGCGATCGATCTCGCGCATGGCCGCCGAGCGCATGATCGGCTCGAATACCACGTCAACCTGTCGCCTTTTGGTCGGCACTTTGCTGAGTTCATAGCATATTCTGTCGCGAGTGTTTCGAGCCGGCATTTGGCGGCACAGCGGGCGCGACTCACCACGACGCCGAAGGCTGGGTCGCCCCTTGCCCGCGCCGCGTGACCATCAAAAAAATCTCGGAGTCGGCAAGGCTGAACAGGGGCGCTTTGCGCCGGACCTGCCTATTGAGGCAATTGAAAGGTCAGAGTCAGACGCGGCACTGCGGGGCGCCGCGCGCTGAGCTGCGGCTAAGAATAGTGCTCGCAAGTGCGGAATCGCTCCGACAAATCTTCGTCTTTGCGCCGTCGCGCGCAGGCGCCGGGCGTTACTCGTAGTCAGCAGCGCGAACGCGCTGTCCCGTTCGCGCTGCTGACGGACCGCGGCTTACTTCGACAGCACGAGCAGCGCTAGCGAGTTACTCGGCAGCGAAAGCCCGCTAACGGCTCCGCCAGTGATGGCAACTGGAGTGCCCGCAGTCGGCGCCTGACTCGCGTCGGCGCGATAGATCGCGGCGGTGCCGGTCGCAGCAAAATTCTGCACGGCAACCGAGAGCCCATTTTGATCGCTGCCGCTCACATTGACGAGCATCACCCAGACCTTATTGGGACTCTTGGCTGCGTCGGACGACGCATACACGTTGACGCCGGAGTTCGAGCTGGCCGCGCCTAGCGAATAGGCGCCGAATTTGCCACCCGCGCCATCGTAGTTCCGATACATCGCGAGGGCATTGTAGGTCGGCAGGTGCGTGCCCTTGTACACGAACGAGCCCCAGTACGCTGCGACCTGATAGCCGAGTCGCCCGTACATGCCGAAGATGTCGGCCAGCTGGGCCGCGGTCGACGGATCCGGCGCCTTCCCGTCGCCGCCATCCTTCGGCACGTTGTACTCGCTGACGCAAATGCCGGTGCCCGGGTACGTACTGTTGATCCAGCCCTGGACGTGCGGCGGCACGACCGGCGTGTTGTACTGCGTGAACTGGGGATCCCAGAGCGCGCGCGTGTCACCGAGCCCAGCTCCCGGGAACGGGTAGTGCATGTCCACACAATCCAACAAGCGCGCACCGGTCTTTTGCTCTTCGCTCACAGCAAGCTTCAAAATCGCCTGCGTCATCGAGTTGTCGACGGTGTACGGGCCGACCGGATTGCCGCACTCATTGTTCGGCAGCGCCACCAGATCCCAGGCGTTCTCGGTGCTCATGAACAGCACCTTGGCCGTGGGATCGGCGCCCTTGACCGCTTTGGCGTAGGCGATCGTGCGATCCTTGAAATCCTGATCCAGGCTTTTGCCGATCGCGGCGTTGGTACTGTAAAACGGCTCGCAACCGGTGCCTGGTGGGTAGAACGCGGGATAGATGTCTTTACGGAGGTACTGCCAGTTGTCGGGCTCGTTATCGAGTTGGTAGTATTTCACGCCGCCGCTCGCGGCCGAGCCGAACGTCGATTTGAGGTGCTTGACCCAATCGCTCACGAAAGACGTATCGAGCACGCTCGAGCCCTTGTCGACCAAGGTGTTGTAGGTCGTTCCGAGCTCGGCGCAGCATTTGCCCTGATCGCCGCCCGGCCCGCCATACGATCCGGAGCAATCGGCGTTCGATTGGAGCGCGGAGTACGGCGTCGGCATGCTCGCCACCCAGCCGGTGATCGGCACCGTCATCAAGGTGTCGACCTTCTTCGTGATGTCGTAATGGATGAACTGATCCGAGGCCGTCTTGAGCGACGGATCCGGCGAGCCGCCGGTGAACGACCACGTGTAATTGGCGCAATACCAATCGGCGCCCGAGTTGTAGGCGTCATTTTGCCAGTTGTACGAGGTCGTCGCGTCGCCGCCCCAGCGATTGAGACTGACAATCTGCATGGAATCGTCGCTATTGAGTGCCACGCCGTAGATGCCCGAAGAAATGGGCGTGCCTTGCGAGCCGGCATCCACCACGATGCTGCTCGTGCTGCCGGTCGGCGCGACGCAGCTACCCTGTGCGCTGCACAGCTGAGACGGCGGACAGCCACCACAGGTGCCGGTGCAGCCGTCGCTGCCACACGTCTTGCCAGTGCACTCGGGCGTGCAACTCTGAGGAGAACCCGAACCTGCTGCGCCCGCCGTTGACCCGACGCTGCCCGACGCGCCAGCGCTCCCGGACGCTGCGTCGCTGCCAGCAGCTCCCCCGCCGCTCACCCCTCCGGTTGAAGAGCCGCCGGCTGCGGCAGCACCGCCGCTGCCAGACGCGCCCGAACCGGACGCGCCTGCGTGGCCGGCGCTGGACGGCCCGGGCGGCGCGGAGCTCGAGGACGAGCACGCTCCGGTTGCCAAAGCGATCAGCGCAGCGAGCGCCGTCGTCAAGCGCGGCCGCGCTTGCCTGTGATTCATCGGATGTTGCTGCTCGCTCGGAGGGATACTTTTGCTGTCCATGCTTGCTCTTCTGCTTCGTGACCGTGTCGCGCGCGCTCAGCTCGACTCGCGCTCGCGGCATGGAGCGGAGTGAAGCGCGTAAGAATTTTCGAGAGGGCGGGGTTTGCTGCCGACGCCCGTGCAGTGTCGGAGGGCCGGCAAATCCATCCCCAAGAGTGGTGCCGGTTTTACTTTCGGTGGTATGAATCTCACATTTTCACGCTGGCGCCGCTCGAGCTCCGCGCGCTTGCGCTCTGCCCGCCAGCGCTGACGGCGTTCACGCCGGCGCTCGATCCGGAGCTCGGCTGCTCTGCTCGAGCCAACCGCGACGAAACAGCAGCTTGCCGCAACCAATGCCGAGCTTCGCTCATCGCGGGGTCAGTTCCGCCGCATGGCAAAAGCGGCTCAACATTTTCTGGTGCGGGAGCGCAGTGAGATCGCGCGCGAATCGAGAGAGCGCGAGCGCCGAGCAGCAGGTGGTGGCCGGCCGAACTCGCGGCAAACGGCTCGGTCCTCCCAATATGACGCGCGCGTTTCGAAGAGCAAGCGCCGCAGGATGCCGCGAGCGCGTCTCTCCTTGAGATGTTTTTTTGTTGATGGTCACCGAACACGCCGCGGCTCGGCCTAGCCTTCGGCGGCGCGTGCCGGCCGACAGATCCACGAAACACTGCGAAAAAAACCCTGGTCTACGACGTGGGCGTCAGCGTGCCGCCTTGTCATCGTAAATCTTGCGCGCTAGCGTTTCGCGCGTGGTCGATCTCGATGCCCTCTACCGAGAGCACGCCCCGGCGATCACGGCTTCGCTCGCGCGCTCGTTCGGCGCGCGCCGCCTCGATCTGATCGAGGCGGCCGTCCAAGAGGCGTTCATGTCCGCGCTCGAGAGCTGGGGAACTGACGTCCCCGCGCGCCCCGGCGCCTGGCTCCAAGTGGCGGCACGCCGGCGCGTGATCGACGCGATTCGACGCGCTGCCTGGCTCGCACCGAGCGAGGCTCTGGAAGATCTCGAAGCGCCCACGGCCGTACCCGAGCGCGACGAAGATCTGTTGAAGATGATGTTCGTCTGTTGTCACCCTGCGCTTCCGCTCGAGAGCGCGCTTTCGCTCGCGTTGCGAACGCTGTGCGGCTTTCCGGTCCCGGCATTGAGCCGCGCACTCTGTGTCGACGAAGCAGCGGTCGAGAAACGGCTGATGCGCGCGCGCCAAGTGCTGCGCGAAGAGCAGGTCGAGCTCGAACTCGACGCCGAGTCCGACGTCGATGCCCGCCTCGACGGGGTCCTGCGCATGCTCTACGTGCTGTTCCTCGAGGGCTACAGCGCGCATGCCGGCGACCAGCAGATCGATGAGGGGCTGTGTCACGCGGCGCTGCGCTTGAACGCCATGTTACTCAGTAGCCAGTTCGCAACGCCGCGCGGCCACGCGCTGCAGGCTTTGTTCTTGCTGCAAACCGCGCGCTTGGCCGCGCGCGTCGACGCGCAAGGTAACCTGATCCCGCTCGATCGGCAGGACCGCGCGCGCTGGGATCGCCGAATGATCGCCGATGGGTTCGAACAGCTCGGGCTCGCCGCGACCGGCGATGCGGTGTCGCCATTTCACTTCGAAGCGGGGATCGCGGCGTGCCACGCGCTCGCCCCGACCTACGCCGCCACTGATTGGCCGCAGATCGTCGCGCTCTACGACCAATTGCTGGCGCTCACGCCCTCACCCGTAATCGCCTTGCAACGTGCGATCGCGCTCGGCCGAGCGAGCGGCGCGCGCGCCGGATTGCGCGCGCTCGCTGGCTTGGTCGGTAACGAGCGGCTCGAGGACGACCCGGTGCTCGCCGCCGCGATCGGCGAGCTCGAAGCCGAGCGCGGCAATGTTCGCGCCGCGCGCACGGCCTATCGCCGTGCCCTCGAGCTCGCCGGTACGGCGCCCGAGCGTCGTTTCCTCGAAGAGCGCCTAGCGGCATTGTAACGCCCTCTGCGCCACCGTTTCGTTACGGCTTTGGAAACGCTCCGAGCATACGCACCTCGGTCGTGCCGCCGATCTCCACGTGCGGCGATTCGCCGGCGATGGCGCAGGCCTCGTCGATGTCGCGGACGCGCACGAAGAAGAAGCCGAGTACCGCCTCGCGCCCTTCTGCGAACGGACCGTCGACGACCAGACCGGCGCCTTTTCGGCGCACGGTCTTGCCGCTCTGCGCGAGCGCTTCCACGCCCGCATAAAGCCCGCGGCGCTTCAGATCCGCGGCCCAATCGACCAGCTTCTGAAACAGCGCCTTCGAGCGGCCATCGGCTGCAAGCTGCTCCCAATCGACTCCCTGGTCGCGAAAGATCAACATCGCGGTCTGCCGCGTGTCGGTGTCGGAAGCGTTGCTCGGGCTATCGTGATTGCTTTGCTCGGACGTCATGTGCGCACTCCTCACGCCGCTTTCGGGTACGGCTCGCCGCTACCGGTGGTCGCGTAGCTTGCCAGGCTACGCAGAAAATACGGCCACGCCTCGTTGCATCGCTCGTAAACTTCATTTTTGGCGGGGTAGCCTGAGTGAACCAAGCGAACGCGCGTCCCGCTCGGCGTCTCACTGAGCTCGATCGCGAGCCGAGTGCCGAGCCAGTCGGGGTTATTTTCGTGCGCGACGCAGGTCATCAGCATGCCCCGCGCGTCGCACCGGTCGACTCGGAGAGTGACCGAACGCACCTCGCTCGGCTGCGAAAAACGAAACGTCGCCAGCTGGCCGTCGAAGTCGGTGTCTTCGGCCCACCATTTGCGGTAGCCGGACTCCGTGGTGATGGCGCGGTGAACTTGGGCGAGCGGGGCTGAGATGTCGATGGTGGTATCGATGATGAACATGGTTGTCGTTCCTTTCACCCCTTCGTCGAACGAGCGCGCCGGTTCCGGACAACGAGCTGTAAGCCATTGAATTTGCGTAATATTCACTGAAGCAGCCACTCGTTTGGCGCTCGCCACCGCGAAATCTTGTCCGGCGACAAATGTGAACCCTCGCCATTCTTTTCTGGTCGCCGCGCCATAAAGTGATCCGCGCGGTGCGCTCGGCGCACGTCTTTTCGTGCACCAAAGCCGACTCCAACCGACAGAATCAAATCAATCCCGCGCTGAAGGTGGCGGTCTGCCCGCCGCGAGCAAGGAGAGCCTCATGGTATCGATGCGCCGCGTCCAAGGAGTTGCCGTGCTCGTGCTTCTGGGGACCGCTTGTTCCTCGAGCAATTCGTCGCCTTCCGGCAGCGGCGGAGCTCAAAGCACGGGCGGTGCGGCGAGCGTGGGGGGAGCGAGCGGCACAGGCGCGCAAGCCGGAACCGCAGGCCCGAGCAACGGCGGATCCCCGAGCCAAGGCGGATCCCCGGGCACGGGCGGAACCGCAGCGGGCGGAACCAGCGCGGGCGGAGCGGGCGGGGATGGCCATTCCGGCTCGGCAGGCCAGACGGCGCTCGGCGGCAGCGGCGGCAGCGGCGGTTCGGGCGGCGGCATGCAAAGCGGCGGCTGCAGCAAAGCGCGAACCCTGCAAAACGGGACCATTCCCCTCACCTTCGACGGCGCATCGCGAAAATACATTTTGCGAGCGCCCGACGGCTACGACAGCTCCAAAGCCTATCGCTTGGTCCTCGCTTACGCCTGGTCCGGCGCTTCGGCATCCCAGGTTGCGGACAGCCATTACTTCACGTTTGCGACCCTGGACAGCAAGGACACCATCTTCGTTGCACCAGAGGCCGCCAACGGCGCTGGCTCCTGGAGCAACGGCGACGTGGCGTTCACCGACGCAATCCTCGCTCAAATCGAGGGCGATTTGTGCATCGACAAGAGCCGCGTCTTCGCCAGCGGCTTCAGCTTTGGCGGGGCGATGGCCATGGCGCTCGCGTGCACTCGGGCAGACGTGTTCCGCGCCGCGGCCTTCTTCTCGGGCGCCGATTTGACCAATTCCTGCCCCGCCACGCTCACGAAGCCGATCGCCTACTACGCGTCACAGGCCAGCGAGGACGGCGGCGGCCTTTCGAACACTTCGCCGATCACGGGCGAAAAGCGACAAGCCGACTTCGCGGCCGTCAACGGCTGCATGCCGGAGCCGTCCTCGACCACGTTCCCGACCAGCGGTCAGCCACACACCTGCACGATTTACAAGGGTTGCTCTGCGGGCCACCCGACTGAGTATTGCGTTTTCAACGGCCCGCACGGCTGGGAGCCCAAAGATCCCGGTCAATCGACGAGCTGGGACGCGCCAGAGGCCTGGAAGTTCATCACTCAGTTCTGAGTCGGACGACGCGAGGCCGCGCGTCCCTTCGGCACGGCGCGGAGTGGGCGCGCGCACAATCTTTAGCGAGTGTGCTCGCGGCTCGCCTGCACGTATTGCTGGGCGGGCACCACGATGCCGGCGCGAATTCGGCGCAGGTGCTCCGACGGCGCGTAGCCCGTGACCTGATGAAATGCGCGGTGGAACTGGGGATAGCTGCCGAACCCCGAATCGAGCGCGACCTCGAGCATGTTGCGCTGCTCGCCGCGACCAAAACGGGTGATGAACTGTTGAATGCGAAAGTGGTTGCGGAACTGCACGATGGACAGGCCCATCTGCTGCTTGAACACGCGCGAGAGCCGCGAGCCGTCGAGCCCACAGCGGCGTGCCAGGCTCGCCAGCGGCAGATCGCCGTGCGCGCCGCACAAGAGGTCGCGCGCGCGCGCGACCGCCGCGTGTAAGGGGCTTCCGCGCCCGGCACCGGTGTCGAAATCTTGCGCGCGGGCGTAGCTGCGAAAGCTGACCAGGGCGTGCGCGAGCAGCTCGAGACCGCGCGGATTCGCGACGGCCGGTTCGTCACAATGGACCAGCCCCGAGTGCAACGTCGAGAGCTGGCGCACGTGCGCGGGCGGCAAGACGCAAGCGCCCCAGCCGCGCGCTTGATCGAGCACGCGCGCGCCCGACAGCCGTTCCGCGGCAAGCGCGGTCGGATTTCGAAACGAAGCCACCCACATCGCGAGATCGTCCGATACGCTGAGCAAGGTGTGGTCTCGGCCCGGCGCTAACCAGAGCAGAGATCCTGGCCCGAGCACGACGTCTTCTGCGCCAATCCGGTAAGCGGTGGTGCCCCACAACACGAGCTTTACCTCGAGTTCGTCATGGTGGTGCGTGGGATACCAGCTCGAGGCGTGGGTCGAATACCAGACGCCCGCTTCGAATTCGGGGCCTCGAGGCAAATCGAGTTTCACCGAGCGATGATAGCAGCAGGGCCGCGATCGGCCCATCCGAGTCGGAAACTGGCGCCGGTCTGAAGCGAGTCGTCTCCAGCGGCGGGCTGGCGCGGCCGCAGAGCAGACGCGCGTCGGACCGCTTTGCCCACTCATCGAGCGTCACGGGCAGCGCGCCCGTTCAATCGTGGCCCAAAAACCAAATCGTCCCCGATTGAGATGCTGGTGAGGGTCGCATCCAAAAGAGCGCCGTGGCGGCGCAGCGCGTTACCACGGTTCCGGAGAGGTCTGGGATGACGAGAGATGGTGCTGGCCTGCCCAATCGATCCGCGGCTGACCTCCTGCATCCAGGACCACTTCGTAGACGACTTGAACGTAGTCGCGCGCGAACGTGAGCTGATACCTGACAGCGGAATACTCGCGGCGATTGACCACCTCGTACGCTTCGTTAGCGACGGAGAGCGTGCGCTTGCTGAGGGGACCCGTTCGAGAAAATGTCTCCTGCCAGTGTTGGCGATAGCGGGAAAGTGGAAACAGCTGCTTGTAGTGCGCGGTCGTATAGCGGTCCCATGCCTCGTCGATGTGGCCTGCGGAGAGCGCGGCGAAGTAGGGCTCGAACAGCGACTGCTCGAGCCGCTCGCGATTTTTCGGCGCTTTTTCCAGACCATAATAGACGCCGTAGCCAATGCTGCCGAGCATGAGCAGAGCAACCGCGACGGCAGCGATTGGATGGGGCACGCTCGAGCCGGCCACTACCTGCCCCCCTCGGCCGTGCAGCGGCTCGCGGCGACGGCGACGAACCGCGCCGGGCCAAGCAATCCGAGATGCATCGCTCGTTTTTTTAAAGCCGAGCGGCGGCGGCGGCAACTCGCCACTTGCCGGTCCCATGACCGAGGAGCTGGAGCACGGTCGGAGTGCTCGAGGAAGCCGAGACACCGCAGCCCAAACGCGGCAAAGGGCCTTGAATTCTTGGCCCTCGAGCTTTGGAGGGTCGGGGAAATTCAAGGTCCGTTCAAATCGGAAGCGGCCTGAGGGCTGGCTTCGTCAAAACTTGCTCGCAAGCAGCCCGAGCCAAATCACACCTGCGCGGCTCGACTTGGACCAGAATTGTGAACGTTCACAATAACGTCCTACACAGGCGCTGATTCGACATAGAAAGGAGCACTGTACTGATTCTGGATACCTAGCGCGCGGGCCCCATACAGATTGTGCCGGGGTGCAGGTGGGTGTTCGCACTCCAGTGTCTGCTCAGAAAATACTTGGACCTTCAGCCGCCCTGTTGCACCACACGCGAGCCAGCGCCGGTGCTGCGATCGCTCAGCGCAAAGTGAGAGTTGGAGCGCTCACCGTTTCGGCGCCCGAGCCGTCGAGGCGCGCACGATCAGCTCGGGTGCCACGACGACGCGCACATTCGCCGTGTTGCCGGCGATCCGATCGAGCAGCACGTGTAAGCAGCGGCGGCCGAGCTCGGCGAAATCTTGCCGAACCGTGGTCAACGGTGGCGTGAAGTAGGCGGATTCGGGGATATCGTCAAACCCGACCACGCTCAGCTCACCGGGAACTTTGCGACCGACCTCGTGTAGCCGGCGCAACAGCCCGAGCGCCATTTGGTCGTTGCCCACGAGCACCGCGGTGAGGTCCGCGATTTGGAGCAGGCTTTGCGCCGCTTCATAGCCAGAGCGCGCGGTCCAGTCGCCGCGCAGAAGTGCTGGCACGCGCACACGCGCCGCTTTCAGCGCACCTTTCCAGCCCTCAATGCGATCTTCTGCCTCTTTCCAGTCAGGTGGACCGGCCAAATGCCAAACTGTTTTGTGGCCCAGGCTCAGCAGGTGCTCGGTAGCTGCAGTCGCGCCCGCCTTTTGGTCTACGGTAGCGACCGGAATGGACGCTTCGGGCCCTGCCTCGACTGCGACCACCGCAAAATCGGATCGGACGTGCCGCAGTGCGTCCACACCGGCGCGGAGCGGCGCGATCACGGCCACGCCGTCCACGCCTTGATCGCGGAGCTGTTGGATCGCGGCCAGCACCGTGTCGCGATTGAGCGCGCGCAAGCTGGAAATGCTCACCGAATAGCCCGCGTCGTGCGCGGCTTGTTGAATGCCGAACAGCGTCGAAGCCGGGCCATACAAAGTGGTGTCGAAGCTGACGACGCCGAGCGCTTTGGAGCGGCCGGTCACCAGCGCTCGCGCCATCGTGTTCGGGCGATAGTCGAGCTGGCGGACGGCTGCGGCTACCCGCGCGCGCGTCTCCTCGTGCACGTTTGGACTGTCGTGAAGGACACGCCAAACCGTCTGATACGAGACGCCAGCCAAGCTGGCTACGTCCGCCATGACTGCGACTTTGCGTTTTCCCCGTGGCTGCTCCAGAGCGGTTGTCGGGGGACTCTTCTCTTGCTTGACAGGTTTCATGTGAACGTTCACACTGCGTATCAGTACGGTTTCGCCGCGGGTCTTCCCGGCGCGCCGGAACCTGCCCGGACCGTAGCACTTCGTTGCTTGGCGCCACTCCCCCAATCGAGAAACTTGATGACCAGCTCGTCTGAACAAAAGAAGCAAGAGCTCTGGCTGCTGACTGGCAGCCAGCATCTGTACGGTGATGAGACGCTCGCGAGCGTCGCGCGAAACTCGAAAGAAATCGCCGAGGCGCTGGATCGCTCCGGCGCCTTTCCGACGCGCGTCGTTTGGAAGCCAATCCTCACCGGGCCGGACGCCATCGAACAGGTTTGCATGGCCGCCAACATGGCGCCCGAGTGCGTCGGCGTCATCACTTGGATGCATACCTTTTCGCCCGCCAAGATGTGGATCGCGGGGCTCACGCGCTTGCAAAAGCCGCTCGCCCATCTCCACACGCAATATAACCGCGAGCTACCGTGGGGTGAGCTCGACATGGATTTCATGAACCTGAACCAGTCCGCCCACGGCGACCGGGAGTACGGGTTCATCGGCGCACGGCTGCGGATCAATCGCAAGGTCGTGGTCGGCCATTGGCAGGACGCGGACGTGGTGGAAGAGCTTGCGAGCTGGGGGCGCGCGGCGCTCGCCATGTCTGAGTCGCGCAAGCTCAAGATCGCGCGCTTCGGTGGGATGAACATGCGCGAGGTCGCGGTCACCGGCGGTGATCGCGTCGAAGCGCAAATTCAGCTCGGTTGGTCGGTCAATGGCTACGGCGTGGGCGACCTCGTCGGCCCCATCGCCGAGGTTTCGGACCACGAGGTCGACCGCCTGCTCGGCGAGTACGAAGAGAGCTATACGCTCGTCGGCGCGCTGAAAAAAGGCGGCGAAAAGCGCGAGCTCTTGCGCTACGCGGCGCGCCAAGAAATCGCCATGCGCGCGTTCCTCGTGGCGGGCGGCTTCGGCGCCTTCACCACGACGTTCGAGGATCTGCACGGGCTGAAGCAGCTGCCCGGTTTCGCCTGCCAACGGCTGATGGCCCAAGGTTACGGCTTCGGCGCCGAGGGCGATTGGAAGACGGCAGCGCTCGTACGTCTGGGCAAGGTGATGACGGCCGGCCGAGCCGGCGGTGTGTCGTTCATCGAAGATTACACGTACCACTTGGTCAAAGGGCAGGAGCGCATTCTCGGCGCGCACATGCTCGAGGTCTGCCCCTCGATCGCCGACGGCAAACCGTCGCTCGAGATTCATCCGCTCGACATCGGTGGCAAGTCCGATCCGCCGCGCTTGGTCTTCGACGCGCGACCCGGGCCCGCCGTGAACGCGACGCTCTTGGACATGGGCGGGCGCATGCGCATGATCGTGGCGGAGCTCGACGTGGTGAAGGCCGAGCACGCGATGCCCAAGCTCCCCACCGCGCGCGCCGTGTGGATCCCGCGCCCGGATTTCAAGCGCGGCGCACAGGCCTGGATCGAAGCGGGCGGCGGCCATCACTCCGCGTTCTGCCAAGCGGTCACGCCCACGGAGTGGGAAGATTTCGCGGGCATGGCCGGGCTCGAGGTCGTGCGCTTCGGTGCGGATCTCGATTTGCGGGCGCTGCGCAACGAGCTGCGCTGGAACGACGCCACCTTCCGGGGTCGCTAAGCCCAATGCCCTCACCGTACCGTGAGCTCAAGGAGCGCGCCTGGGCCGCAAACCAGGAGATCCCGAAGCGAGGGCTGGCCATTTACACGTTCGGCAATGCCTCTGCGTTGGACGCTGCGCGCGGCGTCGTCGCGATCAAGCCGAGCGGTGTTGCCTACGACCAACTGAGCGTCGACGATCTCGTGATCGTCGACCTCGCGGGTAAGCTGGTGGAGGGCACGCTGCGCCCGTCCTCGGACACCGCCACTCACCTCGTGCTTTATCGCGCTTGGCCGGGCGTTGGTGGCATCGTTCACACGCACTCGGGCTACGCGACCGGTTGGGCTCAAGCCCGCCTTTCGATCCCCATCTACGGCACGACGCACGCCGATCACTTGGCGGAAGACGTGCCCTGCACCGCCGTCATGACCGACGAAGCGGTGGAGCGCGACTACGAGGTCGAGACCGGAACGCAGATCCTCGATTGCTTCGCGAATCGCGATCCGCTGCACACGCCGATGGTGCTGGTAGCCGGCCACGGCGTCTTTACCTGGGGTGAGACTCCGGAAAAGGCCATCTACAACGCGGCCGTGGTGGAGGAGCTCGCGCGCATGGCGTTCGTCACCCGAACGCTCAATCCCGCAGCCGCGCGCCTGCCGGAGCGACTGATCCGCAAGCACTTCGAGCGCAAGCACGGCAAACACGCCTATTACGGGCAAGAGAAGTCGGAAGCGCGCGCGGCAGGCGCGGCCCGAGCGAGGAATTCGTGAACGTGAATCCCGGCAGCCCTGCGGAGCTGATCGCCGCGGGCAAGGCCGTGCTCGGCATCGAGCTCGGTTCGACCCGCATCAAGGCCGCGCTGATCGCGCCGGATGCAACGCCGCTCGCGTCGGGTTCCTACGCTTGGGAGAACCAACTCGAAGACGGCGTTTGGACCTACTCTCTTTCGGAGGTCTGGCGCGGGATCGCGGGCTGTTACGCCTCGCTCGTGGCCGACGTACGCGCTCGCTATGCGGTCGAGTTGAAGTCCCTCGCCGCGCTCGGTGTCAGCGGCATGATGCACGGCTACGTCGCGCTCGATCGCGAAGGCAACTTGCTCGTTCCGTTCCGCACTTGGCGCAACACGATCACCGGGCCAGCCTGCCGCGAGCTCACGCCCCTGCTCGATTTCGCCGTGCCGCAGCGCTGGAGCATCGCTCACCTTTACCAGTCGATCCTGGAACAGCAACCGCACGTGTCGCGCATTGCGCGCATCACGACGCTCGCCGGTTACGTTCACCTGCTGCTCACGGGCGAGCATGTGCTGGGCGTGGGTGAAGCATCGGGCATGTTCCCGGTCGACCCCGACACCTGCGATTGGGACGCCACGCGCCTCGCCAAGTTCGAAGCCTTGATCGCGCCGCGCAAGTTGGGCTTCACCCTGCGCGACATCCTGCCTGCCGTGCTGCCCGCCGGGCGCCCGGCGGGTCGGCTCACGGTAGCGGGCGCGAAGCGGCTCGACGCGAGTGGCCAGCTCGCCTCCGCCATTCCCCTGTGTCCTCCCGAGGGCGACGCGGGTACCGGCATGGTCGCCACCAACGCAGTTCGGCCGCGCTCCGGCAACGTCTCGGCCGGCACCTCGGTGTTCGCGATGTTCGTCCTCGAGAAGCCGCTCGCGCGCGTGCACGAGGAGATCGATCTCGTGGTCACGCCAGACGGCAAGCCCGTGGCGATGGTCCACTCCAACAACGGCTCCTCCGATCTCGATGCCTGGCTCGGGCTATTCGGCCAAGTCGCGCAGGCGCTCGGCGCTGAGTCGGGCTTCGGCGAAATTTACGAAAAGCTCCTACCGCTCGCGCTGCGCGGAGATCCGGACGCGGGCGGGCTCGTCAGCGTCAATTACGTGTCCGGCGAGCACATTACCGGCTTCAGCGAGGGCCGCCCGCTGTTTGTTAGGAAGGAAAAGAGTTCCTTTACCCTAGCTAACTTCATGCGCGCCATGTCCTTCGCATCACTCTGCGCGCTCCGCACCGGCCTGAACATCCTCACCGAGGAAGAGGGCGTGGTGATCGAAGAGATCCGTGGCCACGGCGGCTTCTTCAAAACGGGTGACACCGGCCAGCGCTTGATGGCCGCCGCCTTGAATGTTCCGGTCAGCGTCCCCGAGACCGCGGGCGAAGGCGGAGCGTGGGGCATGGCGCTCCTCGCCGCCTACCTACTCCGCGCGGACGCAGACTCCTCACTTTCGGCGTACCTCGATTCGCAGATCGCTCACCGTATCGGCAAGCCAGTTGCTCCGGAGCTGCGCGACGTACAGGGCTTCGCGGATTTTTTCGCCCAACACCAACGGACGCTGGCCGTGGAGCGCACTGCTGTAGAGGCGCTCCAGCGATGAGCGTCATGCGCCTGTCTGATAACTGCGTTTGAGAGAAGAGTACGGGCTCACTGCTCGCGCTTTTTTCTCGCTTTTTTTCCGGCCACATCGAGTGGCTTGAACCACTGGAGATGTCGCCATGAAAAAGATTCGCCCACTCAGCCCCGGGTCCACCACTTCACTCGCCGCCGGCCGAAACACTGGAGATTCCGCAATGAGGCTTCGCACGATCGTCCTGGTACCGATGGCGGCAGTGGGACTCACCGCTCTTTCCGCAGCTTGCGGCTCGTACTCGTCGTCGGGCGGCACGGCCGGTTCGTCGAGCAGCACCGGTGGTACGTCCAGTGAGATGGGCGGCACGTCCACCAGCACGGGCGGCACGTCCACCAGCACGGGCGGCACATCCAGCAGCACGGGCGGCACGTCCAGCGACATGGGGGGCACTGGCGGCACGGGCGCTTCAAACGGCGGCTCCGGTGGCAGCGGAGCCGCCGCTGGCACGGGCACCGCCACGGGCGGCACGGGCGGTGGAAGCGCGGGTGCCGGCGGCGGACCAGGCATGACCTTGCCTTGCGGGGTGTTGAAGGACGGCGGCAACGACTGCGTAGCGGCACACAGCACCGTGCGCGTCATCGTACCGGGCTACACCGGCCCGCTCTATCAGCTGTGTAAAGGCACTGCGGCTCCGGGACCGAGTTCGTGCAAAGGCACGGTCAAAGACATCATGGCCAAGGATGGTTATGCCGATTCCGCAGCGCACGACACATTCTGCACGGGCGGCGGTTGCACGATCACCAAGATCTACGATCAGTCAGGCAAGGGGAACCACCTTGAACCGGCGCCCGGCGGAGGCCCGCCCAAGCCGACTCCGGATGACCCGGCGCCTGCAAGCGCGCTCAAGATCACGATCAACGGCCATTCGGCGTATGGCATTCTGATCAAAGCTGGCCAGGGCTATCGCACCGGCTGCTCCGGTTGCAACGTCAAGACTGGCATCGGCATGGTCACCGGCGATGATCCCGAGACCGAGTACTTCGTGACGAGCCAGAAAGACTTGGTGGACGGGTGCTGTTTCGACTACGGCAACGCCGAAACGAGCTCGCATGACGACGGCAACGGCACGATGGAAGCGCTCTACTTCGGTGCCGGCGTTGTCTGGGGCACAGGCTTTGGCGGCAAACCAGGCCCCTGGGTCGAAGCGGATCTCGAAAATGGTCTCTTCGCGGGCTGGTCAGATAGTACCAAAGACAAGGACATCGCGACTAACCTGCCCCTCAAACACGACTTCGTGACCGGCCTGCTGCTCGGTGACACGAGGGACAAGAATGGCGGAAAGGGCCGCTTTGCGCTGTATGGTGGTGATGCGACTGCGGGCACGCTGCAGACCCTGTACGATGGAGTTCGCCCACCGACGGGCGGCTATGTCCCAATGAAAAAGCAGGGCTCCATCATCCTCGGTATCGGCGGGGACAATAGCGACACCGACGGAGGTCGCTTCTTTGAAGGCGCCGTCTCGGTTGGCCCGGTCATCTCGAAGCAAACAGCGGACGCGCTTCAGGCTGCAATCGTCGCCGCAAAATACGGGCAGTAGTCCGCCATCATCGACCCTGTGAGCGTCAGTGCCAGCGTTGGCCGTCTTCTTTGGCAATGACAGCGCGTCGAGTAAAGCTGCGGGGTGCGGGGCTCATCTGCCGCCGCACCTGCCAGGCGCCCCTGAGTGACTGCACTGCCGGCGTCGATTCGTTCTATCTCTGTTTGCTCGATCGAGCGCAATCGCGACCAAATCAGACGTTCAGCGTCGAGCGCGATTGGGGAAAGGAAAGCCGTGTTGCGAAGATTGCGACTGTTTCTCATCTCGGGGCTGTCGTTGGTGTCAATTCACGCCATGGCGGCGACCGAAGACCCCGACGACCCACCCACGTCGGATGCGCCCGCGGCCGACAAGCCCGCGGCCGACAAGCCCGCGACCGACAAGCCCGCGGCCGACAAGCCCGCGGCCGACAAGCCCAAAACGCCCGAGACGAGCACCGAGGAGGCCAGTGTGACGCCTCCCGAGGGCAGCACGGCGGCGGTCACTCCGCCCGCCGCCGACAACGCTGCACCCGAGAAGCTCGAAGACTGGCGCCTGGAAGTGCACGGCTATTTCCGCGCCCCGATGTCGCTGGGCATCAGCACACGCCCGAACCCCGACACGCCGGACGGTCCGCCCAAGGGCCAGATCTCCTACGGCCCCAATCGTGTGGTCGACGGCAGCTACTACAGCTTTGCCTATACCCGGTTGCAGGAACAAGACTGGGCGGAGGTCACCTTTCACGTAAAAAAGAAGCACGTCGACGCGGCGGTCGGCTGGATGGGCTACTGGTTCTCGGCGGCCGGCTTCCGCAATCCGGACGCGGCCGGCGTGCCCGGTGTCGGCTCGCTGACCCTGGATACTGATTTCGATGCCGGCAGCGTGAAGCCGAATATTGCGTTTCAGATGGGCGCTTGGTGGCCAGGCTTCGGTTATTTCGAGAAGTACGACACCTTCACGCTTGGGCGTTTTCGCCACATCGGCGAACAACTGAAGTTGAGGGTTCCTGTCAATCCCGATCTCACGCTAGAGGTGGTCGAGGGTTTCGGTACCGCGCGAGATGGCTCCTTCAGCTATAGTGTGGCCGCGAATAGCCCGCTCTACGCTTCCAGGGTGGGGGCTGATCTAATCGCTTATGGCAACATTCGGCTGGCGTACAAAAAATACGTGGACGTCGGACTTCACTACAACAACGAGTGGAGCCGCGACCCCTATCTCACGGCGGACGCGCAGCCGAGCGGCGGCAAGGCGTATACCGACGTCGCGAACGCCCATCTCTCGGTGGTCGGCGCTGAGGCAAACCTGAGCGCGCCCGTGGCGGGCCATTTGTGGATCTCTCCCTCGCTGATCAGCGTGAAAAATGGCTGGGCGCTCGGCTCCGCCGGAGGTACCGAGGTGATGCACGCGCAAGGCGGTCTGGGCATCGCCTCGAATTACCTGGCCTGGACCAACTCCCCTTCGGACAGCACCGGCAGCGGGTCGATGTTCAACCTCGGCTTCATGTACGAAAACTCGCTCTCCAACGTTCAAGGCAAAGCACCCGGGACGCTCCCGGACGTGAAGCTGAGTGTCTTCGGCTTGCTTGCGAACTCGAGCCTCGATTTGCCGTCTGGCAGCCAAATCAAGGCGGACAGCGCGTGTACGACCAACTGCGCGCCGCTGAAGAGCATCAAACAAATCAAGTACGGTGCGGATATAACGCTGCAAGCGCTGAGCTGGCTCGGCCTGATGCTCCGCGGCGACACGGTCAATTACGACACGGACGCCCCCGGCTACATCTTCTCCGCCATCACCACCCGACTAACGTTCGCCTCGCACTTTCTCAGCAGCGAAAGCATTTACCTGCAGTACTCGCGCTACATCTACGGGGACCAGATGGTACTGAGCGGGAGGTGGCCCTGGGGCACTCCGCTGGTGGCCGGGTCAGACGTCGTGCAAGGTGGTACCTATGCTGGCAAAAAGCCTGATATGGACGTGATCAAGCTCCAAGCCACGGTCGCGTT
>Ga0068855_100002428_pt1 | contig 23004 bp, 15 predicted proteins | sample KBSCornC52_FD_66592 | JGI IMG/M metagenome (GOLD analysis project Ga0068855, IMG submission 66592) | Corn rhizosphere microbial communities from Kellogg Biological Station, Michigan, USA - KBS Corn C5-2 | ecosystem: Host-associated > Plants > Roots > Rhizosphere > Soil ...
CGCGCGCCCTCGGCGTTGGAGTGCGCGAGCTCGTCGAGCAGCAAGAGCGAGGGCTTGCGCGTCAAAGCGAGGTCGAGATCGAGCTCTTCGCGGCTGACTCCGCGTTCGAGCACGCGCCGCCGCGGCAGGAGCTCGAGTCCGAGCATCAGCGCGCCCGTGTCATAACGGCCGTGCGTTTCGATCACGCCCACGACTACATCGCGGCCCGCGGCGCGCTCGGCCCGCGCGGCCTCGAGCAGAGCATACGTCTTGCCGACGCCTGGGGCAGCGCCGAAGAAGATCGTCAGCTTTCCCCGCGCCGGCCGCAGCTCGTCGTCAGCGCCGCGCTGAAGCAGCGCGTCTGGGTCGGGGCGGCGCTCGTTCATCGGCTGCTCGGAAGCGAGTCTCCCGATCCGAGCTGCGCCGTCAAGGACGGTCGACCCTCGACGGGCTCTGCGCGGCTTCTTGCGCGCCGGGCTCCGCTGCCGTGTGAACGCGCGGGATGCGCAGCCGAAAGATGCTGCCCTTGCCGAGCTCGGTTTCGACATCGAGTGATCCCCCATGACGCAGGGCAATTTCCTTCGCGATCGCCAGACCGAGGCCGTGCCGCCCCTTGAGCGTCGAGGGCTCCGAACCACTCCAGTGCCGCTCGAAGATGTGCTCCAGGTGCTCGGCAGCAATGCCGTCACCGTCGTCCTGAACGGAAAATACGTGCTGCTGTTCGTCGGCTTCCGAACGAAGCTCGACGTGGCCGCCTTCGTGGCAGTGGCGAACGGCGTTGGACAGCAGATTGCCCAAGACAATCGCGACTTGCTCGGCATCGAGCTCGACGAACGAATCCGGGTTTGAGCTCTTGATCGTGATCTGCACGCGTCTCGCCTCGGCGAGCTTTTGGTGCGCGGAGGCGACCTCCTGCAGCAGTACGGTCGCGTTGACCGAGGCGCGGTTCAAGGCGCCGGCTTCGCGTTCGATGCGCACCAAATCCAGGAGCTCGTTCACCGTGCTCTGTAGGCGTTCCGTCTCGTCGCGCGCGGTGACGGCCAGCTCACGTTGCATGCTTTGCAGCGGGCCAGTCGCTTCATCGAGCAGCATGTGCGTCGCGAGCCGCAACGAGGTGAGCGGCGTTTTGAGCTCGTGACTCACGGTTGCCACCACATCGCTCTTCAGCGCGTCGATGCGCCGAAAACGGGTGACGTCCTGAGCGACGACGATCACCCCCGCCCCGCTCGTCTCTTCGCTCTCGAGCGGAGAGGCGCGCACCAAGAAGTATTTCTCCCCTTCCGCCGTGATCCAGCGCATCGCGTCGGCCAGGCTATCGGGCAACAGCGGCCGGCTTTGCGTCAACACGGCGTCACGCGCGAGCGCAATCGGCTCGGGGATCTCCACTCCGCCCCTGCGTAGTACGTCGAGATCGCCGAAAGTGTGGCCAAAGGTCGACTCTGCGGCTTCGTTCGCGAGCAACACCTCACCGCGCGTACTGAACACGATCACCGGGTCGAGCATCGAAGCAATGGTGGCGCGCGACAGATCTTTGGCGGCGAGTAGCTCACCGAGCGAGCTTTCGCGATATGCGCGTAGCTTTTCTCGCATGCGATTGAGCGCTTCTGCGAGCTCGCTGAGCTCGGAGACGTCCGGCACGGGCACCGTCGCGTCGAGCTTTCCTTCGCCGATCGCGCGAGCGTGCTGGGTGAACGAGACGATCGGCTCGAGTACCGTCTTCGGGATCTGCCAAGCAAACCAACCTGCCACGACCAGCGCGATGGCCGTGACCAGCACCGCCAGCTCCAGCGTGCGGCGCGCATTGCGACGCGCTTCGCGATCCGCCCACTCCATATTTTGCTGATTCATCAGCCGGATTGCCGTCACCTTGCTTCTCACGGCAACGAAGCGCGGCAAAAGTTCCTTGAAGTAGCCGGCGACACGCGTTTCCGGCGGCGCGCTCAGCACGCGCTCGACTTCGCTCACGTAGTCGCGATAGCGAGCGTCCACTTCTCGAACCAGCGCGGCCTCACCCGGCAACGTGATGTTGTGCGCTTCGCGCTCGAAGGCCTTGGCAAAGCCCGCGCGGTGGAGCGCGAACATGCTGCCCGCGATATCGGTCCGGCCACTCGCGGCGAAGAGCGCCGCCGAATCCTGCCGTTCGAGCGCCTCGTTCATCTCCTGGCAGGCCACGACGGACGTGTAATTTTCGCGCAGAATCAGGCCAATTGCGCCACCTAGCCGGGTCACCGCGGCGGTCGACAGGATGCACAGCACGACCAAGGTCGCGCCCACGACGCCGATGGCGCGCAGTAAGCGGCGCCGCAGCGATCTGCGCCGACTGATCGACGGTGCACGGGCTGGAACGGACGACATCATCGTAAGCCGTAGCGCTCTCGTTTTCGATACAAGGTCGAGGGATCGATCCCGAGCGCCTTGGCGGCCGTATCGAGCGTCGGGTGGCGCGCGACCACCTCGGCGATGTGACGCCGCTCCGCCGCCTCGAGCGATTCGTCTCCCTCTTCTAGCGGCAGCAGCGAGCGCGTGCTCGCGCGCACTTCTTCGGGCAAGAGATCGGGCGTGAGCAGGTTGCCATTCGAAAGCAGCGCGGCGCGCTCGAGCACGTTCGAGAGCTCACGGATATTGCCTGGCCAGTCGTAGGCTACGAGCGCGGCCATCGCCTCTGCAGAAACCGACATCATGCGCGCCTGAGAGTGCGGCGCGGGCTTGAGAAAAGAAGCGACCAGCGCCGGAATGTCTTCTCGCCGTTGGCGCAGGGACGGCAAACGGATCGTGACCACGTTCAAGCGGTAAAAGAGATCGTCTCGGAAGGAGCCGTCGCTCACCCTGGCTTTGAGATCGCGGTGGGTGGCAGCGATGACGCGCGCGTCGGAGCGGCGCGGCTCCGTGTCACCGACGCGCACGTACTCGCGCTCTTCCAAAAGCCGCAGAAATTTGCCCTGTGTTTCTTTGCCGAGATCGCCAACCTCATCCACGAACAAGCTGCCGTTCTTGGCTGCCTCCACGTAGCCCGCGCGCGGTTGATCCGCCCCGGTAAATGCGCCCTTTGCGTGGCCGAACAGCTCATTTTCGATCAAGTTGCTGCTAATGGTGGCGCAATTCACGGTCACGAACGGGCGCGTGGCGCGCGGCGAGCGCTGGTGGATGTGCCGCGCCAGGATGCTCTTGCCCGTCCCAGTTTCGCCCAAAATGAGCACGGTCGCGTCGCTCGCTGCGACGCGTTCAGCCAGCGTGTATGCCGCGAGCACGCCGGGGCTCGCGCTCTTGACCGGCGTGCGCCGCTGATGGCGCTCGACTTCGGCGAGCTCTTGGCGCATGCGGCCGGATTCCAGCACGCGCGCCACGACGTGCTTGACCGCGGCCGGAGTGAACGGCTTGGCCAGATAATCCGACGCACCCGCGCGCATGGCCTCGACCGCGTTGTCGATCGTCGCGTACGCGGTCATCACGATCACCAGCGCTCCGGGCGCCTCTTGCGCCAATGCGCGGGTGACCGCTAGCCCGTCCATGCCTCCGAGCCGGAGATCGACGAGCGCGAGATCGGGGGGCTGCTTTTTCGCGAGCGCGATGCCGGCCTCACCGCTTGCTGCCAATGACACGGAGTAGTCGGCGGATTCCAAGCACAAACGCAGGGTTTTCCGAATGGACTCGTCGTCGTCGATCACGAGAATTTGGGGCTTCATCGTCATGTTGGGCTCATTCCGTGGCTCCGTGCTCGGCGCTGGGCGGCACGCTGCGCTGCGAACCAGGCGCGATGCGGCCGAACGTCTGGGGATGCGCCAGCACCACCGGTTCTTCGAAGGAGTGCGTAATGCGCAGCACCAGGCGCTCGCTGGCGGCGCTGGTCGCGATCAAGAACGCTTGTTTATCGGTGGCGATGCGCGCGTACATGGCGCCGGTCTCGACCGGCACGAGTCCGAGCGCAAACACCACCACATCCGGCTTTTTCTCGCCGGGCGGTCCGAGACTCAGCTCATCCGCCACTTCTGAAACGAACCACAGCGTATGACGGCCGTGGTGCTCGAAAGTGGGCACGGCGCGCGCACCGGCATACGCGCGCAAGCGGGCGAGCCCCTCCGCCGGTGACACGTCTTCGGTCACCTGCTCCTCGCGCAGCGCGAGCGCCGCTCGGTACGCGCGATCCGCCTCGCGATCGTGGCCTTCGAGCTCGCAGAATAGCCCAAACAGCGCCATGGCTTCGCCGTCGAGCGGCGACACCGCGCGCGCCCGCGCGAGCGGCGCTTCGGCGTCACGCAGCCGCCCTTCGGCGATCGCGCGACGCGCGTTGGTCATCGCGGCCGCGTATTCCAGGCCGCCATTATGGCGCGTGCGCGTGCTGCGCAGCACGCGCTCCAGCGCGGACACGATTTCGCGCGGCGTGAACGGCTTCGGCACCACGTCGTCCACGCGAGCGCGAATCAGTTCTTGCATCACGCGCGGCGTGAGCAACGTGCCGGTCACCACCAGCGGCAGCTCGGGATAATCGGCGCGCAGCGCGCGCACTCCGTCCGTGCCGTCCGAGTTCGTGGCGCGCATCTCGACCACGGCGGCTTCGATCGGCTTACCGTCGAGCAACACCCGCGCCGATTCGACGGTGGGCGTGCTGACCGGCGCAAAGCCGGCCGCCGACAGCGCATACTCCAGCATGCGCCGCACGGTCGTATCCGGCTCGATCACGAGCACGCGCCGACTCATGGCTCTGCCGCGCTCCCTTCCTCTTCCCGCTCTTCGCGCCGCTCACCGACCACCAGCACGTCCACATCCGGAACCGCACGCATGAATTCGCTGAGAATCGAGCCGAAAACCCGTTCTTTCAGGCGGGATTGTCCGGTGCGCCCGAACACCGCATGCGTGATCCCTTTGCTGCGCGCAAACTCCGCCAACGCCCCGACTACGTCCGTGCCCTCCAAGCGCACGACTTCGGCGCCCAATTCTTTGGCCAAGCGAATGTTCTCGGTGAGCGAGCGCAGGCTGCTCGAATCGATGCGCTCGGGCGCCTCGCTCGACGTGCGCACATAGACTACGAACCAGCGACTGTTCAAGCCGCCGGCTAGCCGAGTCCCGTGCCGGAGCAAGTGGCGGGTCGCGCTCGGCCGTGAGGACATCGAGACCATCACGCGCTCGGCGTCCACCGGATGGGAACGCGCTTCGAGCGGCAAGCGCTCGTCGCTTTGTGCGGTCGGCTCGCGCCGGCCACGCCGCTCCACGGCATTGGCCACCTCGCGCAGCACGAGCTGCCGCAGCGCGGCCAAATTCTTGTTCGTGAAAAAGCGGCGTAATGCGTGCTCCACCTTTTCCGCAGGATAAACCTTGCCCTCACGCAGCCGCTCTTGCAGCTCGCCCGGCGGCAAATCCACGACCACCACTTCGTCCGCGCTCGACACGATGCGGTCGGGGATGCGCTCGCGCACATCCACGCCCGTCTCGCGCAGCACGATGTCGTGCAGGCTCTCGAGGTGCTGCACGTTGAGCGTCGCAATCACGCTAATGCCGGCGTCGAGCAGCTCCTCTACGTCTTGCCAGCGCTTTTCGTTTTTCGAACCGCCCACGTTCGTGTGCGCCAATTCGTCGACCAAAACCAGCGCCGGTTTTCGCGCGAGCACCGCGTCGAGGTCCATTTCCTCGAGCGGTACGCCGCGGTAAATCAGAGTCTTTCGTGGGATGAGCTCGATGCCCTGAGTCTCGGCGGCGGTCTCGGCGCGGCCATGGGTCTCGACGACGCCGCACACGACATCCACGCCCTCGGCGAGCAAGCGCTTGCCTTCCCTGAGCATCGCGACCGTCTTACCCACGCCGGCCGCCATGCCGAGATAGATCTTGAGCGGCGCTCGGCGATGCGCTTTCAGGGCTGCGAGAAAATCATCGGCCACCGCTCGATCACTCTTTCTGCGAAGATGGTGCGGAGCTGCTACTTCATGGGCGCCGCGCTCGACGCCGGCTTTGGAGGCGCAGCATACGGCGCTTGGGCGTCGAGGTCGAGGTTCAGCAGCAGCACGTTCACGCGCGGCTCGCCCAGGAAGCCCAGCGTGCTCGGTTCGGTGTGGCTGGCGATCAGCGCCTCCACTTTGGATTCCGCGATTTTTCGCGTGCTGGCAATGCGCGGCACTTGCAGCTCGGCTGCCGCGGGTGAAATGTGCGGATCCAGCCCGCTGGCGCTCTTGGTCACGAGATCCGCCGGAATCGTGCCGCTGACGCCCGAGGCGCGGAGTAGTGCCACGCGCGCTTTGACTTCATCGAGTAGCGCAGCGTTCATCGGCCCATAGTTGCTGCCGGAAGAGTACGTGATGTTCGTCGCAGCATCGTTACTGGCGGCCGACGGGCGGCCCCAGACATACTCCGGGTGCGCGGCCCAATCGCTCACCGACTGGCCGATGATGGCGGAGCCCACGACTTTGTCGCCTTTCAGCACCAAGCTGCCGTTCGCTTGCTCTCGGAACAGGACCTGAGCGCCCGCGGTCACGACGGCGGGGTAAATGAAGCAGCAAAGGACGAGCAGCGACAGAGTGATCACGAAACAGGGTCGAAGTAGGGTCATTGTAGCCTCACGCGAGATGGAGCACGTTCACGATGACGTCGATGAGCTTGATGCCGACGAAGGGCAGCACCACGCCACCACCGCCGTACACGAGCAGATTGCGCCGCAAGATGCGCTCGACGCCCATCGGCCGATATTTGACGCCGCGCAAAGCCAGCGGAATGAGCGCAATGATGATCAGCGCATTGAAGATCACCGCGCTCAGGATCGCGCTCGAGGGCGAGCCGAGCTGCATGATGTTGAGCGACCAAAACGCGGAGGAATGCGGGTCGCCCTTGGTCAGCTGAAAGGCGGCAATGCCGGTCAGCATAGCCGGCAAAATCGTGAAGTATTTGGCCAGATCGTTGGCGACTGAAAAAGTCGTCAGCGCGCCGCGCGTCATCAAGAGCTGTTTGCCGATCTCGACGATCTCGATCAGCTTCGTTGGGTCGCTGTCCAAGTCGACCATGTTTCCGGCTTCTTTGGCGGCCTGGGTGCCGGTGTTCATGGCCACGCCCACGTCCGCGCGTGCGAGTGCCGGGGCGTCGTTCGTGCCGTCGCCGGTCATCGCCACGAGCCGGCCGCCCTCCTGCATGCGCTCGATGTATTCCATCTTGGTCTCGGGTGTGGCCTCGGCCAAGAAATCATCCACGCCCGCTTCTTCCGCGATCTTCTTGGCGGTGAGCGGATTGTCGCCGGTGATCATCACGGTCTTGATGCCCATCGCGCGCAGGCGCTCGAAGCGCTCTTTCATGCCTGGCTTGACGGTATCTTTCAAATACACGACGCCGAGCGCTTGCGGGCCGTCCGAGACCACGAGCGGCGTGCCTCCTTCATTCGCGATGCGCTTGACCTCGGTCAACAGATCTTCCGAGACCACGCCGCCGAGCGCCGTCACATGTTTCACTACGGCATCCGTCGCGCCCTTGCGCAGCTCACGGCTGCCCAGGTCGAGACCGCTCATGCGAGTTTGCGCAGTGAACGGCACGGGCGTGCCGCCGTCCGGATCGACGCGCTCGCCCAGCGTCTTTTCAGCCAAAACAACGATGCTTTTCCCTTCCGGGGTCTCGTCCGCCAGCGAGGACAGCATGGCCACTTCGGCGAGCAGCTTGGGATCGACGCCTTTGGCCGCCACCAGCTCGAACGCCTGACGCGAGCCGTAAGTGATGGTGCCCGTCTTGTCGAGCATCAAGACATCGATATCGCCGGCAGCTTCCACGGCGCGGCCGGAGGTGGCGATCACGTTGTATTGCACCAAGCGGTCCATGCCGGCGATGCCGATCGCGGAAAGCAGCGCGCCAATCGTGGTCGGAATCAAACACACGAGCAGCGAGACGAGCAGTAAGATACTGATGTTGCCGGCGAAAAATTGCGCGCTCGGCAGGAGCCCGGCGGTCGCCGCCAAGAAGATGATCGTCAGCCCTGCGAGCAAAATCGTGAGCGCGATTTCATTCGGAGTCTTTTGGCGCTCCGCACCCTCTACCAGCGCGATCATGCGATCGATGAAGCCGCCACCCGGATCTTGGCGCACCTCGATCACCAGCCAATCCGAGAGCACGCGCGTGCCGCCGGTGACGGCGCTGCGATCGCCTCCGGCTTCGCGTACCACCGGCGCGCTCTCACCCGTGATCGCGCTCTCATCGACCGAGGCCACGCCTTCGATGATTTCGCCGTCGGCCGGGATCAGTTCGCCCGCTTTCACGTAGATTTGGTCGCCCTTCTTCAAATCGGTCGCGGGCACCACTTCTCCGCGCGCGCGACCTTCGCCCGTTGCAGCGACTGGCAGTGCGCCGCCGCTCCGCCGCGTGCGAAAGGCATTGGTGGTGGTGCGCATTTTACGAAGACTCGCGGCCTGCGCCTTACCGCGGCCTTCGGCGACCGCTTCCGCGAAATTCGCGAACAGCACCGTGAACCAGAGCCAGAGAATGAGCTCCAACGTGAGCTTGGAATCCACCGCGCGACCGCGCAGCAAGTCAGCGGCATAAAGCACGGTGACGAGCGCCGTGCCGACCTCGACCACGAACATGACGGGGTTCTTCATCATCTGGCGCGGGTTCAACTTCTTGAACGAATCGCCAATGGCCGGTTTGATGATGGCAGCGTCGAACAGCGAACGAGACGTTTCTTGAGACTTGGACATGGCTGGACTCAACGAGCGGCGGCGGCGAGTTGAAGGTGCTCGACGATTGGACCAAAAGACAACATGGGAAAGAACGTGAGCGCGCCGACCAAGAGAATGGTTCCGGTGAGCAGCGCGATGAACAGCCCGCCGCCAACCGGAAAGCTCGAGGGGCCGGGCGGGATGCGCTTCTTCTTGGCCATGTTCCCGGCGATGGCGAGCACCGCCGCGATCGGCAGAAAGCGGCCGAAGAGCATGTTGATGGCGAGCGTGAGCGAATAAAACACCGGGTGATCGTTCGAGTACGCAGTGAGCCCGGCGAACGCGCTGCCGTTGTTGCCCGCACCCGAGCTGAACGCGTACAAGATTTCCGAGAAACCATGAGGATGCGGCTTCCAGGGCGCGCCGGCGACGTCGGTCGCGGCGGTGTTGAGGATGCCGGCGCGGCCCGCGTCGGTCATCAAACCGAGCGAGGTCGTGCCCAGGATCAAGACGGCCATGACCAGGATGTAAAAACTGGCAAAGCGCACGTCGCGACTGTCGATCTTCTTACCCAAGTACTCGGGGGTTCGGCCGATCATCAGCCCGGACAAGAAGATGGCGAGAATGACGAACACGAGCATGCCGTACATGCCCGAGCCGACGCCGCCGAACACGATCTCGCCGAGCTGAATGTTGAGCAATGGGATCAAGCCGGCGATCGGCGTCAGGCTATCGTGCATGGTGTTGACGGCGCCGCACGACGCGTCCGTCGTGACGACCGTGAAAATCGAGGACTCCGGGATGCCAAAGCGTAGCTCCTTGCCCTCCATGTTTCCGCCCGCTTGCAGCGCGCTGGTCGTTTGATCGACGCCCAGTTGCGAAAAGAGCGGGTTGCCGTTGAACTCGAAGTGCGCGACCACGAAGATCGCCGCAACGGACAGCAGCGTCATGGTGGCGAACACCGCCCAGCCGTGGCGGCGATTGCCGAGCATTTCGCCGAGCGTGATGCACAAGCCGCCGCTGATCGCGAAGATCGACAACATTTGCACGAGGTTCGAGAGCGGCGTCGGATTCTCGAACGGATGAGCGCTATTGGCGTTGAAGTAGCCGCCACCGTTGGTGCCGAGCATCTTGATCGCTTCTTGTGAAGCGACCGGGCCTTGCATCAGCGTCTGTGTGCTGCCGTCGAGGGTAGCCCAAGTAGTCGGCTGGATGAAGTTCTGGATTACGCCCTGCGAGACCAAGAACAGTGCATAAAACACGCAGATGGGCAGCAGCACGTACAAGTGCACGCGCAGCAGATCGACCCAGAAATTGCCAATCTTGTCGGTTTCGTGCCGTGCCAGGCCGCGGATCATCGCGATCGCCACGACGATGCCCACGCCCGCAGAAAAGAAGTTGTGCGAGGTGAGCGCGACGGACTGCGAGAGATAGCTCATCGTCGTTTCGCCGCCGTACGACTGCCAGTTGGTATTGGTCGTGAAGCTGGTGGCGGTATTGAAGGCCAGCCAGGGAGCGACCGCGCCGAGCTTGGCGGGGTTCAACGGCAGCGAGCCTTGCAAGCGCAGGAGCACATAAGTGATCAGCTGCGTGAACAACGAGAAGCCGAGCACGGCCGCCACGTAGCTCTTCCAAGTTTGCTCGCGGCTCGGATCGACGCCAGCCCAGCGGTAGAGCACGCGCTCGATCGGGCCGCCCACTTTGCGGCTGAGCGCGTTGGTCCCAGCGAACACACGCGCCATGAAGCGCCCAAGCGGCCAGGAGATCAGCGCCACCAGGCCGAAATAAATAACCAACAGGATGTAGTACCGTGCGGACATATCAGAAGCGCTCCGGTCGCGCGAGGACGTAGAAGAGATACGCAGTCAGCCCAATTGCGCTCGAGGCGGTGAGCAAAAGTTCGAAGGACATAGTTCAGATCCGATCGCAGACACGCACGAACAGCGCGCACAGCGCGTAAAGAGAGACGGTGACAGCAACGATGAGCAGTTCGGTTCCCATGAGTTCCAATCTCTGGTTTGCGCCTTGTCGTGCGGCGTCGATGCACTGGCCGTGCCGAGCACGTTTTCAAGCCAGAATCGCAGGCGAAATCCGGCTGATCGTGCGGCTGCGCACGCTCCGGCAGAGGGCATCGTGCAGCGCTGCATGGTCGCTCGTTCCGGCGCAGAATGCGCGTCCAGGGTCTGATTCACGCGACGCGGGTCGGCGCGCGTAATGCCTCGGCGCGGCACCGTGCTCTTGGCAGCGCTGTGATTCAGGGGGGCTGTTCAGGTGTTTTGATGGTCACCGTGCGCGGCGCGCGGCGGCAAAGCCTTCGGCGTCACATCCGAGTTTCCAGCGAGCAACGAAGGTTTGCGTCTTTGCATGATCAAGGCCCGCGCGCATCGTGCGCTCGGGCACGAACCGAACGGCACTCGATCGAGTTTGCGCGCAACGGTGACGCTGGCTCGGGCGTTGCACAGTCATAGCAGCGGAGAAGTCTGCCGATGCTCTTGTTCGTGCTGAGCAATGATTTCCGCGAGCTGCCGGAGCAACCTGAGCCATCGAGCGAGGAACTGCGCGCCGACGCGCGAGCACTATTGGCATCAGGGCTATTCCTGACGCTCTGGTGCACGCTCCGCTTGCTCGCCGCAAAAGGCGAGGGGTTCAGCGACGATGCCGCGCTCGCCACGGCGTTCCTGGGTCTGGGCGTTGGAACCGTACTGCACGCTGTGCGCAGCTCGCCAGCGTGGCGCTGAAATACCCGACCAGAACGGGTTTGCGGTGCGTCGAGTTCGTGGTGCGCAGCGAGTGTTCGCTCCGTCGCGACACGAGCGGCTGCCGCTGCGAAAGATCACGAGCACAGCCCGGGCCCGCGCCGACCGCAACACTCCAGGAGTGAAAAACTGTGCAGAAAGGTAGCCCATACCAGTCAGAACAGCTCGGAATGTCGCGATCGGAGCGGGTCCGTTCTAAAGCGATGCTACGAAACTCCAGATCAAGTTCGCGTTAAATCGCAGCGCCTGGTGCAGATTGCTCGTGGTCTCGCCGCTCATTCGGCCGGTGACGGTTCACCCGCGTGCGGGATGGCCATTTCGGGGGGCACCGGATGACCGGGCTCCGCCGAATAGCCGGGCAACCCCATTTCGCCTTCATCGAGCCCGGCGATCTCGCTCTCCGTGCTGACGCGGTTGCCGACCAGCATATCAACGACCTTGAGACCGACGAACGCAGTCAAGCCGACCCAGATCACGTTCACCGCAACGCCGATGACGGACGCGACGAGTTGCCCGCTGTCACCATAGAGCAGCCCCTTCACGTTGCCGGCGACCCCATTGAGCCCGTCCCCGTAGGTACCGTTGGCGAACAAGCCGAGACCAATGATACCCCAAGCGCCGCAGACACCGTGCACAGCCACGGCGCCGACCGGGTCGTCGATTTTGAGCTTTTGGTCGACGAAAACGGCTGCGAGCACGACGAGCACACCCGCCACGCCGCCGATCACGACCGAGGCGCCAGAGCTGACGAACGCACATGGACCCGTGATCGCGACGAGCCCGGCCAAAAGACCATTGCAGATCATCGTCACGTCGGGCTTCCCGTAGCGCATCCAAACGTACATGCCTGCCGTCATGGCGCCCGCGGCCGATGCGATCATGGTGTTCGTGGCAACTAGCGCGATGCGTGTGTCGGTACCCGCGAGCGTCGAGCCCGGGTTGAAGCCGAACCAACCGAAGGCGAGGATCAACGTGCCGGTGACGACCATCGGGATGTTGTGAGCGGGGATCGCGTTCACTTTGCCGTCTTTGGTGTACTTACCGACACGCGCGCCGATCATCTTCGCGCCCACGAATGCCATCACGCCGCCGGTCATGTGCACGACCGAGCTACCCGCAAAATCCACGTGACCGTGACCGAGACCGTAGTTTTTGCCGAGCAGGGACAACCAGCCGCCGCCCCAGACCCAGTTCGCGTAAAAAGGGTAAATCACCGACGCGATCAGCACGCTGAACAGGCAAAACGACGCGAATTTCCAGCGCTCCGCCATGGCGCCCGTCGGGATCGTCGCTGCGGTGTCCATGAACACCATCTGAAATAGGAACAGCACCGCGATCGCCGGCGTGTACACGGCAGGGCTGAGCATGAAGCCGGTGAGCCCGAACAGGCCGAACTCCTTGCCACCGATGTGAATCACGAACTCGTGGGCGAGAGTCGGGTCGTTGCCAAACGTGGCGAGCGCTCCGACGCCGCCCATTTGAAAGGCGAACCCGCACAGCCAAAAGCAGAGGATGCCGATCGCGTAGACGAAGATGTTCATGCCCATGGTGTGGGTCACGTTCTTCGCTCGGGTGAGCCCGGTTTCGAGCAGCGCGAAGCCGAGCTGCATGAACATGACCAAAAATCCGGTCAAGAGTGTCCAAACGATGTTCGTCGCCGTCTGCAAGTCGCCGACCGACTTGGTGACGTCGGCGACTTGTTTGGCGAGGTCTGCGGGGTCCGACATATGAGAAGCTCCTGAGGTTTTGACTGACGTGCAGCAATGCGACGCTGCTCGTCAGCTGATGTGGCTGTCTTGACCCGGACAGTGCTTCCCGCTCAGTTTCCCGCGCGTATCGAATTCATTTGTGAGACATTAAATCTGCACTCATCACCTGCCTTCAGCTTCGATGGTCCGCGCGAGGATCCGCGCGTTTTAATGACTTATTTATATAAAGCCGGACATTTTTGAGTGCTTCTTTATGGCAATCACGCTTGGCCCCACTCGCCCGTGGTGAGCTAACGCTTCGCGGCACCTGCAGCCGGTAACCAACCAGATGACGAGTGGTGAGGAGCGCGCGGCTGCCCAGGTTCGGAGCCCGAGCGTGTGAAGCAGCGAAGCTGCGGCGGTCCACGCCGGGCCGCTTGAATGCGAGTCACTGCCGAGCCGAGGCGCTTCTAGTGCGCTCCGAACCCGCAGCGAGCTCGAACGATCGCGACATGAGCCAGCACGTCAGGTGCGGCGTCGAGTCGCGGTTCGAGCCACCCTGCACCGAACGACTAGCCGCGTGCCGCTAGCGGACGAAGGGCGACGGAACCGCTTGGCCTGGCAAGGGGTGCGATGGTTGCGCCCGTCGCGGTGGGAGTTCGACGTTCGCCCCGGTGAACGATGCCGTCGACTGCCGAGACGACGATCTCGCCCTCGCGGACGATGGTCTCGAGGGCGACGATCGTGCTTTCAACGAGCGCGTCTTCGACCAGCACGCTGAGCTCTAGTTGCGGCGCCAAGTTCAGGAAGTACGCCGAGCCGCGGTAGACCTCGCGCTTCGGCGGCACGCGCCCGAAGGTCCTGACTTCGCGTACCGTCACGCGGGCACCGAGCGTCTCGAGCGCTGCGTGTGCTTCATCCCAGACTGCAGGCTGAATGAGGGTGTCGATTTTCTTCATCGTTGACTCCTTTGCATTGAACGTGGACGGAGCCGCCTTGGTGCATTGCACGTGCCAAGGGCCGTTTTTGGCGCGGACTCCGGCTTCAGCGCGCGCCCCCGTCGCACGGCATTGCAGCGCTGCCCGAGCAGGTCGTGCTCTCGTGCACGAGGTCGTGCCATCAACGGACGAAGCAGCACCGAACCACGACCGGAACTCGACACCGCACGTCGAATCCAAAACGAGCAGCCTCGTCGAACGGAGTCGAGTCGAAACAGCAGCCTGCTGCTTCGGCGTTGATTGATATAGTAAAGATGACGGCGCCCCTCGACATTCGCCGACGGTCCGAGCACGCTCTGTGACGGCTCGCACTGCGGCTTGCGATCAGGACGGGTTGATTCAATCACTCTGAGGCGCGTCGCCGAGCGTCGTTGCACCGGCCCGCGTCCTCATGTCGCGCAGCATCGCTCGCGCCGGGAGCTGCAATTCGCTGCCCGCGCGTGCACGTCGCGACACATTCGTTTTGTTTCGAACTCGCACGACGACCCGGCGCGAGCTCGTCGCTGAGATGACGTTTTCGCGAACGGCAGAATCTCGAGATCGATTCAATATTCTGCTTGTGCGGTTCGTTCGAGATAGGTATGCTACATGTAGCATCTTTGTCACCACATTGGATTTCGCGCGGTTCCTATCTAGTAATCATCACCCTGGGGGTGTTGGGGGCCCTAGGCTGCCAGCGCACCGAAAAGGCCCATGCGAGCGGCGGCAGTCCGGCTGCGTTGATTGCGGCCCGGCTGACGGATCAAGCGGGCGACAGCCACCAATTTGCCGATTTTCAGGGCAAAACCGTGGTGCTCAGCTTCTTTTTCGCGAGCTGCCCGAGCGTGTGCCCGCGCGAGACGCGCGCGCTCGCCGAGGTACGAAATCGACTTTCGCCCGCGCTCAAGCGCCGGGTTCAGTTCCTGTCGCTGACCGTCGATCCGGATAATGACTCTCCGGAGAAGTTGAAGTCCTTTGCACAGGCCAATGGCGCCGATCTGAACGGTTGGTCATTCGTGCGCGCGAGTGCTCCGGAAACCAGCGCACTCACCAAAGAGCTCGAGGTGTTCGGCGATCCAAAACGAGCGCAAGCAGCGCCGGTCGGGCACGGCACTTCAATTTACCTATTCGACGGCCGCGGACACTTGATGCAGCGCTACGCCGGTAGCCCACTCGATGTCGCGCGGCTCGCGCGAGAAATCGCGCAGCTCGACGACTGGTTCCTCACTCAGGAGCCGGAGCGCAACACCGCACGACTTTGAAATAGAACCGTCTCGGAGATGAAACAATGAATAGTCGTTCACACGGCAGTGGACGCGCTTTGCCTTCGCCATGGGCGAAGAGCATCGTGCTCGGTGGTTTGGTTGCGTTCGCTGGTTGCGGAACGGCGGCTCATTCGCCGCCGAAGGAGGAGGAGGCCGTCGTTTCGGCGACCGCGCAGCTCGCGATCACCGATCCTGCCGCCGCGCTTGCCGTCACGTTACCGCAAGCGGCGGACCCGCTGACGACCGGGCTCGTAGTGCCCGCGGACGCGCCGCAAAAGGGTCTGTGGTCGAGCACGTTGACTTGGCCGCTCAACGGTTTGCACTCCGTGCTGCTCCCGAACGGCAAAGTACTGACCTTCGGCACGCCACTCGGCGATGCGGCGACCCAGGACGGCCGCTCTTACGATGTTTGGGATCCTACGCACGGTTTCGGGACTGACAGCCACCAAAGCTCGTTTCAGGCCGATCGGGTCAATAGTTTCTGCGGCACTGCGGCGTTCCTGGCCGACGGGCGGCTGCTCGTATCGGGCGGAAACTCGCCCCTCGCCTCGAATCTGTTCGCGCCGAACGACGGCAGCGTGGTTGCCTCGGGCTTCAGCCTCGCGGATGAACGCTGGTACGCCTCGCTCATCACGTTACCGAACAGTCAGCCATTGATCCTCGGCGGGTCCACGCCGTACGGCGCGCTCGACGGGTACTCGAACCCGGACACCTATGCCGGCAACGGCTCCGTCTCGATGACGCCCGAGGTGTACGACCCCGCCAGCGGTTGGCATAGCCTCTTCGGCGCGCAGAGCCGCGCGGCGTTCGGCCCAGATTACAATCGTTACTGGTATCCGCGTGGTTGGGTCGCACCGAACGGCAAAGTGTTCGGCATCTCCACGGAATCGATGTGGTACCTGGACCCGACCGGCAACGGCGCGCTGACCACCGCTGGTAATTTCAAAACCGGTGTGGACGACGTGACCCGCCCGAACGTCGGCCCGACGAGCGCGGCCGTGATGTTCGCGCCGGGTCGCATTCTGCAAGTGGGCGGCAACGGCTACCGCGACGGCTACGCCTCGCACGGCAGCAAGCTCGCGACCATCATCGACATCACGGGCAATGCCCCGGTGCTGTCGGAAGCGGCGCCGATGAGCTTTGGGCGGCAGTGGCCGAGCGCCACGGCGCTGCTCGACGGCCGGGTCGTGGTGACCGGCGGCACGCAGTACGCCAACAACGGCGGAGCCGACGCAGTATACGCGGCGGAGATCTGGGACCCGTCGACCGGCGCTTGGACGGTCGGGCCCTCGGCGGCGCAGATCCGCGTCTACCACTCGGCCGCGATTTTGATGCCGGACGGCGCAGTGCTTTCGACCGGCGGAGGCGCTCCCGGCCCGGTCAACAATTTGAACGCCGAGCTGTATTTCCCGCCGTATTTCTTCCGGCCCGCCGCCGCTGGCGGCGCCGAGCTCACCCCGCGCCCGCAACTCACCGCCATCAGTTCGCTGAAAGGCGCGTATGGCGACCAACTGCAGGCCGACATTTCGCCGAACACCGCCACCATCGCCAAGGTGGTGTTGATTGGCACGAGCGCGGTCACCCATTCCTTCAACACGTCGCAACGGCGCCAAGAGCTGCCGTTCGTGCAAGGCGGCGGACGATTGGCGATTGGCATGCCCGCGAGCGCGAACGACGCACCGCCCGGCTACTACCTCTTGTCGGTGATCGATGCGAACGGCGTGCCGTCATCGAGCGTGATCATCGGCATCGGTGGCAGCACGCCACCCCCACCACCGCCAACCCTGCTGCCGCACGGCAGCGTCGTGTCGCTCACCGCCAGCAACTTGCCGGATTCTTCGGTAGCGGTGGATGGCACAGGCCTCGGTGTGCTCGCGAAAACAGCGACGACCGATGCGCCGCACACGCAATTCATCGTGCGCGACGGCTTGGCCGACGCAAACTGCGTCACCTTCGAATCAGTGGCCGTTCCGGGCCAAGTGCTGCGCCATTACGCGTATCGACTGATGCTCGGCACGAGCGACGGCAGCGATCTCTTCAAGAGTGACGCCACGTTCTGCCCTCAAATCGGGCTCAGCGGCAGCGGCATCAGTCTGCGCTCGAAAAACTTTCCGGATCGCGTCATGCGGCAACGCGACTCCCAGGTTTGGATCGATCCGGTTACGACCGACGCGCAGTTCAGTTCGGACGCGACTTTCGTGGCAAACTACGTTGCGCCCGTCGTCGGCGCGGTGACGGCCCCGGTCGCGTCGAACACCGGCGCGGTGACCTACAACGCCAGTTCGAGCTACCCGGGCACGCTACAATTTCAATGGAACTTCGGCGACGGCACCGGCGATAGCGGCTTTTCAGCCTCGCCCAGCGTCAGCCATAGCTACGCGAGCCCCGGCGTTTACACGGCCACGCTGACCGTAAAGACGAGCGACGGTGGCACGACCTCGACTCAATTCGTGCAAGCCGTGGCTCCGCCTGCGATTGCCGGCACCCCCATGAGCTCGAGCAACCTCGCCGTCGAGCGGCGATCTGGGCAAAACGCGCGGCTGTGGGTGGTCAACATCGATGGCGACAGCGTCTCGGTCTTCGACGCGGTGACGAACGCGAAGCTCGGTGAGATCGCCGTCGGCAGTATGCCGCGCAGCGTCGCCGTGTCGCCGAGCGGCGCGGTGTGGGTGGCGAACAAAGGCTCCAGCACGCTCAGTGTGATCGATCCGGCCACCCTCAGCCTGAGTAAGACGATCGCGCTGCCGCGCGCGGCGCAGCCGTTTGGCGTCGTCTTCGCGCCCGACGGCACGGCTTTCGTCACGCTCGAAGCGGCTGGCAAGCTGCTCAAGCTCGACGCCACGGGCGCCAGCTTGGCCTCGCTCGACGTGGGGCAGAGTCCGCGACATTTGGCGCTCACTCAAGCGGGCGCCCAGCTCCTCGTGTCGCGCTTCATCACGCCGCCCCAGCCGGGCGAAGCGACGGCCACGGTGCAAACCAGCGTGGGCGGCGTGCCAGTGGGCGGTGAAGTACTGCTCATCGATCCCGCGTCGCTCACGCTCACGCGCACGATCGAGCTGCAACACAGCACCAAAGCCGACACCGAAACCTCCGCGCGCGGCGTGCCCAATTACCTGGGCGCGCCAGCGGTCTCTCCGGACGGCAAATCGGCCTGGATCCCGTCCAAGCAAGACAACATTCAGCGCGGCCGGTTGCGCGATCAGCACGATCTCGATTTTCAGACCACGGTGCGCGCCATCACTTCGCGCCTCGATCTGACGAGCAAGGCGGAGGATTATCCGGCGCGTGTCGACCTCGACAACTCCAGCGTCGCGAGCGCTGCGGCGTACGACGCGAGCGGCGCTTACCTCTTCGTCGCGCTCGAAACCAGCCGCGAACTTGCGGTACTGGACGCGAGCGGCAAGCGCGAGTTTTTCCGCGTCGACGCCGGTCGCGCACCCCAGGGGCTCGCGCTTTCGGCGGATGGGCGCCACTTGTTCGTGCACAACGTGCTCGATCGCACAGTCGGGGTCTACGATCTGTCGCCGCTCGTCGACCTCGGGCAAAAGAAGCTGCCGCTGCTCCGCACGCTCGGCACCGTGGCCGCAGAAAAGCTCTCGGCGCAGGTCCTGCTCGGGAAGCAGCTGTTCTACGACGCTCGCGACACGCGGCTCGCGCGCGACAGCTACATGAGCTGCGCCAGCTGCCACAATGACGGCGGCAACGATGGCCGAACCTGGGATCTCACCAGCATGGGCGAAGGTCTGCGCAACACCATTTACCTACGCGGTCGTGCCGGCGCCCAGGGCCGCCTGCACTGGTCGGCAAACTTCGACGAAGTGCAGGATTTCGAGGGTCAAATCCGAGTTTTGACTCAGGGCAGCGGGCTGATGAGCGACGCGGCGTACAACACCGGCACGCGCAACCAGCCGCTCGGCGACCCGAAGGCGGGAGTGAGCGCGGATCTCGACGCGCTCGCAGCCTACGTGAGCTCTCTCTCGAGCTTCGCTCCGTCGCCCTATCGAACCGCGTCGGGCACGCTCGGCGACAGTGCGCTCGCGGGCCGCGCGGTGTTCGCCAATCAGTGTGCGTCGTGCCACAGCGGCAGCGCGTTCAGCGATTCGAGCGCGGTCGTCCCGCACGACATCGGAACGATCAAACCGAGCAGCGGCTCACGCTTGGCCGGCTCGTTACTCGGCATCGACACGCCCACCTTGCGCGACGCTTGGCTGACCGCACCCTATTTGCACGACGGCTCGGCAGCGACGCTCACGGCGGCGATTCAAGCGCACAAGAATCTGGCTCTGCTCCCGGCCGATCTCGCGAACGTCGCCGCGTTCGTGCAGCAAATCGGCGGCGAAGAGCCGGCCGTGGCGCCCACGGTCGGAACGGGCCTGGTCGGTCAATACTTCGGCAACGCGACGCTCACCGGCACGCCAGCGCTCACCAGGACGGAAGCCGTGAACTTCGACTGGGGCACCGGCAGCCCCGGCACCGGCTTGCCGACAGATTCGTTCTCGGCGCGTTGGGTCGGTCAAATCAGCGTGCCGACCAGCGGCAGCTACGTCTTTCAGACCATCTCCGATGACGGCGTCCGGCTGTACGTGAACGGCGCGCAGCTGATCAACAATTGGACCGACCACGGCACCACCACGAACAATGGGGCCTCCGTCACGCTCGTCGCCGGCCAGCGCTACGATCTCGTGCTCGAATATTACGAGAAGACGGGCGGTGCCGTGATCAAGCTCAACTGGCAAACGCCCGGCACGACCAGCTTCGTCGCCATTCCGGCGGCCCAGCTCTATCCAACTTCGACTCAAGGGTTGCTCGGCCAATACTTCACGAACACCACCTTGACCGGCACGCCCGCGCTCACGCGCGCAGAAGCCGTCAGCTTCGATTGGGGCACGGGCAGCCCGGGCACCGGCATTGCTGCGGATTCGTTCTCAGTGCGTTGGACCGGACAAGTCAGCGCGCCGGCCAGCGGTAGCTACGTCTTTCAGACCATCTCCGATGACGGGATACGCCTGTTCCTGAACGGGGTGCAGGTCATCAACAATTGGACCGATCACGGGCCCGCAACCGACAACTCAGTAGCGATCACACTGACCGCCGGTCAACGCTACGACCTCGTGCTCGAGTACTACGAGAAGACGGGCGGCGCCGTGGCCAAGCTCAATTGGCAAACGCCCGGAGCGACCAGCTTCGTGTCCATCCCGCTGACGCAGCTGTCCGCGACGTCGCAGGGCCTCAGCGCGCAGTACTTCAGCAATGCCACGCTCTCGGGCACCCCGACGCTGACCCGCACCGAAGCCGTCAATTTCGATTGGGGCACCGCAGCGCCGGCCGCAAGCCTGCCCGCAGACAACTTCTCCGTACGCTGGACGGGCCACGTGTCAGCGAGCGCCGACGGCAACTACACCTTCCAAACCAGCTCAGACGACGGCGTTCGACTTTGGGTGAACGGCGCGTTGGTCGTGGACAATTGGACCACACACGCCCCCACGACCAACTCCTCGCCAGCGCTCGCGCTCAAGGCCGGGTTCTTCTACGACATCAAGCTCGAATATTTCGAGGCGCAGAACGGCGCAGTGGCCAAACTCGGCTGGCTCACGCCAGGCGCGACCGCAGCCGTGCCGATCCCGCAAAATCAGCTCTCCGGCTATTGAGGCCAAAACTGCGGGTTTGGGATTTGGGGGGCCCACGAGGAAACGGGCGCGCCGCGCGTGGGGTCCGACGCGCGGTACCCCAGCCGCACGCACGACGTCACCGCAGCCGCGCCTGCCCATCGCTGTAAAAGGCAGCGCGGTCAGCGGGTTCCGGCGCGGCTTTCGGGTTGGGCCGCGCGGCGCGAGCGCGCACGCCAAAGTGTGGTGTTGGCGCAACACTCGTCAACGCGAGGTCACGCGTGCCGCGAATCTTCGCGCTACAAATTCGCGAAATCACGTTGCCCGCCCTCGGCTTGATTCTTGCTGTTTCGACGATCGTGACCACTCGCATGAGCCAATCCGCGCACAGTTGCTTGCTGGCCCTCGGACTCTCGCTCAGCGCAATCCTCGGCGGCTGCGGCGAGAGCTACTGCCAATCCGGGCCCAAGTACGGCACCCAGTGCTATTCGCAAAACGACGTCGAATGGCAGCGCACTCAGCAACGCGAAGAGCCGTGGCCCGACGCGCGCACGACTCAGCCCTCACCCGGCTGCGCGCTCGCCTCGACACATGGCCTCGCGCAACAGCCGTATTCACCCAACGCGAGCAGCTCTGCGCAGCCGCCATATTTGATGTCGAGCGCGTGCATCTCGCGGCAACAGCCGGTCTACGGCGCAGTGCGCTAGCACGGCGAGCGCTCGGTGACGCAAACCGCGAGCGCGATCCATCCGAAGTACGCGCGGTACTGGACGCTTTGCCGCTCGAATTGAGCGAGGACGAATACCTCTCGGTTACGACTTGCCGCGCTCTCACGAAAGCGTATCTGCAACGCCAAATAGCTCGCGCAACTTAGCGACAGACCGAACCAGTCGCTGGTCGCGGAACGTGTCGAGGAGCTCCCCTACGGTGCGCGGCGGACTCTTGAGGTTTGCTGCTTGCGCGCTCACCGCGCTCGTGATCAGACCGGGAGCAAGGTCGAGCACGTCAAGAACGAACTCATCCGGATGCTTTGCCTCCACGTTGTAGGGCGCAAGCTTTTCGTCCGGGAAATCATCGAGGTTGAACGTCACGATGGCTTGAGCCCCCGCGCGAATGGCAGCAGCTAGCACGTGACGGTCGTCGACATCGGGCAAGTGCAGCCCTTCGACGAGATCGTCGAAACCCTCGACGATACAATCCGCGACAGCCTGGCTCATGAGCTCCCGTGTTCGCGCCAGCGCTTCGGCCTTCAGGTCCGGACGATTCTCGAGGATGTTCCGGAAACACTCGTCCAAGATTCGTTCAGACCAACGTGCGCGTATGATGCCCGTATTGGCGATGCGAACGAGAAGATCCCGCAACGGCGCGGGATAGAGCACGCAAGCGTCGTAGATGACGACGAAAGCCACGCAACTCAGTACCCCAAGCCGAGCTTCTCCGCCTCCGCGGTCAGCTCTTCCAAGACGGCTTTGCGATGAGCGTCGTCCTTCTGCTTATAGTCGACGAGGTCCGCGACTCGAACGCGACGGTGGCTGCCGACCAGGCGAAACGGGATCCTGCCCTCGTCGAGTAAGCTGACGAGAAATGGCCGCGAGACATTGAGCAGCTCCGCTGCTTGTTGCGTGGTCAGCTCGGCGTGAACAGGCACGATCGTGACAGCGTTCCCGTTGGCCATTTGACCCAGGACCTCGAGGAAGAGCTCGAACGCCTCGCGGGGTACGCTAACGACGACAGGTCGCCCTTCGCCATCGGGCTGGACTTTCACGCTACGCGAAGACTTACGGCGCGGGAGCATCGACAGGGCGCGCAACGCGACCTTCGCTTCCTCCGCCGCCTTCGCAGTTGGAAGTTTCACGGGTGACGTTTGCATCTTACAGACGAGCTAGCGCACATCTGCAGCAAGTGCAACAAGTGAAATAAACGAAATCACACCCGCTCCCGAACACCCGCTCCCGAACCATCCCCTCAACCGGGGGCGCGCCCGCGCCCGCCCTCTTCCCATGAATCAAGAGTGGTGTGGCTCATCACGGTTTTCCGCGGACTTCGAGCCGAGGCAAGGTGCCCGGTGATCTCACACTGCGCGCAGCTGATTCGACCGGGCACCCGCATGAGGGCGCA
>Ga0068855_100002432_pt1 | contig 22996 bp, 11 predicted proteins | sample KBSCornC52_FD_66592 | JGI IMG/M metagenome (GOLD analysis project Ga0068855, IMG submission 66592) | Corn rhizosphere microbial communities from Kellogg Biological Station, Michigan, USA - KBS Corn C5-2 | ecosystem: Host-associated > Plants > Roots > Rhizosphere > Soil ...
CTGATCTCGAGACGCAAAGCCGCCGCGCACTCAAGGCGGCCGAGGCGCTCACCGAAGCCGGATCCCTCGGGCCGGCCCAGGCGATGCTGGACATCTCTGCAGCCCACGGGGAAGACCCACGACATCGCGCCGTGACCGGCTGGGTGCAGGGGCGTATCTCGTTCCTATCCGGCCGCCCCGCCGAGGCGACGAGCAGGTTGCTGGCCGCTGCCCGGAGCATGGCCGTCATCGACACTCGGGCGGCCCGCGACATCATGGTCGAGGCGATGGTGCAAGCCTGGACGAGCGGTTCACTGGCGCCGAAGGGTGTGACCGAGGACGACGTCGCCCGAGCGGTGCTCGACGTTCCGTTGCCCGACGGCGAGTCACCCGGCACCGGTGACGTCCTCGTCGACGCGCGGCTCGCTCTGCTCGGCGCGGACCTGGTCGCCGCGGCACCCGCACTGCGCCGCGCAACGGCCGTGGTGGAACAGGACACGACGACCGGCCCGCGGCGACTGCACTGGCTCAGCGCCGGGTGCATCTGCGCGACCATGCTCGACGACTGGGTGGCTCTGTCGAGTCTGTCCCGCCAGTTCGAGTCAGAGGCGCGCAAGCAGGGCAACATCGGGATGGTCTACATGGCGCTGTTCGACCGCGGCATCATCGAGCTGGTCAGCGGCAACATCAGGGAAGCGGAGCTCAGCTTCCTGGAACAAGCCGCCATCGGTGAAGCACGATTGCACCCCACCAGCCTCGGTCGCCTGTTGATCGCAGCGTGGCGCGGTAATGCCGAGCTGACCAGGGAGCTCTTCACGGCCGTCACGGCAGAGGCCGAGCGTCACGACCAGGGCTACCACCTGCCGTTTGCCGAGTACGCCCGTTGCGTGCTCGCCCTGGCCGAAGGCCGCGAGTACAACGCCCGCGAAAATCTGTGCGCACGGCTGGGACTGCTCTCGTCCATCAAGTTCGCCTTCCCGGACGCGATCGAGGCCGCGGTCCGCCGCGGCCAACTCGAATCGGCGCAGACCCTGCTGGATCAACTGGAGGCACTGGCTGAAGCCAGCCCGCTCCCGCACAGCCTGGGATTTCTTGCGCGGGGCCGGGCGCTGCTCGCCGGAGCCGACCCGGCCGCCGAGAGCTGGTACCAGGAGGCCATTGCCCAACACCGACTCGTGCGTGGACCGGCTCAGCTGGCCAGGTCAGAACTCGTCTACGGGGAGTGGTTGCGACGCCAGCGCAGAGTGCGCGATGCCCGTCCCCACCTTCGGGCAGCCGCCGAGACCTTCCGGCACATGGGGGCGCTCGCATTCGCCGACCGCGCAGAGAAGGAACTCCGCGTCGCCGGCGGTGAGGTCACGCGGCCACAAAGTCGACAGTTCACCAACCTGACAGTCCAGGAGGCCGATGTCGCCCGGCTGGCAGCATCCGGAATGACAAATGCAGAAATCGGCGCGCAGCTCTTCATCAGTGCCAACACTGTCGACTATCACCTGCGCAAGGTGTTCCGCAAGCTTGGCATCACGTCGCGGCGGACGTTGAGCCAGCACCTGGACGGAGCATCCGTCTAGGCAACCGAAGCGACAGCTTGGCGCGGACATCCCGTCGGGGTCTTCGACGTTTCGACACACAGCCAGCGGTTTCGCAACTGCCCAGCCCAGGCACGACCACGCAAGAGTCCCGTCGGAGCACGGATGACGTGCGGCGCGGTATTGAGATCCATATGCGCAAACTCTTGAGTATCGCATCGGGCACAGATCGACGGCTCGGCGCGCGCAGAGCGCGGCGTAGGCTCCGTTCGCGCTCGACGCGTCTGGTGAGATTGTGAGCCGCACGGGCTCGGCTCAAGGCAATCGCTTGAGCAGAGCGGCACCGAACAGGCGGCTACGGTGCCACCCGCGGTCGACCGCCGCCTGGCGGAGGTTGCGGAAGACCTCGCGAGCAAAGACGAGTGGCGTCGACTTGGACCAATCATCGATCTCCGGATTCGCGTTCTCGTGGCCGTGCGAAACGAGCTCATGATCCCTCGGTGGGCGCCGGGGAGGTCTTCCTCAAGTGCACTGCGCCGAGAGGTCGAGCTCGGGCAGGTATTGACAGGTCTGCCCGGTAGGACTCGACTTGTTCCCGCGCCCTACGAACTCTGCGAGGCCGACATGCGCACACTCCGCATCCTCGTTCCGGCCGCGCTGGCGACCTCCATGCTGCTGGTCGCGCCGGCGGGGGCGGCGCCGGCCGCACCGGCGACTGGCGAGCCGGGCGCGGTGAGCCACTTCGACCTGGCGCGGAAGGACTGCCTCGGCACGGCCCGCACGCGCGATTCGAAGATCTGGTACACCGTCGCCAACGGCGTGCTGTCGGACGTGTACGCGCCGACGATCGACACCACGAACGTCGAGACGATGCAGTACGTCGTGACCGACGGGTCGACATTCACGGATCTGCAGAGCCGCGACACCACCTACACCGTTAGCACCGATGACACCGGCATGGTCTGCACTGTGCGCTCCATGGCCAAGAGCGGCCAGTACCGGCTCACCACGACCTACGTCACCGATCCGGCCCGCGACAGCGTCGTCCTGCGCACCAACTACACCCCGCTCACGAGAGCGGCGCGCACCTTCCACCTCTACGTCCGCCTCGATGCGACGGTCGCAGGCAACGGCGGCGGGGGCAGCGGCAACGGTGGTGCCGACTCCGCCGTCGTCGACGCGTCGACCGGCTCGCCGGTACCGGTCTCGTTCGACACCGTCACGACGACGAACGCGGTGAACCGCGATTACGCCGTGCCGAGCTTCCTCGCGCTCCGGGCCGACCCCGGCTTCGAGGCAGCGAGCAGCGGCTTCGTCGGATCGGCCAGCGACGGGCTCGTCCAACTCGACGGCTCGCACGCGCTCGGCCCGGTGTCCGACACGGCGAGCAACGGCAACGTCGAGCAGACCGCCGCCCTCGCCGGGCACGCTCGGCAGTTCCGGCTCGCCCTCGGTTTCGGCACCTCGCAGGCGGCCGCGGTGGCCACCGCCGGGCAGTCGCTGCACGGCAACTGGCACCGGCTCGTGCGCCAGTACCGGGACGGCTGGCGCCGCTACGACGAGCGCCTGCGCGAACCTGGTCGCCTGCCCGGCCTCGCCCACGCCCAGCAGCGCAAGGCCGTCCGCCAGTACTACGCGGCCGCCAACGTCGTGAAGGCGAGCGAGGACAAGACGTTCCCGGGCGCGATCGTCGCGTCGCTGGCCTCGCCGTGGGGCCAGGCGGTGTCGGCCGGCGACCCGAACAACACCTACTTCGGTTCCTACCGCGAGGTGTTCGCCCGCGACCTCTACGAGGCGTGGACGGGTCTGCTCACCGACGGTGACTTCGCGACCGCCCGGGCCGCGACCCGGTTCCTGTTCCTGCGCCAGCAGCTGCCCGACGGATCGATGCCGCGCAACTCGCTCGTCAACGGCAAGACCGCACCCGACTCGTTCAACACGCAGCTGGACGAGGTGGCGTTCCCGATCCTCATGGCCTACCAGTCGGGGCTCGGCGGCGACCAGCAACTGTGGCCACACGTGCAATCGGCGGCGAACTTCCTGATCAGCCACGGCCCGAGCTTCGGGCCGGAACGCTGGGAGGAACAGGGCGGCTACTCGCCTTCGACCATCGCCGCCGAGATCGCCGGGCTCGTCGCTGCCGGCCACATCGCGCGGCAGCACGGCGACCGGGGGGCGGCCCGCGTCTACCTCGCAACCGCCGACCAGTACCAGCGCTCGATCAAAGGTTGGACGGTCACGACCAACGGCCCGCTCTCGCCCCAGCCGTACTTCATCCGGCTGTCGAAGACTGGCGACCCCAACGCCGCAATCAGCTACGGGATCGGCAACGGCGGCCCGTCGCTCGACCAGCGCACCGTGATCGACGCCGGCTTCCTCGAACTCGTCCGCCTCGGCGAGTTCGCGGCATCCGACCCCGACGTGCAGCGATCGCTCGGCGTCGTCGACGCGACGATCGAGAAGACGACCGCAAGCGGGCCGGGTTGGTTGCGCTACAACGCCGACGGCTACGGCGACTGCTCGGACGCCGCCAAGTGCAGCCTGGTCGGCCGGCCGTGGGCGCCCAGCGGCAACGGGACGGGACACGTCTGGCCGGTGCTGACCGCCGAGCGGGGCGAGCAGGAGCTCGCCACCGGCGCGCGTTCGGTGACAGGCGGGTTGCTCGGCTCGATGCTGAACGAGACCTCCGGCGACGGCCTGGTGCCCGAGCAGGTATGGGACGCACCGGACCTGCCCGCCTCGCCGTACGGGACCGACCCCACCACCGCCTCCGTCGGCTTCGTCAACGGCCGCCCGGCCGGTTCGGCGTCGCCGCTGACCTGGGGATCGGCGTCACTCGTTCGGCTGACCGCGGACCTCTCCGCCGGTCGCGCGCTCGAAACGCCGTCGATCACGAGCCGTCGGTACGTCCGCCACGCGCAGGGGACGACGGCGTTGACCGTGACCGCGCCGGCCGACGAGAGCGCCGCGAGCGGGACCACGGTCACGGTGGCCGGGACGGCCGCGCCGGCTGCGCGGATCGACGTCGCCGACGTCGGCACCGACCAAAACAGCACGACCACGGTCACCTCGACGACCGCGGACGGTTCCGGCAACTGGTCGGTCGCCGTGCCGTTGCAGGCGGGCACGAACGTCCTGGTCGTCTCGGCGACGGCGCCCGACGGCGGAACGGCGCAGACCGTCCGGACGGTCGTGAACGACGTCGTCAACGGTACGAAGCTGCTCGACGTCACCGACCCCACGCACGACGACAACGGACCGGGCAACTACGCCTACCCGACCGCTCCCGACTTCCACGCCGGCGCGTACGACCTGACCGACTTCCAGATCTACGACACCGGCACCAGGGTGACGTTCCGGGTGCAGACCGCCGACCTCACGCCGACCTTCGGCAGCCCGCTCGGCGCTCAACTCGTCGATGTCTACGTGCACGAGCCCGGGGTGACGCCGACCTCAACCCAGGCGTCCTTCGCCAGCCGCAACTACCAGCTCGCCACGCCGTGGAACCGGCTGCTCGAGGTTCAGGGTTTCGGGCAGCGCTTCCTTGACGCTTCCGGTTCGAACACGCCGGTCGGCACCATCGCGATCAGCGCGAACGCGATCTCGCGCTACGTCACGTTCTCGGTGCCGAAGTCCGCGCTCGGCGGTACGCCGGGCTCCGGCTGGAGCTTCGCCGTCACCCTCACCGGTCAGGACGGGTTCAGTTCCGACCAGGCTCGCGCATTCGCCTCGACGCCGCAGGACTTCGCCTTCGGTGAGTGCGCGACGGCGAGCGCCGACCCGCATTGCACCTTCCCGACCGGCGGCCTGCCCAAGATCATGGACACGCTGACCCCGACCGGGGTGAACCAGAGCGACGAACTGGATTACACGCTGCACGCCCCGGTCGTGGTCCAGAGCGTGACCATCCCGTAGACACGGACCCTATCGGCGGATCGGGAGCGCGGGCTCAACCCTCAACCGGTGCGCGGGCGCGTCGATGGGCAGAACGAGAGCCGGCCAGGGACGGGCGGCCCGACCGGCCGGGAGACGGCATGATGGATGCGATCGGCAGCGCAGTGTCCGGGATCGGCGCGGGGAACGCGTGGCTGAACGCCGCCGCTGACGACGTCGCCAACGCCGACGACGGTGCCTCCGCCAATGGGCCGGTCCATCGCGCGCAGTACGTGCAAACGGCGCCGGCGCCGTCGGGCGGGGTTGCCGTCACCGGCGTCACCTATGGCGGCGAGGTCGATCTCGTCCAGCCGATGACCGAGATGATCGTGGCCGAACGGTCCATCCAGGCCAACGCCGTCACCATCGAGCGATCCGCCGACGCGTTCAACTCGCTCCTGTCCACCGGCGACCAGAGCAGCATCCAGACGAGCGCCTAAGACGCGAGTCCTCGGTCAGCCGAAGCGGCGCCAACCGGCGCGATGTGTGGCAGCGTGCTGCGCATGACCGTCATCGACCCGGCCGCTCCCGTCCTCGTCACGGGCGGAAGCGGCTACGTTGCCAGCTGGATCGTTCGGTACTTGCTGGAGGACGGGTACCCGGTGCGCGCCACCGTGCGGGATCCCGCCAAGCCGAAGGGCCTCGAGCACCTGCACACGCTCTCGGTCGCCCATCCCGGCAAGCTGACTCTGTGGGCGGCTGACCTGCTGGAAGAAGGCGGCTTCACCGACGCCATGCTCGGGTGCGAGCTGGTTGTCCATACCGCGTCGCCCTTCCTGCTGGGGAAGATCAAAGACCCGGAGGAGCAGCTCGTGCGTCCAGCGCTCGAGGGCACTCGCAACGTGCTGAACAGCGTGAACGCGACCGGGTCGGTGAAGCGGGTCGTCCTGACCAGCAGCGTCGCGGCCGTCTACGGCGACAACGTCGACATGAAGGGTAAGGCCTGCTTCACCGACGACGACTGGAACACCACGAGCTCGATCGACCACCAGCCCTATGCCTACTCCAAGACCGTCGCGGAACGGGAAGCGTGGGCAACCCAGGCGGCGCAGGGTCGATGGGATCTGGTCACCATCCTCCCGGGCCTGGTGCTCGGTCCGTCGCTGACCAACGCCAGCAACTCCGGCAGCATGACCACGATGCGCCACTTCACCGACTACTCGATGGCCGCCGGTGCTCCGGCGTTGCGGATGGGCGTCGTCGACGTTCGCGACGTGGGGCGGGCGCACATCAAGGCCGGCTACCTGCCCGAAGCGCACGGCCGGTACATCACCGTCGCCGAGACCATCAGCCTGCTCGGCGTGAGCAGGATCCTGACTGACGCCTTCGGCCGGCGCGCGTCCTTCCCGCGCATCGAACTACCGAAGCTCCTGATCAAGCTCGGTGCCCCGTTCGCCGGGTTGACCGCCAAGTACGTCGACCGCAATGTCGGCTGGCCGCTGGCCTTCGACAACGCGCGGACGGTCGACGCGCTCAACGTCCACTTCCGCCCGGCCGCCGAATCCGTCGTGGAGCACTTCCAGCAGATGATCGACGACGGATTGGTCAAGGCGTAGACCGCGGTAGAGCCCGACGGACCGACGAGGCCCCTTTCACGGCGGCGGTAGCGAGACGCCGAAGCCGGCGACGGCCAGGCGGAGCAACACCTGACCCGGCGCGAGCAGGTCGGCGATCCGGGCAGCACTGAGCAGTTCGAGCTCAGCGAGTCGCGTCGCGTATGCGCGGTCGCCGTCGAGGCGCGCCGCGTTGAGCTCGAGCACGTTGTGCCAAACCTTCTGGCGCGCCTCACGCAGGAATCGCTTCGAGCCCAGGCGATTCAACGGAGTCAGCAATCGATCGAGCAGTGTCTTCGAGTCGCCGAGCAGGTCGTCCTCGTCCTTGACCCGGCCGGCCAGCACGTCGTCGATCCTTTCGTGGTCACGGCGTCTGCTGTCGACAAGGCTCGCATCGTCGAAATCGGCGGGGCTGATCACGGACAGCAGGGCCTGCGGCAGGTCGTAGTTCACGTGCGCGTTGATGCCCAAGAGGACGTGACGGAGCGCAGGAAGACCGTCCGGCGCCGTGAACGCGAGGCGCCAAGGCCGCGGCAGGGGTTCGTCGGCCACGAACGCGTCGTGGGCGCGGAGGTAGAGCTCGGCGAACGCAACGTCCCAGCGCTCCACCCATCCAGGATCGAGGAAACGGCCCGCGTCGACCGCGGCGCCGACCGCCTGCGTGGTGCGCAGATAGGTCGACAGGAACGCGCGGCGAGGCGAGCCAGCCGGCAGTGCGTCGAGACGTGACCGCAGCTGCCCGACGACGTCATCGACGATCCCGGAACCGGACACCGGCCTCACCCGCCCCTGGATCGGCTGGACTCCATGCGCACGTAGAGCCCGACGAGGGCCGCCATCGTCGCGGTGAAACCAGCGAGCAACATCCAGGTCAGCGGCTTGGACGAGTCGAACTCGGCGTGCGCGCGCGCTGCGGCAATCAGGATCAGCACGAGCATGAGGCCGGCGACCTGGAGCAGGATCCGCATTGCGCTCCACCGCCGCTCCCACCACGCGCCGACACCCGCCACGCCCAGCGCAAAGATCGCCCCCAGCATCCGCGCGGTCAGCGGGGTCAGCCGCCACGGCCAGACGGCCGCGGCGCGCCCGGGAAACAGGTACAGGAATAGGCACGTGGCCATCGACGTCACGCCGACGAGCAGGAACGCGCCGGCCGCAACGGACCCAATCCGCCCGGAAGCGTCCGATCTGGAGTCGTACTCGCGTTGGTTGCGCCAGAAGACCATGAACACCAACAACGGGGTCGTGAAGTACAGGCCGACCCAGAGCCAGAACGCGACGTTGCCGTGCAGGAACCGCTGCCAGTGAAGGATCGTCGTCACGCCCATCAGCGAGGCGAACGTCCCGACCGGTACGAATCCCCCGGCGACCGTGTGCCACTGCGACGCCCGCACGACGCGAACGAAGAAGTAGGCGCCACCGAGATATACCGACCCGAGCACCATCGCCGACATCGAGGACGCGATCTGCCACGCGAACAACCGCTTCGTGTCGGTCGGCCGCGGGACCAGCACGATGAACGCGAGCACGAGAAAGGGAACGATCACCGCGGCCAACGCGCGCGTCGCCGGCAGGACCCGATCACTAGCCGTCCGCTCGTGCTTGAGCACTCGCGCCCCCCGTGTCGGACACAGCCTAGGTCGCCCGCCGGGGAACGCAAACACCCGAGCCGGCGCCCCGGCAGGACGAACGGGTCAACGCCGGCCGGTGGCGACCTTCCCGACGAACTCCACGATCGGGCGGTTGTAGTACGGCGGCGCCTTGAGCGGTTCGACGCCGTGCTTCCACCCGTACTTGTACCGGTGGGACATCAGTAGCCAGTCGACGTGCGGATCGGTCCGGCCGGTCGAGCGGCGGGCGTGGCTGACCCGCGCGGCCGGCACCGGCGAGAGTTCGATGCCGAGCTGCCAGGCGCGATGCCAGTAGTCGGTGTCCTCGCAGAACGCCGGGCTGAACTGCTCGTCGAACGTCCCGATCTCCTTGAACAGCGCGGCGCTGGCCATGAAGCACCAGCCGGCGGTGCCGCCCTGGTCCGGGCTGCGGAACCCTTGCCCGTCGGCGTGGTCGGTGTACGGGAACGCGATGCGCCGCCCACTGGTGGCTGCTTCGTACAGCGCCTCGTCCCACCCCGGCTCGACCAGGCAGTCGCTGTTGAGCACGGCCACGACCGGCGCGCTGGCCAGCGCGATGCCGGCGTTCCACGCGACCGCCACGCCGCGGTTCTCCGGGTAGCGGAACACCTCGGCCGGGAACGCCCGCTCGTGCGGTGATCCGTTGTCGACGATCACGATCTCCGTCTCGAGCCGGGCGACGTCCCGGATGCGCGCGACCGTCCGCTCGGCCATGTCGGCGAGTTCCGGGGTGCGACTCCAGACGGGGATGGTGACCGTCAGCGCCGGTGCCGGTCCCCCGTCACGGACGGGCGTGACCCGCGTCGGCAATGCGTGCGGTTCCACCGGCGCCGACTCGACGACGTCGGCCGGTGCCGCCGGCGCGACCGGATCAGGGATCGCCGTGCGGGGCGCACCGAGCGCCTCGGCGGCGCCCTTGGCAAAGCAGGCGCCGACGATCTGCCGGTACAGCTGGTGCAACTCGGCCGTGACGTCCTCGGCCTGCTCGAGCACCCGCGCTCGGGCCAGGAGCCCGGCCAGCTGCGGACGCGCTTCGTCCCACCGTTCGCGGACGCCGGCCGTGGCGGCGTAGCGCCGCAGCTCGTCATCGTCGTGCAGCGAGGCCATGACGACCTGGGCGCGGCCCTTGCCCTCGGCCCGGGCACAGAAGTCGCGCAGCGTCACCGTGCGCACCATGTAGCTGCGGGCGGCGGCGTGGTAGATCACCCGCAGCCCGAGCGGCGCCAGCCGCCACGCCATCTCGACGTCGATCGAGTAGTTCATTCGCTGGTCGTGCAACCCACCACGCAAGAGCAGTGCTCTCTTGCAGGAGATGCGGCCCTCCCAGAAACCGCGCCAGTCGAGCTCCTTGCCGTCGTTCAAGTTGCCGTAGGCGAACAGCACCTTCTCGACGTCCGTCGCCCAATGCATGAACGGCGTGATCGCCACCTCCGGCGCCCACTCCGTGTACCCGAGGATGGCCGTGGAATCCTCAGGGTGCGTCTCGTGCATGCGCAGGTGCTCGGCCAGCATGTCCGTTGCGGCGCGATCGTCGTCGTCGAAGAACAGGACGATCTCGCCACGAGCCAGCATGACGGCCAGGTTCTTCGCGGCGCTGCGCCCGGCGTGCTCGAGACGCGCGGACGTCAGCGGCAGCCGGCTCCGGAACCGCTCGATGACCTCGGCCGTCGCCGTACCGGGCGAGCCGTCGTCGACGACGACGACCTCGTAGTTCGACTTCGGCAACGTCTGGTGCGCGAACCCGGCCAGGCAGTCGGCCAGCAGCTCCGGACGGTCGTAGGTGGAGATCAGGACGCTGATCCGCGGCTGGCGCCGGGCGCAGTGCCGGCGCACCTGCCGCTGCGGCTCCGCGCCGGTCAATACGTCGCGCACCTCGACCGCCGAGACGCGCTCGACGCTGCCTTGGATCCGGATCGGCACCTCGTCGACGAGCAGTACCGGTCCGTCCTCGGCCGCGCCCGCTCGCACGGAGCGCACGGGCAGCGGCAGCCAGCCACTGATCTCCCGCGCGGTGCAGCCGTTGAGCCGCTCGCTGATGGGCGGCCCGACCTCGGGGCCGGAGACGTGCGCGGGCTGCGCCCGGTCGGCGCCGGCCGCTTCCTGGATCGGCAGGAAGTCGTCCAGGAACCCGCCGGGTAGATCCGCGCGGTCGTCGACGTGCAGCACCCAGTCGGCCGGCTCCGGCGGTGGCGCCTCGGTGCCGGCGGCCGACCACTGCTGGCTGACGCTGAAGCGGGTGCTCGCGTTGAGCGCGGCCACCAGCGCCGGGCTCGGGCCGGGCCGGTGGGCGGCGTACGTGCCGACCACGTGCACCGTGGGCCGCGCGCGGCCGGACGGGACGACCCCCGGCCGGCGGCTCCGGAGGTCGTACACGATCGTGTGGGCGTCGGCGTGCACGCGGCGGTACTGCTGGTCGAGGTGGCGGGCGAACTCAGCGTAGAAGTGCAGCCACCAGAACTGGGCGGCCGGCAGCGCGAAGTAGGCCGCGCCGCGCTCGCGCAGCGCCTCGAGGTGGGTGATCGCCGACTCGCTGTCGGAGGGGTGGAACCCGCCCCAGCCGCCGTCCCGGTCCTGAGGGAAGTGCCCGCCGACCCGGCCGTCCAGCTCGATCAGGGTCTCGTCGCCGTGGCTCGCGACCAGCGCGAGCGCGCCGGGATCGGCCACGGCGCGCAGGCTGGCCACGGTGGCCGCGGCGCTGTCGCGGTACGCGTCCTCACGGGCCCGGACGTGCCGGAACGGGTCGACGGCACCCTCCCGGGCCGCGAGCACCGACTCGACGATGTCGTCGAAGCGGGCCCGCACGGCGGTCATGTCCTGCGTGGCGGCCACGGCCGAGCGGGCGGCGTCGGCCATCCGTTGCCAGGCCTGGCCGTCCACCAGCAGGCGGGTGATGGCGGCCGCGAGGTCGGCCGGGTCACGGCAGACCATCGCGTGCACGCCGGGGACGAGGTCGAGGCCCTCGGCCCCGATCGGCGTGGTCACGACCGGCGTGCCGGTCATCATCGCCTCGACGACCTTGCCCTTCACGCCGGCGCCGTGCAGCAGGGGCGCGACGGCCACGCGGGCGCGGGCCAGGTACGGCGCCACCTCCGGAACCCAGCCGACCATCTCCACGCCGGGCAGCCCGCGCGCGAAGCCGCGGATGCGCGCGTCGAGCCGGTTGCCGATCACCGTCAACGGGTGGGCGGACAGCAGCGCCGGGTCGAGGCGCGGCAGGACGTCCTTGCAGAGGAACTCGACCGCCTCGCCGTTGGGCAGGTGGCGGAAGTTGCCGACGAACAGCAGGCCGCGGCGGTGTGCGAACGGGATCGGCGAACGCTCGGCTGCCTCGCCCAGCGCGATGTCGTGGACGCGATCGGCGCCGAGGAAGTCACCGAGCAGCGCGCTCTCCTTCGCCGACACCGCCAGCACCGCATCGGCGGCCCGGTAGGTGTTGAGCTCGTCGACCATCGTGGTGCCGACCGAGGCATCCAGGTGGCCGGCGACGCCAAAGCGGCGGCGGGCCTCCCGCAGGAAGTGCACGTCCTGGGAGTCGATGATGACGCGGGTGCGCGGTGAGTGCTCGCGCAGCAACGGCAGCAGCTTCGCCGCGACGTTCCAGAACGAGACGAGCGCCAGGTCGAAGTCGCCGTGCCGGATCACCTCGACCGCCGCTTCGTGACCGGCGTAGGTCGCGACACCCAACTGGCGCAGCCGCGCCGCGTGCCGCGGATCGCCGGCCTCCTCGGCGCTGAGGAAGCTCACCGCCCAGCCGGCGTCCAGCAGGAACCGGATCATCGCGTCGACGCGACCGGACCCGCGGTCCCGGTCGGTCTCCGGCATCCGCATGTGGGCGACCAGGACTCGGCGCTTCATCGCCAGGCTCCTTCCACGTCGTCGCGGGCGACGAGGGAGCGCCACCCGGAGGGGTCCAGGGGATCGGGCCGGTGCGGCCGGCGGGCCAGTGCGGGGGCCCAGGCGGCGGCGACGACGCCGGCCATCAGCTCCGGCTCGGGCCGGACGGTGGCGCGCACCGCGGCCGCCGCGGGCTGATAGCGCACCCGCAGCCCCGCCCGCCACGCGGCGGCCGCCCACAGCATCGGGTGCGGCTCGGCCGCGAGCCGGTCCAGCTCCGGGCCGCCGAGCTTGCCGAGCGCGGCCGCGCCCACGTACAGCAGGCCACGCCCACCGCAGGTGTCGCGCACGTACTCGTGCCACGGCTCGGCGAGCCGCGGCGCGCCGGCGGCCACGCCGGTCGTGCTGCCGTCGGCGAAGACGAACTCACCGGCTGCCTCCAGGCGTCCGTCGGCGGCGACCACCTTGACGGCGACGGCACCCGCGCGCTCACCGGCGAGCAGCGTCGAGTAGGACGCGTTCGCGCAGCCCGGCAGCGGGAGCACGCCGGGCTCCACGACCCCGATGAGGTCGACGCCGGACGTGAGCTCGTCGCCGGTCACCGGCTCGGAGACGATCTCCACCGCGTCGCCGACCGCTTCGCGGAACAGCCGCAGCCACGCGTCGTCCGGCGCGCCGGCGACGAGGTAACGGACGGCCGGGTCGGCCTCGGGCGGTGTGTCGTCGAGCAGCTCGACCGCCTCGACGTGCGGCCGGCCGCGATCGGACATCGTGATGACGGCGCGCGCCGCGACCCGCCGGGCCTCGGCCGCGCGCGCCGCATCGGCAACGACGACGATGTCGACCGATCCGGCGAGGTACGGCAGCGCCTCGCCGTCCGGCGGGCTGAAGACGTTGCGGCCGGGCAGGTAGCGGGCGATGCCGAGCCCGGTCCAGTCCAGGATCGCCGGGTCGGCCGCCGCGCCGGGCACCAGGCGCTCGACGGTCACCGAGATCCACGCCGGCCAGCCGCTGGCCACGGTCAGGCGGGAGCGCACGTCCACGAGCAGGCCGTCCCGCTCGTCGACCAGCGGGTAGCGACCGAGCAGGTGGTCGGCGAAGCCCGGCAGGCGATCCAGCTCGGGCAGCGCGGGCCGCGGCACCAGCAGGTACCCGCCGCCGCCGAGCCGCGCCGCCTCGAGGCGAGCGATCGCCGACAGGTCGTCGTCGCCGCCGGTCGCGAACGGGGCCGTCGGCCGGCCGCAGATGTCCAGCAGGGCCGCGTCACCCCCGGCGACCAACACCCGCTCGCGACGCGGCACGTGGGTGCGCACCAGCCCGCGGCCGGCCCGAACCGCGGCCGGATCCGGGTGGCCGGCCAGCTCCTCGGCCGCATAGCGCGCGTCGTGCTGGGCGTCCTCGAGCGCGTCGAGCCGGGTGACCAGCTCGGCGAGCACGTCGGCCCGTCCGGCCGCCGCCAGCTCCGCGACCCGGGCCTCGTTCTCGGCAAGGTCCTTCTGCAGGCCGGCGACGTACCGGCCGTACCGCTCCAGGCTCTGCTGGGCGAGGGCCAGTTCGACGGCCCGGCGATCGAGCGCGACCGCCGGCGCGGCGGCCGGCGCGGGAACGTGACCGGACTCGGCGCACAGCCGCTCGTACAGCTCGATCACCTCGGCGCCGACGCCGGCGTCGGCGAGGGCGAGGGCGAGCTGGTGGTGGCGCTTGGCCCGATCGGCGACCGGTTCCGGCTCGGACGCCCCGAGCCCGGCGAACTCGCACAGCCGCGCGAGCTCGGCGGCTGGGTCGGCCAGGTGCGCGTCGTAGTGCGTGACGAGCCGCTGCTCGACCGGCACGGCGTCGAGCAGCGCGGCGTAGTAGCCGCGCCACAGCGACAGGGCATGCACGTACGACATGCCGTTGCGGCGGCGCAGGGACACCGCTACTTCGAGCGGGTTGCGCACGCACACGACGAAGCGCAGGTGGGGCACGACGTCCAGCCAGAATGCCGCCGTGAGCGAGGTGCGCGGATCCTTCCAGCCCCACACCGGAGCGATGTCGAGCTCAGTGACCAGCTCGCGCGCGTCGCCGGCGAACGCGGCGACTCGCGGGTCGCTCGCGTCGAACGGCGCCGCGGCGGGCAGGTGATCCCATGCGCCGCCACAACCCTCGAGCAGGTCGTCGGCGAGCCGGATGAATCCGGCGTGCTCGAAGAAGCCCTCGGGGTTGTCGGCGGCCGGCGGCAACATCCGGGACGGCGCGCCGAGGTAGACGCCCGCGCGGGAGAGCGCGTGGGCGACCATGGACGTGCCGGCCCGGTGCATCCCGGTGATGGCCAGTGCGGTCATGGCAGTTCTCCGAGTCGGTAGACGGTGACGGTGTCGGGTGCGTCAGCCACCTGCCCGGCGGCGAGGTAGCGGGCGAGGGCGGGATAGAAGTCGAGCCACCAGGCCGACGGCGCCGGCAGGGCGAGGTACTCGGCCCCGGCGGCGCGAGCGGCGGCGAGCCGGGACAGCGCGTCGGCGTCGTCGGCCGGGTGATGACCGGCGTACGCGGAGGTGTCGCCGTACGGTTCGGTGCCCGGGAAGTGCCAGCCGCGGCGACCGGGCAGCTCCAGCAGGACGTCGTCGCCGTGGCTGACGACGGCTACCCGGGCGCCGGCCGGGACGGCGGCGACGACCGCCGTCCGAGCCCGGGCCCGCAGCGCCGCGTAGGCCGGGTCCAGCGGACGCTCGTGCGGCGTCCAGGGCTGCCCCCACTTGGCCTCGTACCGCGCGCGGTTCGCCTCGAACAGCGCCCCGTACCGGCCGTCGGCGGCGAGCTGCCCGAGCGTGGCTTCGCCGAAGTGATGGACGAACACGGCCGGATCGCACGCGACGCGGTAGCCCGCCTGGCGCACCCGCCGGGAGAGGTCGTCATCCTCGAACAGGCCGAGCTCGAACCGCTCGTCCACGAGGCCGACCGCTTCGAGGACGTCCCGGCGTAGCGCCGTGCAGAACAGGGTCGCGACGGCGAGGTCGAACACGGCGCCCGTACGGCCGGCCGCGAAGGCTCGCAGTTCGCCGTAGGTGGCGTACTCGGCCGGCACCTCGGCCGCGTTGCCGCAGCGGTTGGTGACCGGACCGACGAGCCCCACCCCCGGATCGGCGAGCCGGGTCATCAACCCGCCCAGCCAACCGGCGGTCACGACCACGTCGTTGTTGAGCACCACGAGGACGTCCGCCCGGGCCAGCGCCAACCCCTGGTTCACCGCCGGCGCGAACCCCAGGTTCTCGTCGTTGCGCACGACGCGGACGTGCCGGTGGCGCGCGGCCACGGCGGCCAGGTAGGTCTCGGTGACCTCGGCAGAGCCGTTGTCGACGAGGAGCAGCTCGTACGCCCCGCCGGTGTCGGCCAGCACGCTCTCGACGGCGAGGCGGGTGACCGCGAGGTTGTCACGCACGATCATGATCAGGCTCGCCGCGGGGGTGCCGCCGGCCGACCGAACCGTCGGGATCGGCCGGCCGAGGACCAGCGCCTCGGTGGCCGGCGCGAGCACCAGCGGCCGGCGGGCGAGTGGCCGCAGGTCCAGCTCATCCGGGAAGCGCGCGGGTGGGTAGCCGCCCGTCCGGTGCGGGAGCGGAACTGGCAACCCGAGGTGCGCCAGCATCGTGCCGAGCACGACGTCGGAGGAGAGATGCTCCCGTGCGATCGCCGTGGCGGCGCGGCGGTGCCGCTTCTCGTCGGCGACGACGTCGATGATCGCCTCGGCGGCGTCGTCCGCATCGGTGTAGGGCAGCAGCCCCTCCCCCGTCGGCAGCGCGGCACCGAAGCCGGTGTCCTGCATGATCACCGGCCGTCCGGCGGCCAGGTAGGCCGCGCTCCGCTCGCTGAACCAGCCACTGCGGAAGCGGACGTTCTGGTCCTTCGCGACGGTGAACTCGCCGCGCGATCCGGTGACGTAGCGGCGGTAGCCGTCCAGGCCGTCCGCCACCTCCAGCGCGTCGCGCACGAGCCAGCCGGCGTTCTCGAGCAAAACGCGATCTTCGCCGGTGTAGCTGGCAAGGGCGAGCTCGAGCCGGGCCGGCACGCGGCCGGGCAGGTCGAGGACCTTGAGGAACTCGTGGTGCTTGCTCCAGGTGTACCGCTCGCCCCGGAAGGTGAGCTCGCGCCACACCTGCCGCCAGTTGCCGATCGTCGTGAACGGGGCGTCCCGGGGGTCGTCGTCGTTCGCCCACTGGTCGACCAGCACCGGCGGCGGCGTGGGGACGAAGCCGTAGCTGCGGACCCACGGCAACCCGCAGTCGGGGTTGCCGTAGTTGAGCGCCCAGGTGAAGTGGGCCGAGTGGGCGTCGACGAACTCGATCGAGCTCGTGCGCCCGGCGTCGAGTTCCAGCTCGAGCTGTACGGGGTCGGTGCTCAGCAGCACCAGCCGGCCGGTCGCGACGTGCTCGGGCAGCGGCAGGGTGCCGCCGTGCAGGTTGATGATCGCCGCGGCTTCGCGGTACAGGCGAGCCAGAGCGGGAGGACTGCAGCCGAGTACGCGACCGTCCGCGTGCAGCGCGTGCAGCGCCCACCGATCGCCGAGCCCGAGGCGGCGCATGAACCGGGCGAGGAAGGCCGCGGCCGCGTCGGCCCCGTCGTCGTCCGGTCCGACGAACATGGACGGTGTGCGCGCGTGCGCCTCGACGTAGTAGACGTCGTAGCCCAGTCGCTCGAAACCCAGCAGGTACTGCGCCACCTGCCACAGGACGCCGCCGACCGGCATCTTGGTGAGCATGCCGAGCAGCACGATCTTGGGCCGGTACATCAGCCCGTCTCCTCGCACAGCTCCGGCGGCGGCGCGACCACGAGCGGCGGTGCATCAGCCGCGCGCCGCGGCCGGCGGCGGGCGTTGACCTGCGCCTCCCACAGCTGCCGGTACAGGCCGTCCTGTGCCACCAGCTCGTCGTGCGAGCCGCGCTGGACGAGCTCACCGTGGTTCATCACCAGGATCTGGTCGGCGTGCCGGACCGTGGAGAGCCGGTGCGCGACCATGATCGTGGTCCGGCCGACCATCAAGCGGTCGAGCGCATCGAGGATGACCTCCTCGGTGCGCGAATCGATGGAGGACGTCGGCTCGTCGAGGATGAGGATCGGGGCGTCCCGCAGGAACGCCCGGGCGACCGAGATGCGCTGCCGCTCGCCGCCGGAGATCTTCACCCCGCGCTCGCCGAGGCGGGTCTGGTACCGCTGCGGCAAGCGCTCGATGAACTCGTGGGCGTTGGCCGCCTTGGCCGCCGCCTCGATGTCGGCCTGCGTGGCGTCCAGGCGGCCGTACCGGATGTTGTCGGCGATGGTGCCGGAGAACAGCAGCGGCTCCTGCAGCACGATGCTGAACTGCGCCCGCAACGACTCCAGCTCCAGGTCGGTCACCGCCTGCCCGTCCAGCAGCACCCAACCCGCACTGGGGTCGTACAGGCGCGGGAGCAGGCTGGTGAGCGTCGTCTTGCCGGCGCCGGTCGGCCCGACGATCGCGACGGACTGCCCGGCCGGCACGCGGAACGTCACGTTGCGCAGCACGCCCTCCCGCGAGGGGTAGCCGAAGCTGACGTTCTCGAAGCGCAGCTCGCCGCGGGCCCGTCCGAGCCGCTGCGCGTCGGGCCGTTCGGCGACGTCCACCGGCGTCTGCAGCAGCGACAGCGCGTGGTCGAACTCGGTCCACCACATCTGGTAGTAGGTCAGCGCGTTCGTCATCTGCTCCAACGGCGCGTACACGGCGGCGACGTAGGAAAGGACGACCGTCAGCTGACCGATGGACAGGTCGTGGTGCAGGACGCGGTAGGCGCCGTAGCCCAGGACGGCGGCGGTGCCGCACGAGGTGATCAGGTTGACGATGAGCTTGAACACCGTCTGGTGCACGGTAAGGCGAACCCGGGCGTCGACCGCTTCACCCCCCTGCGTGCGGAACCGCTTGAACTCGTGCCGCTCGCGGCCGAAGGCGACGATCACGCGGTACATCGAGAGCATCTCGTGGACGATCGAGAGGCTGCCGCCTTCGAGCTCCCGAACGCGCTGCAGATCCGGATCGATCTTGTTCGCGTAGTACCGGGTCGACAGGACGACGATCGGGACGACGGCAAGCGCCGCGAGCGCCAGCGGGGCGTCGATCTGGTAGGCGATGAACGCCATGCCACCGATCGTGATGGCGCCCTGGGCCAGCTCGGGCAACCCGGTGAGGATCTGCCCGACCGAACCGGACTGGCTGTTGATCCGGTAGAGGGTGACGCCGGACTTGTTCTCGTCGTGGAACGACGGCGACAGCCGCAGCGCGTGCTTCACCATCTTGGCGCGCAGGTCGAGGATCGTGCGCAGGTGGACGCTGGTCATCAGATACTCGCTGACGACCGACAGCGCGCCGGTCAGCAGGCTGACGCCGACGCTCGCGACCACGGCGACCAGGATGAGCGCGACCTGCCCGGAGCCGGCGAAGCCGGGCACCCACCACGGCCGTCCCTTGCCGCCCAGCACGGTGTCGATCACCAGCGCCAGTGGCCACGGTTCGGCGAGCGCGAGGACCGACAGGACCACCGTGATCGCGACGGCGCCGATGGCCTGCCTGCGGTACGGGCGCAGGTACGGCAGGGCCTGCGGCAGTTGCCGCCAGCCGCGGCCGAGCGCGCTGCCCGTCCCGTCCTTCACCCGCTCGCCCCGCCGCCGCATCACGCCGCCGCTCCGAGCAGGCGCGGCAGTAGCCGGCGGGTCCGGATGGTGGCGAGCACGACCGTGCCCAGCTGAGTGGCGGCGAGGACGAGCCCGAGCGGCAGGGAGATCAGCGCGACCGCGCCGGTGAGGGCGGCGCCGGCCGTCAGCGCGCCGCGCCGCACGCAGGCTCGCACGCGCAGGTGCACGTAGCCGATCGGGTGACTGCTCGTGATCAGCTCGCCGCGAAGCAAGGGCGACAGGTACAGCGTCCCGTCATGGTCGTCCCAGCCGGAGGCCGCGGCGACCCGCAGGCCCAGCCGCCGCAGCCGGTCCAGCACGGCGCCGGCCAGCTCGGCCCGCGCACGGTCCTCGGCGACCAGCACCCCGCCGCGGGGCAGCCGGCGCACGACCGGTGGCAGCGGAACGGCGCCCGGCGCCGCCCGGCGGGCCGCGCGCTGGTGGCGGGCCCGGGCCGCAGTGCGCACGAGCGGCTGCAGCAGCTGGTGCAGGGCCAGCCGGAGCCGGAAGGCGGCGCCGCGCCGGGGAGCGCGCGCGACGTCGACGGCGTACAGGACGGCGGTGAACACCAGGGCGGCGAGCGCGGGAACGGCGAGCGCCGGGGCGAGCAGCCCCAGCGGCGCGGTGGGCACCGCGAGCGCGGCGGCCGGCAGCCCGAGCTGATGGGCGAGCTCGAGCGCGTAGCCGTCGCCGTGGTGACCGGACTGGTAGGGCGCCGAGCCGAACGGGCCGCGGTAGATCCGCTGCCGTCCGACCAGCGGCGCGACCGGGTTGTAGATGCGACCGCGCCACCGTGCGGTGCCGGCGGCGGTGAACCGGTCGGGGTGGCGCGCCTCGACCAGCGCTTCGCTACGCCCGTAGCCGCGCTGCTGCCGCAGGTACGCCCGCAGGCTGCCGCGGCGGTGATGCCACACCAACGCCGCCGGGTGGAACCCGATCTGCCAGCCCGCGTCGAGCACGCGCCAGCACAGGTCGACGTCGTCGCCGGCGGCGGTGAACACGACTTGGCAGCCGCCGAGCTGTTCCAGCACGTCCTTGCGGAAGGCCATGTTGCAGCCGGGGACGTGCTCGGCCCGATCGTCCGAGATGAGGACGTGCACCGGTCCGCCCGGTGCCGCGGCCACGAGCTCGGCGCCCGGCCCGTCGCTCGCCGGTGGCACGTTCGGGCCACCGACGCCGCCTACCTCCGGCGCGTCGAGTCCGAGGGCGAGGTAGTACGGCCACTCCGGTGCCGGGAAGGCGTCCGAGTCGAGGTAGGCGACCAACTCGCCGGTCGCCGCCCGGTAGCCGGCGTTGCGCGCGGCCGACAGCCCGGCGTGCTCCACCTGCAGGAGGCGCGCCCGCGGGTGGCGGGCCGCGATCGATGCGGTGGCGTCCACCGAGCCGTCGTCGACGACGAGGATCTCCAGCTCCGGGTAGTCGAGCGCGCAGGTGTGCGCCAGGCACTCGTCGATCGTGGCCTCGGCGTTGTAGGCACACACGACGACGCTGATGCGCGGCCACTCGGCCCGCAGGTCACGGACGCTGCGCTCGTTCCATTTGCCGGCGACGGCCAGCGCGGGGCGCGGCGAACGGTCCGCGCGCGTCAACCCGAAGTGCCAGTCGTCCACGCGGGCGTCACCGACGACCCAGTCGTCGGTGAAGGCGAACACGCAGCTGCCGGCTACTCCGCGTTCGAGCGCGGTCTCCAGCTGCCAGTCGAGCACCTCGGCCTGCCGTTGCTCGCCGTCGGGCGTCGTGCCGGCGTCCATGCCGGCGTCCATGCCGAGTTCGCCGAGGACGAGCGGACGGTCGCCGGCAAGGTGGTGCAGGCGGGTCAGGTAGCGGCGCAGGTCGTCCGGCCGCTCGAGGAAGACGTTGAAGGTCAGGAAGTCCAGCGCGTCCAGCGGCAGGTACTCGCTCGTCGGGTAGTTGCCGTACGTCACCAGCAGGTCGGGGTCCTCCTCGCGCACGACCTCGACCAACTCGCGCAGCGTGCGGGCGATCGCGTCCGTGCCGTACCAGCGCAGCACGTCGGCCGGGATCTCGTTGCCGATCGACAGCCCGAGCACCTGCTCGTTCCCGGCCAGCCGGCGAGCGGTCGCCCGCACCTCGGCGACCGCGTCGCGCAGTACGCGGCGGTGGTCCCGCCGCGAGCCGCCGACGAGGTAGCGCCAGTCCGGGTAGAACGCGCCGGCGAGCACCCGCAGGTCCCAGTCGGCGGCCAGGTCGAGGACGTCGTCCGGCGGGGCGGTGTAGGTGCGCACGACCGTGAAGCCGGCCTCCCGCAGCTGGGCGAAGTCCTGCTTCACCACCTGCCGCTCCGGGAAGCGGCTTCCGTCCGCCCGCGGCGCGAACGTCCCGTACGTGACGCCGCGGAAGGGAAAACGCTCACGACCGAGGGCGAAGAACTTGCCGTCAACCGTGATGCGATCGGACCTCACAGCCCGCCGGTCCATCACAGGATCCGATCGACCCACGTCGTCGGTGTGCGGGCCGTGACGATCTCGAGCGGACGGTCGTAGCGGAACTCGCGGGGTCCCACCCGGTCGATCCACTCGATCATCGCCTGCAGGCCTTCGTCCAGCGTCGTCGTGGTGCGGTACCCGAGCAGGCGACGCGCCTTGTCCGAGCTGCAGGTGGCGAACGTGACCTCGGCCGGCCGCGCGGGCACGAACTTCGGGTCGAGCGCGAAGCCCATCAGGGCGGCGATGTGCTCGGCCAGTTCCAGGATGGTGACCGGCTCCTCGTCCGGCCCGATGTTGATCACCTCGCCGGCGGCCTCGGGCAGCAGCCCCATCTGCGCCAGGCAGCTGATGACGTCGCCGACGAAGCTGAAGCAGCGCACGCTCGACCCGTCGCCGTAGATGACCGGCTGCATGCCGCGCAGCATCCGGTTGATCATGATGGCGGCGACGTTCCGGTAGGGGTCGTCGAAGCGCTGTCGGGGACCGATGATGTTGTGCGGCACGGCGATCGCGTACTCCCCGCCGTGGTGCGACATCAGGTTGGTGACGAACTGCTCCGACCCGACCTTTGCGAGCCCGTACGGGCTCACCGGCATCGGCGGCGTGTTCTCGGTGAACGGTGAGGGTTGCCCGCCGTACCTCGACATCGACGAGCAGTGGACGAACCGCCCGGCCCCGGCGCGCACGGCCGCCGTGGCGACCTCGACGGTGGCCTGCAGCGTGTCGCGGTAGACCAGCGCGGGCGAGAAGACGCTGAGCCCGTCATAGGCGCTCGCCGCGCAGTGGAACACCAGGTCGGCGCCGGCCACGAGGTGGTCGTACGCCGGGCTGTCGAGGCAGTCGGCCCGCTCGAAGCGGAGCCCTTCCGGCAGGTTGGCCAGCTCGCCACCGACCAGATTGTCGATTCCCGAGACGTCCCAGCCGAGGCCGAGGAAGTGCTCGGCGACGTGGCTACCCAGGAATCCAGCTACACCCGTAACGAAGGCGCGGGGCATCGATCACTCCACCTTGGACTATTCGGTCCCCGCTACTGTCCGTACCCGGCAGTCGGACAGTTACGAGCGTGGACCATACACACGGTGGATCGGTCCTGCCTAGGCCTGCATTAGCCCTCGTGAGCATTTCCGCGGAACGAAACGGGGCATCGTGGACGCGCGTCTTGGCTACGGAAAGTAGTCAGAGATCGACAGCGGCCCGGCCGACTCATCGCGCCCCATGACACGCCTTCCCCCTACGACACGCGGGGCGCCCGGAGCCGGACCCCCGCGTGTCGTAGGGGGAAGGCGAGATGGCGGGGACGGGACGGGGGCCTAGGGCCAGTTGAAGTGGATCGTCCCGGAGATCATCGTCGCCGGCACCGAGACCTGGGTCTGCAGCCCACCGCCGGTGCCCTGCATCACGTTGACGTTGAACCCGCCCTGGATGTGCAGCTC
>Ga0068855_100002436_pt1 | contig 22974 bp, 20 predicted proteins | sample KBSCornC52_FD_66592 | JGI IMG/M metagenome (GOLD analysis project Ga0068855, IMG submission 66592) | Corn rhizosphere microbial communities from Kellogg Biological Station, Michigan, USA - KBS Corn C5-2 | ecosystem: Host-associated > Plants > Roots > Rhizosphere > Soil ...
CCGAGGACCGCGCTCAGCACGACCTTGAATTTTGCGGTCTTGGCCAGCATGCGCAGCTTCGGCAGCATGGGCTTCAAGACCTTCACGGTGACGTCGTTCGGCAGCACGCCGTCGACGCTGACTTGGAGCTCCATCAAGCCCGCGTCGTTCAGCGCGCGAACCTTCTTCTCGTTCATGAGATAGGCGTTCGATATCATCATGACCTTGTGGAAGGATTTACCGCGGGCGTACGCGATCAGGTCATTGATGCGCGGGTGGAGCATGGGTTCGCCGCCGGTAAATTCCAGGCTGAACGTGCCGAGCTGCTTCAACCGGTCAATCCGCGCACACAGCGTCTCGAACGGCACCGGCTCGGACACTTCATCGAACTCGTTGCAGTAGCCGCAGCTCAAATTGCAGCGGCGCACGACCACGAGCTGAGCGAGAAAGGGTCCGTACAGTCCGCGGGAGAGAACGCCCATCAGGCGACCTCCTTTAATCTCAAACCGCCGCGGATGAAAGTACCGAGACCCCGAACCCCCGGCAGGTGGCGGCGGTGGAAATCGGCTTTTTGCGGCGGAATACGGCTCCAGGAATCACCGCCAAGTCGCCAAGAGCGCCAAGACCGCCAAGATTTTTTGGGGGGTTGCTGTGAGCGGCGCAGGTCGGCGATGGAGATTCGTGTCGCATCATTGCCGCCTGGTACTGTGCCGGCGATGGAGATTCGTGTCGCATCATTGCCGCCTGGTACTGTGCCGGCGATGGCAATTCGTGTCGCGTCATCGAGTGCGAGTCATGGGTCAACTCCGAAGCCGCAGCTCGCCGCCGACCGCATTCGTCCGACGCAAATCGACGCACAGCTCCGAACCCAATCCCCCTTGGAGACCTTGGCGCTCTTGGCGGCTTGGCGGTGAACTCTCCCTCTCCCCCGCCCCACGACGCCCGCGCTACACCAGGTTCGGCAAAGGCCCGTGGCACAGGTCGGCTTGGCCGAAGGTTGTCGCTTCTACGCCGAAGGCGTTCAGAAGCGAGACCAAGAGATCGTTGTGCGACGCTGATTCATATTTCAGATAGCGGCCAGTGCGGAAATAGAAGCCGCCGCCCATCATCACGAACGGCATATTTTCGTGGGAGTGTGTGTTGCCCTGCGATACCTCGTTGCCCCACAACACGAGCGTATTGTCGAGCACCGAGCCGGCCCCTTCCGGAATTTGACTGAGCCGAGTGAGGAAATCAGCGAGCAGCTGACTGTGCCAAGTTTGGCGGCTGACGAGCTGCTGGTGCGCGTCCGTGTCGCTCGGGCCCGCGTGTGAGAGCGCGTGCCCCTCGCCCAAACTGTTCAACCACGGATAGCGGATGTGGTTCAGAGAGGTCGAGATTTGGTAGCTTGCCACGCGCGTCAAATCGCAGGCGAAAGCCGTGGCCAATAGATCGAGCTGCAAGGCCGCGATCTTCGGCATGTCGTCTTCGCTCGTCGGATCGAGCGTGCCGGGAGCCGTCGGCGCCTTGCACGAGGACGAGCCATTGTCCGTGACGACCATGCGGCTCTCGAGATCGCGCACCAAGCTGAGATGCGCTTCAAGCTTCTGCCGATCTTCGGCGCTCACGCGCGGTGAGAGTGCCTTGAATTGCTCTTGCACGGTGTCGAGCACCGATCGCCGACGCGCGCGGAGCTCGGAGAGCTGATCCGTATTTTGCCCGAAACTCGCGAACAGGCGCTGAAAGACCTCGCTCGGATCGTTCATCGGCGGGAGCGGCGCGCCCGGGCCGGCATACGCGATGCGGCCTTGGACATCGTTCTCCGTCGCGCGCACGCCGAGCTCGAGACTGGTGATGGGCGTGCCCACGCCGATCGTCTTGGCGATCGCCTGATCGACGCTGATGCCGTTGGCCCAGCCCGCGGTTTGGCCGCAACCGTCGACGAATAAGTCGCCGCTCTGCAGCTGCTGCCCGGTAAATAGTCCGCCAATCCCCTTCTGGTGCAGCCCACCCGGGCCGGCATTGGTGACCGTCAGATCGACCCCGGCGAGGAAGGTCAGCCGATCTTTGAACGGCGCGAGCGGCAGGTGAATGTCATTTAGATCGAATTTGGTCTCGCTCGTGGCGTTCTTCGGCCACCAAGCGTCGGAGATCACGCCGTTCGGCGTGTACACGAGCAAGAGGCGCTTCGGAAATGACAACGCAGCGCCGGACGCGCGCAGGGACGACAAGAGCGGGAGCGCCACCGCCGCGCCGCCTGCGGCACGCAAGAAATGACGCCGCGTCAGGTTCGGATCTCTATGCACGCGCGACATCACAGCTCCTCTGGCACGGCGGGCCGATAGCGGAATGCGTCCGTCAGCGTCAACGCCACGAGCAGCTCCTTGAGCTTGCCGCCCGAAGCCACGAATTTCTGCTGCACGTCGCCAAGGCTACAGTTGTCCGCCTCGGTTTCTACGCGCCCCATCGCGTAGCGGTACCAGCTGGTGCTCAGGCATTTTTGCACGAGCGGACTGTGCGCCAGACGACGTGACAGCTCGACCGCGCCGCTGAACGGACCGTCGAGATCCGCCTGCTTCGTGCCCAGCATTTCTCCGGAAGCGTCGACTGGTTTGCCATTTTCGACCGTGCGGTAGCGCCCAAACTGGTCGTAGTTCTCGAAGCCGAAGCCCGTGCCGTCGATCACGCGGTGGCAACTGGAGCAGCTAGGGGAATCGGTATGCACTTTGAACCGCTCGCGGGTCGTCAGGTTCGGATCGGGATCGGGCGGGATCGGGTTGAAGCTCGGCGGTGGGGGCGGCACGTCAATGCACAAAATGCGTTCGCGCACGAACACGCCGCGCTGCACTGGCCCCGACTGATCCGAGTGCGCGAGCAGCGCCATCAGCCCCGGTTGCGTGAGCAGCCCGGCTCGGCCGTCGGCCGCGCCCACCTCGGCGAAACCGCTCGCTGGCGCGGCCACGCCGAACAGCGGCGCGAGGCGGGCATTGACGAAGATTTCCGGAGCCGAGAACAGCGCCGATGAATCGCCCAGATCCCAATACACGTGGTCGAGAAAGCGCTGCAAAGATTCGCGGTAATCCTCGCCGATGCCCTTCACGTCCGTGCTGTCGTCGGGCGGGTTGCGCGCGAGACCCGACAGCCCGTCGAGCTTCAGCCATTGATTGTTGAAATCACGCACCATGTCGCGCGCGCGGGGCGACTCGAGGAGGCGCCGAGCTTGCGCCTCGATATCACTCGGCGCGAGCAACGCGCCCGCGTCGGCCGCGGTAAATAGCTCGTCATCCGGCATGGAACCGGTCAGGAAATACGAGAGGCGTGAGGCCATTTGATACGGATCGAGCGCGACCGCGCCCGTTTCCGGCGTGGCCGCGCTCGCCGCGTCGACGCGATACAGGAACTGCGGCGACTGCAACATGGCCTGGAGCGCGAGCTCGACCGTCGCCGCATAGCCGCGCGCGCTGCTCATGCTGCTGAAGAGCGCATTGAAGGCCTGTGCTTCGCCGGCCGTGAGCGGCCGGCGAAAGGCGCGCTTACCGAACGCGCTCACGAAATCCGCGCCGCACTGGGTCTGTTCGACGAGGCTGGTGCCGGCGCAGGGCGCGAGCGTTGCAAGCTTTGCGCTCACCGCGCGCTGAGCCACGTCCTCGGCCGCGTTCATGAACTGCTCGACGAGCAGCGGATTGGCGATGTGCACCTCGGTGTTGTTGTTGAACCCTTCGACTTGGTTCTCTGCCGGGAAGCTGGCCGACGGGTGCGAGGTGTCGCCGAGCAAATCGGCGATCGTGGCGTCGTACTGGGCGCGGGTCAGGAGCGAAAGCGGCGAGGGCGGATGCTCGTCCGGCTTGCACAGCAGCGCATCGGTCGTATCGCTATTGCTGGGCGCCGGGGACGTCGAAGTGACGGTCGGCACACCGCTCGAACAGCCGAGCAACGCGAGAAACAGCAGCGCGGAGGTCTGGCCGAACGAGCGGAGGGCGGATCGCATGGTCGAGGTCGAATCGATGAATACGGCCAAGTGCTTCGGCCCGCACCCAAAAGCGTGCCCCTACACCGCTCCTCCGTCAAATCGATCTCGCCTCCGTGCGGGGTTTTCTCGCACGTCAACCTGGTTTACCAACAGCGTCATTGCCGACGCGCGCAAAAATTGCAGTCAATGAATGCGTTGACCGGGCTTTGCGCCGCTGTCCGGTGAGAGCACGAAGACCTCCGCCGCGCCCGGGCCGGCAGCGACGACCATGCCCTCGCTCGTGCCGAACTTCATCTTGCGCGGCGCCAAATTCGCGACGATGACGAGCAAGCGCCCGACCAACGATTCGGGCGTGTACGCCGCCTTGATCCCGGCAAAGATCGTGCGCGTCTCTTCGCCACCGAGGCTCACCGTCAACTTCAAGAGTTTGTTGGCTTCCGGAATGGCTTCCGCGCGCAGCACGCGCGCAACGCGCAAATCCACCTTTGCCAGGTCGTCGATCGTGCACTCGGCGGCGAGCGGCTCTTTGGCGAGCGCTTCGCCGTCGTCGGGCGCCGCAGCAGTGACGTTGGCCGCAGCGCCTTTCGCGGCAGCAGCCACCTCGCTCGCTGCGTCGCGGCTTTCCGCGATCACCGCCTCGAGCTGCTTTGGATCCACGCGCTGCATCAGGTGCTCGAACTCACCGACGCCGCTGCCCACGAGCGGCGACGCTGCGGCATCGAAGCTGGCGAAAGACGTGTTCAAGAGCTTCTCGCTTTGCGCGGCGAGCTGCGGCAAGACGGGCGCCAGATAGACGATCAGCTGGCGATAGAGGTTCAGCGCGACCGTGCACACGTCGCGCAGCGCGGTCGCCTGTTCCGGCTGTTTTTTCAGCTTCCACGGCTGTTCCCGGTCGATGTACTCATTGGCGCGATCGGCGAGCCCCATCACGAGTCGCATCGCGCGTGCAAAATCACAGCTCTCGTACGCTTCGGCGATTTCCGCGCCGCGCGCGGCGGCCTCGCGAAATAGCCCGCCGTCTTCGGGGTACACGGGCGAGAGCCCCGTGTCTTTGACGAAGCGCGCGGTGCGGCTGGCCAAGTTCACGACCTTGCCCACCAAATCCGAATTTACCTTGGCGACGAACTCCTCCAGATTCAAATCCAGATCGTCGACCTTGGAGCCGAGCTTGCTCGCGTAAAAGTAACGCAGGTGCGCCGGGTCGAGGTGCTCGAGGTAAGTCGCGGCGGTCACGAACGTGCCCTTCGACTTCGACATCTTCTCGCCGTTGACGGTGAGAAAGCCGTGCACTTGTACGCGCTTGGGCAGCGGGAAATCGGCCGCATGCAACATGGCCGGCCAGAATAGGGTGTGGAAGTAGACGATGTCCTTGCCGATGAAGTGATAGATCTCGGTGTGCTTCGAGCGCCACCAATCGTCGAATCGCTCACCGTGCGCGTCGCACCACTCGCGCGTCGCTGCCATGTAGCCAATCGGCGCGTCGAACCAGACGTACCAGTACTGACCGGGCGCATCCGGGATCTCGAAGCCGAAATAGGGGGCCGGGCGTGAAACGTCCCAATCCCTCAGTTCTTCTGCCAAGAAATGGCCCTTCAGATAGTTGGCGATTTCCGGCTGCAGCCGCCCGGGCTCTTGCGTCCACTGCTCCAGGAAGGAATGCAGTTTTTCGATCTGCACGAACAGGTGCAGCGCACTCTTCAGCTCCGGCGTCGCGCCGCTCAGCGTGCTGACCGGGTTCTTGAGCTCGGTCGGGCTGTACGTGCTGCCGCAGTTGTCGCACGAGTCGCCATATTGGTCCGGCGTGCCGCACTTCGGACAATTGCCCTTCACGAACCGGTCGGCCAAAAACACGCCCGCCTTGGGATCGAAGAGCTGCGTGACCTCGCGCTCGACCACGAAACCCTTGTTCCGCAGTGACGCCCAGATCTCCGCGCAATATTCGCGGTTTCGCGGCGAATGCGTGCTGCCGTAGTGATCGAACGCGATCTGAAAGCCCGCGAAATCGCGGCGGTGCGCGACGTTCATGTCACCGATCAGCGCCTCCTCGCCTCGGCCCTCTTGGCGCGCGCGGATCATGATCGCCGTGCCGTGCGTATCGTCGGCGCACATGTAGATCACCTTTGCGCCGCGCATGCGCTGAAAGCGCACCCAAATGTCGGTCTGGATGTACTCCACCAAATGGCCGAGGTGGATGTGACCGTTGGCGTAGGGCAGCGCGCTGGTAACGAGGATTTGGCGGCCGTTGTCGATGCGAGTCGTCATTGCGAGGGCGCGGAGGGTAACATTTATCCCCACGTTCAGGCGGGCGAGCTCGAGCAATTTCGAGGTCGGTTCACCGGGAAAGCAGTGTAAGCTGCCGCCGAAGCACAGATGAAAGCCCTGGTTTTATGCGGTGGCCGAGGCACGCGCCTGCGTCCTTACACGACCGTGATCCCGAAGCCGCTGATGCCCATCGGCGATTATCCAATCCTGGAAGTTTTGCTGCAGCAGCTGCGCGCGGCCGGCGTACGCGACGTGGTGCTCGCGATCGGCTACATGGGCCAGCTATTTCGCGCCTTCTTCGAAGACGGCGCGCGGCTCGGCCTGAACATCCAATACGTCACCGAAGATCGTCCGCTCGGCACCGCGGGCGCGGTCGCCGGCTCGCTCGAGCTATTGGGCGAAGATTTTTTGGTCACCAACGGCGACTTACTGACCACGCTCGATTTCGGCGCCCTGTTCCGCGCCCACGTCGAGAGCGCGCATGCCGCGACGATTGGCCTGTTTCCGCGCGAGGTGAAGATCGATTTTGGCGTGATCGAGACCGGTGAGAGCGGAGAGCTCGTCCGGTACAAGGAAAAGCCGACCTATCACTTCGATGTCAGCATGGGCGTGAACATGCTCAAACGCAGTATCGTGACGCAGTTCATCAAACCGAACGAGCACCTCGACATGCCCGATTTGATGATGCGCTTGGTTGCGGCGGGTCACCGCGTCGGCACGTTTCGCGCCGAGTGCTCCTGGCTCGACATCGGGCGCCTCGACGATTACCAGACCGCGGTCGATCTGTTCGAGCAGCGTAAGAGTGATTTTTTGCCCGGCGCTCCTTGACACATGCGCGCGTTGGTTTCCGGTAGTACCGGGTTCTCCGGCAGATTTTTGGTGGCAGCGCTCCGCGCGCGCGGCTTCCAGGTGAGCGCGGTCAGTCAGCGCGCGGACGCAGCGGGCGTGGAGCGCATCGATCTCACTTCGAGTGAAGCCTGGGCGAGCGTCATCCGCGCCACGCGCCCGGATCACGTGTTCCACCTTTCGGGCGTCGCGCATTCTCCCAATTTGGCGGATTTTGCCGCGCAAAATACCGCCGCCGCCGCGGCGCTCTTGGATGCGGTGGCGAGCACGAAGAGCGTCCCCGGCGCGCTGCTGTTCGTCGGCAGCGCGACCGAGTACGGCATGGTCCCCGAAGCGAGCTTGCCCGTGGCGGAAGATTATCCCGCTTCGCCGCGCATCCCATACGGCGCGACGAAGTACGCGCAAACGCAATTGGCGCTCGAAGCCGTGCGGCGCGGCCAGCGCGCCGTCGTGGTCCGGCCGAGCAACTTGCTCGGCCCGGGCACGCCGCTGTTCAGCGCGCTCGGCAACTTTGCCCGCCAACTGCGCGAGATCGAGCTCGGACGCCGAGCGCCCGTGCTCAGCGTGGGCGATCTCAGCGCGAGTCGCGATTTCATCGACGTGCGGGACGCCGTCGAGATTTACATCGCGCTCGCGACTCAGTCGGATTTCGCCGGGCTCGTCAATGTCTCGTCCGGTGAGCACGTGGTCATGCGCTGGATTTTGGATCAACTGATTGGCGAGTTCGGCGTCACGGTTTCGATCGAGCAAGACCCAGCGCGTTTTCGAGCCGCCGAGGTGTCCAAGTTTTCGGCCAGCACCGAGCGCCTGCGGGCGGTGCTCGGCGAACGCCCATTGCGGCCACTCGCGCACACGCTGCGGGACATGGTCGCGCACGAGCGCCAGGCACTCGCATGAAGCGCGGGCTGCTCGCCGGCACGGTGCTCGGCTCGACTTTGCTCGCCGGAACGGCAGCGGCGAGCGACGCGGATCCTTGGTTCGGCCGCGACAAGGCGCTGCATTTCGGCGTCTCGGTCGCGCTCTCGGCCGGCGGTTACGCTGCGTCGAGCTTGGTCCTCGATACGCGCGCGGAGCGCGCGCTCGCCGGCAGCGCGTTTTCGCTGAGTCTGGGCGCCGGCAAAGAGCTCTGGGATCTCTCGGGCCACGGTGACCCCTCGTGGCGCGACTTCACCTGGGACATGATCGGCACCGGAGTGGGGGTCGCGCTGGCGCTCGCGGGCGATGCGCTGCTCGGCTCGAAGCAGAGCGTCGGCGTGCGCAGCAGCGCGCAGGGCCTCGTGTTTCGTTTCTAGCGCCGCAGCAAGCTCGGCTCGGCCAGGCCGCGGCGATCTTCCGTTGCCCCCTTCGCCGAGCCGTGAAAACACTTCGCTCATGGCTCTCCTCGACGATAAAGTGGCGATCATCACCGGTGCAGGAAACGGCATTGGGCGCGCAACGGCGCTGCTCTTTGCCCGCGAGGGGGCGAAGGTGATCGTGAACGACCTGGGCGGCAATCGCGCCGGCGCTGGCGCAGATCACGCGGCGGCGGACGCGGTAGTGAGCGAGATCCGCAAAGCGGGCGGCATCGCCGAGCCGAACTACGACAGCGTGGCGAGCAAAGAAGGCTCGCGCGCCATCATCGACCAGGCGATTTCGAGTTTTGGCCGCGTGGACGTGCTCGTCAATAATGCCGGCATCCTGCGGGACAAGACCTTGCTCAAGCTCGAGCTGGCCGACTTTCAGGCGGTGCTCGACGTCCACCTGACGGGCAGCTTTTTGTGCACTCAAGCTGCGGCCGAGCAGATGAAAGCCCAGGGCAAAGGCTCGATCATCAATACATCGAGCGTGTCCGGCATGCTCGGCAACTTTGGCCAGACCAACTACGCCGCGGCCAAGGCCGGCATTTACGGACTGACCCGCACTGCGTCGATCGAGCTTCAACGCTACGGCGTGCGCGTCAACGCGGTCGCGCCCATCGCCAAGACCAGGCTGACCGATGATTTACCGATGTTCGAGAAAATCGAGGATACCCTCTCGCCCGAACACGTCGCGCCCGCGCACTTGTTCCTGGCGAGCGACCTCGCGCGCGACGTGACGGGCGTCGTGCTTGCGGTCGCAGGCGGCCGGATGAGCGTGTTCAAGGTCGTGGAGAGCCCGGGCAAGTACAAAGAGAGCGACGCGGGCGTCTGGACCGCGAGCGAGATCGCCGAGCACTTCGAGTCGATCAGCAAAGTGTGACGTTCCTGCCGGCGCGGCGGTTCGCGCGCTGCGCGCCGCCAAACCGTCATCTACCGCGGCAATTGGCCCGTAGATTGCTGGCACCCGGCGCCGATGTTAGCCTTTTTCTCCCCGATCCGCGGGCCTGCCTCTAATTTACGCAATGCGTCGCGAAGCGAACATCCCGCTCTTTTTGTGGATCACCACAGCGGTCGTGGTGCATCTGCTGTGGAGCGGCGGCGCCGATCAGGGCGCGAAGATCCTGGAGCAGCGTTTGGACATCCAGCGCTTCGCGCGCGCGGTGCAAAACCACGTTCGCGGCGTGGGCATGCCGGTAGAGGTCGCGCTACTCGACGACGACAAGCCGCAAGAGAAGGAAGTCGAGAAGGACGAGGCGGACAAGCCGGATGACCAGAAGGAACCGGAGAAGCAGGCCGCGGACAAAGACGATCCCGAGGCCAAAAAGAAGCCGCCGGTAACCGAGCTGGTCAAGCCGGAAGAAAAGAAACCACCGCCACCGCCGCCGGAAGTGAAGAAGCCGGAAGAAAAGAAGCCGGAAGAAAAGAAGGCCGAGGCCAAGCCGGTTCAACCGCCCGAGCTCACGATCCCGAAAAAAGTCGCGGTCAAGCAGGTGGTCGAGGACGACAAGCAGCCGGATAACCCGAACGCCGCCTTCATCGCCGATCAGGCCAATCACGTCTTGCAAGAGACCCAGGCGCGGATCACGAGCGCGGATCAAAACGAAGCTAAACCCACGCCCGGCGGCGAGCACTCGAGCCCCGACAAAAATCCGGGCGATTCCGATCATTCGCGCGTGCTGCAGGCCGAGGAAAAGCCGGGCGAAAAGGACCACGCGCCGTCCGAGGTGCCCGCCTCCGAGCCCGACAAGCTGGCGATGATGCGTCCGCCCGCCGCATCGGAAGCGGCCCATCAGCGCACCGCGACGCCGGCACAGACCGAACCCGGCGCTCGCACCGGCTCCGATACGTCGCACACGTCCGCGCCGGCCCAGGAGGGACAGAAAGCGCAAGCGCCGTCCAAAGCCGCCGACGAGATCCCCGAAGCGCTGAGCTCACCGGGCGGCGGCTTCACCGTGCCCGGCCCGCGCCAGGCGCTGGTCGACCAAGCGGAGGCCAAGGCGCGCAAGGCGCACCCTTTGCCCAAACGGCGGAGTTCCGGCCAAGCCTTGCTCGGCTTTGGATCTGCGGGAACGACCGCCAATGGCGTCAATTTGAACTTGATGCCGCGCACCGCAGTGGCCGCAATCGGCACCGATCAGCTGGCGCGCGAGCGGCTGGTCGACGGTGAGCGGCGCCGCAGCGCGCACCTCGGCTCGTGGCACCCGACCGACCCGAGCCGCTGGAAGAGCGCGATCGAAAACTACGTGCCCAGCGTACGCCCGGGTAACCAGACCGCGCTGAACACGGCCAAGTCCGCGTTCGCCGGCTACTTGAACGCGATTCACAACCGCATTCACCCGCTGTTTGCCGACACGTTCTTGTCCTCGCTGGACAGCCTGCCGTCCTCGCACCCGATGAACAACGAGCAGCTCAGCACTGAGATCGAAATCATCTTGGATCAAGAATCGGGCAACGTGGTGCGGATGGGCGTCACCAAGTTCAGCGGCATCACCGCCTTCGATATCGCCGCGCTCGATTCGGTGAAGCGCGCCGCGCCCTTCGGCACGCCGCCGCGCGAGATCGTCTCGCCGGACGGCAATGTCTATTTGCATTGGGAATTCCACCGCAACAACGAGGCTTGCTCGACCTTCAATGCGCGGCCGTTTTTGCTCAAGGTCCAGCCGAAGACGGCCCCCACCGAAATCACGCCGCCCGCGCCGCCCAGTGACCCCACCGAAGCGACGCCGCCGGAGCGTCACGGCCAGAGCAACGCTCGGCGCAGCGGCGCCTACGCGCAGAATTGACCGAGGATCGGTTGCCGAGCTCTGAATCCGAAGGACAGTCCGGGATCTCTCTGCCGATGCTGACGCGAGCCGCGCTGCTCGCGACCGTAGTCGGGCGCGGCCTGGCCCCCGCCATTCCAGGCCTGGCCGTGGGGATTGCGCCGTTCATTGCGATGAGCGGGCGTATCGCGGCATTCCTCAGCCAATTGGTGGCCGCGGGCGGAGTCGCCGCTGCGGTGCGCTTGGCGGCTGGCGCGTTACGACTGCCCAAACTCGATCTGGGGTTTCGTTTGATCGCGCTGCCGGCGAGCGCCATCGTGGTGGCGCTGGTGATGGCCGCCTGGGCACGCCCGCTCGAGCCCGAGCTCTGCCGGATGATGGCGCTCGCGGCAATCGCGGCATCCTTGGCGGCCGCTTTGGCAAGCCTACGCCTGATCGAAACGCGCGCGAGCGGCCTCGTGCTCGGCGCTGCGAGCCTATCCGGGTTGTCGCATCTGATCGCGCGCGAGCTCGTGAGCCGCGCAGCGGAGCGGCTCGACAGCGGCAGCTTGCGTTGGGCAATCGCGGTCGCCACCTTGGCGACGCTGCTCGATCTGATCGCGCTCGGCCTCGCGCTCACCTACCTCGGCCAAAAACAGCTGAAAAAATTCCTAATCGGCGCGGCGATCGTGCTCGTACCGGCGCTGCTCGTCGGCCTATTCGCGGCGCGCGGCACTATGCCCGGCGCGGGGATCGTGCGCGTGCTGGCCGAGCGCGTGCTCGCGCAGTTGTCACGTGCGCCTGCGGCTGCGTTGCCTCCGGCGGTTCGCTTCGCGGTCACGAGTGCGCTCTTGATCGGCGCGGGGCTGTGCGTGGCCAGGCCCGGCGAGCGCAGCAAGACGAGCGTCGTGCTCGCGCTCTCGCTGCTTTCGCTGGGCGCGCCGGACATGCCACTGCCCGCCTTGTGGTTGATCGTGGCCTCGCTGCTCGCGCCGAAACAAGCCGAGTTGGCGCCGACGAAGAGCGCCGAGAGCCGCGCAGCGCCGCCCGCCACGGGTTGATCATAGCCGCTAAGCCAGCTGAGGAATCGTGCAGTAGCACGCGAGCTCTTGCGCGATAAACACCGAGATTTGCGAATGATTGTCGCGCGCTCACCCGCCATATGTTCAGCTTCGCGTCATTTTGATAGTGTTCGGGCACCTCGCGCAACGAATGGGGTCGGGAATGGCAAGCTCGCAGCGGCTACTGATTGCAGAAGACGACGTGACGGTCGCTCGGGCGCTCTCCCGAACGCTCGCCCGCCGTGGATTTTCTGTGGCCATTGCGCGCTCGTGCGCGGCCGCACGCGCGTTCGACGAACACTTCGACTTTGCCGTGCTCGATCTGGATCTGCCGGACGGAAATGGCGTCGATCTCGCGCGCGAGCTGCTGTCCCTGGGTCGCATCCCGAACCTCGTCTTCTTCACCGGCTCGAACGATCCGGCGCTGCTCGCGCGCGCGCGCCGGGTGGGGCCCGTGATCATGAAATCGGGTGGCACGAGCGAGATCCTGGCGCTACTCACGCACGACTCGAGCGCGAGCGAAGCGCCACAGAGCCGCACCGCGCCCAGCCCCAAAGCGCGCCGCATCCGCGCTTCGTCGAACAGCGCGCCGGCATCGAGCCGCGCCGAAAGTTCCTCGGGCTCGCTGCGCAAGTCACGCGTGCGCTGAGGCGGGGCCCTTACATGGCGCTGGCGACGAGCGCGGCGTAGATCAAAACCAGGTACGGCAGCGACGCGAGGAACAGCGTCTTCGCCCAACGCTCGGGCGTCTTGTTCGCGCGTCCGAAGGCCGCGTAATAGAAGAAGCCGGCACCGAGCAGCACGGCCACGATCGCGTAGCCGAGCCCAGCCATGCCGAGCGCGAGCGGCGATAGGCTCACGAGCAAGAGCAACGCGGAGTAGCCGAGAATCGAACGGCGCGTCGCCTCGAGCCCATCGGCGTTCGGCTGCACGACGAGCCCGGCGCGCGCGTATTCCTCGCGACGAAACGTGGCGATCGCCAAAAAGTGCGGCAGCTGCCAGACGAGCAAGATCAAAAACAGCGGGAACGCGCGCGGGGCAAGCGTTCCGGTCATGCTCGCCCAGCCGATGAGCGGCGGGATGGCGCCGGGCACCGCGCCGACGTGCAGCGCGTAGATCGTGCTGCGCTTGAGCGGCGTGTACGCGAGCACGTAGCTTGCGAGCGCGAGCAATGCGAGCCCAGCACTGGCCAGATTCACGCACGTCACCAATACGCCGAGGCCGATGATGGCGCACGCGAGCGCGAACCAAAGCGCCGCCTCCGCGGAGAGCCGACCGGTCGGTAAAGGCCGCGTCGCGGTTCGGCGCATCAGCGCGTCGGTCTCGCGCTCGATGTACATGTTCAAGGCATTGGCCGACGCGACGACCAGCGCCGTGCCGAGCATGGCGATCAACAAGCGCCCGAGTGGCCGCGGGCCGGGCGCAACCAAGGCGCCGCACAGCATGGTCACCATGACGAGGCCAGCCACGCCGGGCTTGCCGAGCTCGAACAGCGCCGACAACGAGGAGCGAGCGCTCATGCGCTCGGAGGTCTGGCGTTCGCCGCTAATACCGGGCACGCTCGATTGCATCCTTCAGCACCTTCAGCCCTTCGACAACGGCGGCTCGGTAGCAGCGAAAATGGGAGAGAACGCTTCAGCAACGGCGAAGCCCGGGCCTCCTACCACCGCGCAACACGCCGAGCAATCAAGTCGATAACCGTTGGTAACCAAAAGAGATTTCTACGGGCGCTCGAGCGGCGTCCGGGTGCGCACCGCGCGCAGCCAGAGCCGACGGCCCAACAAGAGCAGGGCCGCCACGCTGGCCAATGCGAGGAAACCCGAGAGTGGCAGCGCGAGGTAGGTCTGCCAGCGCGGCTCTCGCCGTTCCAGCCACGATTCGGCGAACCAGAGCCAGCCGGAGAGCCAAACGCCGCACAAAGCGCCCGCCCAGCCGGGGAGCCAGAGCACGCGCGCAGCCAGCCGCCCCACACCGTAACCTGCCACGATGACGCTCAACACGAATAGGCAGGAGCGCAGCCCGAAGGGCAAGCGGCGCGAACGGCCCCATGGCGGCAGACCACTCAACGTGGCGTGCTCAGCGTGCACCCGCACCGGAACCGACGCGGTGGTGAAGGCGAGCGTGAACCGCGCGAGCGCGATGTGTCGCAAATCATCACTCAGCTCGATCGTGCTCGCTTCGAATTCCGCGCGGTTCCCCACTGGCGCATGACCGTGCAGGCGCGGCGCGTGGTTCTTTTCACACACCCAAGAAAACCCGACCAAAGGCACGCTCACCTCCGCGGGCGGGCTGCTCTCGAGACAGCTCTCCCGCGCGCTGGTCACGAGCTCGGAGGCGAGCTCGCCGGGCGATGACCGACCACTGTCGAGGGCCGAGGAAAGCCCAAAGCTCAAAAGTCCCAAGCCCACGACGAGTACGGCGGTCGACAGCGCGCTCACGCGCCAGGACGCCACACCGTGCGACCGGGCCGCGCGGGTGGTCGCCGAAAGCGCGAGCGCAATCGGCACGCTGACCAAGAAAGACAGCTCGAGCGCGACCGCCAAAAGTGGCCGCGCAAACGGCCAGATCATCGAGAACGGCAAGTGCTGGCCGGAGATCCGCGGCCAAAGGCGCAAGGCGCCCGCGCCCAGAAATACCAGCAACGCGACGCTGAAAGTCAGCGGGCCCCAGACCACGCTCCGGCGCGCGCTGAGCTTTAGCTCGCGAAACAGCTCGGCGCGGTCCACACCCGCAGGGTAGCCGGAGCGCGTCCAAGAAACGAGCTTCCGGACGGCGGGCCAGGGCGTGGAGGCCGTCCGCTCAGCGGCCGAGCGAGCCCAGGGTCTTTCCAGGGGCGCCGCTAATGTTATGCTCCGCGAACATTCACGCCGGGTCGGGCAACCCAGCTACTTGGGCGATATCGCGTACTCGCGGAGGATTCCATGCGCTTTCAGACTTCATTCCTTGGCTCGCTGACGCTTGCAACGCTGATCATCGCTCCGCTTTCCGCGCATGCGACCGGAGTTTCGGAGGTGTCGACCACCGGCAAGGGCACCATCGGCGGTGCGTTGCTCGGTGCAGAGGTCGTGCTGCTGACCGAAGCAGCGTTCAAGACCCAACCCACCTGGGCGTACCTGGTTGGCGGCGGGGTGGGCGCGGTCGGCGGCGGCATCGGCGGTTACTTCATCGAGAAGAGCGCTGCTCCGCGCACCACGATGTTCATGTTGGCGGGCGGCATGGCGCTCGCCATTCCGACGACCGTCGCGGTGTTGAGCGCGACCGCCTACGAGCCGCCCGCGAACTACACGCAAGACCGGGCGCCAGTCGACGAGCCCGTCGCCGAGCCGCCGCAGTCGACGGGCGCGCCGTCGCCCGCACCCGCGAGCCCCGCGCCCGCCGGAAATGAAGTCACGCCGCCGCCCGCGCCGACTCCGACCCCCAGCACGAGCTCGGTACATCGGCATCACCCGCGTGCGCTCGCGCGGCGGCTACCGCTCGACTACCACCTCAGCCCACCTGCACTCATCGGCATCTCGACGCAAGCACTCACGCTCGGCATCCCCGCCATCGAATTGCGCGACATTTATAGCCGGACCGAGGTTGCGATGTTCGGGGTCACTCAGGGTACCGAAATTCGCGTGCCGGTTCTGAACTTCCTGTTCTGACGAAAAGGGCCGACGCCCGACGCCCAACGCGAGGGGCCCTCGCCCACAAATAGGCGAGCCCTCGTGGAAGGCCGTTGCCGTGCGCGGGACTAGTAGTGCTAGTCTCTTAGGTTGCGGCTAATCTCAGCCGTCCATCCCAACGGGATTAGACGAGAAACATGGCACAGCCTGCTCCGCAGAAGCCCGCCGTGGCTCCGCGCACTAAGAAGGCCGACGATCCGGCGCTCGGCAAAGTCATCGCGGGTCGTTACCGCCTGGAGGCTCGCATTGGCGAGGGCGGGATGGGCATCGTGTACCGCGCGCGGCACGTGCTCATCGACCGCGTCGTTGCCGTCAAGCTGATCCGGCCGGATCTGCGTGGCGAAACGCATTTGCGCGCGTGGATGTTGCGCGAAGCGCGCGCGGCCAACCGCGTCGACCACGCGCACATCATCGACATCCACGACATTGGCGAAACCGACGACGGTGAGCTGTACTTGGTAATGGAGTACCTGGTCGGCACTCCACTCTCGACCGAGCTCGCTCACGGGCCCATGCCGCTGAACCGCGGCGTCGACATCTTGGAGCAGATGGGCGCCGCGCTCTCGCGCGCGCACGACTTGGGCGTCGTGCATCGCGACTTGAAGAGCGACAATATCCTCCTCACCCACCGCGGCGGTCGCAAGGACTTCGTGAAGATCCTCGACTTCGGGCTCGCGGCGTTGGCTCACGATCCGCGGCTCGCGCCCAAGGGCGCCGTGTTCGGCACGCCGGAATACATGTCGCCCGAACAGGCGCGCGGCGAGCAAGCCGGCCCACATTCGGATCTGTACGCGCTCGGCGTGCTGTTCTTCGAAATGCTGACGGGACAGCTGCCCTTCCGCGCCGGTGATCGCGACACGCTGCTCGAGATGCAGCGCACCGCGCCCGCGCCGCGCCCGACCAGCATTCGCAAAGATTGCCATCCGGCGGCCGAGCGCATCGTGCTGCGGCTGTTGGAGAAGGATCCGCGCAAGCGTTATCGCGACGGCCATCATTTGCTGGAGGAGCTGAAAGCGCTCCAGCGCTCGCTACCTAGCGCTTCTTGGGAGAAGGAGGGCACCGGCGAAGCGGCCCCTGCCTCACCGCCCCCGCCCCCGCCGCCCCGAGCGCCGGGGGTCGTGGAGTGGGCTGGCCGCGCCGGTTTGTTCGCGCGCATGGTGGCCCGCGCCTATCCCTCGGGCAACGCGGCTCCGGAAGTGGCGCAAGCGCTCGCCACCCTCTGGGAGCTGGCAGCCAAGGCGAGCGGTCTCGAAGGCGAGGTTGCGAGCCACACACGCAAGCTCGAGGCGCTCGAGCGGCGCGGCCGCGCGCTGCGCGCCGAAATTGGCCGCAAAGTGGAGGAGCTGGCGCACGAAGAATCGCGCGTGCTGCGCGAAGCCGCCGCCTACGGCGAAGAGGAAGAAACCGCCCGGCGCGAGCTCGGCCGCGCCGAGCAGATCGCCGAGGAACGCATCGCGCACGCCGATCGCGCCGAACGCGCCGGACAAGGCAGCCGCTCGATCTACGAGCAAGCCGGCGCCGCGCACGCCATGGTCGAAGCCCAACGCCAGTGGCTCAAAACGCGTGAGACCCGGCGTACCGGTCGCGAAGCGAGCGCCGCGGATCTCAGACGTCAAATCGAAGAGCTGCGCGGGCAGCTCGCGCGCTACGCCGAAGCCTTGGAAGAGGATCTCGCGACGGGCCGCGAGAAGGTCGCGGCCCGCGCCCGAGAGGGCCTGAAGTACGAAAAGACGTTCTCGGACGCGTCGAACGTGCTGATGGCGCATCTCAAGGGCAAACCGGAGTGTCGCGAGCTGATGAACGAGCTCGTCGCCTCCTCGGGTGAGCATGATTCGAGTCAGCAGGCCTCACCGGCCACCTCACGCGCCGTAGAAGCGTGACCCAAAAGCGCCTCTGCTTGACCGGGGCGCGGCACTTGGCCGTCGGCAGCTCGCGCGTGTTCGAGCTCGAGCGCGCGGACGAAAAGCTCGAGGGCTTCGTGCTGCAGCACGAAGCCGGCCTGTTTGCCTATCGGAATCGCTGCCCGCACTGGGCGGTCGATCTCGACCTCGGTGACGGGCGCTTCTACGCCGCGGACATCGATCGCATCTATTGCAAAAACCACGGCGCACTCTTTCGCGTGCCCGACGGCGTGTGCGACTCGGGGCCGTGTCTCGGGCGCGCGCTGGAACGCTTCTCGGTCGAGCTCGAGGGCGACGATGCTTGGATCAGCCCGGAGCCACCGCCATGAAACCGAACTTCGTCGGCATTGGGGCGGCCTGCGCGGCGCTCGGCGTCGCGCTCGGCGCATTCGGCGCGCACGCCCTGAAGAGCCGTCTCGACCCTGCCGAGCTCGCTTTGTGGGAGACCGCGACGCGCTATTTCTTCTACGGCGCCTTCGGCCAGCTGCTGTTCGGGCTGTTTCAGCAACGGGCGTCCGGGAGCGCGCTGCCGGGCTGGCTCCTGCTCGCGGGCAGCCTGCTCTTTGCCGGCAGCATCTACGGCCTGGCTCTCGGCGCGCCCCGCCTGCTCGGCCTGGTGACGCCCTTCGGCGGGTTGGCGCTGATCGCGGGCTTCGTAGGCTTTGCCATTTTGGCCTACCGCCAGCCGTAACCTCATCATTCGTCACGTCTCAACCGGCCCCGCCCGCCAAGCTTGGCTTTTGGCGAGGCTTTCGCGAACACCGGAGCGGAGCGTACGTGGCTACGTGAGCACCGGAGCGCAGCGAAAACGAAGCCAAAAGCCAAGATCGGCGGGCGTCGCTAACAGATGCGATGAATCATCAGGACCGTAACTGACGGAAAACGCCAGAAATTTGCGTCCTGGCTCGGGTTTGGTGTCTACCAGTAGCCGGCCTATGCCTGCGCTGTCCTCACACCCGCTGCCGCCCCTGCACTTCCCGGAGCGGCGGGCTATCCGGGTGACCCCCGCCGCACCGCAAGCGGCGCCGAAATCGAGCCCCCGTCCGACGCCCACGCCGCGCATGCCGCCGCTGCTCGCCGGGCGCTACACGATCGACCGCTATCTCGACAAGGGTGGGACGTCGCGCGTGTACCTCGGTTGGGACGAGCTGTGCGAAGACGACGTGGTGATCAAGGTATTGACCGACGAGGCCGCGCGCTGCCCCGTCCTGCGCGGTCATTTCCTGATCGGCTCACGCCGAGCCGCGTCCGTACAGCATCCGAACGTCGTGCGCGTGCTGGCAGTCCGCGAGCCCGATCTCGGCGCGCCGTACATGATCATGGAGGTGTTGAAGGGCGAGCTGTTGGCCGATCTGTTGGATCGCAAATCCACGCTGCCGAGCCGTGCCGTCCTGTCGATCGCCGCGCAGACCGCGGCCGGGCTCTGCGCGCTCCACGCCGCCGGGCTGATTCACTGCGACGTCAAGCCGGACAACCTGTACCTCACGTCGTCGCCGGGCTCGGCCAAGCTGATCAAGATCTTGGATTTTGGTCTAGCCGAGGTCGAAGGCGAGAGCGCCACGAGTGAAGCGCTCGCGGTGCGCGGCACCGCGCAGTTCATGGCACCCGAACAGGTGCTCGGCGATCCGGTCGACGCGCGCACGGACGTCTACGCGCTGGGCGTGGTGATGTTTCGCATGCTCACCGGCCAATTGCCATTCGATCTGCGGCTCAGCACGACGCTGCTGCGCCACCAACTGTCCTCACCGACGCCGCCGCCGTCGTGGTTGTGCGATGAGCTCGACCCGAGCGTGGAAGCGATCGTGCTCAAGGCCATGCGCAAAAACCCGGAGAATCGCTACGCTTCGGCCGCGGAGCTGCTGCGCGATCTCGAGCGCGTACAAAACGGTGGCTCGGTCGAGCACGCGCCGCTCGCGCGCTCGCACGACGTGTACACGCCGCAACGCCCGCACGCCAAGCAGGCCGCGGAATTGCTGGGCGCGCGCTAGTACGGGCTCAGGCCGGCAGCTTGGCGAGCAAGAACGAGCGCAGCTTCACCAAATTGCGCTCGTCGCGCGTGAAGCTCGGCACCGAATAGCCGTCCGCCCATTGCCCGACCTCGCGCACGAACTCGGCGCGCACCGCCGGATCGCCGAGAATGTTGGCCACGCTCCGGCCACGCGCCGAGCTCTGTTCGAGCCCAGCCACGTAGTTTGCGAGCCGCGCATATTCAGTGCCCAAGAACTCGCGCACGAGCTCGGCTTCCTCGGCCAGGCGCGCGAGCGTCCCGCTCGCATCGAGCCCGAGCTCCGCCTCGGATTCTTGCTTCACGGCATCCGCAGCCGCGCGCATCACGAAGGCATCGTCGATGAAGCCCAGATCTTCGAGCCCGTCGGGGATCAAATCGAGCGACTTGAACAAGTAGTTGAGCGCCGCAGCCGCGCGCCTTTGTGCGCTGCCCTCGCCCTCTTTCTCCAGCACGGCGCCGAGCGCGCGCGCGTCGTCCGCAAGGGATCGGAGCCAATTGGGGAAAGCGTCGAGGTAGCGGGCGTCGAGCGTGGCCATGATTTTTGAGTTCCTCGGAGTATCAGCGCTCGCGCGCGCTGTAAAGACAGCTCACTTTTCCGCCGGACAGAGCACGCGCAGCGCATTTTGCGCGAAGATCTTGGCGACCGCGTCCAAGCCGAAGCCCGCGCGCAGCAAGGCCTGCGCGAGTCGCGGAAAACGACTGGCATCGCCGAGCTCCGCTGGCGGGCGAATGTCGCCCTCGAAATCGGAGCCGATGGCGACGTGATCGATGCCCGCGACATCGCGCAGATGGCCGAGCTGAGCCACCACATCGCTCAACCTCGCACGGCGCCCGCGGACCAAAAAGGGTCCGTGAAAGTTCACGCCCACGACGCCGCCGGTCGCCGCGACGCCGCGTAGTTGTTCGTCTGTCAGATTGCGCGGATGGTCGGCGAGCGCGCGGGCGTTGGAGTGCGTGGCTACCACCACTCCGCGCGCATCGTGGGCGAGTGAGAGCACATCGCTCACGGCGCGATCGGACGCATGCGAGACGTCTACCACCAAGCCGAGTGCAAACGCGCGCCGCACGAAGCGCTGCCCGAGCTCGCTCAGCCCGAACTCCTTCTCTGGCACGTCGCCCGAAGAGCTCGCAAGCTCGTTGGCATAAGTGTGCACCAAGCCGACGACGCGCAAACCGCGGCTCGCCCAAAGCACCAGCTGTTCGGGATCGCCCGCGAGTGGCCCCGAGCCTTCGAACGCGAAGAAGGTGCGCACGCGGCCGTCCGGTGCCGAGCAGCCCGGAGCCGCAAACCGAGGCTGTTGCACAATGGCCTGACTCACTCGCTGATACGAGCGCTCGAGATCGAGCAGCCGCGGCCCGCTGGCAGAAGCATCGCGCGGCACGAACAACGGCAACACGACGCCGCTCACCCCGCCCTGCGTGAGCTCGGTCAGCGAGAACTGGCCGCTACCTTGCTCGAAAGCCTTGCCCTTGAAATTGTGCTGGTAGGACAGATCGACGTGCAGGTCGACGACCGGAAAGGGCGGTTTTGCCGGCACCGCCGCGGTCGTGCCGCTCGCCAGCATGCCCGCGAGCGCCGCAATGATTGGAATATTCCGAGCTCGAATCACGCTAAAGTCCAGGCTAGGCGAAATCAGGCGCGAGCGGTTTCGTAAAATCGGCGTTATTTGCCGGAAGCGAGCTGCCCAGCGCTGAAGTCCCGCCGAAACGATCCGTTCGACTGAGGGAGGGAACGACACGTTGGTCAGCCAAATCCCCGAGAGCTCGGAACGGCGCAGCCAGCGCCGCAGCGGAGATCTGCGGCGCATCCTATTCGTCGACGACGACGATCTGATCTTACGCAGCATCGCTCGCGTACTGAAGCAGCACGCGCTCGAATCTGGGTGGGAGCTCAGCTTCGTCACGGACGGGGACGAAGCGCTCAAGTTGCTCGCGCAAGCTCCGTTCGACGTGGTCCTAGTCGACGCGCAAATGCCGCGCATGAGCGGGGCAACGCTGCTCGCGCGCGTGCAAGAGCTCTATCCGAACACCGTGCGCATCGTCCTGTCTGGGCACAGCGACGCCGCGGTGCTGCGGCCCGCGTTGCGCTACGCCCATCAAGTCATGCAAAAGCCGTGTGACGCGCACGTCTTGCGCAACACGCTGGACAGCGCCTGCGGCGTGCGCGCCATTTTTAGCCGCCCCGAGCTGCGCCCGCTGGTCTCCGGCGCCAGCGAGCTCCCCTTCTTGCCACGCACCTACGTCGAACTCGGCGCCGCCCGGTCAATGCCGGGAGCGAGCGCGCGAGCCATAGCCGATATCATCGAGCGCGACGTCGTGCTTTCCGCGCGCGTGCTCGAGCTGTGCGCCTCGGGCGCCTATCGGCTGCCTCGACCGGTGAGCTCGATCGCGGGCGCGGTGGCGTTCCTCGGTGTGGAGCTGATCAAGGCGCTGGTGCTCGCGGTGGAAGTGTCGCAGATGTTCCCCGTCGGGCGCGGCGTAGCCGATTTCTCGCTCGAAGCCCTGCAAAAGCGTGGCTTTGCGGGAGGGCAGCTGGCCAAACGCATCTTGGGCTACGAGCCGAACTCCGATTCTGTGCTCCAGGCGGGCCTGCTGCAAGACATCGGTCAGTTGGTGCTCGCCTCGCGCGCGCCGCAGCGCTTCGCCATCGCGCTGCAATCGAGCGCCAGCGGCAAGCTGCCGCTCTATCAAGCGGAGCTTGGGCTATTGGGCGTAACCCACGCCGAGATTGGTGCAAGCTTGCTCGGGCTGTGGGGTCTACCCGAAAAGCTGGTGCAAACCGTGGCGCACCACGTACAGCCGAACCCAGCCGCGCGCAGCTTCGACGCCGCCGCTGCGCTGTACGTGGCCAATCTGCTGATCGAAAATCCGGACCTGCCCGCACAGGACAGCGTGCCTGCGCGCGCCGTCGCGCTCGATCTCCACTACTTGCGCTCACTCGGCGTGGCGCAACACTTGGAGGATTGGCGGCGCTTCGCGCGCGAGCTCACGGGCGATCGCGCTCCAGCCCGCGCCGCGCGCCCGTGAGCGAGCTAGCGACGCTTCAGGCCGGCGTGCTCTTCCATTTGATATTGCAGCCGATGCTCGGCACTTGATCCGCGCTCGGCGCCTTGCCAGCGAGCAACGCTTCGACCGCCGCGCGCGCATCACGACCGGTGACCGGCACGTCGTTCTTCGGCCGAGCACCGTCGAACTGCCCGCGGTACGCGAGCAACCCCTGCGCGT
>Ga0068855_100002437_pt1 | contig 22970 bp, 15 predicted proteins | sample KBSCornC52_FD_66592 | JGI IMG/M metagenome (GOLD analysis project Ga0068855, IMG submission 66592) | Corn rhizosphere microbial communities from Kellogg Biological Station, Michigan, USA - KBS Corn C5-2 | ecosystem: Host-associated > Plants > Roots > Rhizosphere > Soil ...
CGATGCTGCACACGCCGCTCATGTCGGGCACGAATGCCATTCACGGCATCATCCTCGTGGGCGGCATGCTCGCGCTGGCCGGCGCGGATGGCACCGTCGAGCGCGTCCTCGGCTTCGTGGCCGTGGTCCTCGGCGCGGCCAATGTGTTCGGCGGCTTTATGGTTACGGATCGCATGTTGCAAATGTTCCGGAAGAAAAAGCGATGAGCACGCCGATCGCCCTCGCCTTCCTCGCCGCGTCGGTCCTGTTCATCCTCGGCATGAAGCTGCTCAGCTCGCCGAAGAGCGCGCGCGTCGGTAATCTCGTGGCCGCGGTGGGCATGCTCATTGCCTTGGTGGCCACGCTGCCGCTCATGCACGTCTCGGCGGTGAATGCCACGCTCATCGTCGTGGGTATGGTGATCGGCTTGCTGGTTGGCGCGGTCGGCGCCTATCGCGTGAAAATGACGGCCATGCCGCAGATGGTCGCGCTGTTCAATGGCGCCGGTGGCGGCGCCGCGGCGCTCGTCGCGGCGATTGAGTTTGCCGGCCACCCGGGCAGCACCTTCTTCGTCTCCGCGATGATCTTCGCCTCGGTCATCGGCGCGATCTCTTTCTCCGGTAGCATCATCGCTTTCGCCAAGCTCGAGGGGCATCTCGAGAAACCGCTCACCTACCCGGGCCAGCAATTTGCCAATGGCGGACTGGTGCTGGCCGTCGTGGTGCTCGGCATCCTCCTCGCCAGTACGCTGCATAGCATCCCGCTCTTCGTCGTCTTCATCGTGCTCGCGCTGATCTTCGGCGTGCTCATGGTCCTGCCGATCGGCGGGGCGGATATGCCGGTGGTTATCTCGCTGCTCAATTCCTTCACCGGTCTCGCCGTGGCGGCGGATGGGTTCGCCATTTCCAACCTCGCCCTCATCGTCGCCGGCACGATCGTCGGTTCCTCCGGCACGTTGCTCACCCTCGCCATGTGCAAGGCCATGAATCGCCCCGTGACCAACGTGCTCTTCGGCGCCTTCGGTCAGGCGAGCACCGGCGCCAGCGGCGAAACTGCCAGCGGCGGCACCGTGAAACCGATCCAGGCCGACGAAGCCGCGCTGCTCCTCGGCCTCGGGCAGCACGTCGTCATCGTCCCCGGCTACGGTCTCGCTGTCGCGCAGGCGCAGCACCAGGCTCGCCAGCTCGCCGATGAACTCGCCCAACGCGGCATCGAAGTCAGCTTTGCCATTCACCCCGTTGCCGGCCGTATGCCCGGCCACATGAACGTCCTCCTCGCCGAGGCCAATGTGCCCTACGAGCAACTCATCGAGATGGAACAGATCAACCCGCAAATCCCGCGGGTCGATGTCTGCCTCGTCATCGGCGCCAACGACGTGGTCAACCCCGCCGCGCATGAAGATAAAGCGAGCCCCATCTACGGCATGCCGATCATCGAAGCGGAAAAAGCGCGCATGGTTATCGTCCTCAAGCGTTCGATGGGCAAAGGTTTCGCCGGCATCGAAAACCGCCTCTTCGTGCGCGACAACTGCCGCATGCTCTTCGGCGACGCCCGCGCCTCGTTGCAAGAGCTCGTGACGCTGGTGAAGGCGGGTTAGAAAAAGATACTCTTTCTGCAAGTCTCGTTCGGAGATGAGTGGTCAAAAGACGTAGCCGCTCCCAAGCTGGCTCGCTCTGAATTCTGCGGCGCGTTCGGTGCGGCAAATTCCATAATTCGAACCTACGTGCCGGCTGCGGGTCCAGCAAGGCCTATCTCCGCGCAGCCATACGTCGATTTGGATTCTGTAGAACCGCCGTGGCTGCTCAAAGTGGCGGCGGCATCCTGCCGCTGGGATTGGCTCTTCAGCGGCAGGGATGCCGCTGCCATGTTGAGCCAGATCCACAGCGCCTCGGCGCGTGCCCTCTGCGATTCAAAAACCGATTTTGGAGCCGCTCACCCCGGCAACACAACCATCTTCTCCTTCGGAATGCGATTGTATGCGGTCTCGTCGATATGGAGATGCGCCCGGACCAATTCCGACGGCGTGTGGCTCAGCCATTCGGAGAACGAGAGATCTTCAAAGTAGTCCGAACGAAACATCTCCAGAAAGCGCAGGTCTTCGTCGCCGACGCTGGGAATACCGTCGCGGTTTCTTTGCACGCCGGAGACCCACCTATGTTTCAATAATGGCCATGGAATGAGGAGCCGTGGGGTGTAATATGCTTTTCGAAAAAGCCGAAGCAGCCGAATGGTTACACAAGATTCTCCGCCAGCGGCCAAAATTGCGCTGTTTCGGTCATTGTTTCGCGGAAGAACAGACGTCTATCCCTTGCGCTTCGAAAGCAGGCGCACCGGCAAGGCCGGTTATTCTCCGGCTTGTGCCAACGAATGGGTTCGCGGGGTGTGCGAGAAGCCGAGAATCAGATGCGCGGATTGTCCCAATCGAAGATTCCTTCCGGTGACGGATGATGTCATCCGATGGCATCTGTCTGGACGAACGGATCAGGGCGGAGATTTTGTCGCTGGAGTTTATCCGATGCTGCTGGATGAAACCTGCTTTTTTCTGGCAGCGGATTTCGATGGAGAACAATGGCAGGATGACGCCGGGGCATTCATCGAGACCTGTCATGACCTCTCCATACCCGGAGCGTTGGAGAGGTCGCGTTCCGGCGATGGTGCTCATGTCTGGCTCTTCTTTGAAGAAGCGATTCCAGCCTGCCTTGCGCGGAAGCTCGGGTCTTACATTTTGACCGAGACGATGGAGAAGCGTCCAGAACTTGGCCTTCGCTCTTATGACCGCTTTTTCCCGAATCAAGACACATTGCCGAGCGGAGGGTTTGGGAACCTAATAGCGCTGCCTCTCCAAAAGCAGGCGAGGCTTCGAGGCAACACTGTCTTTCTCGACGACAAGTTTCATCCCCATTCGGACCAATGGACGTTTCTGGCATCGCTCCAGAGGATCAGCCGTGCCAACGCTGAGGCGCTCGTTCGCAACGCAGAATCCAAGAGTGGAGTGATTGGAGTCCGCGCGGTGATAACGGAAGACGACGATGCTCCGTGGTCTGCGCCCCCATCCCGGCGTAGGATAATGCCCAGTCCCGGCCCTCTGCCGGAGAGAGTCGAATTGGTTCTCGCGGATCAAATCTACATCGCCAAGGAGAACCTCTCGCACCCACTTCGCAACCGGCTTCTGCGCATTGCCGCGTTTCAGAATCCTGAGTTTTATCGAGCCTAGGCGATGCGTTTGCCGACCTACGATAAGCCGCGGATCATCTGTTGCACCGAAGATCACCCGCAGCATTATGGTCTCCCGCGCGGCTGTCTCGAAGAAGTGCTGGAATTGTTTCAGACACTGAAGATCGAGTGCGTAATTCGCGATGAACGGTGCGGTGGAAAACCTCTCGCCTTGTCCTTCCAAGGGACGTTGCGCCCGGATCAGGAAATGGCGGCGAAGGCCATGCTCAGGCATGAGACCGGCGTCCTGGCGGCGACGACCGCGTTTGGAAAGACCGTGCTGGCCGCCTGGCTCATCGCTCAACGAGGCGTGAATACACTCGTGCTCGTCCATCGCCAGCAGCTTCTGGAGCAATGGGTCGAGCGGCTGTCTGGATTTCTCGGTGTGCCTGCGAAAAGTATTGGCCGTCTCGGTGGCGGACGAAAGAAGCTCACTGGAGAGATTGATGTCGCCCTGATCCAGAGCCTGGTGCGGAAGGGCGTAGTCGATGACCGGATCGGAGATTACGGACATCTGATCGTGGATGAATGCCATCATCTATCCGCGCGAAGCTTCGAGTTGGTCGCCAGCCGGGCAAAAGCGAAGTTCGTAGTCGGCCTCTCGGCAACCGTGGCTCGGAAGGACGGACATCACCCAGTCATTTTCATGCAATGCGGCCCGGTGCGACATCGCGTGGATGCCAGGGGAGCAGGCCGCAGTTCGCCCTTTTGCCCACCATGTATTGGTTCGCCCCACCGGATTCCGTTCATTGAATGCAGGCGAAGATGATCCGCGAATGGAATTTCTGAAACTCTGCAACGCCCTGCAGAATGAGGACGCGCGAAATGAAATGATTTGCACGGATGTGGTGAGGTCGGTGCACGAAGGGCGCTCTCCATTATTGCTCACGGAGCGGACGGAACACCTGGAACGCCTGGCACAGCGGCTGTCGGCGGATCTGCCGAATATATTCACCTTACGAGGAGGAATTGGAAAAAAGGAGCTGCGAAAAACTTTGGATAACCTGGCCCAAATGCCGGATACGACCCGTCGGGTCATTGTCGCCACGGGACGCTTCGTCGGCGAGGGCTTCGACGACCCGCGTTTGGATACCTTGTTTCTCACGATGCCGGTGTCGTGGAGAGGAACTGTCGCCCAATACGCCGGCCGCCCGCACCGACTGCATGAGGGTAAGCGCGAAGTGCGCGTCTACGACTACGCAGATCTGAACGTGCCGATGCTCGCCAGGATGTTCGACAAGAGGTGCCGAGGCTACGAATCGCTCGGCTACACCATCCTGCTGCCCGCAAGTGCCATTCCGGGTTGGCCGGTGGAAGTGCCGCTGCCGATCGATATCGAATGGAAGAAAAATTATGCGGCCAGCATTCGACGGTTGATCCGCGATGGCGTCGATGTGCCGTTGGCGAATCTGTTTGTGCACGCCGCTCGCGCACCATCTCCCGACGCGGAGGGAGTAGCCCGCGCCCGGAGTGCCAGCGAAGCTTTCCTCCATCGTCGCCTGCAAACGTTACCTGAAACGAACGGGCGCTTTCGGCTGAACGCGGAGCTACCGATCCCCTTCGATAGCCGGGGCCAGATGGAGGCAGACTTCCTTTGCGCCGCCGCCCACTTGGTTATCGAATTGGACGGCGCGCAACACCTGTCCGACGCCGAAGCCTACCGCCGCGACCGCCGCAAGGATGTCCTGTTGCAGCAGAACGGATATTTCGTCCTTCGATTTCTGACGGAAGACATCGGCAAGCATCTCGATCGCATTTTGGATACCATCCTGGCAACGTTGGCCCATCAGCGAGCGGCTTCAAAATAAATCAGATGCTTGCATTCGGAGCTTCCGGAGGCGGATCGGTGGCTGGGCGAGCCGTACCAAAACGCAAGCGCCGGGTGAGCACGCCTTCGAATTTGCGAACCCCAGCCGGTGAAAGAAAACCCGGGGCCGGCGCTTTCTTCGCGCCAACCCCGGGTCTGAATTTTCAGTGCGCTTCGGAGTGACCGATTTGAATCGGTAGCTCGACCGAAGCGCGGACGTGGATCACGCCAGATCGAACCGATCCAGGTTCATCACCTTGTCCCATGCGGCGACGAAGTCCTGGACGAACTTCTTCTCCGCGTCGGAACTGCCGTAGACTTCCGCGAGGGCGCGGAGGATGGAGTTGGAACCGAAGACGAGGTCGACGCGCGTGCCGGTCCATTTGACTTCGCCGGTCTGGCGATCGCGGCCTTCGAAGACTGCGGCTTCGGTCGAGACCGGTTTCCACTCCGTCCGCATGTCGAGCAGGTTGACGAAGAAGTCATTGGTCAACGCCTCGGGGCGCTGGGTGAAGACGCCGTGCTTGTCGCCGGCGGCATTCGTATTCAACACGCGCAGGCCGCCCACGAGCACCGTCATCTCGGGTGCGGTAAGGGTCAGCAATTGCGCCTTGTCGATGAGGAGCGCTTCGGCCGGCATCTGATATTTGCCGCGGACGTAATTGCGGAAGCCATCGGCGGCGGGCTCCAGCACGGCGAAGGATTCCACGTCGGTCTGGTCCACCGAGGCGTCCGCGCGGCCGGGAGTGAAGGGCACGGTGACGTCGTGGCCGGCGTTCTTCGCCGCTTTCTCAACGCCGGCGCAACCGGCCAGCACGATGAGGTCCGCGAGCGAGACCTTTTTGCCACCACCCGGTCCACCGTTGAATTCCTTCTGAATTCCTTCCAGCGCCTGCAGCACCTTGGCGAGCTGGGCGGGTTTGTTGACTTCCCAACTCTTCTGCGGCGCCAGACGCACCCGGCCGCCATTGGCGCCGCCACGTTTGTCCGAGCCGCGGAACGTCGAGGCCGACGCCCACGCGGTGGAGACGAGCTCGGAGACCGACAGACCGGCGGCGAGAATCTTGCTCTTCAGCGCGGCGACGTCCTGGGCATCAATCAGCAAATAATTCACCGCCGGAATCGGGTCCTGCCAGAGGAGCTCTTCCGCGGGCACTTCTGGCCCCAGATAACGCGCGCGCGGGCCCATGTCGCGGTGGGTGAGCTTGAACCACGCGCGGGCAAAGGCGTCGGCGAATTGATCCGGATGGTCCTTGAAGCGGCGCGAGATTTTTTCGAAGCCCGGGTCGAAGCGCAGCGCGAGGTCCGTGGTCAGCATGGATGGCGCGATCTTCTGCGAGGCATCGTGGGCGTGCGGCACGGTGCCCGCGCCGGCGCCATTCATGGGCCTCCACTGATGCGCCCCGGCCGGACTCTTGGTGAGTTCCCAGTCGTAGCCGAACAGGTTTTCGAAAAAGCCGTTGTCCCATTGGGTAGGCGCGTTGGTCCAGGTCACTTCCAGTCCGCTGGTGATGGTGTCACCGCCTTTGCCCGAGCCGAAGCTGTTCTTCCAGCCGAGGCCTTGTTCTTCAAGACCCGCGGCTTCGGGTTCGTGTTTCACGTTGGACGCCGGGCCGGCGCCGTGGGTCTTGCCGAAGGTGTGGCCGCCAGCGATCAGCGCCACCGTTTCCTCGTCGTTCATGGCCATGCGCCCGAAGGTGTCGCGAATATCCTTCGCGGATTTGATCGGATCGGGATTGCCGTCCGGGCCTTCAGGGTTGACATAGATCAGACCCATCTGCACTGCGGCCAGCGGGTTCTCCAGGTTGCGGCTGTGGATATCGCCATCCGCCGGTTCGTCGCCGGAGAGCACCGCAGTGCCCTTCTCGATGCCCGGCGAGCCTTGGGCATAGCGAATATCGCCGCCCAGCCAGGTGGTCTCCGCGCCCCAGTAAACATCATGATCCGGTTCCCAAGTGTCTTCGCGTCCACCGGCGAAGCCGAACGTCTTGAAGCCCATGGTTTCGAGCGCGACGTTGCCGGTAAGGATCATCAGATCGGCCCAGGAAATCTTGCGCCCATACTTCTGCTTGATCGGCCAGAGAAGACGGCGCGCCTTGTCGAGGCTCACGTTGTCCGGCCAGCTATTGAGCGGCGCGAAACGCTGCTGCCCGCGACCGCCACCGCCGCGGCCATCGCCGATGCGATAGGTGCCGGCGCTATGCCAGGCCATGCGGATGAAGAGCGGGCCGTAGTGGCCGAAGTCCGCCGGCCACCAGTCCTGCGAGTCGGTCATCAGGGCAGCGAGATCTCTCTTCACCGCGGCGAGGTCCAGGGTCTTGAATTCTGCGGCGTAATCGAACTTCTCTCCCATCGGGTCGGACTTCGAGGAGTGCTGATTGAGGAGCTCGACTTTCAACTGGTTCGGCCACCAGTTGTGATTCACGGTGCCGCCGCCGGCAGCGTGGTGGAAGGGGCATTTGGCTTCGGATGACATAGGATTTTGTCGGTTTGGTTCGGTTAGGCTGAATGCGGGGAATCTGGAAAGTCGACCATATCGCGAACCATTGTTGAAATACTATTTTCCTGTCATTACCATAGGCGCCGCCTATGGAGATGAATCAGCTTCGCTACGCCGTCGCCGTCGCCCGCGCGGGAAATTTCACCCGCGCCGCGGAGCAGTGCCGCGTCTCTCAGCCCTCGCTCAGCCAGCAGATTCAAAAGCTGGAAGAGGAACTGGGCGAACGGCTCTTCGATCGCTTGAAGCGGCAGACGAAGCTCACCTCCTACGGCGAAGCCTTTGTCCGCCGGGCCGTCCGGATCCTCGAAGAAGCAGAGATGGCGCTGCGCGAAGCGACGGATGCGAAGAGCCTCCTTTCGGGGACGCTCACTATCGGAGTCTTGCCGACCATCGCGCCATACTTGCTGCCCGAGGCGATCAGCGCCTTCGCGCGAAAATATCCCGGCGTGGAAGTCGTGGTCCAGGAAGACACCACCGGGCATTTACTCAAACATCTCACGACTTACGAAATCGATTTCGCCATCGCCAGCAACCCGATCGAAGACAGCCGTTTTGAAATCCAGGAGTTGTTTGCCGAGGAATTGCTGCTTGCGCTGCCTGCCGGTCATCCGCTGGCTCGCAAGCGCACAGTGCCGGCATCGGCATTGAAAGGAGAACGGTTAATCGTCATGCGCGAGGGCCATTGCCTCGGCGACCAGGTGCTGGGCTTCTGCGAGCATCGCGAGACGAAGCCAACGGTGAGCTTTCGCAGCGCACAATTGGAGACGATTTACGCGCTCGTCGCGGCCGGGTTAGGCCTGTCGCTAATCCCGGCGATGGCCGCCGGCACCGAACGCGCCAATGCGCTCGAACTGCGCTCCATCCAGGCGCCGCGACCCGAGCGAAAAATCCTCGCCGTGTGGCCGAAGCAGCGTCCCCTCGGTCGCGCGGCCCGGGTGTTCCTCGACTTGATGTCCGCGCGACTCAAAAGGTGATCGGCGGCGCGCATCCTTCAAGGAAGGAGTACACTGCATTGCGGAGACAAATCCGTTCTGCCTACGATTCCGCCATGCTTGGCAGCCGGCTTTTCGCGGAACTCAATGCGCGGTTTTTTCGTATCCTTACGGGTCCGAATGCGCGCTTGTACGTCGACGCGCTCGATGCCGTGGAGCGCGAAATGCCGAGCCGGGGCGATGCGCTCGAATATGCCGAGGCCCTGGCCATCATCGATGGCGTCCTCGAAAATCGCCAGCTCGAGCCGGAAGAAGACCTGGAGCCTGCGGAACCGGCGCAGCCTTCCAGCATCATTTATCGGCGGCTGCTGGCGGCCGGCTGGCTGGAGGAAGAAAAGCATTCCGACTACCGGCGCCTGGTGTTTCTCGATCCGGCTGCGCAGACCTTGCTGGAAGCCTTCCGCACCATCATCAGCCAAAGTGTCGCTTCTTTCACGGGCCGCCTGCGGTTGGTCTGCGACCGGCTGGCCGAGCTGCGTGCGCCGCATTCCCGCATGGAGCTGATCTGGGAGGAGCTGAAAGCCTGCCTGGCCCAGACGCGCTCCGGCTTGCGCGAGTTGCGGCTCATTCGCAAGCAGGTGGAACGCTACGCGCAACGGCAATTGAAGGCCGTCACCATTTCGGAAGCGCTGGATCTCATCTACAATGAATTTTCGCAGCTCATCACCCAGCGTTGTTATCGGGAGTTGATCCACGCCCGGCTGCCGGAGCGGCTGCGCGAGGCCATGGCCGGGCTCGCCGAGCTCGAGCAGGACGACCTCGCTCTGCAACGGCTGCGCGAAGATTTTGTCCGCACCCAACCCGACGCGGATGCTGGACGGGCCATGACGGAGATCGTCAATACGATCGAAGCGCTCTCCTTTGCGCTCGGCGACGTGGAACCCACCGCCGATCGCGTGGACACCAGCACGGCGGATTTCGCGCGGCGCTCGCGCTCTCGCATTCGCTACATCCAGGATGTGGGCTCGGCGCGACGCCAGCAGGTGAAGACCATCTTCGATTACGTGCGCGAGCATTTGCCCACCACCCGGCTGGCCGACCTGGAAGAAAAGATCCCGTTACCCGCATTGGCGATTGCCGATACCGGGCTGCTCGGCACCGCTTCGCTGCGCGCGCGCCGCGAGGTTGCCCCTCGCGTCCGTCGCCGGCCGGTGGTCGCGGAATTGACGGACGCGGACCGGGAGGAAAGTCTGCGCGAGATGCAAAGCAACCTGCGCAACGCGCTTCGCCTCGATCGGGCCAATCATTTCGTGGATCGTCACGGACTGGCCTCCGGTCAGCGAATCCGCTCCGGCGAAATGAAAATCCACTCCGAGGACGACATCCTCGACGTGATCTCCTGCCTTGTCTTTGCGCCGGCGGGCAGCACCAACTATCGCCTCACCACCGATCGGCAAGCCGCCCCCTCGGCGCCAGTCGTTTTCGACGCGAAGGCCGGTTTCGAGATCGAGCGGTTTGAAATCGAACGCAAATGATCGAAGAGCTGCCATCCGCCCCGCTGCTGGGAAAATTTTTGCCTGAGCTATCCGACTCGGATCGCGAGCAACTCCGCGCCGCTGTCAGCGAGCTATTCTCCCGCCAAGCGATCCTCCGCGACCTGCCGGGCGACCGCGAGCTGTACGACTGGGGGCGCACGCACTTCACCTGGGTGCGCGAAGTCTGCTCGCTCATCGGCTTCGACGTGGTGCTCAACGAAGACGACCAAATGCTCTACGCGCTGCCCGGTGAACGGACGACCCTGCGGCGACTGCGCGCGGAGTGGACGCTGGTCCTGCTGAGCCTGTGGTACGACTTCGATGTGCAACTCCGGGCGGAGGGAGCGCCCGTCATCTTCACGGTCGAGGCGTTTAACGAATCCTTGAAAACCAAGCTCGGCGACCGGCAGCCGACCATGTCCGCGTTGCGGGAAATCCTCGCCTTCTTCGCCTCACGCAAGCTCGTGCGGATGGAATACGCGGACGAATTTCATCGTTCGCGGATCGAGGTGCTGCCGACGATTCGCTTCGTGCTGCCCTTCGGCGAAATTGAAAAGGTGGCGGCGCTGCTTTCCGAGCTGATGCACGGCCCCACGGAGGAGGTGGAGACGGAGCATGGCTAGTCGTTGCATTCGTCTCACCCGCGCGCACGCCATCCAGTGGTTTGGTTACTGCGACACCTTCGATGTGCACGGGAATATCCTCATCGCCGGACGCACCGGCGCCGGCAAGTCGGTCCTGATGGACTTGCTGCAACTGGTCATCATCGGCGACCAGCGTGCGCGCTATAATGCCGCGAGCGATGGCCGCGGCCAGACCTCGGGACGCGACAAGAAGAGCTATTGCCTCTGCGATACCCAGGAGGATGTGAATGGCGTCCCGCAATTTGCCCGCGAAGGCGGGATTACCTACATCGCGCTCGAGTTCACCTGGCCGGATGGAGAGACGTGCGAAACCTGGGGCATGCGCATTGAGTACGCGGACACCGAAACGCAAAGCCCGGAAGAAGAGTTCTTCCGCATTCCCGCGCGGCTGGAGCGCAGCGATTTCGTGACCGCCGATGGCTTCGCCCTGGAACTCGACGGCTTCCGCCTGCTGCTGAAAAAGCACGACGGCGAGACCTATCGCAACGTCACCGAATATCGAAAGCGGCTGGCCGATCATCTCAACTTTCACCGCGAGACGGTCGACTTTCTCATGCCGTCGGCGATGTCCTTCGCCTTCCTGCCGAAGTTCGACGAGTTCTGCCGTCGCTACATTCTCCAGGCCGAGGACATCAAAACCGAGCCCGTGCGGCAGAGCTACGCGAGCTATCTGAGCATCACGGCGGATCTGGCCAAGCTGCGCGACAAGCGGGATCGGTTGGAGCGCGTGGTGAGCACCCAGCAGGAACTCGAAGACGCCACGCGCGACAGCGACGTCTATCGTTTCCTCGAGGCGGAATTTCGCCGGGAAGCAGCCCGCGGGGAATACACCGAACTCGAGAAAAAGCTGGCGGAGATCGATCGCCGCCAGGCCCGGCAACGCGAGGAATATGAGGCGGTGAGCGCGACCTTCGCCACGAAAACGCAGGATCTCGAATCGCTCAAAAATCTCTTTCGCGATGAGGGCGGAACGCTGCTCCTGGATCTGGCTGAGCGCATCAGGGTGGCCACCGCAAAAATCGAGCAACTGCAGCGGATCGGCAAAACGGTGGACGAAGAAAAAGCCCGGCGCCTGCGTTTAGCCACGGCGTTTCAAAAAGAAGCGGCCGCTTTCCTCGCGGAGCGGAATAGCGGCAAGACCGCTGAGCTGGAACATGCGCTGACGATCTTACGAGAGGCGCGGCCCGATGATTTGAAATCCGCCCTGCATCAGCTGGCCCTGGCGATCCGCGGTGTGGCCGAGCGGCTGCGGACGTCGATCAAGGGCGAGAGCGAGACTTATCAAAAGGCGAAAGGGGAACTGCAGGGCCTTCAGGAACAACTGCGCAACCTGGATTTCAACCGCATCGTCCCCTCGCCGCTCCTCGATGAGTTGAACAAGCGCCTCCCGCGGCGCGGACGGGAAAATCCGGCCCGGCAGCTCCGGGAATTGTGCGAGGTGAACGACGAGGATTGGCGCCCCGCGGTCGAGCTCGCCTTCGCGCGCAAGTTCGCCATCGTCGTGCATCGCGACGACTACGGCGAGGCGCTGCGCATCTACAAAGACTTCCCACAGGATAGCGAACGCGAGTCGCTGGTCGATCCCGAGCGGGCGCTCGCCCGGCAATCCACCGCCCGCGAAAATTCCCTCGCGCGGAAACTGGAATGCGCCGATCCGGTGGCGCGTGCCGTGGTGGACGAACTCTTCGGCAACGTCATTTGCGTCGATAACCTGGAGGACCTGCGCAAACATCCGGACGCCATCATGCGCGATGGCTTCCGCCTGCGCGGGCTTTTCGCCGAACGGCCCCGGCGCTACGACCAGCGCCCATGTATTGGCAGCAAAGGTCTCGACCGGTTGAAGGCACATCTCTCGGCGCGAGCGGATGAATGCTCCGCGCGTTTGCGCCAGATCGAGCCATTGCTGGCCCGGGAGACGAAACTCGAGAGCTCGATCAGCGAGCATCGTCTGGACTCCGAAAACATCGAGGCCGACCTCGCGGCGGCGAAACAACTGGGCGAGCTGGAAACGGAACGCGCCCGGCTCATCCAGCGCAACACTGCTGCCACTACTCCGGCGCTCGAAGAGCGGATGGAGACGATCACCCGCCTGGACAACGAATTGAAGGTCCTCGATCAGCGCCGTCTCGATCTTCATGGCCGGTTACAGTCGAGCGAACGCGGCGATGCCGAGACCAAACTCGAGGACGCGCGGGTAACCCGGGATCGCGCCGAAAAAATCTACGACGCCGTCGTCGGGGAAGTCGGCGAGAAGCTGGTCATTTCCCGCTGCGACGAGTTGCGCACGCAATTGCGCAACGATTGTGGAGCGGATTCCATCGCGGCGACGCGCGCCGGCCAGCGCCGCGGTGAACTCGACGCCAAACTGCCCGGTATCGCCGATCGGCTCGTGTTGCTGCGGCAGGGCTTGGTGGACCAGCATCCTGAGCTGCGTGCCGAGCCGGACTTTGACCCGCAGACCCAATGGAATCCTTCCTACCAAAACCTCCTGGAACGAATCCGGGTGAAAGACATGGAGGAGCGCGAACAGCAGGCGCGGGAGGAAGAGCAGCGCTGGCAGGATCTTTTCCGCACGACCGTCGCGGCGCGGCTGGCCAGCGCGATTCGCGATGTGCGCAAGACGATCGGCGACCTGAACCTGCAACTGCGCAAACCGATCGGCGACAGCCAGTATCACATCAAGGTCGATGACAATCCGGCGCGCGAAATCCAGGAATACCGGCGGGTGCTCGACGCCTGCGCGCTCACCCTGGATGGCGAGTCGATCTTTGCCTCACTCGAAGCCGACACCCGCAACGCCGTGGAGCACGTCTTCCGTGCGCTGGTCAACGAACCGGAAGGCAAGCTCGCGCAGGCCTTCCTCGATTACCGCAGCTATTTCCGTTACGACATGGAGGTCAGCGACCCACGCCGGCCGGAGCTGCCGCCGAAGAGTCTCAATCGCCATGCCGATAAATTCAGCGGTGGGGAAAAGCAGACGCCCTTTTACATCTCCATCCTCGCTTGCTATCTGCGCGCCTACAAACGGCACCTTCCCCAGCGTTACACCGAGCCATCGCTGGGATTGGTGCCGATCGATGAGGCCTTTTCCAAGATGTCCGGCGAGCGGATCACGGATGCCATCAAGGCGCTCCGCGACGTCGATCTCCAGGGCATCCTTTCCATGTCGAGCGGCAACTGGCCGTACGCGATCAGTGAATGCGACCAGGTGCTGGCCGTGCATCAGCGGGAGAGCTTTGCCAATGGCCGCAAGCAGATCCGCAACATCGCTGCCCTGCTCAACCGGCAACAGGCCCTTGAGCGTTCGAAGGACTGGACATGAGCCCCGCCGTTCGACTGGTGGCTGCGCTCTACCGTGAACGGCGGATTGGTCGCACCGCCTCGGCTGTCCGCGACTTTAGCGAGCCGTTCAACGATCTGCTGCGCCAAGCGGGATGCCTGCATGGTCCACTTCGCGTCGAGGCCGAGCAGGAGTTTCGCGACCTCCAGCGTCGCGGCCTGGTGGTACTGGAATGCGCCTCCCGGGATGACAGCGTCATTTTCAAGGTCCGCGTTCCACCAGCCAGCGAAGAATTGTTTTTCGCGCACGTCGGTGAGGTGGCGCCAAACGCCGAACGCGACCAATTGGCGGATCTCTTCGAAAAAGCGACGAAGTCCAGCGTGCCGGAGGAGGTGGTCGAAGGATGGCGCGTCTTTTGCCAGGACTGCGCACAGACCGCGCGTGCCGGAGGGAGCCTAGCTCCGTGCTTCGATCGCCGCAACGTGGAGCAGAGCGCACAGATTCTCGCGGCTTTGCCGCGGCTGCTGGCTTGGAACAGCGAATCGTTTCTCCGCTTTGCCAGCGCCGCGCTGTTTGGCCACTCGAAGACGCTCGAGGACAAACTCCAATCGAAAATCGAAGCCTGCCTCAACCGCATCAGCGTCGGCCGCTTGCAGACCCTCGCCGATCTGGGCATTCGCGAGAATCCGCGCGGCGTCATCTTGCATGGCCCTTTGCAAATCCACCTGCCGGATCGCACGCTCGATCTTGGCGGCCTGCGGCTGCCGGTGCAAATTTCCGCCGCGGATCTCCAGGCGGCGAATCTTCGCACGACCGCCACGCGCTGCGTGACCGTCGAGAATGCCGCCATGCTGCACGAACTGGCCAAATTCCAGAGTGGCGTCCTCCTGGCCAGCAGCGGCAGCAAGGGCGGCTTTGCCCACAGCGCCATTCTCGATTTCCTGCGCGCCCTGCCCGGAACGCTGGAGTTCTTTCACTTCGGCGACTCCGATCCGGCGGGCTTCGACATCCTGCGCCACCTCCGGGAGCGCACGCAGCTTTCCATCACCGCCTTGCACATGTCGTATCGCCAGTCGGCCCATCCAGCACCGTTGAGCAAGGAGGACTCCAAAATTCTTCGTCGCGCGCTCGATTCCCCCTATCTCCGGGAAGACGAGAAGAACTCGTTGCGCGAAATGGAGCGGTTGAATGACAAGGGCGCCTTTGAGCAGGAAAGCCTCGGCCTGCCGGTGAATCGCTGGCCGTTTTACCATCCCGAATAGCACCTGGCAAACGTCGGTCCCGCCCGCGTGGCAACGGTGCCGGGTGGTGCAGGGCGCGCAGCAAAAAGAAGTGAAAGCCGTGAACGGCGTCGTCCAGTTTGAAGCTGTCCCCAACGGGGGCGTCGTCACGCTCCAGGCGATCCAGTAAGACTCCGCGAAGATCTTTTGACCACGGATTACGCGGATTGCACGGATTCAGAGGCGAGCAACGACACGGGTTCTTCCATCCGTGAAATCCGCGCAATCCGTGGTCCATTTTCTTGCCTTCAATTGATGTTTGGCTGCGGCCCCATCGTGCTGAGTTCTCGGCGTTTCATTTAGCGGCGGGGATGTTGCGTTTAAAATCCCTTGGCAGCGAGCTCGTTGAGGTACACTTCCAGCCACGTATAGCCGTCCTTGGGCTGCGGTTGAACGTCCACCGGGTTCTTCGGATCGAGCCGGTGCCGGCGCTTCCATTCCACGGGAATGCCGTCCTGTTCGTCTTCCGCAGGCAATGCGCCTTGCACGACGGCGTAACTCGGCCACCCACCGACTTCCTCCTGCGACGCGATGATCTTCCCGGTTCGCTCGCGCACATCGGCGACGACCCGGCGATCGGCGGCGTCGCGCTTGGGCAAGATCGCTCCGGCGCCGGTGAGCACGCGCTCGAGGGCGGTGTCCGCTGGATCCACGGGCATATCGATCATGGGGAATGGCTTCGCGCGCAAAACATCCCGCTCGCGATCCATCCCCAACGCATTGTCAGCGGTGATTTCCGGCGAACCGTCCAGGACATTGCCCGACAGATACAGCGAACCTGAGAGCTCCGTCGCATTGCCGGTAAGAAACCGGTGCGCGCTGCGCGACGTTGAAGCACCCAGCCGCAGGTAATTGCCCGCATAATTCAATTGGGTGAAACCGCCCTGACTCGACGTCCCGCCCCAATCGTAGAGGACATTATTTCGGAAATCGCAGGACGGCTCGCCAGCGAAATTGGGATTCCGGCTCCCGCAATGCGCGAAGAGATTGTGATGCCACGAGCTGCGTCCGCCGCCGAGCAGTGAGGCCATGCTGTGTTTCTCGTAGTTGAGCCCTTCGGAGATGATGGACCACTGCACGGTGTAGCGGTCCGACACGCCGGTGACCGAGAGCGTTTCATCCGTTCCAAAATGCGCCGAGCAATGATCGAGGATGAAATCGGTGCTGTCGTAAACGCTGATCGCATCGCCGCCATCGTCGAACCGGGCAGGACCGCTCCCCTTCCCGCTCTGTGCGCGGAGAAAGCGCACCACGACGTCGTGGGTATTGCTGAGCACGAAGGTGTCCGCGTGAATGCCGTTGTTAGCTCGCACGCAAATGCCGTCGCCCGGCGCGGTCTGCCCTGCAATGGTCACAAAGGGCTCGCGAACGGTCAGCGCGGACTTGAGCTGAATCACCCCACCGACGCGGAAGAGAATCGAGCGCGGCCCCTTCGTCTCGATCGCCGCACGCAAGCTACCGAGCCCGGAGTCGTTCAGGTTCGTCACGAAGAGCACGCGCCCTCCGCGGCCGCCTTTGGCAAACGCGCCAAAGCCTTCCGCGCCCGGAAACGCGCGCGGCGCAAGAGTATCGACCGGCTTTTCCGCCGCGCTTTCGCGGCTGATCAATTCACGCAAGCCGGTGTCCACCTGCGCCGCAGTGACCGCAAACGGCTTCGCCGATCGCTCCGCATGATAAGGTGTGCGCGCGCCGCTGGCCGAGACGAGCTGCGGATGGGTGAGCACGATATCGGTTTTCTTCACGCCGCCGCGATAAGTGATCGTCCACTCATAGGTTTGCCCCTGGAATTCCGCGTGCACCGGGCTGCCCCCGGGTAAGTCGGTGAAGACGCCATTACAAGGTTTTGGCATCCGCACGAGCGGGATATCACCACCCGGCGGTTTATCGAGCAGCGCGAGACGCAGGCGGCAAGTGCTCTTGGCCGCGGTATCGACGAAAGCGATGGGAGACGCTTTCGGATTCCAGCACACGATGGGCGTGACGCCGCCGCCGTCGATATCATAGGCGAGCTCCGTCTCGCTCCTGCCTTCCGCCTGGCCGCGCACGCCGACCCAAAAATAGTCGAGGACCAGAATCGGCTGGGCCGCCGAGCCGACAATATGGATGCGGCCCTGCGAACCGATCCCCCAGCCCAGCGTCAAATGTCGCGTGACGATACTCCCCCCGCGCACTTCCAGCTCGCCGTGGGCGTGGCGGTCCGTGCCGTCGCCCGGATTCGAGCCGGCGACGAAGATCTCCACCGTGCGAATGTCCCCACCCGTCTGGACGACTTTGCCGGATGCATCCGTCATCTCGCCGATCCGCAGATTGCCCGGGAGCGTGAGCATCCCGCCCTCCATCGTCAGCGAACTATGCGCCGCGTGAAAGGAGCCGACATCGAGTTGATGCAAGACGACATCCCCCTGCGTGAATGCAACCTGCCCATCGCCCTCGATGGCCCCGCGGTCATCGGCGCCAAACTCCCCACCATCCCAGCGCGCTCGCTCCGCCCAATTCCCTGCGCCACCTTTCCAAAGATGGGAGGCCTGCCCCGCATGCAACCGCGCGAGCGGCGCCGATCCGAGCAGCAGGCAGAGGAAGGCCAGCCGTGGAATGCTCGAACGGTGCATGGGGAAACGGAGAAACATAAACCACCTTCCTATTACCCGCGAAGTGGTGCGGAATGAGTCGGAAAAGACAGAGGCATGCTTGTAAAGCATCCGTCGCAATGGCATTGCCCGTCTCCGTGGCGTCGATGATTCTACGGGCATTGCGCGCAGCGAAGGGCTGTAAAAGCGGCCACCATCAACGTGGTATTACATTCCCTTTATCATTTCACGATGGCAGCCTCATCCTGTAAATGTTCCCTCACCGCTCGATTCCCCTCGAACCATGAAAAAGCAACTGATCCGTATATCTGTTCTCCAATCTAGCAAGATCATGGCGGCTCTCTATGTCGTGATGGGCTTTCTCTACACACTCATGGGGATTCCGATGCTCATTTTCGGGGGTAAGCCGTTTCATATCATCGGGATCATTTATCTTTTTGGACCGATCTTTGCGGGTGTTTTCGGGTTTATCTTCTTTGTGATATTTGCCGCCCTTTACAACGGCTTGGCCAAATGGCTTGGCGGCGTTGAAATTGAAGTAAAAGACATTCCTCCTGAGGTTTGACCGAGACGCCGCGTACACTCCAAGCTCAGCGTGCCCGTGGCGTCACAGAATGATAATCCGGCCGCGAAAAGCAATCATCGCTGGACCTCCCCGTCTTCTGTGCCCACCAGGAAAAACACCGGCCAGTCGCTCGTCGGCGAAGCATTGATCAAAGAGACCTGCCGCCGCATCCGCGTGGCCCGCGGGTATTGGGATGCCCATAACAACCGTGCCTGCCGGGGCGAACGGGAGAAAGCACTCGCTCTCTACGAAAGTCTCAGCAAGGCAGACCGGGAGAAAGTGCCGCAAGTGCTCCGCGTCTGGCTTCGCTATCGCAGCGAAAAGTATTTTGGTGAAGACCGCACGCCTCCTCGCCGCAAGTCGCGCTAACAGGGATCTCCCACCACGGCCTTGGTAACTAGACCAGACTTCCCAGACGCAAAAGCCGCAACGCCGGTTCACCGGCGGCTCGGGAGTCAGCAAGATCGACCTCGAACTCTGCCACCCAGTCATTGGCCTCCGCAGGATCGATGAGCATTTGCTGAACGCGCCAACGCTTCCGGTCCTCGGAAACCGTCACGTAGGTGTGACGCACGTTACGGGCTTCGGGGTCGAGGCGAAGGTGTTCGTGTTCGACGTGGTATGCTTCCAATGCCTGGCGAAGGCGCTCCGGCGTCCAGGGCTCGTCTTCGGTGGCCGGTTGCGGGTGGATCGTGGCGAGGGCTGTATCGAAGTCGCCGCTGACCAGGGCGCGCAGGAAGATAAAGATGCGGTTGCGGATCATCGCGGTGAACGCTTTCGGGTCACGGGTGATGTCGGCGGCGGCTTCGTCTGAACCAGGCGGGCGCACTTCCGCTTGTGAATCACGCGGCCGGTAGTTCGGGTCGCGCATCTTTTCCCATTCCTCCAACAGACTGGAATCGATCTGCCGCAACATCGCCCCGAGGTAGAGTTCCATCTCGCGCAGCGTGTCGTTCTTCGCGGCGTCGGGGACGGTCTGGGCGAGAGCCTTGTAGACGCTGGAGAGATGACGCAGCAGCAGCCCTTCCGCCCGTTGGAGTTCATAAAGCTTGATGTACTCGGCGAACGAACGGAACTCTTCGAACATCTCCCGCGCGATGGATTTCGGGCGGATATTCTCCTGCCCGACCCACGGATGCCGGGCCGCGAAGGCGTTGAACGTGGCGTAAATGAAATCGCGGTTCGGCTTGGGGTATTCGAGCTGCTCGAGTTCCTCCATCCGCTGGTGGTAATCGAGGCCCTGCATCTTCATCTCCGCGACGGCGCGGTCTTTCATCTTGTCGAGCTGCCGGCGCAGAATGAGCTCGGGATCTTCCAGGATGGACTCGACGAGGGTGAGCGCGACGAGCGCATAGTCCGGCGCTTGTGGGTCCATCAGCGGGAGCGTGTCGTGAACGTAGAGGGAGAGCGTCTGGTTCATCGAAAAATCCTCCTGCAACGCCATGTTGACCCGCACCTTGGCACCCTCCGGCGTCTTCGGAATGAACTCGATGATCCCGCGCTCGACCAGGGCGCGGAAGAGTTGCCAGGCGCGCCGGGTCAGCGCCTTCTTCGCTTTGGCCGGCTCGTGACAGCGGGCAATGAGCTCGCGCATCGCGGTGCAGCCGTCCCCCGGCCGGCTGAGCACATTGAGCAGCATGCCGTGGCCGACTTGAAACTGGCTTGTCAGCCGTTCGGGCGGGGCGGCGATCAGGCGGGCAAAGGTCTGCTTGTCCCAGTTCACGAAGTTCCGTTCCGGCGGCTTGCGTTTGACGAACTTCTTTCCGCCGGCCGCCTGCTTCTGCTCGAGCTGCAAGTTCTCGATGACATGCGCAGGCGCCTGCGCCACCACCCAGCCCACGTCGTCGAAACCTTTGCGTCCGGCGCGACCGCTGATTTGGTGAAAGTCGCGCGCGCTTAGGATACCGGTCTTCTGCCCGCTGAATTTACAGAGCTGCGTGAACAGCACCGTCCGGATCGGCACGTTGATCCCCACCCCCAGCGTGTCGGTCCCGCAGATCACCTTCAGCAAGCCGCGCTGCGCCAGTTGCTCCACCAACACGCGGTACTTCGGCAGCAACCCGGCGTGGTGCAGCCCGATCCCGTGCCGCAGCCACTTCTTGATCTCTGGTCCATACGGACTGCTGAACTTGAACCCCTCCAGCGCATTACTGATCGCGGCCTTTTCCTCGCGCGTACAGACGTTCGTGCTCATGAAATCCTGCGCGCTCTGCGCGGCGTCCGCCTGCGTAAAGTGGACGACATAGACCGGCCCCTTGCCCGCGGTCAGCAGCGCTTCCAGCGTCTGGGCCAGCGGCGTCTCGGCGTAGGAAAACTCCAGCGGCACGGGGCGATCTTTCGAAGCCACCGTCACCGTCTCCCTCCCGTTCAGCCGGGTCAGTTCCTCCTCGAAAAAAACTGTGTCTCCCAAGGTCGCCGACATCAGCAGAAAGCGGGTATGGGGCAAGGTCAGCAAGGGCACCTGCCAGGCCGTCCCGCGTTCCCGGTCCGCGTAGTAGTGAAACTCGTCCATCACGACATCCTGCACCCGGGCGCTCGCCCCCTCGCGCAAGGCGATATTGGCCAGAATCTCCGCCGTGCAGCAGAGAATCGGGGCATCTCGATTCACCGTCGCATCGCCCGTGCTCAGCCCGACATTCTCCGGGCCAAACTCGCGGCACAGCGCCAGCCATTTTTCGTTGACCAGCGCTTTGATCGGGCAGGTGTATACCGAGCGCCGCCCGCGGGCCAGGCTCTGAAGATGCAGCGCCGTCGCCACCAGCGATTTTCCCGATCCCGTCGGCGTATTCAGGATGACATTCTTTTCATCGAACAGCTCCAGAATGGCCGCCTCCTGCGCCGGATAGAGCTGCAGCTTCCGCCCTTCCACGAATTCGAGAAATCGCCCGAGTAAAGCTCCGTTATCGAGGGTGCGGTCAGCGGTAATGAGATGGAGAAGCGGGATCACGAAACGCTCACCATAGCTCACCTTTGTCAGCTGGTTGAAATCCAAACAAAATAATCGATCGGCCCCCCTTGGAATCAAGCGACCCTCATCCGCCAAGTGTGGCGCGGCGTGGCTGCGGAGCCGTCGTCCGCGCCATACACCACTGCGCGCCACCGGGAAATCCGTGGCCGTGCGAGGCGTAGGACCAAGGTCCGATGGAGGGTCCTGGGCAGAAACTGTGGAATCAACGGCCGCGTGCGTCTCCGCATGTGGAATCCCCAAACCTATGCGGCTGGTGTAAAAACAATTCTCCAGCAGACTGAAAACTCAACCGGAGCCTTCTCATGTCTCTTTCTCATCGGACCACTAAAACAGTCGCCAAAGGTCGCGAGTATCCACTCGGCGCGACCGTCACCGCTGGCGGCGTGAACTTCGCGGTCTACTCGCGCAATGCATCGGCCGTGTTTCTATTGTTGTTCGACGCGCCGAACGGTGAGCCGACCGATGTGATTCAACTCCATGAACGCGACAAGTTCATCTGGCACGCGGAAGTGCGCGGTATCGGCCATGGCCAGCTTTATGGCTACAAGGTGCAGGGCGAGTACCGGCCGGAGTGGGGACTCCGGTTCAACGACGCGAAGCTCATGCTCGATCCGTACGCCAAGGCCGTGACGGGAAAATTCCGCAACGACGACAATGTTTTGCTCGCCTACGAGCCACACCCGGGCGGTGGCGAGTTCATCAAGGACCCGCGTGATACCGCTGCCTTTGCGCCCAAGGCCGTCGTCATCGATGACCACGAGTTCGACTGGCAGGGGGATGAGGCACCGGACCTCAAGCTCGAAGAACTCTTCATTTATGAGGTTCACGTCAAGGGCTTCACCGCCCACCCCTCCGCGAAGGTGAATTCGCCGGGAACGTATCTCGGCTTCATCGAGAAGATTCCCCACTTGAAGCGGCTCGGCATCAACGCCGTCGAGCTCCTGCCGGTGCATGAGCACTACGTGGACGATTTCCTGGTGGCGCGAGGCCTCACGAACTACTGGGGCTACAACTCGATAGGCTTCTTTGCGCCCGAGTCGTCCTACGCGAGTGGCGGCACGCTGGGTTCCCAGGTGGCGGAGTTCAAGACACTCGTGCGCGCCTTGCACAAGGCCGGCATCATGGTGATCCTCGACGTCGTTTACAATCACACTGGCGAGGGCAGCGAGCTCGGTCCGAGCCTCGCGTTTCGCGGCATTGACAATCCCAGTTACTACAGCCTCACGGGTCCACCCGACCAGGCGCGACGCTACTACATGAATTTCACCGGTTGCGGCAACAGCCTCAATTTCGATAGCCAGGCGGTGATTCGGCTCGTCATGGACTCTCTCCGCTACTGGGTGGACGAAATGCACGTCGACGGTTTCCGCTTCGACCTCGCCTCCGTGCTCGGCCGCGAGGAATGCGGCGCCTATCGGGCTTCGGGGCCGTTCTTTCACACCGTCGCCCAGGCGCCGGCGCTCAATCGCGCGCTTTTGATCGCCGAGCCGTGGGACATCGGCACGTATCAGGTCGGCAATTTTCCGGTGGACTGGTCCGAATGGAACGGTCGTTTCCGCGACACCGTGCGGCGATTCAACAAAGGCGACAGCGGCCAGCTCGCGGACCTCGGCTGGCGGCTCACCGGCTCTGCCGATCTTTACGGCGACGACGGTCGCTCGGCCTACAACAGCATCAAT
>Ga0068855_100002441_pt1 | contig 22952 bp, 16 predicted proteins | sample KBSCornC52_FD_66592 | JGI IMG/M metagenome (GOLD analysis project Ga0068855, IMG submission 66592) | Corn rhizosphere microbial communities from Kellogg Biological Station, Michigan, USA - KBS Corn C5-2 | ecosystem: Host-associated > Plants > Roots > Rhizosphere > Soil ...
TTTAAATATCAGGCCCGGGAACGTGCGGAAAGCAATAGCCGGGCCATTGTTTATTTTGATCAGCGGGATATGGCAGAAGAATAAACCCGCGCCAATGCCAAAGGCCAGGGGCTCGGTAATTTTGTTTCCTGAAATTTCGCGTAGTAAGCTGCTGGTAACGCCCGATTCGCAATGTGCCGACTGGCGGTGTTCAAAATCAAGCTTCATGCACGGTCATCGTTTTTAGGTCCTCAACCTTTACGTTAAAGGCATCGGCATATTTTTGGAGCTTTCTTTGGGATAATCTTTTAAAAACTTCGGGTTTCAGGTGCCTTTTGATCTGCCATTTCCAGTAGCCGGTATAATCGGCCAAAATGCCCGGGTCCATCAATCGGTATTCCATAAAAAATAATAGCGGACTGGCCTCGCCGTTAAGCACCCTTTGTTTTGCTGTGGCTATGCGCTCCTCCACGTCCTTCCAGGCGACATCAAGCGCATCGGTCTTAACCTTCCAGCCGTTGCTCAGTTCAGTCACATACTTGCCTGAGCTGTCGGTGGCATAGCAAACCTCTTTTGTGATCTTCCCAAGGGCACCCAAATCCTGCGGCACATTTTCCTTCTTCATAGTGGAATGAAATTCTAAAACCTAAACTCTAAAACCTAAAATTTGGGCGCTAATTTCTGGCCTCTGATCTCTAAATTAAACTACTGTTAACAGCGCGTACATGTATGAGAAACGCGCGCTTTCGGGCACCAACAGCAAAAGGCGTTCACCTTTTTTCAGCCGGCCGCTATGGAACAATTCGTCCACCATCAGGTAAACCGATGCCGCGCCGACGTTGCCCACAGTATATAAGTTAATGAACCACTTTTCATAAGGGATGCCGCCACCGTAGAACTCAACCAGGTCGTATATCCTGCTCTTGAAAAAATCGCTCGAAATATGCGGTAAAAAGTGGTCGACATCGGCCGCGGTAAGCCCGCGCCTGTCCATTATTTCCTTGATCTTTTTGCCGCCCAGGTGCACGATATTATCGCTTAATAAAGTAATATCCTGCTTGATACTGAAGATCGATTTGTTCCTGATCTCTTCCGGCGTAAAATCCATAAAACCTTGCAGCGTACCATCCTCCATTTTTTCGGCGCCCATGTACATACAGGTTTCCATCTCGTTAGCGTAGGATACTCCTTCGATCCAGTCGATACGCAGGCTTATCCCTTCGTTATTCGGCTTATCCGACAATAAAAATGCCGAGGCCCCGTCCGACAGCATCCAGCGCAGGAAATCTTTCTGAAAAGCGATGAAAGGGTTTTCCTCCATTTCTTTCAGCTTTTGCGCCTCTTCCTCAAACACATCCGAAACCAGCAGTCCCGAAAACCTTTCCGACCCGGTAGCCACGGCTTCTTTCACCTCACCGGCTTTGATGGCCAGGTAGGCATATTTGATAGCATGCATCCCGGCGCAGCATACACCTGAAGGCGATACCACTTCGACGGCTTCCATTTCGGGCAGCCAGCCATGTGCCATTACCCCGTGGCTTGGCATCACCTGGTCGGGTGACGATGTGCCGCACGACAATAATTCGATGTCCTTTACCTTTTCGGGATTAGCCTTAAATAGCTCCTTTACTGCTAAGGCAGTCATCTGGGCATTAGTATGAGTAGACTTACCACTTTTATCCAGCGCATAATAGCGGTTAACTATACCATTATTGCGCAGCACTATTTTTTTTGATTTGGAAGGGCGGCCATCAATATAGCCGAGGTATTCTTCCATCTCATCATTGGAAACAGGGTTATTAGGGAAAAATTTAGAGGTAGAATTTATATAAACTTTAATTTCAGACATGGTTTTATATTACTTGTAAATAGCTTTGTTTTTGAGCGTTTATTCTTTTGGTTGAAAATGGTTTAACAAAAATTGCATCTAATGTAAGAAGAATGGGCGCGCCTAAAAAGAGCGCCACATAAAGATAATATTTAAATGCCATGAGCCAATAGTTACGCTTCTGTTTGCGCGCAATTAAGCCAGCCCATTTGGTATACGTTGGTACAGCGGTGGTTTCCAGTAGCATAAGCGGGTATTTTACCCTCACCGCATTTTGTTTCAGCAGTTCGTCCTGTAATCCTCCCCAATCATTCATCACAAGGTGTTTAGAAACGGTTTGGCCGTATATTTTAGTATTAGCAATATCCTCATCAGATACACCAGGCTTTGGGAATATATTCAGATACCGGTCTTTTTTACCGCCAAGCATCCAATGAAAAATAGTGAAAAAACTAATGGCATTGGGATGCCTGTCTACCAGCGCGATATTGCCGACCAGATTCGCCCCGGCATCCTTCAATTTCTGGCGAATACGGTCGTAAGCGTTGAGCCACATGTTGCGTGCTTCGCTGATCGTGACCACGGGCGTTCCTTCCAGGATGCTTTTTATATCATTATTATTCAATATCGAATTGGACGGGATGCTTGGCCACAAAAACCAGGGTTGATAGCCCAGGATCACCAGGGCGTATTGCTTTTCTTTCAGGTCCAATGGCTGTAATTCAGCCGGAACCTCCTGAACACAGTCGGGCATTACCGAATAAAACCGGGCGCCGGTCCAGGGGAAAGGATAATCGGATATTAATTTCACCCGCACCTTCTCGACACTGGCACCCGCTTCTATCAATGGAGCGGTAAATGAATCGATGATGTCGCGCATTTGGCCGGTTTGGGTATAATAAATAGCTAAAACCTTCTTATCCATTCGACCGCGAAATTAGAAATCTTCTTTATGCAACACTTTTGAGTTTGAACAATAATCCAAAATAGCATGCTGAACCGCAGGGGGCTGGATCTTGAAATTTTTGATAACAAGTGACTTGTCCTTTTTAATATCAGCGCGATACTTCACAATTTTAGGGGCATGCTCTTCAATGGCCAGCCGCAAAAAATGGAACTCGGTATTGGTACTGTCGGCCATCAGCGCTGTTTCGAGTTTGATTCGGCCCGCTTTGAAAAACTTGAGTTTATCCTTTGCCTTCCGCTGCAGATCAGCTTTCTTCATTAGCAAAGCCCCCATATAGCCCTCGCGTTCAGCTACAGGTGCATCGCTCAATGCCGCTATTTCATTGTCAATCGCTGCCAGATCACCCGATTTCATGACCGAGTAAAATGTGGCTTTTTCGAATTTTTGCGGTAAAGGCCCTGCGATGACGTGGCCTGCTGTAAGCAGTATACCACCTATTAAAAATATGATCCCTCTCATGGTAACAGTATCAAACATAATAAATTATCGCAATGCCGCAAAACATCATATAGTTGTGTGATTATGCCATATCATACTTAAAACTAATTTACTTTTGCTTACTTTGAGATCTCAATTTTTACACTGAACATTCATTATCAAAATTGAGAGTCCCTGTTAAGACAGGTCAAGAGTATAAAAGTTTAAAAAGATTAACAGGTGAGTACAAACACGCAATTTCAAGGATTGTGGGCAGTTATACTGGGCGGATCAAGCGGGTTCGGTTTTGCTGCTGTTGAGAAACTTGCCCGGCACGGAATGAACATAGCCGTATCATACCGGGAACCTTCCGTTAATGAAAAACCGCTGTTGGATAAGTTGTCGAAAATAGCTTCGGAGCACAACGTCAGCATCCTTCCCTACAATATCAATGCCCTGGCTGCTGATGTGCGGGAGAAATTCATAAATGAAGTAGGAATTGAAAAACGCAAAGTAAAGCTTTTGCTTCATTCTATCGCTCGCGGTAATTTAAAACCGCTTACCGGCAATGATGCGCTTTCGGTTGACGATATACAGTTTACCAGCTACGCGATGGCGAATAGTATGCTCGACTGGACACGCGACCTGCTGCAGGCGGAACTTTTTCACCCTGACTCCCGCATTATAGGTCTTACAAGCGAGGGCGCGCATAAATACTGGGATGGATACGCGGCGGTTTCCATCGCGAAAGCATCATTGGAGAGCCTTGCCAAATACATGGCTGTGGAGTTTGCGCCCTTCGGCCTGAAAACAAATATCATCCAGGCTGGTATTACAGCTACCGCATCGTTAAAAATGATACCGGGAAGCGAGAAATTGATAGAAATAGGTGAAAAGCGCAATCCGCTGGGACGTATCACGCAGCCTGAGGATGTGGCAAAAGTTGTTTATTTATTATGTACTGATGACGCCTTTTGGATAAATGGCGCCATAATTCACGCAGACGGCGGCGAACATTGCCGATGATAATGTGCAAATCTGAAAATGTGCAGATATGCAAATGATTAGTTATTAGTTAAATGTTTTACGGATTTGTTTTTTGCATTTGCACATCTGTAATTTGCACATCTGCACATTAAAAATTATTGTATGATCAACGAAGTACTAAACCACTTACCCTATAAATCATCCTTTCGCTTTGTGGATCATATCTCTGAGTTGCATGAGGATGGCGTGATTGGCGATTATACATTAAAACCGGATTCTTTTTTTTACGAGGACCATTTTGTCGGCAACCCGGTTACCCCGGGTGTGATCATCACCGAAATAATGGCGCAGATAGGGCTGGTAGTATTGGGCATTTACCTGATAGCAAAAGAGAATAATTTAAGTTTTGAATCAGAAGACCCAATGTTCCCGTTATTTGCTTCCACGGACGTTTCCTTTCATAAAATGGTATTGCCCGGCGAAAAGGTGACCGTGGTTTCAGAGAAACAATATTTCCGCTTTGGAAAGCTAAAATGCTATGTAGAAATGCACGATAGTGTGGGGGATGTAGTGGCGAAAGGTATGTTTTCAGGCATTGTAAAAAAGGTGGATATCAAAAATGGCTAAGCGCGTAGTGATCACAGGTTTGGGGGTTGTTTCCCCGAATGGAGTTGGGGTACCCGCTTTTTTAAATTCCCTTCGAAATGGTATTTCGGGAATAAGGTTTGTGCCGTTATATGAGGAACTAAATATGAGCTGCCACGTGGCGGGAATACCCGAATTTGAGTGGGAAAGCCTGCGAAATTATATCTCGGATATCGCGATCCATGGGCTAAAGGGGCACAATATTGCTTTTGGGGTTGCCGCTGCGCTTGATGCCTGGGCCGATGCCGGCCTTGGATATGAAACGGAAGAAACGCGCTGGGAAACCGGCTGTGTTTTTGGGAACAGCGCACCGGATTCAGAGGCGACGAAGATAGTGATCGAACGCGTGGATAACCACGAGGCAAAAAAATTAGGTTCACGCATCATCGAACAAACTATGAATAGCGGTGTTACTTCTTATATCTCCGGCCGCCTTGGTTTGGGTAATAAGGTAGTAACCAATTCGTCGGCATGTGCAACAGGTACCCAGGCTATTTTGATGGGTTATGAATATATCAAATACGGCTTTGCCGACCGTATGCTGGTGGGCAGCAGCGAGAGTATCGACCGTTATATTTTTGGCTCTTTTGACGCGATGCGCGTGCTGTCGCGTAAGTTTAACGACCGGCCCGAGCAGGCTTCACGCCCGATGAGCGCCTCAGCCAGTGGTTTTATTCCCGGGTCGGGTGCCGCAGCCTTAATTTTGGAAGACCTTGATTTTGCCCTTGCAAGGGGTGCTCGCATATATGCCGAAGTTTTAGGCGGAGCGACCAACTCCGGCGGCCAACGCGGCGGGGGAACCATGACGGCCCCTAACCCAACCGGAGTGACCCGCTGTATTGAAGAGGCTATCAGTTCTTCGGGCGTCAGCCCAAATGACATCGACCTCATCAGCGGGCATCTTACCGCGACAATGGCCGACAGGCTCGAAATTCAGAACTGGAGCCAGGCACTGCAACGCGGCGGAAAGGATTTTCCGCTGGTGAATTCTGTGAAATCGATGATAGGCCATTGCCTTAGCGCAGCAGGTTCCATTGAGTCTGTAGCGTCCGTGTTACAAATTGTGTATGGATTTGTGCATCCAAATATTAACTTAGAGGATCCAAATCCCGAAATATTAAAAATTGTGGATGAAAATTGTTTACCAACGAAAATGATAAAAAAAGACATTAATATTGTAGCAAAAGCCAATTTCGGCTTTGGCGATGTGAATGCTTGTTTAATATTTTCAAAATTTAATAACCAATGACCAGGGAAGAGATATTGAACGAGCTGAAAGGTGTTGTTGCTCCATATACCGCTAATAAAGAGGCGTTAAAGAATTTAAACGACCAGACCGACCTGATAACCGACCTGAAGATCAATTCGGCTAATTTGGTTGATATTATTATAGATGCCGAGGCAAAGTATGAGATCGAGATCGATTATGATTCGGCGGATAAAATGCTGAACGTCGGCAGCTGTATCGACGTGATCTCGGAAAAACTCAATCAAAAGCAATGACCAGTACAGGCAACGATATCGTGGCGCTCAAGGCTATCAGTATTGCCCGTACAAAACAACCTAACTTTTATTCGAGAATCATCACTTCTGCCGAACGGGAACTTTATTACGCCGAACTTCAAGATCAACTCCCTTTTGAGCATTTTGTATGGCTGGCGTGGTCGGTTAAGGAATCCGCTTATAAATACCTGAAAAGGTTTGATACCGGGCTGATCTTTTCGCCTTCAAAAATGAGGATTGTGGAATTGAAAAATACCGCCGGCAATTTGCGCGGCACAGTACTATTAGGAGATCAATTGCTCTATTTTCAGTCGGTCATCCACAACAACTTTATCTCTTCTATTGTAAACGATACAGCCGATTTCACGGAAACCTATTGGGATATTAAGCGCATTGATTTCACTGATCCTGCTGCTCAATACAGCGCAGTAAGAGAATTGCTGCTGGAAAGACTCGGTGAGCTATTCCCGGATAGCGATCTGCAAATAGCCAAAAACCCAAATGGATGGCCCATTATTGTAAATGAAGATGGTGAATTGCCTATACCTGTGTCGTTCACGCATCACGATCATTTTGTTGCCTATTCATTCCAACTAACTACTAGCTTATGGAAAGCGCACCAACATCACGCAGAAGTTTTGTAAAAGCCGGAGCTGCCGGTTTAGGATTGCTGACCTTGCCTGGCATTTTGCAGGCGCGGCCGCAAACGCAGGCTGAAAAGAAGAAGGTTGTTTGCTTTGGCGGGCATCCCGACGACCCGGAAAGCGGCTGCGGTGGTACACTGGCAAAGCTGGTTAATATGGGGCACGAGGTGACCATTATTTACCTGACAACAGGCGAAGCTGGTATCGAAGGCAAAACACACGATCAGGCTGCGGCTATACGGAAACAGGAAGCCATAAACGCATGCGCGGTGTTGAAAGTAAAGCCGGTATTTGCAGGGCAGATTGACGGCGCGACTATCATGGACAACGAATGGCTGGCCAAGGTGCAAAAATTGCTGGCCGATGAAAAACCCGACCTGGTTTTCACGCATTGGCCCATCGATACACATAAAGACCACCAAATTGCCAGCCTGCTGATGATACAAACCTGGGTAAGGTCATCCAAAAAATTCCCGTTATACTTTTTCGAGGTTTGCACCGGCGAGCAAACGCAGATTTTTCGCCCCACTGACTATGTGGATATTAGCGATACGCAGGAACAGAAGCGTAAATCGGTTTATTGTCATGTGAGCCAGGACCCACCCGGAATTTACGGCTGCGGACATGCCGCGATGGAGGATTTCAGGGGCAGGGAACTGGGCGTGAAAGCTGCCGAGGCCTTTGTCTATATGACGGGGAAGGAAATGGGATCGGTTATTGCAAGCATTTAGTAATTAATGTATTTTATACTAAAGTCACCTTCAGTGTAAAGGCCGACATATTTCACGGCGGTTTAAATTAGAATGGAAAAGACGAGGCTATTCGATAACAGCGTAGGTAATTACCGGTTTTTCTTTATTCTTTAGCGTGAATTCGCCGTTAAGCTCGCTTTTAAAAGATTCCTTGATCTTTTCGTGCACCTCCTCGGTTATGATTATTTGCCCGGCTTTGGCTACGGATTGCAGTCGCTGGGCCACATTCACCGAATCGCCGATCACGGTATAATCCAGCCTTCTTAACGATGCTGACCCAATATTGCCGGAAACCATTTCACCGGAATTAATACCTACGGACACTTCAGCCTTAAATGTTTTATCGCCGGCCGTTATGGGATCCATTTTTGCCAGTTCGGTCCTGATGGCCAATGCGCTGTCAATAGCGCGGTCCAGGTGGTAATCGCCCCGGTAAACCGCCATGATAGCGTCACCCATAAATTTATCGACGTGGCCATCCTGCGCGATTATTTCCTTGACGATCTTATCGAATAGCCCGTTAAGCAAATTAACTACGGTATTGGCCGGTACGTGTTCTGTTATTTTGGTGAAACCGCACACATCTATGAACATTACGGTGGCATCCATAGTTTCGTTTTTCAGCAGGCTACTTTCAAACTCCTTATGCGCCATAAAGTTCAGCACGTTCTCGTCCACGTACATTTTCAGGATGTTGTTTTCCTTAATAGCCTGCATGGTCTCGTGCAATTGCTTCACGTAATTGATGGTTTTCTCCATCGTCAGGTCGAGATCGTCAAAGTCCACTGGCTTGCATACAAAATCGTATGCGCCGCGGTTCATGGCGGTTCTGATATTTTGCATGTCGCCGTAAGCGGACACCACTATTGCTTTTATGATAGGATTAGCATCGGGCAGGCGGCTCAATAAAGTCAAACCGTCCATTATAGGCATGTTGATATCCGACAGGACAATATCGAGGTCGGGGTGTTCGCTTACTTTTTGCAGGGCCTCTTCGCCATTTTGGGCAAAAACAAACTCGTATACGTTTTCCCGTATCTTTCTTCTAAACTTTTGCTTTACCAACGCTTCCAGGTCTGCCTCGTCGTCAACAACAAGTATCTTGGCCATTATGTGCTAAAGGTTTTGAGTTTTTCTTTCAATAGTGTAAAATCCAGGGGTTTCGTTAAAAAGTCGTTCGCGCCGCGTTCCATAGCCTGGCGGTGGTTCTCTTCATCGCCATAGGCAGTTATCATCATCACCATCGGGGGCGGCTCGTCATATTCGTGCCTGATGCGTGACAACAACTCCAACCCGCTCATGCCTGGCATATTAATATCCGATAGGATGAGTACTACTTCCTGGTGCTTATCGTGCAGGTAATTCAAGGCATCTTCGCCCGATAGGGCAAAGTCGAACTCGAATTCATGTTCGCGGATCTCTTTACGAAATCTTTGCAGGAAAAGCGGCTGTACATCAGCCTCGTCATCGACGACAAGTATCTTCATATTATTGCTAAATATAGTTAATAAAACCTATACAGGGATGCTTATTTTAAACTCCGATCCCTCGCCGTCTTTGCTTTTTACATCTATTTTACCGTTGTGCGCCTTTACCACAATATCATAACTCAACGATAAGCCCAGGCCGGTTCCCTGGCCTGTCGGTTTAGTGGTAAAAAAAGGCTGCATTATCTTTTCCTTTATATCGTCCGGGATGCCTGTGCCATTATCTTTTACTACGATTTCGATATTTTTTCCTTTTAAGGAAGTGCTTAGTTCAACCATCGGTTTAAAACCGGCATCGGCCTGTTTTTTCTGAACGGCATAAAAAGAATTATTGAACAAGTTAAGCAATACCCGGCCAATATCCTGCGGTACTATGCTTATTTCAGGCAAATTTTCGCCAAAATGTGTAGCCAACTCAGCATTGAACGACTTATCCTTGGCGCGCAAACCGTGATAGGCAAGGCGCAAATATTCATCAGCAAGCTTATTAATGTCAGTTGGTTCCTTCACATTGCTGCTTGCGCGACTGTGCTGTAACATGCCTTTCACAATGCCATCGGCGCGTTTGCCGTGGTGCATTATCTTTTCCAGGTTTTGTTTGATGTCGGCCGCTATAGCGATCGCTTCGTCTGTATCACCCTTGTTCAGTTCATCTTCCATTTCCTGGACGAGTTCCATGCTAACCTCGGAAAAATTATTAACGAAGTTCAGCGGGTTTTGTATCTCGTGGGCAATGCCCGCTGTCAGTTCGCCCAGCGACGCCATTTTTTCGGACTGGATGAGTTGTGCCTGGGTGGTTCTCAATTCTTTCAGCGTTTCTTCCAACTCCTCTTTCTGTTTGGTTATTTCAGACGTGCGCTCAGTTACTAATTTCTCAAGTTCGGTATTCTTGATGGTCGCCATCTTTAGTTCTTCTTCCTGCTTGCGCGAAGCGGCCCAGCGAGCAAACATCCATACAAAGGCGGCGGCGGTGACTATATCGAACCAACCATGATTTTTACTATAGAAATCCCCGACAATCAAAGCGGTGATACCCGTTATAACACCGGCACCCGCGAGCGGGTAGGTAGCCTCGAACATTTTTTTCCAGGGGCTAAAGTCTTGCTCTTTATCCGCATAAAACACCATACCCAACAATAAACCTGAGCCAATTATATCATCGGCCCAATCTTCAAAAGCAATTTTCACTGCTATGTACAACAGTATTGTAACCCAGGTGGCCACGTTAAGGAGCGCGTGCCATTTGGCGTACAGCGGCGTGAACTTTAGCCGCTTGTTCAGGCGCCTGGTAAGAATAAAAGCTGCGAGAAAATAAAATGCATCCATATTACCGCAAGGGGATTTAACAGCTAAAGTAATTATTTCGGCTTAAGAAAGCGGTAATGATATAATAAATTCGCTGTATTCGCCTTCTTTGCTATTGACCTGTATCGTTCCCCCATGCCCCTTTACCACCATATCGTACGTTAAACTCAAGCCCAGTCCTGTTCCCTCGCCGGTAGGCTTGGTGGTGAAAAATGGCTGCATGATCTTTTCTTTGATATCGTTGGGTATCCCGGTACCGTTATCTTTTACTTTTATTATCACTTGACCATTTTCTGACGAGGTAGATACCGATACTTCCGGTTTATAATCTGCTTCCGCAGTTTTCGACTTCTGATTTACCGTATAAAAGGCGTTATTATACAGGTTGAGCAATACGCGGCCAATATCCTGCGCCATCACATTTGCCTTGGGCAATGCGGCATCAAAGTACGTCACCAGATCAGCATTGAAGCTTTTATCCTTTGCCCGCAGGCCGTGATAGGAGAGGCGCAGGTATTCGTCGGCCAGTTGGTTGATGTCGGTGGGCTCCTTTTGTCCGCTGGCGCAGCGCGAATGTTCGAGCATGCCTTTCACGATACTATCAGCACGTTTGCCGTGGTGGCGTATTTTCTCCAGGTTTTGTCTAATATCTTCTGAGATCGCAATGGCTTCTTCCTTGTCGCCTTTATTCAACTCTTCCTGCATTTCCTCCACCAGTTCAGCGCTTACGTCTGAAAAATTATTCACAAAATTTAACGGATTTTGTATTTCGTGTGCTATACCTGCAGTTAGCTCACCTAGTGAGGCCATTTTTTCGGATTGGATGAGTTGGGTTTGGGTGGATTTAAGATTAGCGAGTGTACCTTCCAGTAGGACATTGGCTTTGTGCTTCTGCCGGTTGCTACGGTAAAGTATTACGGCAACTATGAGAAACGCCACCAGGCCGGCTAGCAATCCAATAGTCCTGACCCGGCTTTGGTATAGTGCCTTTTCCTTTTCCAGGTTTTGCAGGCGAAGCTGTTCCTTTAGCGAAAGGCTCTGAAACTGCGCTAGGTTTTCGATCTGGATATTATAGACCTTATCCTTGGCAGCGAGAGCTAAGCCGGCATATTTATAAGCACTATCCGTTTGCCCCCTAAGCTTGTAACTATCGCAAAGCCTTTGATATACTGTGCCGATATTGAGCGTCTCCCCGGAAAATATACCCAAGGTACTAAAGCTTTGAAATGCCCTTTTTGCAAAATAAAGACTTGAATCTTTTTGCTTCTCCCGAAGATAAATATCGGTGAGCCTAAGATGAAGCCACGTTAAAGTTGTTTGGTTTTTTTGTTCCGTTGCCGAGGATACCCCTTCATAATAATAATGTTTTTGACCAGCTACATCGCCCTTTTTGAACGCGATATCACCGAGATTCATCAGGATAAAGCTTAAGTATTTTTTAGGGCCGAATCGTAAGGTCATCTCCTTGCCTTCATTTGAAAAGATCAATGCCGAATCCGTTTTGTTAACCGAAAGGTAAGCCCCGCCTAGATTCATGTCGGCAAGCATAATACGTGGTTTGTTATTTATTAAAGCAGCGATCCTCCTTGCTTCAGCGAAGTGAAATATCTCCTGCTGTGTATTATGGGTCGAGCGCATCAGGATGGCATACATGTGATGCGTTAGCGCCAATACAAAAAGCCGGGTTTGCTCGGGCGAATACCTTCGATTGGTATACCAGACGGTATCTGTAAACCAGCTATTACTTGCGTTTTTGGGATCTTCGGCAATAGCGAATGCCTGGAGTATATTTTTTAAAGCTTCGGCATATTGTCCTTTGCCGGTCAATAAGTAACCCTTGCTCGCCAGGCAACGCGCTGTTACCATGTTTTTTTTATCCTTTTTCGATAATGCCAGGCGCTTCTCATTGTAATACAGGGCGCTATCCTTATTAATCTCTTCAAAATACAGGTAGGCTTCGTGGTTAGCCTTGTATCGCAAAGAATCATTTGAGGCTATTTTTATTGCCTGCCTGATCGTACCGGGCAAGCGCTGCTGCGCGTAGGTTAGTGCCGGAACCAACAGCAGCATCAATATTTCTGTACATTTTCTCATCCTAATCTTATTTGATAGGCAAGGTTATAATAAACTCCGAGCCTTCACCCTCAGTGCTATTAACCTGGATGCTTCCCCCATGCCCCTTCACCACCATGTCATATGTTAAAGATAACCCTAATCCCGTCCCTTCGCCCGTTGGTTTAGTAGTGAAAAATGGCTGCATGATCTTTTCTTTTATCGCATCAGGAATCCCGGTACCATTATCTTTTACTTTTATAATAACTTGCCCGTTTTCTGTAGAAGTAGTCACCATGACCTCTGGCTTATAATCCAAACCAGCAGTTTTCTGCTTTTGATTGACCGCATAGAAAGCGTTGTTGAACAGGTTGAGCAACACCCTTCCGATATCCTGTCCGATCACGCTTATCTTTGGCAGATCCGGGTCAAAATGGGTCACCAATTCAGCGGTGAACACTTTGTCCTTCGCCCGAAGACCGTGGTAGGATAGCCGCATAAATTCATCGGCAAGGGTATTGATATTGGTTGGCTGTTTTTCGCCGCCGCCGGTACGGCTGTGCTGCAGCATGCCTTTTACAATGGCATCGGCACGTTTACCATGATGATTGATCTTTTGCTCGTTTTCGATCAGGTCATTTATCAGATCGATTTCCAGTTGCTCATCCCTTTCAGCTTTCGGCTTTTTGCTTTCCGCTTTCAGCTCCTCCAGCATTTCCTGATTTACTTCCGAGAAATTATTGACGAAGTTGAGCGGGTTCTGTATCTCGTGTGCGATGCCGGCGGTCAATTCACCCAGCGAGGCCATTTTTTCCGACTGGATCAGCCTGGTTTGGGTGGCTTTCAGGTCGCTCAGCGTATTATCCACCTGCTGTTTGGCGGCCTCCAGTTTGTTGAAATCCTCGTAACGGGCATAGGCGGTTGAAAATGCCTCGGCCACTGCCTGGATCAGGTTGATATTATCTTCGGTAAGCGGCTCTATATTCCCCACGTATAACATGCCCTGTAAGAAAGGGAGGAAATTGAGATGGACACCCTCATGCGGCAGTGTACGCATGTATTGTGCTTTTGAGGCGATGGCGCCTTGTTTTACTAATACATCGGCAAATTGCGAAAAAGCCTCTTCCTTCCAATGATCTATGTACGACTCTTTATTTCGCCACTGGCCGACCATTATTTCAAAATTCTCAGAGGTATCAAAAGGTATGTGAAACACGCCAATAGCCTTCCCGTCGGGAGTTGAGAGAAAAGTATGAATAAGCTGTTGCTCCTCGTCCATAATGAACACTCCGCAGCGGATAAAAGGAATGCCCAGGATGGTCAGCTCGTCCCAGATAAGCGGTGTGATGCGTTCCAGGTCGTTTCGTTTGCGCATGGAGGCTATCTCGGCGCGCACCCTGTCGAGCGAGGCTTGCTTTACGGCCTCCTTCGTGTTTAATTCGGCTTTTTGCAGCTCAATATAACGCGTATAGGTGAGGCTAATAACCGAAGTAAAACGCTTAAGGGTTTTGATGGTTATTTCGCTTTCCTGCTTGCCCGACCAGGCGTAGAGGCTGCCGTATGCAAACTGCAAAAAATAGCCGTATTGTTTTTCACCACTTTTCCAATCGGGGACGGAGATACCGCTTTCATGAAGCTTCCCATAATAGGCTTTTAGGGATTCCCCTTCAAGAACCGGGAAATAATCTTCGTTTTTCCGCCAGTTGCTGTAAATACCGGCAAATACCGGGTGGATATTCATATCGATGTTCCCAAGTACCTCAAGGCTTCCTCCTTCGTCCGAATTGGTCGCAGCATGTATGGTGCTAATCTGCGTTTCTTTCTCCATGAGCCCCAAACCGCAGCGCACCAGGTCGACGCCCAGCTTCCTTAATTCAATGAATACGGTATTAGCTGTGTCATTCAGGTCGCCGCTGCTGCGCATAGCCATGGCCTTGCCGCGCACACGCTCCAGCGCGGCCTCTATTTGCGCCTGCGCTTTTTGGGCCTCAATTTCTTCTTTTTGTTTTTGCAGCAGTGTATAGGCCTTTTTCCGCTGCCGGCTATAGCGCCATTGCAGCAATGCCGCGATAAGGAAAATAAGCAAAACAGAAATTAACGCATATACCCTTAACCGGTTTTTATAAGCAGTTTCTGCCGCCAGTATTTCGCTTTGCCTGAGAAATTCATTGGTGGTTAAATTTTCGACTTCCCCCGACTTTGAAGCGTTATACAGGCTGTCTTTTGCTACGTTGCTTAGTTTTAGATATTTAAACCCGCTATCCGGCTGATGTTTCGCTTCATACAAGCGGGATAATAATTCAGCGCTTTCAAAAACAGATTTATTATAAGATACTTTTTTGGCCGAGGTAAGCGATTGCCGTGCGTAATAAATCGCAGAGTCGGGCTTGCCTGTTTTATTATAAAACCTGGCGAGACTGAGGCAGACCATACTGGCATCCCTGAAGTCAGCATTTTTTTTATCCAGTGTATATGCCGTTTGATAATATTCCAGCGCTTTTTTGTAATTTTTTAATTTAAAGTATTCATCGCCTAAAGTGCCCAGTATATGACCCATGTAGTATCCGTGGAGTCGGGTGCTGTAATAAACTGACAATTTTGAATAATACAGCGCCGAATCCAATACGTTGGTTTCTTTATAAACAAAGGCCATATTGAAACAGGCGGCATTCAAAATAAACTGGAAATGCGAAGCCTGGGCAAGTTGTTTACAACGCATATAATAATATAGCGCCTTTGGATAATTTTGCTCCCCTTTGTAAATATTGCCGACTAAGTTATACGTACCGGCAATAACACGGACATATTTACTGTTTTCTATTATTCTTAATGATTGGAAAGCCATATTAAGAGCTACCGGATAATTCCCTTTGTTGTACAGGGCGTAAGAGAAGATATTAAGGCCTGAAGCTATTATGCGCCGTTCATTGTGTTTTTTACCGTAGGCTATTAACACCCTGGCGTAATAAATTCCGCTGTCCGGGTAATTTTGAACATACCCCATCATATTGCTATCTGAGAAATCATTCACAGAATCGGTTTCCAATTTTAATATAGAATGTTTTAAACTGTCAATAGATGCCTTTTGTCCTAAAACCGGGCTTAAAGCGAAAGCAAAACCAAAAAGGAGTAATATTTTTTTCATGATCCTGATTAATTGATTGGTAATGCAATAATAAACTCCGAGCCTTCACCCTCAGTGCTATTAACCTGGATGCTTCCTCCATGCCCCTTCACCACCATATCATAAGTTAACGATAATCCCAAACCAGTTCCTTCACCAGTAGGCTTGGTTGTAAAAAACGGCTGCATGATCTTCTCCTTAATATGTTCCGGCATGCCCACGCCATTGTCTTTTACCTTAATTACAACCTGACCATTTTCGGTCAGGGTGGTCACGGTAACCTCGGGTTTATACTCGCCATTAAGTGCTTTCTTTTTCTGATTTACGGCGTAAAAAGCGTTGTTGAACAGGTTGAGCAGGACGCGCCCAATATCCTGCCCGATCACGCTGGCCTTCGGCAGGTCAGGGTCAAAATGAGTAACCAGTTCGGCGTTGAACACTTTGTCTTTCGCCCGAAGCCCGTGATAGGATAGCCGCATAAATTCATCGGCAAGGGCATTGATGTTGGTCGGCTGTTTTTCGCCACCACCAGTGCGACTGTGCTGCAGCATGCCTTTTACAATGCCATCCGCGCGCTTGCCGTGGTGGTTTATTTTTTGTTCGTTGTCTTTAATATCGGCGGCAATAGCCAATGCTTCTTCAATATTACCGGCCTTTAGCTCGTCCGCGAGTTCATCGATCATCTCCTGGTTCACTTCCGAGAAATTATTGACGAAGTTGAGCGGGTTTTGTATCTCGTGTGCGATCCCCGCAGTCAATTCACCCAACGAAGCCATCTTTTCCGACTGGATCAATTTGGTTTGAGCAGCTTTCAGATCTGTCAAAGTATTTTCCACTTGTTTCTTGGCCGCCTCCAGTTTATTGAAGTCCTCGTAACGTGCGTAGGCCGTTGAAAAGGCATCGGCCAGCGATTGAACCAGGTCCATTTCGTCTACAGTCAAAGGATTTATGTTCCCCACGTAAAGCATCCCTTGCAAAAATGGCAGGAAGTGCAGGTCGAGGCTGGTGTCGGGGTGCTCGGTCACATATTTATCCCGCGATTTTACAGATCCCTGGTCCACCAGGTTTTTGGTGTATTCCGCAAATTCTTCGGCACTCCAATGGATGGTAGCTGCCTGTTTTTCTCGCCAGGCGGGAAGCACATTTTGACCTATGCCCTGCGAATCAAATGTTAAATTAAACGTAGCCAAAGCTTTGCCGTCAGCTGTCGACAAGTGTGTGTGGATGACTTGTTCTTCGTGGTCAATAATAAATACCCCGCAACGAATAAATGGTATGCCGAGAATAGTCAGCTCGTTCCAGATCAACGGGGTGATGCGGTCCAGGTCCTCGGTAGAGCGCATGGAGGCTATTTCAGCGCGAACGCGATCAAGCGAGGCTGCTCTTACAGCCTCCCGTGCGCTGGCCTCTGATTTTTGCAGCTCATTATAGCGCCTGAAGGTAAGGTCGATAACGCCGGCGAATCGCCTGAGGATCCGGATCTCTGTCTCGTCATATCGCCTTTCCGCCCAGGCATAAAGGCAGCCATCAGGGAAGGGCAAGAAATGCCCGTATTGTTCTTCTCCCGGGTGAAAATCAGGAAGGGCGGGAAGCGACAGGCCTGATAGAAGGTTCTCGTAGTAGGTCTTCAGCTGCTTGCCTTTTAATACCGGGAAATAATCTTCGTTGTTTACAAGTGAATCATATATCTTGCCCAGTACCGGGTGGCCCTGAAGCATCACCCACCCAAGTAATCCGAGGCTATCCCCGTCGGCAGACGAGGTGGCCGAGTAAAGTGCCACTTTCCGCGACCCGTTGTTAAACATACCTACACCACAGCGTATAGGATTAATACCCAGCTTCCGCAATTCGGTAAATACCATGCTGGCCGTTGAAGTGAGGTCGGCACTGCTGTACATGGCTAATGCCTTTCCGCGTACCTTTTCCAGCGCGGCTTCTATTTTAGCCTCCCGCGCCTGTTCTTCCGCCAGTTTCAGATCGTTAAAGCGGGTATAGCTCAAATTAAATACTCCGGCAAAGCGCTCCATCAGATCAACAGTTTCTTGAGGTTGTTCTTCCGGCGATGCCATGCCGATAAAGCCCTGCGAGAAATAGGCAATGGACTGCACACGGCGTTTCTGTGAGCGGCCCTGTTTAAACGGTACCTTTAATTCGTCGGCCATGTAGTGGAAGTATTCTGTCAGCTCCTTTCCCTGCATGTCGATGGTGAGCGATTTTTTACGCGCCTTCCATGCATCATACATTTTTTTGATCGACCGGTTTTTAAACGTATTGCCGGTGAATTTGGTGCTGATCTTGCTTCCATCTTCATCCGTGGCCCAAAATTCAATATCGCCGCTATTGTCTTTAATGATACCGATGAACAGGCGGTTCGGCGCAATGCCGAGGCCGATCAATTGTTTAAAAACTTCAACGGATGTTTCGGCAAGCTCCCCGCTTTTTTGCATCGCCATAGTACGCGCACGTACCCGCTCCAGCGCCAGTTGAATTTGTGATTCTTTTGCCTGTGCTTCGGCTTTTTGCAGATCGAGATAACGGCGGTAGGTTAAACCAAAAACGCCTGCGAACCGCTTAAAGAGTTTAACTTCATTTTCGGCTAAGGGCTCAAGGGTGAAAGCAAAAATGGCGCCTTCCGGAAAAAAGAAAGCGTTATTGGTTTGCTTTGCCGGTAATGTTGCGAGGTCAAACTGCACAGGATACTCCGGCGAATCGTTAATGGCTTTGTAGTAAGCCTTCAGGTCCTTGTCGGCGAGTTCGTAGGTTCTCACCTGTTCTTTATTTTTCCATGCCTCATGTATGTTGCTGATGAGGGGGTGTACCATCATATCTATTCGGCCGATCAGCATATCCACTTTTCCATCAGCATCGTAAGCTGCCGTCCACACTTCCATGTGCTTGGTTTCGTCGATGATCAATATCCCGCAACGCACCGTTTTTTCGATCCCCAGCTTCACCAACTCGTCAAACATCGTGGCTACTGTTTCGCCAACATGCTCGCTGGTATGCATGGCCATTGTTTTAGCGCGGATGCGCTCCAATGATAGTTCTACCTGTGCTTCCCTTGCCTGCTCCTCTGCTTTTTGCAGATCGAGGAAACGGGTATAGGTTTGCTCGAATACCTGTCCAAAGCGTAATAACGTGTTATTCTGTGCTTCTGAATAAGAAATACCATCGTAATTGTGAATGGTGAGCGCTGTATTCTTCATTAATACCGATGATCGGACAAAACCGGGACGGCCAAATATCGAAGCTTTTGTCTCCTCGGGGACCCCGGGTACATACTTAAAAAAATGTTCGAAAAAGCTATCCTTTTCTTCTTTAGAAAGCCTATCTACCAAAAGTCCCTCTTTTTTCTTTGCTTTATTGAAACGGTCAAATACAGGATGCTTAAAATAAGGAACATGAATTTCCACCGGATATTTTCCGTGTGGCACAGCCAGCACCAGTTCAAAGTCATCCGTTTCCTTGTAGTTCAAGGCAAAATTTGCAACATCGATATCGAAATTCAATTGTTGTAACTGGTCAAACACCAACTGGATAACTTCGTGAAGCTCTTCGCTTTTTTGCATGGCCATAGTACGCGCCCGTACCCGCTCCAAAGCCAGTTGAATTTGCGATTCCCGCGCTTGCTCTTCAGCTTGCTTCAGGTCGTTGAAGCGGGTATAGCACATGTCAAATACTTTAGCAAAGCGGAGCATGATATCGGAATGCTCATCCGATAAAGGCTCAAGGCTTACCAGCGTAAGACAGCCGAAATTATTAAAGGATGCGGACAGTAGTACCTGCTCCGGTGCCTTCATGCCGGCTATAACGGGGCCAGGAAGCTGGGCCAATTCTGTATCGACAAATAAAAAGTCATCCCAGTCTCGTTTTACTTTCCCCTTAAGTGCATAGTTCCATCTCAAATTGCGCTCTTTCCATGCTTTCAGATAAGCATCATAAGCGGGGTTCTTATGGTTTTGTACCAAATAATTCATAGGCTCGGCGGGTGCCTCGGAGTTAGCCATCCACCAGCGGGAAGCTTTTGTTTCCAGATCGAAGATCATAATAAGGCAGCGCGTGAGTACAAAGTCAAGCTTGGTTAATTCGCTAAACACATTCCCTATTAGTTCATTCAATTCTTCCGAAGTTTGCATGGCCATTGCCTTCGCGCGGACACGTTCCAGTCCTAGTTGAATTTGCGACTCCCTTGCCTGCCCTTCGGCTTTTTGCAGATCGAGGAAACGAGTGTAGGTTTGCTCGAAAACGTTACCAAAGCGTTTGAAAATATCCCACATTTCGGGACATGGCTCATAGGTAATGAACATCAGGAATCCATGTGAAAAAAAGGCACAATGTGTAATTTGATACGTTGGGATTTGAAACCCTAAATTTTCAATATCGCCCATAACTTTTCCAGCTTCGGGAAGACTGAACATATACTTGTAAGTTTCTTCCAATTCTTTGCCTGCGGACTCCAAAACGTAGAAATCCTCTCCTCTTTGCCTGGCCTCATATATGCGAATAAAGAACGGGTCTTCTGTAAGCGGTATGTTAAAAGGGGCCCCCATACTTCCATCGGGTCTGCTCATCCAGGAACTAATAGAATTGTCTTCCGGCTCCCCAATCATAAAACCACTTGACCATGACTCAGTACCTAAATCTGCAATTTGTTTAAATAATAACGAGGCCGCATCCAAAAGCTCATCGCTTTTCTGCATGGCCATGGTGCGGGCACGCACCCTTTCTAACGCGAGTTGAATTTGTGCCTCGCGGGCTTGTTCTTCGGCCTGTTTCAGGTCGAGGAATCGGCGGTATGTCATTTCGAACACCTTGGTAAACCGCATCACCATCTCTTCCTGAGGTTTGGTCAAGTGTTCGCTGCCGATAATAAAAATGTATCCCTGCGCGAAATGGAAAGCATAAATTATCGCTTTCTTTGGCGATATTTCCAAAAATGCTTCAACCGAAAAAGGCTGATCGAAATTATTCTCTACAAAATGGGCCTGTACTATACCGGCGATGTAAGTTTGATGCTTCAGCGTGGCTTCTTCGTCCAGTACTAGTTTGCTAACAGCTTCCTGCTTTTTCCAGCCTGATAAAATGAAACGCATAACTTCCGTTTCGGTATGCGACAGGTCGAACGGCACAGGGTTCAACTTACCGTCGACCGGGTTGATGCTATAATAGGCGGCGCTTTTTTCGTCCGCGGCCATGATGGCATAGGTAATAGCCATGCTTTTAACACCCAGGCTGGTCAATTCCCTGTATAAAAGTTCCGCTGCATCCAGCAACTGATCTGTCTGATGCATGGCCATCGCACTGGCACGAACTCTTTCCAGTGATAGTTCGATTTGTGCCTCACGGGCCTGTGCCTCGGCCTTTTGCAGGTCGAGGAAACGGGTATAAGTTTGATCAAAAACTCCCGCAAATCTTTCTAAAAGGCGAATGCTCTCTTCAGACCTTGCTTCAGTGGACTGAACGTTGATAATTCCCTTTGAGAAAAAGGCGACATTGATGACCCGCCGTTTCTCTGCAGGATTAAATCCCGCACCGCCCATGCTCGCCCGGTAAGTGGTAAAGTCGAGAAGCGCCTTCCCGCTAAGGTCTATCACCAGCGATTTTTTCTTTGCTTTCCAGGCTTTGTATATTTTGTGCGTTACGTTGGGTTCGTCAATGGAAAACTTGAACACCTTGTTGGTCTGACTGCCGTACATGGTCACCCAATACTCAACTACATGCTCCTCTTCATTGATGATGCCTATCGTAGCCTGGTCGGGGTTTTCGCCCAATTCTTTAAACTGCTGGAATAAAATGAACGCCGTTTCGGCCAGTTCTTCACTATGCTGCATGGCCATAGTGCGTGCGCGAACGCGTTCCAACGCAAGTTCAATTTGTGCTTCCCGGGCCTGGGCCGCTGCCAGCTGGATATCAGCATAACGCCGATAAGCCAGGTCGAATACATTGCGAAACCGTTTTAACACATTCAGCTTATCCTCCGTTAGGGAGCTAAAAGTTGATATGCCGACAGAGCCAATGCCTATTGAATAAAAGTAATAATATAGAGCGGAGATATTTTCCAGTTTCGGATCGGGTGTTTCGCCGTTTTTTACACGGAAGGCTTTAAAATCTTCCAGGTCATCGCCGGTGAGGATATGCTCAATGAAGGCATCCCCGGCGCTGCGGGTAATGTTTACCTGCCGCTCGATTACGGGGTGGCTGTTATATTGAAACGGGGTGACCGAAGCATCGCTGCTATTAAAATCATAATTCAGGAACGAGCCCTTTTCGTCATTAACGATATTGATCATTGCATTCCGCAGTTCACCAAACCCCAATGCAACCAGCTCTTGAAATAATATTTTGCAGATGTTCAGCAGGTCGTCCGCCGTGCGCATACCCATAGCAACAGTCCGCACCCGTTCCAATGCTGCCTCGATCTCCAGGTCACGGTTTTTTTCTTCAACCGCTTTTCTTTTCTGCTCCAACTCTTCGATCGTCTCGTCGAGTAAAACCGACATGGTTTTTTTCAAATGCTCGCCCCGTTCGATACGGAAAGCATCGACGCCCATCTTTTTATCCGCTGCATTCAGCCGGGCAATAATTACCGCTTTTTCATCGGGTGAAAGATTGGCATCAGCTTTAATGAGATCAAGTACGGTTTGCAGGTTCTGCTCCATCGATGTAGGTATTATCTTTTTATTTTTCTTTCAACGCCACGCAACAGGTGGTCAGGTTATGCATTTCCAAATTACCGTTGTTGGCGCGGCCCAATTCGGCTATAGAGAACATGCCCGCCATTGGTACGTTCCAAACTTTACGCACACCCTCAATTTCTATATTCATCATCGGGCCAAAAGAAAGCACCCTGCCGGCGCAGCTGAAAACCACCAGGGCATCTGCGTCGGGCATTTCTGTTGCCTTTAGTTCCTCCAGGTGCGTGATCACCTTTTCCATTACGTCAAAATCAGGAGGAAGCGAAAAACGCACTTTAGAACCTTGCGGCACTGCGCCACTGCAGACAAATGACCCGTCATCAAAATTTACAAATATCCCCGGCCGCATGATCGGGTCGCCCTGTTCTCTTTGCAATTGTAAGGGTAATGTGGTGGCAATTTGAATTGCTACGTCCTTTGTTTCGCCCCCACGGATATCGAGGCCACTGAATTTCCTGGTAAGTTCCAGTACCGGCACATTGTCAACTTCAAATACATGATTACCCTCGCTTTTGGTTACGGTTTTAGGGGTGCCTATGGCATTCCACCCGCAGGTGGCCCTGCCTT